>Ga0210046_1000059_pt1 | contig 112369 bp, 93 predicted proteins | sample CryGeyCG2114_250_FD_185461 | JGI IMG/M metagenome (GOLD analysis project Ga0210046, IMG submission 185461) | Groundwater microbial communities from aquifer - Crystal Geyser CG18_big_fil_WC_8/21/14_2.50 (SPAdes) (version 2) | ecosystem: Environmental > Aquatic > Deep subsurface > Groundwater ...
CCCCTGCAGCGTCGGCCGCTGCCCCCGCGGCGGAGGCCCGCTGCCCCTGCGGCGTCGGCCGCTGCCCCCGCGGCGCCGGCCGGCTACCCCCGCGGCGCCGGTCGCTGCCCCCGCGGCGTCGGCCGCTGCCCCCGCGGCGCCGGCTGGTACCCCTGCAGCGCCGGCCCGCTGCCACCGCGGCGCCGGCCCGCTGCCCCCGCGGCGTCGGCCGCTGCCCCCGCGGCGCCGGCCGGTACCCCCGCGGCGCCGGTTGGTGTGGAGCCGGTCGGGCTGGAGGGGAGCCGCGGGGTACAGGAGGGTGGGGGGCGGGCGGCTGGCTCCGCAAAGGGCTTGCCGCCCATGAACGCGCGGGGGTGCGCATCGCCGGCCGCGACGGTGTGGGTCACACTCACCCTGCGCGATGGCCGGCGCCTTACGGAGGGGGTCTCGGCGCGGAGGAGGCAAAAGGGGCAGAGGAGCTTTTTGAGGCGCTCCTCCGTGACCTCTGCGACCGGGGCGCTGAACAACCCTTCGCGTCCATTCGCGGCGCGCTCTTTCCCTATCCCGCCACCCCGTTCGGGTGCACCTGCCCTTGTGGCGTTACCCGATCGAGCGGCTCCGCCCACCGCCTGGGGTGGTCCCGCAACGCCGGGCGAGGGGTCGGCGGCGGACCGGCCGGCGGCCGGAGGGGAGCGGGTCGGCCCCATTTTTTGACACCGAAGGGGGCCGTTGTTAGGTTGCGCGCCCTGTTTGTGGAGCGATTTTTTTGTCCGTGGGTTGCGAGGTATCTGAAGAGACTCCATGGCCGCCGCCCTCGCCTTTCAGGATGTGATCCTCCGGTTGCAGACCTTTTGGAGCGCGCGCGGCTGCTGCCTCACCCAGGGGACTGACGTGGAGGTGGGGGCGGGGACCTTTTCGCCGCACACCTTCCTTCGTTCCCTCGGGCCGGAGCCGTGGCGGGCCGCCTATGTGCAGCCGTCGCGGCGTCCGGCGGATGGCCGCTACGGGGAGAACCCGAACCGGCTTCAGCACTACTTCCAGTATCAGGTCCTCCTCAAGCCGTCGCCCTTGGAGGTGCAGGAGCTCTACCTCGATTCCCTCCGTGTGCTGGCCATCGACCCCCTCGCCCACGACATCCGCTTCGTGGAGGACGACTGGGAGTCGCCCACCCTCGGCGCGGCGGGGCTCGGCTGGGAGGTGTGGCTCGACGGCATGGAGGTAACCCAGTTCACCTACTTCCAACAGGTCGGCGGGGTAGAGCTCTCGCCCATCCCGGTGGAGATCACCTACGGCCTGGAGCGGATTGCCATGTACCTCCAGGGGGTCGATTCGGTCTTCGACCTCGCCTGGGGGGGCGGGATCACCTACGGCCAGGTCTACCACCAAAACGAGGTGGAGCACTCCCACTACAACTTCGAGGTGGCGGACGTGGCGATGGTCCGCCGCCACTTCGACGATTTCGAGGGCGAGGCGCGGCGCACCCTCGCGGCCGGGCTGGTCCTGCCCGGCTACGACTCGGTCCTCAAGTGCTCCCACTGCTTCAACCTCCTCGACGCCCGCGGTGCCCTGTCGGTGACCGAGCGCACCGGCTACATCGGCCGGGTCCGCCACCTGGCGCGCCAGGTGGCCAGCGCCTATCTGGCGAGCCGCGAGGCCCTTGGCTTCCCGATGCTGAAGCGGGAGGTGGGGGCGTGAGGGCAGCGCGCCGCGCCGGGGTGGGGGAGGCCGCGTGGGCGCGGCGCTGCCGGGAGGTTGCCGGTGGCTGAGCTGCTTCTGGAGATCGGCTGCGAGGAGCTGCCCGCGGGCTACCTCGCCCCAGCGGTGCGCGCCCTGGCGGATGGGGTGTTGGAGCTCCTCGCCGAGCTGCACGTCCCGGCCACCGGCCTCACCACCTACGAGACGCCGCGGCGCCTGGCGATCTGTCTGGCCGAGGTGGCGGAGGTGCAAGCGACGCGCGAGGTGGAGCGGCGCGGCCCCGCGGTCTCCGTGGCGTACGACGCGGGCGGCAAGCTCACCCGCGCCGGGGAGGGGTTCCTCCGTTCCGCCGGGGTGGCGGAGGCGGAGCTGATCCGCATCCATGGGACGAAGGGCGACTACCTTGGCGCACGCATCCGCGAGGGCGGCGGGGCCACCCGCGCCCTGCTGGCCGCCCGCCTGCCCGAGGTGATCCGCACCCTCTCCTTCCCCAAGGCGATGCGCTGGGGGAGCGGCACCTGGCGCTTTGCCCGCCCGGTCCATTGGATCCTCTGCCTCCTCGGCGGCGCGGTGGTCGACTTCGCGGTGGACGGGGTGGCCGCTGGGAAGTTCACGTACGGCCATAGGTTCATCGCGCCTGCGGCGTGTGAAGTCAGCGGCTTAGAGAGCTACCTTGCAAGTCTGCGCGAGGCCGCGGTGGAGCCCGAGCCGGGGCGCCGCGCGGCCACCATCCAGGCGCGCGCCGCAACCTTGGGGGACGAGGCGGGCGGCCGGGTGGTGGTGGACGCTTCGCTCCTGGACGAGGTGACCCACCTGGTGGAGCAGCCGGACTGCTGCCTGGGCCGCTTCGACGAGGCCTTCTTGGCGCTGCCGCGCGAGGTCCTGGTCACCTCCATGGCGAAGAACCAGCGCTACTTCCCGGTGGAGGCGACGGCGGGCGGCCCGCTGCTTTCGTGCTTCGTGGCGGTGACCAACTCCCACCCGGCGGCGGCGGCGAACGTGCGCGCTGGCAACGAGCGGGTGTTGCGCGCGCGCCTGGCGGATGCCCGCTTCTTCTGGGACGAGGACCGCAAGCGGCCGCTGATCTCGCGCCTCGCCGACCTCGCCGGCGTCACCCTTCACGAGCGTCTCGGCTCGGTGCGCGGTCGGGTGGCGCGGATGGAGGAGATCGCCGTGGCCCTCGCGACCGAGGTGGGCGGGGCGGAGGTGGAGGCGGTGAGGCGCGCGGTGCAGCTCGCCAAGGCGGACCTCACCAGCCACATGGTGGTGGAGTTCACCTCCCTGCAGGGGGTGATGGGCCGCTACTACGCCGCCCACGACGGCGAGCAGCCCGCGGTGTGCCTGGCGATCGAGGAGCACTACCGGCCGCGCTTCGCCGGCGATCTCCTGCCGGCCTCGCCCCTCGGTCGTCTGGTGGCGGTGGCCGAGCGGCTCGACGTGGTGTGCGGCGGCTTCGCCGTGGGGCTTATCCCCACCGGTTCGCAGGACCCCTTTGGCCTGCGTCGCGCCGGTCTTGGCCTCATCCAGATCTGTCTCGACGCCGGCTGGGACATCGACCTCGCGCCGCAGGTGGCGCGCAACCTGGAGCTTCTCGCGGCCGAGGGTGTGCAGGTGGCCGCGTCGGCCGCGGCGCAGCTCCGCGACTTTCTCGGCCAGCGCCTCCACTACGCCCTGTGCAGCCACGGCGTGGCCGAGGAGGTGGTGCGGGCGGTCCTCGCCGCCGGCGCGACGCGGCCGGTGGACGCCCGCGCCCGCGCCGCCGCCCTGGCCGAGCTGCGCCAGGACCCCTCGTTCGCCGACATCGCCACCTCCTTCAAGCGGGTCAACCGGATCCTCCCTGACGGCTTCGTGGGGGCGGCGGTCGACCGGGCGGTGCTCACCGAGGTGGCGGAGCGGGAGCTGCTGGCGGCGTGCGAGCAGGTGGAGCTGCTGGCCGCGCCGCTGCGCGCCGCGGGCGATTATGGCCAGCTCCTCCGCCGTCTGGTTACACTGCGCCCGGCGGTCGATCGGTTTTTTGAGGACATCCTGGTGATGGCTCAGGAGGAGGCGGTGCGGAGGGCACGGCTGTCGCTGCTGGCGCGGGTGCGCCACCTCTTCGATGGGCTCGCCGACATGAGCCAACTGGCGGCGGAGGGGTAGCCCCCGCGCGTCGCCGACTTGTCTTCACACCCTACGGAGGCACAACGGTGACCACACCCAAGTACGTCTACGTCTTCGCCAATGGCCACAGCGAGGGGCGCGGTGACCAGAAGGATCTCCTCGGCGGCAAGGGGGCGGGGCTCGCCGAGATGACCCACCTTGGGATCCCGGTGCCCGCCGGTTTCACCCTCACCACCGAGGTGTGCACCTACTTCAATAACCACGCCAAGGGCTACCCGCCGGAGCTGTGGGACCAGGTCCTCGACGCCATGCGCCAGACCGAAGAGGCGATGGGCCACCGCTTCGGCGATGCAGCCGATCCGCTGCTCGTCTCGGTGCGTTCGGGGGCGCGCGTCTCCATGCCCGGGATGATGGACACGGTCCTCAACCTTGGCCTCAACGACGCAACCGTGCAGGGGCTGATCGCCAAGTCCGGGAACGCGCGCTTCGGTTGGGACGCCTACCGCCGCTTCATCACCATGTACGGCGACGTGGTCCTCGGGGTCCCCCACGCCGCCTTCGAGAAGATCCTCGACGCGAAGAAGGCGGCGGTGGGGGCGCTGCTCGACACCGACCTCTCCGCCGACGACCTCCGTTCGCTCATCGCGTCGTACAAGCAGCTCGTTCTGGAGACCACCGGCAAACCCTTCCCCGATGACCCGCTGGTGCAGCTCCGCGGCGGGATCAACGCGGTCTTCGATTCGTGGAACGTGCCGCGCGCGATCACCTACCGGAAGCTCAACGCCATCCCCGACCACTGGGGCACCGCGGTGAACGTCGTCTCGATGGTCTACGGCAACCGTGGCGAGACCTCCGGCACCGGTGTCGCCTTCACCCGCGACCCGGCCACCGGCGAGCGCCGCTTCTTCGGCGAGTACCTGGTGAACGCCCAGGGTGAGGACGTGGTTGCGGGGATCCGCACGCCGCTGCCGATCGCCGAGCTGGAGCGCCAGATGCCGTCGATCTACCGCCAGCTCGTGGAGATCTACCAGGGGCTGGAGCGCCACTACCAAGACATGCAGGACATGGAGTTCACCGTCGAGGAGGGGAAGCTCTACATGCTCCAGACGCGCACCGGCAAGCGCACCGCGCAGGCGGCGGTGCGCATCGCTGTGGAGATGGTGAGCGAGGGGCTGATCGACGAGGCGACCGCGGTATCGCGGGTGGCGCCGGCGCAGCTCGACCAGCTGCTCCATCCGCGCATCGACACCGACCAGCCGGTGGAGGTGGTGGCCAAGGGGTTGCCCGCCAGCCCAGGCGCGGCGGTGGGCGGGGTGGTCTTCACCGCCGAGGCTGCGATCGAGGCGGCGGCGAAGGGGCGGCAAGTGGTCCTGGTACGCGCCGAGACCTCGCCCGATGACGTGGGCGGGATGCACGCCGCCGAGGGGATCCTCACCGCTCGTGGCGGCATGACCAGCCACGCGGCGGTGGTGGCGCGCGGCATGGGCAAATGCTGCGTCGCCGGCTGTGCCGCGATCCAGGTGGATGCGGAGGCGCGCCAGTTCACCGCCGGCGATCGGGTGGTGCACGAGTTCGACACCATCTCCCTCAACGGCTCCACCGGCGAGGTGATCCTCGGTGCCGCCAAGCTCATCGTTCCCGAGCTCTCCGGCGACTTCAACAAGCTCATGGGGTGGGCGGACCAGATCCGCACCCTGAAGGTACGGACCAACGCGGACACCCCGGAGGACGCCGCCAACGCGGTCGCCTTTGGTGCCGAGGGGATCGGCCTGTGCCGCACCGAGCACATGTTTTTCGGCGAAGAGCGGCTGCCGGTGGTCCAGGAGATGATCCTTGCCGAGGACGAGGCGACCCGCCGCGCGGTCCTCGCCCGCCTCCTGCCCTTCCAGCGTGACGACTTCCTCGGGATCTTCCGCGCCATGGATGGCCGGCCGGTGACCATCCGCCTCCTCGACCCGCCGCTGCACGAGTTCCTCCCCTCGCGCGAGGGGCTCATCGAAGAGGTCGCCACCCTGCGTGCCAACGGGCGCGACCCCGCTGCCTTGGTGGTGAAGGAGCGGCTCCTGGCGAAGGTGAACCACCTCCACGAGCTCAATCCGATGCTCGGCCACCGCGGCTGCCGCCTCGGCATCTCCTACCCGGAGATCTACGAGATGCAGGCCGAGGCGATCGCCCTCGCCGCCTGCGCCCTGCGGCAGGAGGGGAAGCGGATCGTCCCCGAGATCATGATCCCCCTGGTCGGAACCGTGGCCGAGTTCCGCTATCTCAAGGAGCGGATCGTGAAGGTGGTGGAGGAGGTGAAGGGGCGCGCGGGGGTCGAGCTCGACTACCTCATTGGGACGATGATCGAGATCCCGCGCGCCGCCCTCACCGCCGATGCGATCGCCGCCGAGGCCGAGTTTTTCTCCTGCGGCACCAACGACCTCACCCAGATGACCTTCGGCTACTCGCGCGACGACGCCGGCGTCTTCCTCCCCGACTACCTGGAGAAGAAGATCCTGCCGGTGGACCCCTTCCAGGTCCTCGACCGCGACGGCGTCGGCCAGCTCATCCGAATGGCGGTGGAGAAGGGGCGCAGCGCGCGGCCGGAGCTCAAGGTCGGGATCTGCGGCGAGCACGGCGGCGAGCCGTCGTCCATCGAGTTCTGCCACCAGGTGGGGCTCAACTACGTCTCGTGCTCCCCCTTCCGCGTCCCCATCGCCCGCCTCGCCGCCGCCCACGCGGCCCTGGCAAGCAGGAAATAGGAAGTAGGAAGGGGGTGGCCTCCGCAGCCTGGGGGAGAGGGCTGCTGCCCCCGTTCTACCTTCTCCTTCCTACTTCCTCCTCTTTGCGCCTTCGCGTCCTGGCCTCTTTGCGTTGCGTCGTCTTCCGGTCACCCGGCGAAAAGCTCGCCGCTGGAGCGGGAGCAACCCTCGCCCCTCTTGGGCCGGTGTCACCCGGAGCGACCTCCCCGCCGCGCGCGGCGGACCGTCCCGCCCCGATCGCCACCTTGCCGGGGGCGACGGGCGGCGGCCTTAGACGCAATCGACGCAGCGGACGATGCCGCGGGTGGAGGCATCGAGGAAGGTGAGGAAGGTGCGGATCTCCGGCAGGTCGGGGAGCTCCTGGCGGACCCGCTCCAGGGCCTCTGCCTGAGGAAGCTGGGAGCGGTAGAGGATCTCGAAGGCGTCGCGAATCGCGTTGATCGTCTCGCGCGGGAACTTACGCCGCCGCAGCCCCACCAGGTTCAGCCCCTGGGCGACCGCGCGGTTGCCGAGGACGGTGAGGAAGGGGGGCACGTCGTTGGCCACCGCCGAGGCGCCGCCGACCATCGCGTGGGCGCCGATGCGGACGAACTGATGGACCGCGGAGAGGCCGCCGATGATCGCGTAATCGTCCACCCAAACGTGGCCGGCGAGGGCGACGTTATTGGCGAGGATGCAGTGGTTGCCCACCTGCACGTCGTGGGCCATGTGGGCGCCCACCATCAGCAGGTTGTGGTCGCCGAGGGTGGTCACCATCTGGTCGCCCTTCGTCCCCTTGTGGATGGTGACGAACTCGCGAACGGTGTTGTGGTTGCCAATCCGCACCTTCGACGGCTCGCCGGAGAACTTCAGATCCTGCGGCACGTCGCCCACCGAGACCGCCTGGTGAAAGCGGTTGTCGCTGCCGATCACCGTGTCGCCTTGGATCACGCAGTGCGGGCCGACCACGGTGCGTGCGCCGATGTGCACCTCGGGCCCGATCACCGTGAACGGGCCGATCTCCACCCCCTCGTCCAGCTTGGCCCCCTCTTCGATGACGGCGGTACGGTGAATCTGGGTCATGGCGCGGTCCGGTTGCGGGTGGGAGAGGGATTCACTCTCTAACGGAAATGGGGTGGCTGGCAAAGGGTGGCGTGGCCGGGGGCAACGGGTGGAGCGCGCGGGATACGCCTTGCGGGTCGCCCCCGCCGCCGCCCTCGGCGACCCTCTCCGGTGGCTCGCCCACCCGTGGCGCGTCGCGCCGTGGTTCCGGGGCAGGCCGTCCAATGCCACGGCCAAGCTCTTCGGCCGCACTGGCGGCGCGTCCCATTGCCCTCATTCCACCGCCGCCGGCGCGGCGCGGGCGGCGCGGCCGCGCAGGGTGACGCCGCCGGCGAGGCAGACAAGGGCCATGCCGGTGAGGGCGAGGGGGTTGGGGACCTCGCCCCACGCCGCCCAGCCGATGGCGCCGGCAAAGACCACCGCGAGGTAAACGAAGGGGCCGATCTGGGCGGCCGGGGCGTAGGCGTAGGCGCGGGTGAGGAAGAGCTGGCCGCCGGTAGCGAGGACGCCGCTGGCCAGCAGCGGTAGCCAGAGGGCGGGCGGCGGGGTCTGCCAGCACCAGGCGAGGGGCATGGCGGAGACGGTGGTGGCGATGAGGCCGAAGTAGAAGACGATGCGGGTGGTGGGCTCGGAGCGGGTGAGGCGGCGGATGGCGACCATGGCGACCGCCGCCAGCAGGCCGGAGAAGAGGCCGATCACCGCCGCCGGCTCGATGGCGTGGGCGGTGGGTTGGAGGATCAGGAGGAGACCGGCGAAGCCGATGAGCGCCGCGCCGGCGAGCGCCGGGGTGACCATCTCGCGCAGCCACACCCACGCCACCAGCGGGATGAACAGGGGCATGGTGTAGTTGAGAAGCATGGCCACGGCGAGCGGCAGGCGGGCGAGGGCGTAGAAGAAGCAGTACATCGCCGCCAGCCCGGAGAGGCCGCGGACCAGGTGGATCGGGAATGAGGTGGTGGCGAGGTCGCGGGCGCCGCGCCGCAGGCCGTGGCGCACCAGCCACGGGGCGAGGGTGACGAGGCCGCTGGCGTTGCGGAAGAAGACCACCATCTCGTTGGGGAGGTGGTGGCCGGCGGTACGGATGCACACCCCCATGGCGGCGAAGAGCAGCGAGGAGAGGGCCACATACAGGGCGCCGCGCCGCGGATCGTGGTCAGGGACCATGGTGGAACACGCCGCTGGGGTGAGACTGGCGCTTGGGGGATCGAGTGGCCGGCGTACCGCGCGTGCTCAGGCCGAGGTTGGTGGGCACGGCGCGCGTGGCGGTGGGCGGTCGCTACGGCGTGGGTTCCGGCGGCGCCGTCGCTGGCGCCTCCATCTCGGGTGCCTCCGCCGGTCCCTCGGGGGTGTGCTCCACGCCGGCGGGCTGCTCCTTCTTCTCGATCTTGCGCAGGCGCTTCTCGTCCTTCTTTTTCTTCTTCGCCAGATCCCTCTGGCGTCGTTCGAACTGGTAGTTGGTCTTGGCCAAGGTGGACTTTCCGTTGGAGAAAAAGGGCGCGCCGTGAGCCGCGGCGCGTTGCGGTTCACGCAGCAGCGATTCTAGCCTTCTCGCGGTCCCCTTCGCGAGGCGCGGTGGGCGGTGGTCGATACAGGCGCGTCGATCCGTGGTAAGAACGCGCGCCGCCGCGCTCGCCGCGGCCTCGTCCGTGCCCCGATGAAGCGTCCCCCGCAACGGCCCCGCTTTTCGCCGCAACGCATCGCGGTGCTGATCCTCCTCGCCCTCCTGGCGTTTGGGATCACCTTGCTCATGGCGGAGGTGCGGCGCGGCACCTTGGCGTTGCCGGTGGCGGACCGGGTGGCGCTGCTGGTGCTGGTGAACGTCGAGGTGCTGGTCATCCTCGCCCTCCTCTTTGTCCTCCTGCGCGCCCTGATCACCTACGCCTTCGAGCGCCGCCACTCCCTGGCCGGCTCGAACCTCAAGACCCGTTTCCTCCTCGCCTTTCTCCTCCTGTCGATCCTGCCGTCGCTCCTCCTCTTTGGGGTCGGCTCGATCCTCATCCATCGCTCCATCGACAACTACTTCGCCTTCCGGATCCAGGCGCCCTTCAAGACCAAGTCGCGCGACCTGAAGCCGACCCTCGAGCAGGTGGAGCGGCTGCTGGAGCGCGAGCTGGCGGCGAGCCACGGCCGGGTGGAAGCGGCGCTGCGTGCGGTGGTCGAGCTACCCCGGCCCGAGGATGGGGGGGCGTTGGGGGGGGCGATGGCGGGGTGGCTGGCGCGCTCCGGCGTCGACGAGATCGTGGCGGTCGATGGGCACGACACGGTGGTGGCGCAGGTGGGGGCCTCCTCCTGGTTCGGGCGGGGCCGGGTGACGCTGGAGCCAGCGCAGCTTGCGGCCGCGCGCCGCGACGGGCGCGCCGTGTGGGAGCTGGACGATGGCCGCCTGTGGGGAGCGGCGGGGGCGGCGCTCCTCCCCCTGGCAAGCGGCGAGGTGGTGGTGGTGGTGCAGGCGCGGGTGGCGGAGGAGGTGGCGGCCACCCGCGCGGGGGTGGCGGACGCCCTGAGCTCGATCGGGCGGGTGGAGCAGTACCGCGGTCTGGTGAAGGGGAGCTACCTCCTCAACCTGGCGGTAGCGACTCTGCTGGTGCTGGTGGCGGCGGTGTGGCTCGCCTTCTACCTCGCCCGCCGGATTACCGAGCCGGTCCTCCGCCTCACCGAGGCGACCGAGCGGGTGGCGGATGGTGACCTCGATGTTCGCCTCACCCCCATGAGCGGCAGCGAGATTGGCCGCCTGATGCGCTCCTTCTCGCGCATGGTGGAGGATCTGAAGCGCTCCCGCGCCGCCACCGACCGGGCCCATGACGAGTTGGCGGCATCCCTGCGCGCCTTGCAGGAGCGCAACGAGCTGATCAGCACGGTGCTGGCGAGCATCGGTTCGGGGGTGGTCTCCCTCGATGGCGAGGGGCGGGTCCTCACCCTCAATCCGGTGGCGGTCGAGATGCTCTCCCTGGCGGGGGCGGAGGCGGCGGTGGGGTGCGCCTTTGGCGAGCCCATCGCCTCCGAGGCGATGGTTGAGGTGGTGGCGCCGGTGGTTGCGGGGAGGGATGAGTGGCGCCAGGGGTATGCCACCGTCGATCGCGAGGGCAGCGAGCGGCGCCTGCGGGTCACCGCCCGGGCGCTGCATAACGAGGCGGGCGCGGCGACCGGCACGGTGGTGGCGTTGCACGATTACACCGAGCTGGTGCGCGCGCAGAAGATGGCGGCGTGGCGCGAGGTGGCGCGGCGCATCGCCCACGAAATCAAGAATCCGCTCACCCCGATCCGCCTCGCCACCCAGCGGCTGCGCCGCAAGTTCGCGCGCGGCGACGGCGACTTTGCCGAGGCGTTCGACGAGGCGTCGCGCATCATCCTCGAAGAGGTGACCGGCCTGGAGCGGCTGGTGAGCGAGTTCTCCGACTTCTCGCGCATGGCCGAGGCGCACCTCGCCCCCGCCGACCTCCACTGCATCGTGGAAGACGCCTTCGGGCTGGTGGAGCTCGGCGGTGGGGTGGCGGTGCGCAAGGCGTTCGATCGCAACATGCCGGAGGTTCGGGTCGACGCGGCGCAGCTCCGGCGCTGCTTCGTCAACTTGCTGAAGAACGCGGTGGAGGCGATGGGCGGGGAGGGGGAGATCACCGTCACCACGCGCTTCGATCCGATCGGGGCGGTGTTCACCGTGGCGATCGCCGACACCGGCCCCGGGATCGAGGCGAACCGGCGCGAGGAGATCTTCTTGCCGTACTTCACCACCAAGGTGAACGGCACCGGCCTCGGGCTGGCGATCGTCAAGCACGTGGTCGCCGACCACCGCGGTTATCTGCGGGTGCGCGACAACCCGCCCCACGGCGCCATCTTCGAGATCGAACTCCCGGTCTCCGGGTGACGCCGGAGGCGGTGGGGGGGGTGACCGCCAGGGTGGCGTCGCCGCACCACGACCACCGGTCAGGCGTTGGGGGGCAGACAAAGGCCATCTCCCCTGCACGGTGGCAACCCATCTGGGAGAGCCATCTCGCCGCGGAACCACGCGGAAAGCCCTCCGCGCCTCCGCGCGAGCCCGCCTTGCCGGCGCGCACCCTTGCGAGCGGTTTGGCCGCGCACCCCGCCCGTTTGTTTCGCCGCCTCCTACCTCTCTCCCGTCGCGCCGTCCTCTCCGCCTCGTTCGCCGCCGCCGCACACCGCCGCCGCCCGCTCCCCATCCGCCACCGCTTCGAGTCGGCGGCAGATGTAGCGGAGCTTGGCCGCGTCGACGATCTGGTGGCCGAAGATGTCGGTGATGAAGAAGCTGTCCACCACCCGCTCCGCCTGGGTGTCGATCTTGGCGCCGCGGATGTAGAGGTTGAGCTCCGCCATGGCGGTGGTGACGTCGTGGAGGAGGCCCGGGTGGTCCTCGGCGGCGAGGAGCAAGACGGTGGTGCGGTGCGAGGTCTCGTTGTCGACGCGCATCTCCGCCGGCAGGTGGCGCACGTGCAAAGGGAGGTGGGGTGAGCGCTCGCGGCGGGCGGTGATCTCCGCCAGCCGCTTGCGCCCTTCGAGGACCGCGCGCAGGTCGTCGAGGAGCGCCCGGCGCTCCGCCTTGGAGGTGAGGCGGCTGTGGTCGTGGCGGGTGAGCTGGAGGGTGTCGAGGGTGAAGCCGCCGCGGTGGGTGCGGACCTGGGCCGCCTTGATGTCTAGCCGATGGCCCACCAAGACGCCGGTGATCTTGGAGAAGAGGCCGGGCTGGTCCGTCTCGAGGGTGCAGACGGTGAGCTGGGTGTAGGGGCGATCGCGCGGGTTCACCAGGCGGAGCTGGAGGGGTGCTTGGTCGAGGCGGCGGACCATTTCGAAATCGGCGAGGATCTGGGAGACGGTCTTGCTGAGGATCTCCTGGTCGTCGATCTGCGGCAGGTAGCGGTCGAGAATGGCGGCGACCGGCCTGCCCTTGGCCTCTGCCCGCACGGTCCGCTCCTTGGCGACGCGCAGCTCCGCCAGGGCGTCGGCATCGCGGTCGCAAATCTGTTGATGGGCGAGGGTGTAGAGCTCCAACAGCAGCGCCTCCTTCCACACCGACCACATGTCGGGGTGGGTGGCGCGGGCGTCGGCGTAGGCGAGGACGAGGAGGAGGGCGAGGGTCTCGGTGTCACGGATTTGGTCGACGAAGCGGCCGAGGACTTCGTGGTCGTGAAACTCCAGCCGCTGGGAGACGTGCGGGAAGAGGAGGTGGTTGGCGACCATCCGCTCCACCACGTCGATCTCGTCTGCCGGGTAGCCGAGGTGGCGCATCACCTGGCCGGCGAGGTGCTCGCCCACCGCCGAGTGGTCGCCCGGGTAGCCCTTCCCGAGGTCGTGAAAGAGGGCACCGAGGTAGGCGAGGTGGGGGCGCGGCAAATCGCGGAAGGTGCGGTGGAAGGCGGCGCATTCGCCGTCGCCTGCGCTACGTACCGAGTCGATGTAATCGACGACCTGCAGGGTGTGCTCGTCGACCGTGTAGAGGTGGTAGGGGCCGGGCTGGCAGAGCGCCTCGATGGTCCCGAACTCGGGGACGAGACGGCGAAACAGGCCGGTCTCGTACATCGGTCGGAGCCAGAAGGCGACCGGCCCGGCGCCGGCGAAGAGGCGGCGCAGGGTGGCGAGGTTGTCTTGGGAACGGACCTGCTCGTCGCGGACGAACGGCAGCTCGTATTGCAGCTTGAGGAGGGTTTCGGGAGAGAGGGGGACGTGGTGCTTTGCGGACAGCTCGAAGAGCTCGAGCATCCGTTCCGGCCGCTCGCGGAAGAGGCCGGCGGAGGCCAAGGGGATAGAGATCCGGTCGCGGAAGAGGAGGAAGCCATCCCCTACGTGGCGCATGCCGAGGTGGGTGCGAATGCGGGCGCCGATGCCGAAGTCGTGGGAGAAGCGGCGCAAAAGGACCCCGGAGAGGAAGTGGATCTGGCGCGCGTGGCAGTAGTAGTGGTGCATGAAGGAGGTGGAGGCGGGGCGGTCTTCGTGGTCCTCGTAGCCCAGGTAGCGCGCCACCTCCTGCTGCTGATCGAAGGTGAGGCGGTCCTCTTTGCGGCCGGTGCGGAAGTGGATGTCGTTGCGTACCCGCCAGAGGAAGGAGCGCGCCTCCATGAGGTACTCGCGTTCGTCACGGGTGATCGAACCGCGCTTCATGAGCCCCTCGAAGTCGCCGCCTTGGAAGCGCGTCTTGCCCACCCAGCCGGCGAGGTGGATGTCGCGCAGGCCGCCGACCCCCTCCTTGAGGTGCGGTTCACGCACGAAGATCGAGCCGCCCTGGCGGGTGAGCATCGCCGCGTGCTCGGCGAGTTTGGTCTCGATGTAGGCGCGGCTGTGGCGGGCGGTGATTTTGCGCGCCACGTGGCGGACCAGCTCGGCGTAGACCTCTGAGTTGCCCGCGAGGTAGCGGGTCTCGAGCAGGGCGGTGCGCACGGTGAGATCGGCAAGCCCCTGTTCGACGCAGTCGCGGAAGGTGCGCACCGATTGCCCGACGGTGGGCCCGACGTCCCACAGGAGGGTGGAGAGCGCCGCGGCGACGCCACGCACGGTCGCGTCGAGCCGGCGGGGGGTGACCGCGAGGAGGTCGAGGTCGGAGCCGGGGTTGAGCTCGCCGCGGCCGTAGCCACCCACCGCGACGACCGCGAAGTCGGTGTCGAGTCCAAGTCCGAGGGCGCTGGCGAGAAAGGCCAACAGCCCCTGGATGAGCTGGTCGGCCGCTGTGGTGAGCTCTGCCACCACCACCGCGCCACAGGCGCCGTCGCGGTGGTGGCCGGCGATCTCCGCGCGCCGATGGTTGTAGAGGTCGCGCACTTGCACCAACAGGGCGGCGCGGTCGCGTTCCAGGCACGGCGCGGTGTCGTTCCACTCCCACGCCGCCAGGGTGGCGAGGTCGGTGACCTCCGGGAGGAGCCAACGGGGCCGCGTCTCGGTCATGGGCTCTGCCGACGGCGGTGGCGCCGGAGTTGGGCAAGGAGGAGGGCGACGGTGGTGGCACCCGTGGCATCCGCGGCCACGTCCCAGACGCTCGAATCGCGGCCGGGGATGAAGCTTTGGTGGTACTCGTCGCTCACCCCGTAGAGGGTGGCGAGGAGCGCCGCCCGGGTGAGGACGAAGGGGGAGCTGCCGGCGGTGAGGGCGGCGGCGAGGACCGCGGTGAAGCCGCCGTATTCGACGCCGTGGCACACCTTGTCGAAGTTGGCGATGAGCTCCGGCGCGGTGCTTCCCGTTTGGGCGGAGAGGCCAAAGATCGTCGCCGCGTACGCCGCCACCATCGCCCAGCGAACGCCGCGTCGCCTGGGTGGGGTGCTCATGCGGCGGTCTCAAGCGTGCCCAAAAGGTGGCCGTGTTCCACCGCGCTGACCCGCACCTCGACCCGCGCGCCAAGCGGCGCGGCGCGATCGAGGCGCAGGCGGCGGTTGGAGCGTGTCCTCCCTTCTGCCCAGCCCTCGCCCTGTTCCTCCACGAGGATCTCCTGGCGGCTGCCCACCAGGGCCTGGTTGTGGGCCGCGGCGATGGTGCGTTGGAGGGCGAGGAGGCGCTCCAGCCGCTCCCCCTTCACCGCCTCGGGGATCGGGTCGCCGAGGGCGGCCGCCTTGGTGTGCGGGCGCGGCGAGTACTTGAAGGCAAAGAGGGAGGCGAGGCGCAAGTGGGCGACGACGGCGAGGGTCTCCGCGAAGTCCGCCTCCGTTTCGCCGGGGAAGCCGACGATGAAGTCGGAGACCAGGGCCACCTGCGGCAGGGCGGCGCGCAGCGCCCCCACCCGGTCCAGGTACTCGGCCACCGTGTAGCCGCGGCGCATCGCCGCGAGGAGGCGGTCGGAGCCCGATTGCAGGGGCAGGGGCAGGTGGGGGCAGACCTCCGGGATGGTGGCCAGCGCCTCGATCAAATCGTCGCCCAGGTGGCTCGGGTGGGAGGTGAGGAAGCGCACCCGGTAGATCGGCTCGATCGCCGCCACCTGGCGAAGGAGCTCGGCAAAGCTCACCTCGCCCTCGCCGCGCTCGCCCCCCTTGCGGCCGTAGGCGTTCACCGTCTGGCCGAGGAGGGTGACCTCGCGGCAGCCGGCGGCGGCGAGCTGGCGTACCTCGTTGCAGATGGTCGCGGCGGGACGCGAGTACTCGCGGCCGCGGGTGTAGGGGACGATGCAGAAGGTGCAGAACTTGTCGCACCCCTCCACCACCGTGACGTAGGCGCAGATCGTCGCCCCCCGCGCGGGGCCCGCGGGAGGCTCCAGGTAGGCCCCCTCGCCCACGTCGACCACCCGCTCGCCCGCCTCTACCCGCCGCAGGGTGGCCGCCAGCCGGCCGACCGCCCGGGTGCCAACCACGAAGTCGAGGCCGCGGGCGCGTTGCAACAGGGTGGCGCCATCCGCCTGGGCAACGCAGCCGGTGATCCCGATCTTCACCGCCGGTCGCGCCTGCTTCAAAGAACTCAGGCGGCCGACCTCGCTGAGGATTCGTTGCACCGCCTGGTCGCGCACCGCGCAGGTGTGCAGGACGATGAGGTCCGCCTCCTCCGCACACAGGGCCTCTTGATAGCCGTGGTCACGCGCCAGGCCGAGGAGGCGCTCGCCTTCGTGGGCGTTCATCTGGCAGCCGAAGGTGTGGATGAAGACGCGCTTCACCCCGTCACCCGCGGTGCCCGTGACCGTTGTCTGGGAGTGTTCCATCGCGCCGGGATTGTAGGGGCGGGTGGCGCGCTCGGCGAGCGGCCCCTAGCCAGTGAGGGGCGCGGGCAGGGGGCGGTTCGTCGTCGCGTCGAGGTGGTGGCGATGTTGCCCAGCGCCGGGCGGCGGGCGCAGCGCGTCGAGTGGGGGGTGGCGGCCCCCCCCTCCGTCGCTACCGAGCGGGCGAGAAGGCCGCGCCCCCTGCCTGCCGCCGTTTGACGGGTCGCGGAGTGGTCCCTACGCTCCCGCGGACCGACTTAGGAGTGTTGCGTGCGTATCGAGACCGTTTGGAAGACCTTTCACCCCGATCTCGACCGAGTCGAGGCGGAGATCCGTCACCACCTCCACTCGGACGCGGCGATCATCCCGGAGGTGGGGGCCTATCTTCTCGAAGGGGGGGGCAAGCGGGTTCGGCCGCTCCTCTCGCTGCTTGCCGCGCGGCTGTGCGGTTTTGAACGAGAGTCCCTCTACACCCTGGCGGCGATCGTCGAGTACCTGCACACCGCCAGCCTCCTGCACGACGACGTGGTGGACATGGCGCAGCTCAGGCGCGGCCACGCCGCCGCCAACTCCATCTGGGGCAACCAGGTGTGTGTCTTGGTGGGGGACTACTTCTACGCCATGGCCCTGCACCTGGCGGTGGCCGAGGACAGCCTGGAGATCATGGAGATCCTCTCCGCCGCCACCGCTTACATGGTGAAGGGCGAGCTTCTCCAGATGGCCCACACCAAGGACGTGCAGACCAACCGCGCCCAGTACGAGGGGATCATCACCTGCAAGACCGCCAACCTCATGGCCGCCGCCTGTGCCCTGCCCGCGGTGGCGGCGGGGGTGGCGGAGCCTCTGAAGGAGGGGCTGCGCGCCTTTGGCCGCCACCTCGGGATCGCCTTCCAGATGGTCGACGACACCCTCGACTACGTCGCCGATGAGGAACGCCTCGGCAAGCTGGTGGGCAAGGACCTGATGGAGGGGAAGGTGACTCTGCCGCTGATTCTGCTGTTGCAGGAGGCGACGGCGGCGGATCGGGCACGGGTTGGGGAGATCATTTTGAAGGACAACCTCGAGCCGCACGACCTGCAAGAGGTGATCCTCCTCCTCGGCCGCTACGAGATCCTCGACGCCTGCCTCGCGGTGAGCGGCGACCATGTGCGCCAGGCGAAGGAGGCGCTCGCCCCCTTCCCGGAGAGCGAGGCACGTGCCGCCTGCTTCGCCCTCGCGGACTATGTGGTCGAGCGGGACCTGTAGCCCCTTTTTCCCCCGCTCCGACCTGGCGAAAAAAAAAGCTCAAGGTCCGACCGGTGGTGGGCGATACGGTCGAAAAGGCCGGTGCGGAACCGGCCAGGAGGTGTGGGGTGGTCGTCCTCTTTGCCGGCATGGCCGTGGGATTCGCCCTTGGGATGGTGGTGGCCGCGCTGTTAGCCGTGCCGGCTGCGGATCCGGGCTGCGACCACTGCGTCCTTGCCGAGGCGCGCTCGCCGCGCCGGGGCGCCACCACACCATCCCACCTCACGGCGTAGCGCGCGGCGTGGGGCGAGGGACGTGCAGCCCTGCGGGGGATGCGATGGGGGAGTGGGAGCCCCCCCCCTCGATGCAAGGGCCGGCCCCAACGCGGCCGACCCGCCCTACTCCCTGGCGAGCCCCGCGAACTTACAGGCACCAGTAGCGGAATCCGCTGGCCTCGAGGGCGGCGCGGTTGCGGCAGCTCTTCACGTCGATGAAGACCGGCTGGCCGTCGAGTCCGCAGAAGGCGCGCAGGCGGGCGTCGGAGAGGTCGCGGTACTCGCGGTGGCTGACCGCGAGGATGATCGCGTCCACGGTCGGCACCGCATCCAGCGGGGTGACCGAGATGCCGATCTCCTTCTCCGCCTCCTGCGCGTCGGCGCGCGGCTCGTGGGCGTAGACCTCGATGCCGTACTCGCGCAGCTCGTCGATGATGTCGACCACCCGCGAGTTGCGCAGGTCGGGGACGTCCTCCTTGAAGGTGAGGCCGAGGACGAGGACGCGCGCCCCCTGGACCGCGCGGCCGGCGCGGATGAGCTGCTTCACGGTCGCCTCTGCCACGTACTTGCCCATGGAGTCGTTGATGCGCCGGGCGGCCATGATCACCTGCGGGTTGATCCCGAGCTCCTCCGCCTTGTAGGTGAGGTAGTACGGGTCGACGCCGATGCAGTGGCCGCCCACCAGGCCGGGGGTGAAGGGGAGGAAGTTCCACTTCGTGCCCGCCGCCTTGAGTACCGCCTGGGTCTCGATCCCCATCCGGTCGAAGATCAGGGAGAGCTCGTTCATCAGGCCGATGTTGAGGTCGCGCTGGGTGTTCTCGATCACCTTCGCCGCCTCGGCGGTCTTGATCGTCGGCGCCCGGTGGACGCCGGCCTTCACCACTAGCTCGTACACCTCGGCCACGTCCTCCAGGACCTCCGGAGTCTGGCCGCTCACCACCTTGGCGATGGTGTCGACCCGATGTTCGCGATCGCCCGGGTTGATCCGCTCCGGCGAGTACCCGAGGAAAAAGTCCTTGCCGCACACCAGCCCCGACCCCTCTTCCAGGATCGGTCCACAAAACTCCTCGGTCACCCCCGGGTAGACGGTGGACTCGGGGACGACAATGTCGCCCTTGGCGAGGTAGGGGGCGATGATCCGGCAGGCGGAGGCGACCGGCTCCAGGTCTGGCGTCTTGTGGCGGTCGATCGGGGTGGGGACGGTAATCAGGTAGAGGGAGGCGGGGGCGAGGTCGGCGGGGTCGGTGGTGTAGGTGATCCGCGCCGCCGCCAGCTCCTTGGCGTCGAGCTCGCCGGTGGCGTCGAATCCGTCGGTGAGCTCGCGGACCTTGCGCTTGCTGATGTCGAAACCGATCACCGGGCAGTGGGCGCTGAAGGCGGCGGCCAGCGGCAGCCCAACGTAGCCGAGGCCGATCACCGCGATCGAGGTTTCACGACGGACGAGACGGGAGGCGAGGGTGCCCATGGGGTTCCTTAGGTTCAGGGGTGGGAGAGTCGGGGTGCGGGGCGATGGCGGGGAAGGGGATCGATCAAGGTGCGGGCGGAGGTGCTGGCCACCGCGACCGGCCCCGGGGGTTGGACCTCCCCTGGTTCGTCATCTCCCATGGCCAGCTCCGTGGCTAGAGGTACTTCCGGTACCAGTCGATCGCCTCGGCGAGTCCGGCGTGGATGTCATAGGTGGGTTCATAGCCGAGGAGGTGGCGGGCCTTATCGATGTCCGCCAGGGAGTGCTTGATGTCCCCGGCGCGCGCCGGGCCGTGGTGCGGCGGGATGTCGCGGTCGAGGAGCTTGCTCAGGAGGTGGTAGAGCTCGAGGAGCTGGACACGTTGGCCGGTGGCGACGTTGAACACCTCGCCGGCGACCCCCGCGGCCGCTGCCGCCTTCAGGTTCGCCTGGACGCAGTCGTCGATGTAGGTGAAGTCGCGGGTCTGCTCGCCGTCGCCGTTGATCGTCGGTGGTTCGCCGGCGAGGAGCGCCTTGACGAAGATCGGGATCACCGCCGAGTACTGGGAGTAGGGGTCTTGGCGCCTGCCGTAGATGTTGAAGTAGCGCAGGACCACGGTCTCTAGGCCGTAGACGCGGGTGAAGACCTGGCAATAGATCTCCTGGCCGTACTTGGTGACCGCGTACGGGGAGAGCGGTAGGGGCGGCATGGTCTCGACCTTTGGGAGGGTCGGGGTGTCGCCGTAGGAGGAGGAGGAGCCGGCGCACACCACCCGCTTCACCCCGGCGTCGCGCGCCGCCAGCAGGACGTTCACGTGGCCGTTGAGGTTGACGTCGTGGGTGGTGAGGGGGTCGGCCACCGACTTCGGGACTGAGCCGAGGGCGGCCTCGTGGAAGCAGACGTCCACCCCCGCCATGGCGTCGACCACCATCGCCATGTCGCGCATGTCGCCTTCCACCAGGCGGAAGCGATTGCCGAAGCCGCGCGCGTCGACGAAGGCGAGGTTCTCACGCTTGCCGGTGGAGAAGTCGTCGAGGACGCACACCGTGTCGCCGCGGGCGAGGAGCGCCTCGGCAAGGTTCGAGCCGATGAAGCCGGCACCGCCGGTGACCAGGTAATGCATGAAATCCTCTCAGAATGAAGTGGGCACGGATCGTAGTGGCACGCCCTTGGGGTCACAAGACGGCCGCCCGTTGCGCACCGTCCTAGCCGCAGTCGCTACACGCCCCGTGGAGCTTGGCGAGCTCACGCTGGAGCTGGAGGGCGAAGCGCACTAGGCGCTCGCGGTCATGGTTGGTGATCTGGTCGAAGGTTGCGGCCACCCAGCGGTCGGGCGGGGTGTCGACGATGCGGACCACCGAGGCGATCACCTCCACGATTCGTTGTGGCCGTCCCGGGAGGGCGACGGTGAGCAGGATGCGGTCGCCAACGCCAAGGCCGGCGCATGGGAAGGAGATGCCGCACGCGGAGATCTCCACCGGGGTGCGCGGCAGGTCGTGGCGGTTGTCCCTCTCACTGGCGAGCTCGAGCAGGGTGCTCACCTTCTGATCGAGCCCCTCCAGGAAGCGCGCCACCTCGGGCTCGAAGGTTTCGGAGAGGAGGCGGCCGAGGGTGTAGTCGCCGTCGGGCGGTGGGATCGCCGCCTGCCGCCGGCTCACCAGGAGGGAACCGGATTCCCACCGCGGCCACTCGTCGCCGGCGATCTTTTGGTAGGCGAGGCCGACTTCGGCCTGGATGCGGACAAACTCACGGTTCGAAGACATCAGTGTTCCTCGCGGATGCGGTGCGGTGGCCGCGGCCACCAGCCCTTGCCCCCTCTTCGGCAGGGGCGACTCATCCTTGAGCCATTCACTCGTCGGGCCGACGGAGGTGCTCCTTCAGCCGTTGGACCTCTTTGTCGGAGAGTCCGCCGCCCGCGCGTAGGCGCTCGAGGGCGAGGCGGGTGTCGGCGTCGATCCAGCTCTCCGCGGACGCCCGCTGGTACTCGCCGATGGCGGCCGGGTGGGCGAGTCGGGCCGGGGGGTGGTGGGGCAGGGGGTCCTCTGGGGTGGTCACGGTTGGGGCGCTGCGTGCCGCTTGTTCTCCCCGCAGGGAAGCGACCTCGCGCATCAAGGCCACCTTGTCACAGGCGTTGCGCACGACGAGCTGGATCTCCGCCAGCTTGAACGGCTTGGCGACGAAGTCGAAGGCGCCGGCGTTGATCGCCCCGAGGACCGTCTCCAGGGAGCCATAGCCGGTGATGAAGATCACCTGGATCGAGGGTTGGAGGAGGATCGCCCGTTGGAAGAGCTCCTCGCCGCCGATCTTGGGCATGGAGAGATCGGTTACCAGCAGGTCGAAGGGGTCTCGTTCGAGACGCGCCAGCGCCTCCTCCCCATCGCGCGCCACGGTGACCGCGCGCTGCGGCGTCGCCAAAGCGCGTTCGAGTAGATCGCGTGAGGCGCGCTCGTCGTCGGCGATGAGGATGGAGAACGTGGGCAGTGCGGAGGTCATCTCATTCCCCTCTTCGCCCTCGCGGCGCGGCGTCTTGACCGGGGAGGGGAGACTAGGGCGTCACGCGGCGTACGGTGCCGTCTCGCCCGTACCCTTGCGTGCCTCCGCCGCGAGCCGCTGGATGATCTCCGCCATCCGCTGGGTCTCGGTGACGATGCGCTCGATACTTGCCGCCATCTCCGGGTCGGCCGTGTCCATGGCGAGGAGCTCGGCATTGCCCATGACCGCGGTTAATGGCTGGTTGAGCTCATGGGCGAGACGGCGGATGGCGAGGCGGCTCTCTTCCAGCGCTGCTACCCGACTCTCCACCGCCTTGGGTCCATCCATCGTGCAGGCTCCGGTAAGCGGCGGCCACGCCACGATCGTGGGCCACCGGCTGTTGCGATCTGTGGCTTATCGCCAGGTGCGGCTTAGCAGCTCAGCCCTTCGTCCAGCGGCTCACGGTAGGTGCAGACGATGGCCGTCGCGCCACGTTTGCGGTCGACCCACTGGAGCCACCCATCGCGCAGGGATTCGAGGACGAAGAGGGCATCCTCGGCAGGGGCGGGGCTTCCCTCCTCCCACGCCACTTGCAAGCTCTCCCGCACAAACTCGTAAAGGCGCCACAGGTTGACGGCAATCTCTTCGCCATGGGGAAAGTCGAGGGCGGTCTCCAGTTCGGCAACATGCCGATTGGCGCCAAAGAGGGGATCGAGTGCCTCGTGGCGGTTGCCGTGGGCGAGGTGGAGGATGCCGCTGCGCGCCATTTGGATTGCCTGGTCATAGACCGCCAGGACCTGCTGGCCATGGCCGGCCCGCTCCAGACGGGTGGTGTGGTAGCTCATGGTGCGGGCACCCATGGTCGCTATCCCCGGCGGTCGATGTAGGCGGCGGTCGTGGGCTCAGGCACGCGGTAGCCGCCCACCGCGCGTCGTCCCTCGCTCAGGTGGGTGAGCTCGTCGGCGAGCCGCTGGAGGTACCGCTCCAGGTGGAGCTGGTTGTTTTGGTCGCACGCCGCGATGCGTGCCATCGATGCCCGCATCTGGCGTGCCGCCACGGGCTCCACCTCTCCGGTTGCGGCGAGGAGGGCACACGTCTCGGCGACCTTGCGGGTGAGCTCCTCGCGCTGCCGGCGCAGGAGCCAGATGGCGTCGTACTCGACTTCGTCGATCGCCACGGCCTCCTCCAGGACCAGCGAGTGGATGTGGGCGAGGAGCTCGGCGCACGCGCTGGCTGGGTCGAGAACGGTGCTCATCCGGCCACCACCGAGAGGGTCAGGCGGGTGGGCTCTGCCTGGCTCGACCGTCCCTGCGCACGGACCTGGCGTACCGCTTCACCCCACCCCTCGCGCAGGGTTTCGAGGACCGGGAGGATCGCTTCCAACGGCGTTGCGGATCCCTCCGCGTTCGCCTTGGTGTAGCTCTCCAAACAGAAGAGGTAGAGGGCGGCGAGGTTGTCGGTGAGCTGTGCGTCGATTTCATGATCGAGGGTCGCGTGGAGCTCGGTGATGATCGCCACCGCGCGCGAGATCGCCTCGCACTTGGCCGGGACGTTATGCGCCGCGATCGCCGCGATCGCCTGCCGGGTGAAGCGCAGGGCGCCGTCATAGAGCATCAGGAGGAGCTCGCTGCGATCGGCGGTGTTCGTCTGCGTCTGGCGGTAGGTGTGGTAGCCAGTGGTCATGGATGGATTCCCTTCCGTCCTTGGTTTCTGGGGGTGATTACTTGCCGGTGCGGATGGCCGGTAGGTTGCTGAGGGCCTGGAGGAGTGAGTCGCCCTGGGTCTTCAGGTTGTTCACCAGCAGCTCGAGCTGCGCGTACTGCTTGGTGACCTGTTGTTTGTAGGCATCGATGCGGGCCTCGGAGGTGGTGATCTGTTGGTTGATACGCTTGACGTTGGCGCCCAGCCCCTCGGTCCGTCCGTGGATGGCGCCGGTGATGGGGTCGGTGAAGGCCTCGACGGCGGTTGCGATCTGCCCGAAGACACCGTGGGTGGTGGTGCCGTCGCCGCGGATGACCTCTTCCACCGTCGCCTTGTCGGTCTCGATCGCCCCCCGCAAGACCGAGGCGTCGAAGGAGAGACTCCCGCCATTGGTCATCCGCACGCCGAGAGCGGAGAGCGACTGGATCGAGCCGCTGCCGTGGCCGAGGCTGAGGACCGTGGAGTTGAGGCGCGAGACGACCGAGCGGAGGGTGAAGTCGCCGGCCAACACGCCCGGTTGATTCACATTGTTGTGGGCGGCATTGAACTGGGCGATCGCGTTGAAGGCATCGACAAAGGTGGAGAGTTTCGTCTCCAGGGGCCCCGTCGCCTCCTTCACGGTCACTGTGGTCGGGGTGGTGCCGCTCGTCCCGACCAGGTCGATGGTCGCGCCGGGGATCGCGTCGGTGACCGTGTTGGTGGCGCTGGTGATGGCGATGCCACTCACCGTGAGCTGCGCGTCGAGCGCCGCCTGGGTCTCGGTGAGATTCGCGTTGATCAGGCGCGACAGGCCGGCGTTGTCTGTGTCATTGGCGTCGCCGTCGCCGGTCACCGAGAGGGTCGCGGCGTTGGCGGTGCCGGTGGTGTTGGCGGTGATCACCAGGCGATACGGGCTGGCGCTGCCGTCGTTGACGATCGCCGCGGTGACTCCGGCATTCGCGTCATTGATTGCGTCACGCACCCCGGCCAGGGTGTTGTTGGTGGAGTCGATGGTGATGTCGACCGCCGGACCGCTGCCGATCTGGATGGCGAGGGTGCCGGTGCCAACGGCGGTGGTGTCGGTGTCCGCGAAGGCGGAGGCGGCGGTGGTGAGGGTCTGGGCGCGGGCGAGCTGGGTGACGTCGACGGTGTAGCTGCCCGCGGGGGTGGTGTTGGTCACCGACACCGCGACCGCGCCGGCGCTGGTGGCAACTGCGGTCCGCCCGAGGAGGGGGTCGCTCGTCTCCTGCAGGGCGTCCGCCGCGTCCTGCACCGCCTTCACCAAGGTGTTGAGCTTTTGCAGGGCGCTGACCTGGTTCTGGAAGCCGGATCGCCGGATCTGCAAGCGGTCGATGGGGATGCGCTCCGCCTGCACCAAGGCGTCGATGATCGACTGGGTATCCAGGCCGGTGACCAGCCCCCCGACGCTGATGGTCATCTCACGCCACCTTTTCGAAGAGGACGCCGCGCATCTGCTCCATATGCTTGGCCAGCGCGAGGAATACGTCGGGCGGGATTTGGCGAATCGTCTCGCCAGTGGCGCGGTCGCGAATGGTGATCACCTGATGGCCGGTCTCTTGGTCGACCCGGAAGTTGACCGAGCGATTGAACTGGGCCATGGCCGCGTCCAGGGCCTGCGGCGCGGCCGACGAGCGGGGTGTTGCCCCCCGTTGGCCCGTGGTGGCGGCAGACCCGAGGCCATCGATCATGGTCCCGAGGTCGCCGGTGTTGAGGCTTACCTGCGGTCCGCCGCCTGCCCCCGGTGTCATGGCGGCGGAGGGGCGTGGCTGCGGGTAGGCGATGGTGCTGATGTCAGCCATGGCTCACCCCTTACGGGCCACCGGGGGGTCTGACCCCCGGTGGCCCTGGGCTGTTTGGTCCTGCCTTACTGGAGCAGGGAGAGGACCGACGACGGCAACTGGTTCGCCTGGGCGAGGACCGAGATGCCGGCCTGCTGCAGGATCTGGTTCTTCGTCAGGTTCGAGGTCTCGGCCGCGAAGTCCGCGTCCTGGATGCGGGAGCGGGCGGCGGAGACGTTTTCGGTGACGTTCTGCAGGTTCGAGATGGTGGAGGTGAACCGGTTCTGGATCGCGCCCAGGTCGCCTCGCACCGAGTTGACGAAGGAGAGCGCCGCGTCGATGACGTCCAAGGCGGAGTTCGCCCCGGACTGGGTGCCGATGTTGACGTCCGAGACCTTCGACAGGCTGGAGCCCACCGCGGTGCTCGCCGCAGCGGCCACCAAGGAGCCGGAAGCGGCAGCCACGGAGGAGCTCATGGAGAAGGACTTCTGCGACGCCAGGGTGACCGTGCCGCCCACCACCGAGCTGTCCGTGCTGGTGGCACCGCCGAGGGTCTGGCTCGTGGCGTCCGAGTTGTCACCGGTGAACTTCAACGTGCCGGTGCCGGCGATGAGGACGTCTTGGATGGCGATGTCCGCACCGTTGCTGTTGGTCAGCGTGATGCTGTCACCACTGCGCTCGGCGACGATGCCAGTGGTGGAAGAGACGTCGTTGATCGCCTGGACCAGGGGATCGAGGCCGGTGCCACTGCCGGTGGTGGAAGCGGAGATGGAAACGAGGGTGCCGTCGTCACCGGCGATCTTGAAGGTGGTGGCGCCAGTGGAAATGGTGGACAGGGTGGCCACCGTCGAGGCGGTGGCGGTGACCCCGGTGGTGGAGGTCTTGTCGTTGATCCCGGTGGCGATGTCGGCTGCGCTCTCCCCGAGGGTGACGGCCACCGTGTCCTGGCCGAGATTGCCGGAGATGGTGAGGGTCTGGGCGGTGATCCGGTTAGCGGTGGTCACCGTGGAGCCAGAGCCGCCGTTGACGTTCGCCGCCGCGGCGACCGCCGAGTTGATACCGGAGACGTTTGCCGAATCGCCGGTCACCGAGTTGTTGCCGATGGTGTTGGCGGCGGTGTTGCCGATCGAGATGTTGATCGTCTGGTTCGCCCGGAACCCCACCTGGAACTTGGCGTTGGTGAAGGTGCCGTCGAGGACCTTGGTGCCGTTGAACTCGGTGGTGGACGAGATGCGGGTCATCTCGCTTTGGAGCTGGGTGACCTCGGCCTGGAGGGAGGCGCGGTCAGAGCTCGAGTTCGTGTCGTTCGCCGACTGGACCGCCAGCTCGCGCATCCGCTGCAGGGAGTTGGTCACCTCCTGGAGCGCGCCTTCTGCCACCTGCGCGACCGAGATGCCGTCGTTCGCGTTGCGGATCGCCTGGTCGAGGCCGCGGACCTGGGAGGTCATGCGCGAGGAGATCGCCAGCCCTGCGGCGTCGTCCTTGGCGGAGTTGATCCGCAAACCGGACGAGAGTCGCTGGAGCGCCGAGCTGACGCCCATGGCCGACTGGTTGAGGTTGCGCTGGCCGTTGAGGGCCAGCAGGTTCGTGTTGACTGCGAGTGCCATGGGACTTTCCTCCGTGGAAAGTGCGGGTCTGTCCGACCCTAGGGTTGGGGCGGGCATCCTGCACCGCCACTGGTCTTACCGGGTTTTTCCGGTAGCCAGCGTTATCGGCGGTGGGGGGGCTCGCCTTGAGGGGGAGGGGCGCGAGTCCCGGAGCAGAGACCATTCGCGGAGCCATCGTGGGGCTGGGCAACAAAGAGCGGGGCGATCCGGGCCCGGATTTGCTTCGTCGCTTCGTTCCGCTCCTGCACAGTCGACCGACAAAGTCCGGCCGCCTCTTCTGGTTTTGGGTTGGGGAGCGTGGCGTCGTCGTGGGCGGGTGCATAAAGTTTTCTCCCCGGCCGCCGATCAGTGGCCGAGGGGAAGCCACGGGAGAAAAACCATGAAGATTGGATCGGGCAACAACAACAAGAAGGTTCGGACCGGCAACGCCGCCCCTACCGCGAAGGCGGGGAAGTCAGGCAAGGCGGGGGGTGCGGCCGCCGCCGGGCGGTCCCATGCCGGGGCTGACCACATGGAGATCTCCGGCCACGCCCGGGAGGTCCAGCAGGCGTTGGATCTGGCCACCGCGGCGCCGGAGATCCGCACCGCCAAAGTGGAGCCGTTGAAACAGGCGGTGGCGGACGGCACCTACTACCGCCCGAGCGACGCGATCGCCGAGCGGATTGTCGAAGAGATGAAGCGCGGCCCAGGCTGAACTGGCCGCCGGGGACCGGCGCGCCGCCACCCGCGGGTGGCGGCGCCGGGTGCTGTTTCATGCCAGCGGTTGCAGCTCGCTATTCACCGGCTGGCCAGCGACGGCCTGGACGCGCCGCGCCGGGTGCTGTTTCATGCCAGCGGTTGCAGCCCCTAGCCGCCCGCCGGCCGACGTCCCGATCGACTGCGCAGAAGCGAACCCAGGCCGGGATCGTGGAATGATCGAGCCCGCTGCTTCTCGTCACGAGCGACCGGGTCCGACGAACTCCTAGCCGAGTCGTCCCGCGGTGATGATCCGCGCGAAGGTGGCAGCGTCCAGGGAGGCGCCGCCGACGAGCACCCCGTCCACGTCCCGGGTGGCCAAGAGCTCGGCGGCATTGGTGGCGTTCACCGAGCCGCCATAAAGGATGGGGACGCGATTGGCGGTGTCGGCATCGCAGTGGCCCGCCATCCAGGCGCGGATTGCCGCGTGGACCTCCTGTGCCTGTTCCTTGGTTGCCGTCTCGCCGGTGCCGATCGCCCAGACCGGTTCGTAGGCGATGACGATCTGCGCCCGTCGCTCCGGCTTGCAACTGCCGAGCGCCGCGGTGAGCTGGCGCTCCACCACCGCTTTGGTCTGGCCGGCCTGCCGTTCCGCGAGGGTCTCCCCCACGCAGACGACCGCCACCAGCCCCGCCTCCACCGCTGCGGTCACCTTCTTCCCGGTCGCCTCGTCCGTTTCGCCGAAGAGGTGGCGCCGCTCGGAGTGGCCGACGAGGACGTGGCGGCAGCCGCAATCGACGAGCTGTGCCGCGGACACCTCGCCGGTGTAGGCGCCGTTCTCCGCCCAGTAGAGGTCCTGGCCGCCCACGAAGAGGTTGGCCGGGCCGAGGCGGGCCACCTTGCCCACCCGCTCCAGGGCGGTGAAGGGGGGGAAGAGGACGACCTGCCGGTGGGGGGCATCAAGGGCTGCGTCCATCACCCCGCGGGCGAGACGCTCGGCTTCATCCAGGGTGCAGTTGAGCTTCCAGTTTCCAGCGATGATCGTGGCCCGCATGGCAGATCCCCTAAAGAAGTTGAAGACAGCGGTGGGTCAGCTTCGCGACGGGTGGAGCCGTCCGTGGCACCGGGTCTCCCGTCCCGAATCCCGCGTGAACGGCATACTTTTACTCTTTGCCATGGCGATTATTAAGGGGGCAAGAAAAGGGGCCCCGGCGATGTGCTGGGGCCCCGCTCCTCCGCGCCTTGCGCCGCCGTTTAGGAAGTGGGTTGGACTTTGTCGATCGCGACGCGAGGGAGGGGGATCCAGTCCGGCTGGGGAGCCGTGCGCGGCGTTTCGGGGGCGTGGGGCTACGCAGCAGGGGTCCCACTCTGGGCCGCGGTCCGTTTCTTCGCGGTCGATCAAGGCCAAATCCGACCGCGCCTACGCCTGGTTCAGGGTGAAGACCGGTTTTACGTGGGTGAGCCGCTTCTTCAGGTTGCGCCGGGTGACCTCCTCGGAGAGCGCCTGGGCGAGGTCGAGGAAGCGTTTCGCCTGCGGCGACTCCGGGTGGGCGGAGACGATCGGCTGGCCCGTGTCCCCGCCCTCGCGCACGACCGGGTCGAGGGGCAGCTTGCCGAACAAGGGCACCTTGTACTCGCTGGCGAGTATGGCGCCACCGCCCTCACTGAAGATCGCCGTCTCCGCACCACACTCCGGGCAGACGAAGGAGGACATGTTTTCGATGACGCCGAGGATCGGGACCTCCACCTTCTCGAACATCGCCATGCCCTTGCGGACGTCGGCCACCGCCACGTCTTGGGGGGTGGTGACGGCGACCGCGCCGTCGAGCTTGGCGAGCTGCGACAGGGAGAGCTGGGCGTCGCCGGTGCCGGGGGGGAGGTCGACGAGGAGGTAGTCGAGGTCGCGCCACTCCACGTCGCCGAGGAGCTGGCGCAACATCCCGTCGATCATCGGCCCGCGCCAGATCACCGGGTCCTTATCCTTCACGAAGAAGCCAAAGGAGATGTAATAGACGCCGTGGCCGAGGGCCGGGATGAGGCGCTTGCCGAACAGCTCTAAGGGCCGCTCCACGCCCATCATCGTGGGGATCGAGGGGCCGAGGATGTCGGCGTCGAGGATCCCCACCTTGTTGCCCATCTGGGTGAGGGCGATGGCGAGGTTGGCGGTGACCGTGGACTTGCCGACGCCCCCCTTGCCGGAGGAGATCGCCACCACGCAGCGCACCTCCGGGATGAGGTTCCGCTCGCCGTATTCGAGGGAGAGGGTCTCCTCCACCACCTTCAGCTCGACCCTCTCGACCCCCGCCACCTGTTCCATCGCTTGGCGGACCTGGGCCTCCAACGCGGGGCGCAAACGGCTGCCCACCGCCGGCATCGCCAAGGTGGCGGAGGCGGTCCCGCTGGCGACGGTGATGTCCTTCACCACCTTCAGCTTGATGACGTCCTCCGCCATCCCGGGATAGGGGATCGCCGCCAGGGCCTCGATGACTTTTGCCGTGCTCATGGTCTCTCCTAGAAAACGAGATCGCGAAGGGAGTGGGTAGGCCGCGGTCCAGCGGTGTTGCGGCAAGGACGATTGTCGGTAGCGAAGCCCCTTCTACGCAATCCGCGGACGATCCTTCGTGACTCCAAAAAAAAGGGGCGCCCCCACCGTGTGGTGGAGGCGCCCCGAGGCCGCGGCGTGGGCGGCCTTACTCTTCCACGTCTTGGTGCGCCATCTTGTGGCGGAAACGGCTTCCCTTGCGTGGCCCCGGCGGCTCCAACTGCGGGCCAGAGTGGAAGAAGACATAGTTCCCGCAGATGTAGCAACGGTAGTAGTTGGAATCCATCGTGTTGTTTTGCAGGTTGCTGGCGCTGTCCATACAACCCATCTGTTCGAGCTGCATGGGGGCGGAACACTTGGGGCATTTCATGTTCAGGACCTCCGTGGGGGGGATGGTAACAATATACGTTATGAGTGAGCGGCGGCCGGGTTGAGGGGGAGTTCCCGGGCCATTTCCGCCAGGTTTGCGGCTTCGAGCTCTGCGACGATCGCGCGTTCCACCCGTTCCCACACGGCTCGGGTCAACGCCTGGGCACCGTTCGTTCTCGCTTCGCGGACGAGGCGAATCGGGCCCTCGACCGCCTCCACCACGTCGCGCATGGAGATCTCTGCCGGGTCGCGGGCAAGGGAGACGCCGCCGCCAGTGCCGCGCTGGGTAAAGACCAGGCCAGCACGGGCGAGACGTCGCACCACCGCCGCGAAGGCGTGACCCGGCAGGGCGTGCTGGCGGGCGATCTCCTCCACCGGCGCCACCGTCCCAGGGGGCAAGGTGGCCAGGTGAACGATCCCGGTGACCGCGTAGTCGACGCTGTGATTGATCCTCATGGCTGTACCCAGTAAAGAATAGAAATAGACTGTTCTTTTACAAGTTACCTACCAGGGTGGACCCCGTCAAGGCGATCGGTAGGCTGGCGGGTGCGGCAGCTCCGCGGAAAAGCGCCGGCCAGAAGGGTGGAAGGCCAGAAGGGTGGAATGGCGCCCGGGTGGTCGCGCCGTCGGCCCCCCACCGCGGCGGTCAGCAGAAGTCGGAGCGCTTCAGGCCGTGACGCTTCATCAGGGCGTAGAAATCGGTGCGGTGCTTGCCCGCCATGCTGGCGGCTTGGCTGACGTTGCCGCCCGCGGCGCGCAGGACGCGAATCAGATAGTTGCGGTCGAACCGGCTTCGCGCGTCGTGCATGGAGAGGAGGGCGGTGTCGGCGGGGGTGTGGTCGCCGGCGGGGGGGGGCTCCAGGGTGAACGCGTCTGCCTCCAGGCACTCGGTGTCGGCGAGGGCGACCGCCACCTCGATGCGGTTTCTCAGCTCACGCACATTGCCCGGCCACGGATATTGTTCGAGCCGTTGGAGGGCAGCGTCGCTGATGGTCAGGGGGTGGCCGTCGCCGAACTCGGTGAGGAAGTGGCGGACGAGGGGGGCGATGTCTTGTTGCCGGTCGCGCAGGGGGGCGAGGTGGAGGGGAAGGACGTCGATGCGATAGTAGAGGTCCTCGCGAAAAGTCCCATCGGCCACCTTGCGGCGCAGGTCCTGGTGGGTGGCGGCGATCACCCGCACGTCCACCGCCACCGGTTCTACCCCGCCGACCGGCATCACCTCCCGCTCCTGGAGGACGCGGAGGAGCTTGACCTGGGTCTCCAGCGGCGCGTCGCCGATCTCGTCGAGAAGGAGGGTGCCGCCGTGGGCGGCGCGGAAGAGGCCGAGGTTGGCAGTGTGCGCTCCGGTAAACGCACCGCGCTCATGGCCGAAGAGCTCGCTCTCCAGAAGGTTCGCCGGGATAGCGCCACAGTTGATCGCCCGGAAGGGGCCGAGGCGCCGGCCGCTGTAATCGTGCAGGGCGCGCGCCACCACCTCTTTACCGGTGCCGGTGGCGCCGGTGATCAGGACGGTGGAATCGACCCGGGCGAGCTTGCGCACCCGCTTCCACACCTCGCACATCGCCGGGCTGGCGGCGACGAAGGGAGCCTCCTCCGCCATCCGCTCGGCGGGTGTGGCGGCGCTGTGGCCGCGCAGGGCGGCGCGCACCCGCTGGACCAACTTCATGCCGTCGTACGGCTTGGCGAGGAAGTCGAAGGCGCCGGAACGGATTGCCTGGACCGCGCTGGCGATGTCGCCGTGGGCGGTGAGGATGATCACCGGCACCGCCGGCCACCGCTTGTGGACCGCCTCCAGGAGGTCGATGCCGCTCACCTTGGCCATCCGCAGATCGCTCACCACCGCGTCGGGCGGATCCGCGGCCACGATCTGGAGCGCCTCTTCGCCGCTGTTGGCGGTGGCCACTCCATACCCCTCGCTGGCGAGGCGCATGGTCAGGACCTCGAGAATGGCCGGGTCGTCGTCCACCAACAGGACCTTGGAGCGGGGCCCGGCGGTGTTACTCATGGCTCTCCTCCGCGGGTAGGGGGGCGAGGTCGATCGCTTTCAACCGTTCCATTTCATGCTCGAGAGAGAGGAGCTGCTTTTTCAGGCGGGCTTGGGCCGCCGCCGCCTTGGTCGCGCTGCGGGCGGCCGCTTGTTGGGCGTCGCGCTCGGATTCGTACGAGGTGAGGAGACCGAGAAGGGTTCGCGCCACCTCCCCGGCGCCGCCCGCCTGCGGTTCCAGCTCGCTCGCCTGGACCAGACAGCTGCGCGCCTCGGGTGCGGGGGTGGGGAGGGCCGGCGGCAGGTAGGCGAGGGCGCCGTGGAGCCAGGCGGCCGCGCGCAGGTGGCGGTCGGCGCCGGTGTCCTCGCGCAGGCGGTGGGCCGCCTCCCCCTCCGGGAACTGGACGCCGTAGGCGGACGTGGAGGGCAGCGGGCGCATCCACGGCCGGGGGGCACACCCCGCGGCCATCACCACCACGATGGCCACGCCCAGCCCCCTACGCATGCGCGACCTCCGCGGTCGCCGCTGGGATGCGCACCACGAAGCGCGATCCCTGGCTGGGGGTGGCGCGCACCTGCAGGGTGCCGCCGTGGTCCTCGACGATGAGCCGGGCGATCGCCAGGCCGAGGCCCGTGCCCGGCAGGGAGGCGTCGACGGTGCCTCGTTCAAAGCGCCGGAAGATGCGTTCCTGCTCCCCCTCCGGGATGCCGATCCCGGTGTCGCACACGCTGATCTCGACCCACCCGTTCGCGCCGCCGGCGAACCTCTCTCCCTCGAACCAGACCCGCCCGCCGGGGCGGTTGTATTTGACCGCGTTGCTAATGAGATTCGTGAAGACCTGCAGCAGCCGCTCTTCGTCGCCGCGGACGGCGATCCCGGGGAAGCGCGGCGGATCGATCGCGATCCCCTGGCGGGTGGCCAACAGGTGGGTCCCCTGGAGGGAACGGTGGAGGAGGTCGTCAACGGACACAGTTTGAAAATGGTACCCCATCTGCCCGGCCCGAATCCTGGAAAGATCGAGGATCTGAGCGGTGCGCCGTTGCATCCGGTCGAGCTCGTGGCGGCTGAGCTCCAGCAGCTTGCGCTGCCCCTCGCTGGTGGGACCCGCCGCCCCTTCGAGCATCAGGGCGTTCGCTTCGCGCAGGGAGGTGAGGGGGGTCTTGAGCTCGTGGGAGCAGTTGGCGAGGAACTCCTCCTTGAGGGCGTCGAGCTCGGCAAGCTGGCGGGCCATCTGATTGGCCGAACGGGCGAGTGCGCCGATCTCGTCGTCTCGCTCCACCCCCACCTGGTAGTTGAGCTCACCCTGGGCCCAGCGGCGGGTAGCGGTGTGGAGCTCGTGCAGCGGCCCGGTGACTCGGCGTGCGGTCCAGTAGGCGAACACTCCTCCCATTCCCATCACCATCACCCAGCCGCAGAGGCCGATGTGGAAGGCGCGGCGCACCGTCCGGTCGCTCTCCTGTAGGCGCGCCTCCATGCGCTCCTGCAGGCCGTCGCGTACCGCGTTGAGGCGATCGGCGACGCCGGTGAAGGTGGTGGTGAGGGCCTCGCCGCTGCTCGCCGTCAAGCGGGGGGGGGCCGCCGCCCGCTCCCACAGGGCGCGGTGGTCCTCCTGCGCCGCGCTCATCGCCGCGCGCCACTCCCCGTCGGGGAGTTGGCTGGCGAGGGTGGTCAACGCCGACTCGAGGTTCTGGCCTACCTGATCGGCGCGGCCGAAGAAGGCCGGGTCACGGGTGACCAAGCTCTTCTTCGCCAGACTCTCCTCGGCGCGGGCGAGTTGCAGGCAGCGACCGGTCTCCAGGTAGAGGGGCATGTCCTCGTGGAGGAGCTGGTCGACCTCCCGCCCGAGGGTGGCGAGATAGCCGAGGACGTATACCCCAAGGGCGGCGACCACCAACCCCAGGAGGAGGTAGCCGACGAGAAAGTTCAGGTAGAGGCGGCGAGAGAGCAGGGCAAAGAGGACCATGGGAGTCGGTCGGCGCGGGTCGATTGGGGGGCAAGAAGAGGCGGGCGCGAGTCCAGATCGGGAGCCGTGCGTCGTGCGGCGTGGGGCGAGGAGCCTGACGGATTGGGTCCCGACCCCCGCCGGCGCCTCCTTCCGCGCCATCGCAGTCGATCGCCCCAGTCCGACAGGTTCCGAGGACGATCGCCCATCATCGGGGCGGTCCGGAGAGGGGTCAACGCGGGCGTCGGAGCCGCCGAAGCGCCTCCTGTTAGTGTGCGGCAAACCGTTGTCGCATCTCCCTCCCTTCACTAAGGTCTCCTGCATGAATCATCTCTTTCGCCAGACCGGAACCCGCCGCGCGGCGCGCCTTGCCGCCCTCTTTCTCGTCACCCTGCTGGTGATCCCCGCCTGCCACCGCGACCAGGGCGGGGAGGCGGAACTGCGCTACAAGCGCGCCACGCGGCTGCTCGACGAGGGCAACGTGAAGGCGGCGGTGGTGGAGCTCAAGGCGGCCACCGCGGCGCGCGAGCAGTGGGCCCCGGCGCACCGCAAGCTGGGGCAGGCCTACCTCACCCTCGGCCGCTACGACAGCGCCCGCGACGCCCTGGCGCGCGCCGCCAGCCTCGCCCCGGAGGACGTGGAGATCGTCCTCGACCTGGCCGAGGCGGAGATCCACCTCGACCACCTCGACCAGGCGAAGAGCCACCTCCAGCGCTACACCCAGGGGGTGGGCAAGACGCCGCGGGTGGAGCGGCTGCTTGGCGCCCTCGCCGGGCGTCAAGGCGACGCCGGGGCGGCGCGCACCCATTTGGAAGCGGCCCTGGCGGCGGACCCCGATGCACCGGCGACGCGCCTGGAGCTCGCCCGCCTGGCGGTGGCCGGTAATGATCTGGAGGAGGCGGCGCGCCAGCTCGGCGCGGCGGCCAAGGACCACCCGGACGACCTCCAGCTCCAGTACGGCCTCGCCGAGGTGGCGATCCGCCAGGGCGACCTGGGGGAGGCGAACCAGATCCTCGACCGGATCTCCAAGATCGACGACCAGCAGCTCCTCAACCGTCTGCTGAAGGTCGAGAACCTCATGCGCCTCGGCCATGACGACGACGCCCTGACCGAGGCGACGAGCCTCGCCACGGCCTACCCGGCGCTCGGTCGTGCCCACCTCCTGCGCGGCGTCTTGCTGCTCAAGGCCAACCGGCTACCCGACGCGGTGGAGGCGCTCAGCCGCGCGACCGCGGCCGATGGCAAGGATGGCGCCGCCTGTTTCTATCTCGGCTCGGCCCTCCTCGCGGCGGGCAAGGGGGAGCAGGCGCGGGCGCAGCTCACCCGCGCCACCGCGCTGCGTCCGGACTACCCTATCGCCCAGGCCCTGCTCGCCGAGGCGCACCTGGCGGTGGGCGACACCGCGGCGGCCCAGCGTGTCGCCACGGTGCTGATCGCTGCCCACCCGGAGTTGCCCATGGCGCGCCTGGCGGAGGCGGATGTGGCGGCCGCGGGCGGCGATCTCGACGGCGCGGCGACGCGCCTTGGCAAGCTAGTTGCGGATCAGCCCGAGTGGCTCGAGGGGCGCCTCCACCTCGCCCGGGTGGAGGCGAAGGCGGGCCATCAGGAGGCGGCGCGCGCGGCGTACACGGCGCTGGTCGAAGGGGGTGGGCCGGTGCCCCTCTATCTCGAATACGGCCAGTTCCTCGCCGGCGGTGGCGCCTGGACGGAGCTGTTGCACGTCGCCGAGGTGGCGCTGGTGGCCCACCCGGGGGTTGCGGCGCTGCTCAATCTCCAGGGGGTCGCCCTCGCCGCCCTCGATCGGGGCGCGGCGGCGGAACCTGTCTTTCGCGCCGCCTTGGCGGCGGAGGCGGGCCACGGCGCCGCGGCGGTCAACCTGGCCAAGCTGGTGGCGAAGGCGGGGCGGGAGGGCGAGGCGATCCCGATTCTGCGCGCCGCAATCGCGGCGAATCCGCAGGAAGCCGCGTCGCGCAGCCTCCTCGCCGACCTCCTGTTGAAAGAGGGCAAGGCGGCGGAGGCGATCGACCTCTACGAGGCGGCGGTGAAGGCGAACGCGAGTCCGCGCGATCTGGCCCGCCTCATCGTCCTTTATCTGCGGGCGGAGCGCGCGGACGGGGCGGTGCGGACCGCCCGCCGGCTGGTCACCGAGCAGCCGACGCTGGCCGGCGCCCACCTCCTCCTCGTCCAGGCCCTCGCCTCCTCCGGCCGCACCGAGGAGGCGCTGGCCGAGGCGCAGCTCCTCGACAAGATGGCGTCCACCTGGCCGCCGGGGCTGAACCAGGAGGCGGCGTTGCTGGCGGTGGCGAAGCGGACCGACGAGGCGATCGCCACCTGGGAGCGCTCCCTCGCCAGCCAGCCCGAGCAGACCGCGGTCCACATCGACCTGGCGCGCTTGCTGCTGTCGCTCTTTAAGGGCAAGGAGGCGGTCGCCCATGCGCGGCTGGTGGTGGGGGCAACCCCCGCGGATCCCATCGCCCACCTCCTCTTGGGCCGCAGCCTGGAGGTGGCCGGCGACAAGGTTGCGGCCGAGAGCGCCTTCGAGCGCGCCCGCTCCCTCGCGCCGGCGGCGCCCGCGGTCCTCACGGAGATCGCCGAGTACCGCCTGCGCCGTGGCGATTCCGCGGCTGCCGAGGCGCTTTACGAGCAGGTCTTGAAGGGCGAGCCACGCCACGCGGCGGCCCTCCTGCGCCTGGCGATGATCGCCGAGCACGACGGCCACTACGACGAGGCGGCGCGCCGTTACCGGCGTCTCCTCGTCGCCCAGCCGGAGGATGTGGTCGGTCTGAACAACCTCGCGTGGATCCTCGCCGACAAGCTCGATGCGGCCGGCGAGGCGGTGACCCACGCGCAAGAGGCGAACCGCCTCAAGCCGGACCAGTGGTGGCTCCTCGACACCTGGGCGTGGGCCCTGGGCAAGGCGGGCGAGGCAGAGCAGGGGCTGCGGCGCGTCGACCAGGCCCTCGCCCAGCGTCCCGACAGCCCGACCCTCCACTACCACCGGGCGGTACTTCTCGACGCGCGGGGCGATCGGGTGGGGGCGGTGGTGGAGGCGAAGCGCGCCCTGGAGATCACCTCCGAGTTCCCCGAGGTGGAGGCGGTCCGTACCCTCCTTGCCCGGTTGCAACGGTAGGCCCCAATCTCGGCGTCCCCACCCTGCCTCCCCGCGGCGGGGGCGGAGGTGGTTCCATCCCCCACACTCTTTGACGTCGATCCCGCCGATCCCTCGCCGATGAAATACATCGCCGTTTGCCAGGATGACGTCCTCCATGGCTTCCTCATTGCCCAGGCGCATGGGGGCGAGCAGATCCGTTTTCTCGTCACCTCCGGTCAGGCGCGGGCGCGGATGGCCGACGCTGGCCTCGACGTCCACAAGGTGACCCTCGCCGGCCGCCGCTGGCTGGCCACGGCCGAGCCCGAGGCGGGTGATGTCTTCATCCTTTACCTCCACGACGATCGGCAGGTGCGGCGTCTGGTCCAGATGGTCACCGAGCAGGTGCCGGAGTGCTCGATCATCCCGATCCTCCACTCGCACCTCGCGTACGACCTGCCCGAGGGGCCGCGCATCCGGCCGATTTACACCCACGACCTCTTCTCCGAGCACGGCACCCAGATCCTCCACCTACAGACCACGCGCAACCGGGTGCAGGCGATCCGCGACCACTTCGCGGACAAGGAGCGGGTCCTGGTGTTGCTCCACGACGATCCGGACCCCGACGGCATCGCCGCCGGTCTCGCCCTGCGCGCCCTCCTGGGGCGCACCGCGCGCACTTGCCCCCTGGCGAGCTACAAGCCGGTGACCCGCCCGGAGAACCTGGAGATGCTGGAGCGGCTGGCGGTCGACATCCTCCCCATGGCCGAGGTGGACCTGAGCCGCTACCCGGCGATCGCCACCGTGGATGTGCAGCCGGCCTACTTCGGCGACCGCCACCCGAAGGTCGACCTGGTGATCGACCACCATCCGGAGCTCAAGGGGTACCAGGCGAGCTTCCGCGAGATCCACACCTCCTACGGCTCGTCGTCGACGATGATGACCGAGTTTCTGCGTGCCGCCGAGGTGGAGATCAACCAGCGCCTCGCCACCGCCCTCTTTTACGCGGTGAAGACCGACACCCAGTTCCTCCAGGGGACCCACCACCTCGCCGACCTCGACTCCTTCTTCTATCTCTACGCCCGCGCCAATCGGAAGGCGATCAGCGAGATGGAGCGGGCGCAGCTCCCGGCGGCCGACATCGACCGGATCTGCCGGGCGCTGTTGGCGCGCCACCTGGTGGGCGACACCCTCTTTGTCCACGCCGGGCCGGTGCAGCGCGACGACGTGATCACCCAACTCGCCGACATCTGCCTGCGCTTCGAGGGGGTGGCGTGGGTCTTCTGCTCCGGCCTCCTCGACACCACCTTGGTGGTGGCGATCCGCAACGTCGGTTACCTGAAGAATGCCGGTGAGGTGGCAACCAAGGCGTTCGGCGATGTGGGCAACGCGGGCGGTCGGCGGACCATGGCGAAGGCGGTCATCCCCCTGGTGGCCCTCCGCCCCCTGATCGGCTCCCTCGGTGAGTCGAAGCTCCGCTCGTTCATCGAGGAGCGGGTCCTGGCGGATCAAGCGGTCGCCGCCTCCACCGCGTAGGTGAATCTCGCCATGGCCCGTTGCCGCTGGATCGCGCCCCTCCTCGGGGTGGCCGCCCTGCTCCTCGCGCGGGGAGCGATCGCGGCGGTGCCACCCCCGCCGCCGGGGCTCGGGCCGGCGGTGGCCGCGGTGCGTGACGAGCGGTTCGCGGACGCGGCCGACATCCTCGCCGCCCTCGACCCGGCCACCCTGCCGGAGGCGAGCCGGCCGGCGCGGGACCTGCTTCTGGGCTACTGCCTGTCGGAGACCGGCGAGGACGGTGGTGCCTACCCCCTGTTGGAGGGGGCGGCCGCCGCCTTCCCGGCGGTCGCCGCCACGTTCCATTACCGCGCCGCCGTCGCCGCCCTCGACGAACGGCGGTTCGATTGGGCGCGCGCCAGCCTGGATCGCCTCTTCGCCCTTCCCGAGTCGCGCCTCACCGTGCCGGCCTTACGCCTCAAGGCGCGGGTCGAGAAGGAGGCGGGAGATCGCCAGGCGGCCCTCGCCGCCCTCGACCGCTACCTCGCCTTCGACGGCGGCCAGGACGACGTCGGGGCGCTCTTCGACAAGGCCGGCCTGCAGGCGGAGGTCGGGGCGTACCGTCAGGCCCAGGCCACCTACCAGCAGGTGTGGATCGATTACCCGAGCGACGACCTTGCCGCCGCGGCGGTGCGCGCCCAGCGGAGTCTGGAGCGCCACGCCCCCATCCCCTGCGCCGGTGCTGAGGATCTCTACGCCCGGGCCCAGCGCGCTGCCCGCGCCTACCACCACGAGGAGGTGATTCGCTCGGTTCATCTTCTCGCCCGCCGTGCCCCGAACTTCGCCCAGATGGATCAGGCGGAGCTCCTTTGCGGACGCGCCGAGGACCACCTGCATCGCTTGGATCGCGCCGCCGCCACCTTCGAGCGCGCGGCGATCCGCTTCCCCCAGTCGCCCCTCGTGGCCGAGTACCTCTACCGCGAGGCACAGGCGCGCCTGCGCCTGCGCGAGGTGGACCGCGCCACCCGCCTCGCTTCGGCCCTCGCCCACCGCTTCCCGCACGACCCCAACACCGGTCTGGCGCTCTACATGCTCGGTAAACACCACCACCTGCGCGGCGAGCCCGAGGTGGCGCGCCAGTGGCTGGGCCGCCTCGTCCAGCTCCAGCCCAAGGGGGGGCAGACCGACGTGGCGTGCTGGCGCCTGGGCTGGATTGCCTACCAGGCGGGGGAGTGGGAGGAGGCGCGCCGCTGGTTCACCACCGTGGTGGAGCGGTTCGGCCACACCTCCAGCTTGCGGGTGGAGGCGCTCTACTGGGCGGGCCGGTGCGCCGAGCGGGTCGGCGAGCGGGCGGCGGCGGTCGAGCTGTACCGGCGCACCGTGGCACCGAACCGCTGGGACTACTTCGCGCAGGCGGCGATGGCGCGCCTCGCCACCTTGGAGAGCGGACCGGCCTCGCCCCCGGACGTAGCCTTTCGCCTGGTCACCACGGCCACTCCCCTGGCCGAGCCGCGCCCGACGCCGGCCCTCTCCCGTGCCCTGCTCTTCGCCTCCCTCGGTCTCGACGCCATCGCCCGCAACGAGATCACCGACCTTCTGCGCCATGTCCCCCTCGAGCCCCCGGAGCGGCTGCCGTACATCGTCTTGCTCAGCGAGCTTGGCGACCACCAGGCGGCCCTCGCGGAGCTGCATCGCTACTACGGGAGTGCCCTGATCCGCGGCGAGCAGGACCTACCGCCAGCCTTCTGGCGCGCCGCCTACCCCCTGCCGCGGCGCCGCCTGTTGGAGGCGGAGGCGCGCCAGTACCACCTCGACCCCTACCTCCTCGCCGCCCTCATCACCCAAGAGAGCGGCCACAACCCGAAGGCGTACTCGCCCGCCGGCGCCCACGGCCTCATGCAGCTCCTCTGGTCCACCGCCCAGCGCATGGCGCGGGAGGTGAACCTTCCCCTCCAGCGGCCCAAGGAGCTCTTCGACCCGGCGGTCAACCTCCGCCTCGGCTCCCGCTACCTCGCCGACCTTCTCGAACGGTTCGACGGCGATACCGCCGCGGCGCTTGCCGCCTATAACGCGGGCGAGCACCGGGTGGAGGAGTGGCGGCTTCAGGGGCCGCGGGAGACCCCGGAGTTCATCGCCACGGTCCCGTTCAGCGAGACCCAGCGGTACGTCGAACGGGTCCTCAGCCACCACCGTGCCTACCAGGCAATCTACGGGGAGGGTGCGGCCACCCCGGACCCCGGCGGACCGGGCTAGCCGCCTGCGGACGGTGACGATCCGGTGCCGAGGCGAAGCGGGCGCGAGCCCGCTTCGCCGCCGTAGACCGGGCCAAAGTCCGGCCGCCTTCCCGGGAATGGCGTGCGCTCACCGTCGATCGCCGCCATCGCGCCGATCCCCTCCTCCCGTCGCCATCCCGGGTTCCTAGCGACCTCGTTGGGTGTCGCTGGGGGTAAGGATAAAGTTTCGCCCCTCGTCCTCGTTGACCCGTTTTAGAAACTCACACTGCAAACAACTCATGAGCTTTTTGGCAAAGGTTCCCTGTTGATCGCCGTGACAAAAGGTTCCCGCGATCGCCCAACAAAAGCGACCACCGCATTCACCCTGATTGGTTCCGTCGTACTCGGAAGGGAGCGCGGCGGGGCAGACGCCAAACTGCTCGGCGTGCTTGCCGCTTGGCTCCCGGCCGCACTGCTTGATCTCCCAGCAATTATTTCTTTCCAAGGGTTGTCACCTAAAACTAGTATTTATTTTATTAATTCGATTTATCGAATCGCCCGCGTCCAGGGTGGTCGTGTATGGGCCATCTTCGGTACTTCGGGGGAAGCGGAAAGGAAGATAAGAAATAGAGTCATGAACCGTTATTGATACCGTTTTCGGTGTTGCCGTGTCTACCTCCTCGGGCAACGGTTTTGTGCGTTGCACGGTGGTCGAGGGGTTCGGCAGGGTAGGGCGCCATCTATTGATGACCGGATCTTCCGACACCTGGGGGGGGCGGGCGCCATCCATGCCCCGGGGAGCCGGCGCATCTTTCCTGCAGCGACGGGGGGTTGTGCCGAGGATGGGGGGTGGCACGCGACCTGCTTAGAGGGGGCCTAAGGTCGTTGCCATGGGTCGCCTCTCCTGCCTCGTCGTCGTCGCCTCCCTCCTCCTCGCAGGAGCCGTGTCCGCTCAGGTCCACACCGCCGCGCTCCCCCCGACCGCGGTGGTGCAGGCCGAGCGGCCGCGGTTGGCGGACGACTGGGCGGCGGTGGTGCTGTACCGCGCCTTGCGCGATGAGCTCATCGACGCCGACCTGTCGAGCACCTCCCTCCACTATCGCCTGCCACTCTCCTGGGCGCGCATTGCGGGGGGGGCGACGCCCGTCCCGGCGGTGGCTCGTCACCTCTCCTGTTCCCTCACCGCCGACGTTTTTGACCTCGCGGTCGGGATCGATCTGGGCCACCCACGCGGCTGGGGCGGGTGGGTGAAGGTGGACCTGGACGACCATCGGGTGGTGGTGGAGGCGGCGGCCAACGGGCTCCACTACGGGGTCACCTACGATCAGGGCGGCACCGTGCAGGCGCTGCTCCGCATGCCGTTCTAGCTGGCCGCTTCCCTTGCGGGTCGCCAGTACGGGCTCGGCGGGGTGGGCGAGACGGTCCAGCGGCGGGCCACCCCTGGGCTGTGGGGGGATGGGGTGATCACCCAAATGCGGGTCTGGACGCACCGGCATTTGGTGGGTCGCTGAACCGTTTCGTCCGGGTCGCTTCGTGGCGCCACCACTTACGGGTGGCATAGCGGATGCATCGAGACGGGGAGTCGGGCAGGAGGTTGGTTTTGCCCTACCCGGTCGTTCCCCAGCGTCGTCCGTGGGGGACGACTTCGCGGAGGTTCCATGGCCCCGGGCGGTGCCAGAGACGTGGCGATCAGTCGCCGGTGGGCGGGCGGCCAGGGTGCGCGCGGTCCGCCGCCGCAACTCCCCCCTCACCGCGGAGTCCGTGCCCGCAAGTCGCGGTGAGGATCAGGTGTTGCGCTTTCCCGGGCACAACCCACCCGTAGGAGGAGATCCACCATGCGCTACCCAGTCCTGACCACCGTCGCGGCGTTCGCCGTCGCCGTGGGCGGTGCGCTGCCCGTCACCGGCGCGCCCATTTTTTACAACCAGCTCTCCGCGGAGAGCCAAAAGTGCGTCGAGTGCCACCAGGAGTCGACCCCGGTCCTTGACCAGCAGTGGGGCGAGAGCCGCCACCACCGCGGCAACGTCGGCTGCTACGAGTGCCACGGGGTCAACACCGACGCCACCAACGCCCTCGACCACAACGGCTTCAAGATCCACGTGATCGTCACCCCGAAGGATTGCTCCCGTTGCCACGAGCGCCCATACGCGGAGATGGAGAACAGCCACCACGCGAAGGCGGGCGAGATCCTCGGCTCGTTGGATAACGTGCTGGCCAACGTGGTGGAGGGGAACAAGAAGTTCTATGGCAAGTCGGCACTGGCGGTGAACGGCTGCCTCCAGTGTCACGGCTCGGAGGTGAGGCTGAAGGACGGTGAGCCCACCGTGGATACATGGCCCAATGACGGCATCGGCCGGCTAAACGTGGATGGTTCCCGTGGCTCCTGCAGCTCGTGTCACATGCGCCACACCTTCTCCGTGGCCCAGGCGCGCCAGCCGGAGACGTGCGGCCGTTGCCACCTGGGGCCCGACCATCCGCAGAAGGAGATCTACGAGACGAGTCGGCACGGCATCCTCTATGCCGCCAACAAGGACAAGATGAACATGGACAGCTCCAAGTGGGTGGTGGGGGTCGACTACTGGGCCGCACCCACCTGCGCCACCTGCCACATGAGCGCCACCAAAGAGCTGCCCTCGACTCATGACGTCGGGGCGCGGATCTCGTGGAACAACCGGCCGTCGGTCTCGGTCCGCCCCGAGGTCACCGACGCCAAGCTCGGACTGACCGACAAGCCGGACTGGAAGCAGCGGCGGGCGGCGATGAAGGACGTCTGCCAGGCGTGCCACAACGAGAAGTACGTGAGCAACTTCTACGAGCAGTACGACGGCCTGATCCAGCTCTACAACGAGAAGTTCGGCGAGCCGGGTGAAAAGCTCTACGGGCTCCTGAAGGATGGCGGCCTGATCACCGCCCAGCCGTTCGACGAGAAGATCGACTGGGACTGGTTCCTCATCTGGCACCACCAGGGCCGCCAGGCGCGCCACGGGGCGTCGATGATGCAGCCCGACTACACCCACTGGCACGGCCTCTTCGAGGTGGCGGAGGTCTTCTACTCCGAGTACATCCCCGAGGCGCGTGAGCTTGTGGCGGCGGGGCTCAAGGCGGGTGGCACCAAGGCGCAGGCGGCGGGGAAGGTCAACGCCTACCTCGAAGAGCTGCTCAATAGCGACAACCACCGCTGGTACATTGGCAAGCTCAGTGCCGAGGAGAAGGCTGCGGACGCCAAGGAGCGTGAGGCGTTCAAGGCGCGGTACGCCAAGTAGGCGGCGGTGGACGGCGGGTGGGGTCCCGCGACCCCACCCCGTGGTACATGGCGCCGCGCGGGAGGGTGGTGTGTGCTCCCGCGCGGCAGGGCGACCGGCGGGGACGCCGGTGCAGCTTTTGAACGGGATCGGTGTGTTCCCGCGCGGCGCGCACCCCCGCCCCGGCGTAGCCTCTTGGAGAGGTGAGTCGTGACCACCGGTTGCTCCACGCGCGGCAACCCACCCGTGGCGCGTGGTCGTCGCACCGCCCTTGGAGGTGGTCGCTTTGTCCCGAGCGCCTGAGCCGAGTGGACCCATGGCCGGACTCGCGGGCTGTTCTTCGTGACCTAGCCCCACGTAGATCTACGAACGGGTCGATCCGGAGGCGCGCGCCGCTGGCGGGCGCCACGCTCGACTGAGCCCGACAGACTCCTTGCCCGCCGGTTCTTCCCACGCGGGGAACTCACCCCTTCGCGCCGGCAATCACCCCCACCTTCGCCGGCGGTTCCCCTCACCCACCCACCCCGGCCCCGGCGGCGCCGAGTCACGCCCGCGGGAGGGGGCGGCGGTCGCCCGGGGTGCGGGCGGCGAAGCGGCGCAGCTTGCCTTGCAGGGTGGTGGGCTTGAGGCCGAGGCGGGCGGCGGCCCCATCCGGGCCGTAGATCTTGCCGTGGGTCTGGGTCAAGGCGCATTCGAGGAGGGCCCGGACCCCCTGATCGAAGGTGACCACCGTCTCTGCCTCCCCGCCCGCGGCGAGGGCGGAACCGAGGGGTTGCTCCACCACCAGCTCGTCCGCCGGGCCGATGATCAGGGCGCGTTCGAGGAAGTTTTCCAGCTCGCGCACGTTGCCGGGCCACGGGTAGGCGCGCAGCCGCTCGATCGCCGCCGTGCCCACCGCCGGCGGCCGCCGGTTGAGGCGGCCGGCGATGCGCGCCACCAGGTGGCGCACCAGGGGGGCGAAGTCGTCGCCGCGCGCCCGCAGGGGGGGGAGCTGGATTGGGAAGGCGTTGATCCGGTAGTAGAGGTCCTCGCGGAAGCGGCCATTCGCCACCATTTCCTCTAGGGGGCGGTGGGTGGCGGCGATCACCCGCACATCGACGCCGATCTCCTCGTCCCCCCCCACCCGGCGGATGCGGTGGTCCTGCAGCGCCCGGAGTAGCCGCACCTGCACCGCCAGGGGGGCGTCGCCGATCTCGTCGAGGACCAGGGTACCGCCGTGGGCGCGCTCGAACTGGCCTCGCTTGCGGCTGGTGGCACCGGTGAAGGCGCCCTTCTCGTGGCCGAACAGCTCGCTCTCGATCAGCCCCTCCGGGATCGCCCCGAGGTTGACCACCACCAGCGGCCCGGTGGCGCGCGGGCTTGCCTCGTGGATGGCGCGCGCCAGCCCCTCCTTGCCGGTGCCGGTCTCGCCGCGGATCAGGACCGCTGCGTCGGTGGCCGCCACCCGCCGCGCCTCCTCCATCACCTGACGCATCGCCGGCCCCTCGGCGACGTAGCCGCCCGCGCCGCGCACCACCTGCTGTTTCAGGTCGGCGTTCTCCCGCGCCAGGAGGCGGTTGAGGCGGTGGACCTCCTCCACCATCAGGGAGTTATGCAGGGCGATCGCCACCAGTCGGGCGACGCGCTCGGCGTGGTGGTAGCAGTGGTCGATCATCCCCTCGCCCGGGATGTGGGCGATCTCCAGGGTGCCGATCGCGTTGCGGTCGAGGATCAGGGGGAAGCAGGCCAGGGAGCCGTAGCCGGCAAGGGAGAGGCGGCGCTCCTCGTCGAACCGCTGCGCCCCGGGGTCGAGGTGCTCCACCACCACCGCCGCCTTGCGCTCCAAGGCGGCACCCGAGATCGACCGGCGCAGGTCGAAGCGGTGGCCGCGGCCGGGGTAGGGGAGGCGCGGGTCGTCGATGAACAGCACCTCCGCCCACCGTTCATCGAGGCGCCGGTGGAGGGCGATGCGCGTCACCCCGAAGTGGCGACGCAACAGGGCGCCGATCCGCTCCAGGACCGTCTCTAAGTCGACGGTGGAGAGGAGGGTCGTGATCGCCTCCTCGAGGAGCGGGTCGGTGGGGGCGCGGTGGAGGGCGTGGGGGTCGTGGGGGGCACCGCCGCCCGCGGGGTGGGGGGGGGCGTGGTCGTGGGGCGGGGTCGGGGTCTCGGTGGCCATGGGAAAGATCTACCCAATATGCGGTGCGCGCGCCACCGCTATTTCGGTTGGCACACCAGGTGGCGCGGCCACCGTACGATTCGACAGGGGGTTAGAAGATGGCACGGGGGTTGCTCATCCACCGGCAACCCCGCCGAACCCATGGTCCCTTTTCCGCACCTCCTCGCCGCCCCACTCGCCGGGGCTGCCGTCATCCTCGCCGGCGGCGCCTACGCCCTCTGCTTCGCCCTCGGCCGGGTGCGCGGCGGTGGCTGGCGGATGGCCGCCCTCGCCTGTTACGGCCTGCTGGCCGCGGCGGTCGTGACCCTCGCCTGGGCGCTCGATCTGCGCGGCTTCTGGCGCGGCGTCGCCGGGCTGATGGTGGCCGGCTATTTCGTCGGCCCGCGCCTCATCTCGCGCCTCTCCCGCGACCTCGATACGCCCTGACCCTCCCTCGTTTCGATCCCCAACCCCAAGGAGTCTTCATGGAACCTCTGTGGCAACGCGAGTCCTTCTGGCGCAAGGCCGCTGTCTTCGTCACCGCCGGGATGGCGGTGGTCCTCCTCCTCCTCACCTTCGACTCGATGGCGAAGAGCGCGGTGGGCAAGGGGCGCGTCCCCTCCTTCGCGGTAATCAACCAGGAGATCGACTATCGCTTCGACGCCGGCCGCAACATGCGCGTGCCGGTGGTTGCGGGGGAGCAGCCGCTCTTTGGCAAGCGCCTCAGCGAGGCGGAGGCCGAGGCGATGGTGAGCCACGGCAAGAAGACGGTGCAGGCGAAGAACTGCATGGACTGCCACACCCTCTTGGGCAACGGCGCCTACTACGCCCCGGACCTCACCAAGGCGTGGCTCGACCCCCAGTGGGAGGGGATGCAGACCCTCACCGCGACCGACTCCCGGGAGGCGGCGCTCGCTGCCTTTCTCGAACACCCGTCCCACTACCCAACCCAGGAGCGGTCGATGCCGGAGCTGAAGATCACCGCGGAAGAGGCGCGCGCGGTGGTCGCCTTCTTGAAGTGGATGTCGGCAATCGACACCAACGGTTTCCCTGCCAACTTCGACCCGCACGCCGAGGAAAAGTAACCATGGCCGCCTTCGACACCAGCCGCCTGAACGGCGGACAAAAGCTCGCGATCAAGTACTTCACCGTCGCCATCGTCCTGTTTGGCGCGCAGCTCCTCTTTGGGATGGTCGCCGGCCTCCAGTACCTCCAGCCGGACCTTCTGCATCAGGCGGTGCCCTTCTCCATCACCCGCATCGTCCACATCAACGCGATGGTGGTGTGGTTGCTCTATGGCTTCCTCGGCGCGGTCTACTGGCTGTTGGAGGAGGAGAGCGGCTGGCCGGTGGTGGGGCTGGCGCTCGGCAATCTCGCCTTCTTTGTCCTCACTGCCGCGGTCGGGGTGGTGGTGGTCGTCTACCTCCTCATCCAGATCGGGCCGGGCAACGACTTCACCCGCTGGCTGATCACCGAGGGGCGCGAATACATCGAGGCGCCGCGCTGGGCGGACATCGGCATCGTGGTCTGCTCCCTGATCTTCTTCTACAACGTCGCGGCGACCTTCCTGAAAGGCCGCTTCTCCGGCATCAGCGGGGTGCTCACCCTCGACCTCATCGCCCTCGCCGGCCTCTACCTGGCGGGGATGTTCTATACGGTGAACATCAGCCACGACCAGTACTGGTGGTGGTGGGTGATCCACCTGTGGGTGGAGGCGACCTGGGAGGTCCTGGTCGGCTGCATCCTCGCCTGGGGGCTGATGCATGTCCTCGGCACCCGGCGGCAGATCGTCACCACCTGGCTCTACGTGGAGGTGGTGCTGATGCTCGGTTCGGGGATCCTCGGCCTCGGCCACCACTACTTCTGGATTGGGATGCCCGAGTACTGGCTCAAGATCGGCGGCTTCTTCTCCGCCCTCGAACCGATCCCCCTGGTGGCGATGGTGGTCCACTCGGTCTACGACTCGGGTGAGCACCACCTCAGAAACACCAACCACCCGGCCTTTGCGTGGTTCATCGCCCACACCATGGGCAACTTCTTCGGGGCCGGCGTCTGGGGCTTCATGCAGACCCTGCCGCAGATCAACCTCTACACCCACGGCACCCAGTGGACCGCCTCCCACGGCCACGTCGCCTTCTGGGGTGCCTACGTCACCATCGTCGTGCCGATGGTCTACATCGCCCTGCAGAAGGGGCGCGGCAATGTCTGGATGGGGAGCGGCCTGGCGGGCGCCTGGCGATGGAAGTGGGCCCTCGGCCTACAGGCCCTCGGCACCGTCGGGATGGCCATGTGTCTGCTCATCGCCGGCTACGTCCAGTCCTTCACCGAGCGCGCCATGGGCGGCTCCACCTGGGAGGCGTACTTCCACGCCCAGACCCAGCCGTGGTTTACCCAGGCGATGCACTGGCGGATGGCCTTCGGCACGATCTTCTGCCTCGGCTTCCTCCTCCTCGCCTGGGACCTCGTGGTGATCGGGGTGGGCGAGCGGCGGCCGGCGGAGGCGTTGCCGGCACGCCGGGCGGAGGCGGTCCCGGCGTGATCGCGGACGACCGCTTCGGCTTCGTTGACCCGGAAAGCGTGGCACCTACCCCACCCCTTCACGGCACCAAAGATGACCCCGTTCCCCATGGCTAACGCTTTCGCCACCTTCGCTATAGTGAGGGGGTTGCGGCCCACCCATCGCGACGATCCGGGGGTCTCCCCATGAGCCAGGTTCTCGGCCCGATCCACTATCTGATGTGGCAAAAGATCGCCCTCGCCCATGGCTGGGAGAGTGGCTGCGTGGCGGCGGCGGAGGCGGCGTGGGGGGGGCCACGCACCGCCGACCTCCTCGCCACCGCTACCCCCCACCGTTGGACGCCGCCCCCCGGCGAGCTCGCTGAGCTGATCGGCGAGCAGGCCATCCATGCCTGGCTGCAGGCGGCGGTGAACCGGGTCGAGACCTCCCTCGCCGCCACCATTGCGGCGCTGCTCGCCGGTGGCGACGGTGGTGCGGCGCTACTCGCCGGCGCTTCCCGCCACCACGGTGGCGAGGTGGCGGCGGCCGCCTCCGCGGCGGGGGAGGGGGGGCCGCCCCTGGCCCGCCTCACCGGGCTGTTGATGCGCTGCTACCTCGACGGCATGCCGTGTGATCAGGTGAGCGAGGTGGTGGAGCAGGGACCGGCGCGCCTAGTGGTCCGCCGGATCCTCGAGATCCATCGCCCGAACTGGGAGCGCGGCGGCACCCCCGCCGCCACCATGGTTGCCCTCCAAGGGGCGTGGAGTGCGGGGCTTGCCGCCGGTCTCGACCCGCGCATCACCCACCGCCGCGAGCTCCAGCCGGTCGCTGGGATGCTCGCTTGTCACGACACCTTCGCCCTTGCTTGACCCCCGAACCGCGCCATCGGTCGCCACCATGCGCCCCACTCCGCGCCACCGCCGCTTAGCTCTCCTGTTGGCTATGGCCACGTGGCTCCTGCCCGCCGCGCTCCACGCCACCACGGACTCGGTGGTCCTGGCCGGCCACACGAGCTGGGTGAACGCCATCGCGGTGAGCCCCGATTGCCAGCTCGTGGCCACCGGTGGCAACGACGGTGCGATCGGCCTGTGGGGGATCGACGGCGCGCGCCGCCACCTCCTCCACCTTCCCCACCTCGCCGCCCCCACGGGTGACGACGCCCTCGTCGCCCACCTCGGCGTGGTGGTGAATGCGGTCGCGTTCGATCCCAGCGGACGCTGGCTCGCCGCTGGTGGCGGCGACGGCACCATCTACCTGGTGGCGGTGGCGGAGGGACAAATCACCGGCCAGCTCAGCGAGGCGAGCGGTCCGGTGAACGCCCTCGCCTGGCTCGCCGACGGCAGGTTGCTCGCCGGCGGTCTCGACGGCAGCCTCACCCTGTGGGAGGTGGCGGGCCCAAGGGTCGTTTTCCGGCAACCACTCTTCCACTTCCCGATCCAGGGCATCGCCCTCGCCCCGGACGGCCAGCGCGTGGCTATGTGCGCCATGGAGAGCCGGGTGAAGATCGCCGCGCTTCCGGGGCTGGAGACCACCCAACTTCTCAAGGGTCACAAGGACACGGTCTTTGCCGTGGCGTGGTCGCCGGACGGCCGCTACCTCGCCAGCGGCTCCAACGATCGCATGGTGCTCCTTTGGGACCTGCAGGCGGGGGGCGCGGCGCGGCCGATCGGGAAGCAGGACGAGCCGGTCTACGCCCTCGCCTTCGCCCCCGACTCTGCCAGCGTGGCGATCGCGCCGCGCGGCGGCGCCATCGAGATCGTCACCGTTCCCGGCGGCGAGTCGGCCGGCCATCTCAGGGGCCACACCGCCGGCGTCACTGCCCTGGCCTTTCCGGCCCCGGGTCTGCTGGTCAGCGGTAGCCGCGACGCCACCGCCCGCATCTGGCACCTGCACCCCGACCCATGAGGGTTGTCGCACCCTAGAGGAGCACTCCCCATGGACATCTCCGGCCTGATCATCGACACCCAGGAAGGCGCCATGGATCGCGTTGCCGCCGCGGTCGCCGCCCTCGACGGGGTGGAGATTCTGCGCACCGTGGAGCCGTCGCGCCTGCTGGCCTTGGTGGAGGCCGACGGCATCGATCCCTCCATGCAGCTCACCGAGCAGATCTGGGCGATCCCCGGCGTCGCCGCGATCAACCTCACCTGCCACTACCACGACGTGGAGGGCGACGACGACCGCCGCGCCGGCGGCGCGGCCTCCCTCGTCGACAGAATCGCCCCGGGCCGCCGGTAGGGCTGGCGCCTACGGATTCCCTCACCCCTCATCCCGGCGCGCGCCGCGCGCCACCCCCCAAGGAGGAAACCATGAACCTCACACGCAGGCAGTTCGTGAAGTCGGCGGCCGCGGCCGCCACCCTTGTGGCCGCAGGGATCACCCCGGAGATCGGCGTCCGCGAGGCGGAGGCGAAGCTCGCCGACATCCAGTGGGACAAGATCCCGTGCCGTTTCTGCGGCACTGGCTGCGGCGTCTTGGTGGGGGTGAAGGACGGCAAGATCGTCGCTTCCAAGGGCGACCCCGAGGCGCCGGTGAACCGCGGCCTCAACTGCATCAAGGGGTATTTCCTTGCCAAGATCCAGTACGGCGCCGATCGCCTCACCCACCCGTTGATGCGCAAGAAGGATGGCAAGTACGACAAGAACGGCGAGCTCACCCGCGTCTCCTGGGATGAGGCGCTGGATACCATCGCCGCGACCATGCGCAAGGAGCTCGACGCCAACGGCGGCCAGGGCAAGACCATCGCCATGTTCGGTTCCGGCCAGTGGACCATCCCCGAGGGGTACGCCGCGGCCAAGTGGTTCAAGGGGGGGCTGCGCTCCAACCACCTCGACCCGAACGCGCGCCATTGCATGGCCTCAGCGGTGGTCGGCTTCATGACCAGCTTCGGCATCGACGAGCCCATGGGGTGCTACGACGATATCGAGGCGGCGGACACCTTCGTCTTGTGGGGCTCGAACATGGCGGAGATGCACCCGGTCCTCTACTCGCGGGTCGCCGCGCGCAAGCTCTCCCATCCGGGCGTCAAGCTCTACAACCTCACCACCTTCTCCAACCGCTCCACCGAGATGGCGGACAAAGAGATCCTCTTCCACCCGCAGACCGACCTCGCCCTGATCAACTGCCTATGCAAGATCATCATCGACAAGGGGTGGGTGAACGAGGCGTTCGTGCGCGACCACTGCGCCTTCATGATCTCCGACTTCAACATCGGCTACGGCCTCGACGACCTCAAAGAGTACGAGCCGAATGACCAGAAGGCGGACTTTGACGCCTTCAAGGCGTTCCTCAACGGCGATTACAAGGCCCTCGCGCGCTTCAACAAGGCGGAGGCCAAGGTCGACTACACCCAGTACCGCTACTACATCGACAACTACTCGCCGGAGAACGTCGCCAAGCTCACCGGCATCCCGGTGGCGACGCTCTACGAGCTCGCCGCCGAGTACGGGGATCCTGCGCGCAAGGTCACCAGCTTCTGGACCATGGGGTTCAATCAGCACACCCGCGGCTCGTGGGTGAACAACCTGATCTACAACCTCCACCTGCTGGTGGGGAAGATCAGCGAGCCGGGCAACTCCCCCTACTCCCTCACCGGCCAGCCGTCGGCGTGCGGCACCGCGCGCGAGGTGGGGACCTTCTCCCACCGCCTGCCCGCCGACATGGTGGTGACGAACAAGGACCACCGCGACATCGCCGAGCGGATCTGGCAGGTCCCCGCCGGGACCATCCCGGACAAGCCCGGCGTCCACGCGGTGAAGATGGTGCGCTTCGTCGACCTCGGGAAGATCAATGTTTTCTGGTCCCAGTGCACCAACCCGATGCAGGACTTCGCCAACGTCGATCGCTACCGCAAGGGGGTGCGCAAGCCGCACGTGCTGTACATCTGCTCCGATGCCTACCCGACCCGCTCCACCGAGCTGGCGGACATCGTCCTGCCCACCGCGATGTGGGCGGAGAAGGAGGGCGCCTTCGGCAACGCCGAGCGGCGCACCCAGTTCTGGCGCAAGCAGGTGGATGCGCCGGGCGAGGCGAAGTCGGACCTGTGGCAGATCGTCCAGGTGGCCAAGCGCCTCGGCATGGGCAATCTGTTCGAGCGGTTCTACGGCGTCGACGATCCGCGCCAGAAGTACCCCCTGCGTGCCAACTGGCCGCACGACGACGCCGACCGCGAGGCGGGCTTCAACCTCCACCAGGCGATCTGGGAGGAGTACCGCCTGTTCGGCGCCGGCCACGGCCACGACCTCGCCCCGTACGACACCTACCACGAGGTGCGCGGTCTGCGCTGGCCGGTGATCAACGGCAAGGAGACCCAGTGGCGCTTCCGCGAGGGGTACGACCCGATGGTGGAGCCGGGCAAGGGGGTCTACTTCTACGGCAACGCGAAGAAGAACGGCGGCCGCGCGAACATCTGGATTCGCGCCTACGAGCCGGCGGCGGAAGAGCCGGACCACGACTACCCCCTGTGGCTGTGCACCGGCCGGGTGCTCGAACATTGGCACTCGGGGACGATGACCAACCGGGTGGCGGAGCTCCACCGCGCCTACCCCCACGCCACCGTCGCGATGAACGAGGCCGACGCCAAGCAGCTCGGCATTCAGCGCGGTGACAAGGTGCGTGTCGCCTCGCGGCGCGGCGAGGTGATCGCCCGCGCCGACCTCGGCGGCCGCGCCCAGCCGCCGGCGGGGCTCGTCTTCGTCCCCTGGTTCGACGAGGACGTGATGATCAACTCCGTGACCCTCGACGCCTTCTGCCCCATGAGCCGCGAGACCGACTACAAGAAGTGTGCGGTGAAGGTAACGAAGGTCTGAGATGGCCTATCCCGGTGGGGGGTGGCGCGCGTCCCGCCCCCCACCACCGTGGTCGGCCTTGACCCCCCACCCGATCGACCCGATGGCCGCGAACGAACCGTCCCACGAGAAAGAGCCGTGTGCGGGAGCCGCGGCGGAAGCGAGCCCATGGCAACCGATCGCCCCCGAGGAGCGCCGCCCACCGCTCCTGTCCCGGCGCCAGCTCTTCGCCGCTACCGGCCGCACCCTGCTTGCCGGCGCTGCCCTGGCGTGCGCGGTCGTCGCCCTGCGCGACAGCCGGTGGCGGCTGCGGCCCCCCGGGGCGGGCCACGAACCCGACTTTCTCGCCCGCTGCATCCGCTGCGGCCTGTGTGCGCAGAACTGCCCCTACGACGTGATCCACCTCGTGCCCCTGACGGGAGGGGTGGCGCTGGGGACGCCGGAGCTCATCGCCCGCACCGGCGCCTGCCAGCTCTGCCCGACCCTCCCCTGCATCAAGGCGTGTCCCACTGGCGCGCTGGATCCCCACATCACCGAGGTGAAGAAGGTGGCGATGGGGCTGGCGGTCCTCGTCGATCGCGAGTCCTGCCTCGCCCTCAACGGCCTGCGTTGCGAGATCTGCTACCGCGTCTGTCCGCTCATCGACAAGGCGATCACCCTCGAACCGCGCTTCAACGAGCGCACCGGTCGCCACTCGATCTTCGAGCCGGTGGTCCACTCGGACGGCTGCGTCGGCTGTGGCCGCTGCGAGGAGGCGTGTCCCACGGACATCGCCTCCATCAAGGTCCTGCCGCTGGAGCTCGCCAAGGGCAAGCTCGGCCACCACTACCGCCTCGGGTGGAAAGAGGAGGAGGAGGGATGATCCGGCGTCCCTCCGCGCCTCGGCGCCCGCTCCGCCGCCGGCTGCACGCCGGAGTGTGAAAGTCACCCCGACTCCTGCGCATCCCTTTGCGCCTGACCCAGACCCCTCATGGCCGTCCCCAACGTTCCCCACCGTAGCCGCGACACCCTGCCGCACACCTGGACCAAGGTCAGGCGGCTGGTGCAGCTCACCTGTCTGGCCCTGTTCGCGATCTACCCGGCGACCCACGCCTGGACTGCCCACTCGCGCGGCACCGACAACCTGCTGCGCGAGCGCCTCCTGCAGGGCCACTTCGCCGCCTCCGCCCTCCACGCCGGGGGGCTGAGCCTCAACTTCGCCGATCCCTTTGCCACCCTCGAGGTCTTCGCCGCCTCCCATCAGGTGACCGTGGAGCTGGCGGTCGCGGCGCTGATCGTTGCCGGTTTCTACTGGGCCCTCGGCGGTCGCACCTTCTGCGCCTGGGTCTGTCCCCTGGGCACGGTCCTCGACCTCGCCGAGCCGCTCCACCGGCGGCTCCGCAAGCGGTTTGGCCTGCGCACCCGGGAGCTCGACCCTGCCCTCAAGTACCGCCTGCTGCCCCTCGTGCTGGGGCTCTCCGCCCTCACCGGCCTCACCTGCTTCGAGCTCATCTCCCCCATCTTCGCCCTCTCCCGCGCGGTCGCCTTTGGTGCCCTCTCAGGGCTGGTCCTCGTCGCCCTGGTGGTCGCCTTCGAGCTGTTCGTCTCTCGCCGGGGCTGGTGCGAAGCGCTTTGCCCGGTGGGCGCCCTCTACGGCCTCATCGGCAAGGTGAGCCCGGTGCGGGTGGAGATCGACCACGCCATCTGCGACGAGTGCAAGGTGTGCGCCCGCTTCTGCATCACCCCGCGCATCCTCGACGCCCCGATTGACCGCCAGACCACCGCGGTGATCTCCGCCGACTGCACCCTGTGTGGCGCCTGCATCGACGACTGCCCCACCGGGGCGCTGACCATGAAGCTCGCCTTTCGTACCGCCGGCGTGGGCCGCCCCGTCCCCACGCCGTAGTGCCAACCCCAACCCGGAGGAGTGCCATGAAGACCCCCATCCTTTCCGTCGCCGCCGCCCTCGTGATCGCCGGGTGCGCCGGCAACCCCCCGCCCGCCGCCACCCCGCCGGTGGACAGCGGCCCGGCGCCGAAGTGGGCGCAGGAGACCGGCAAGCCGCAGGTCCCGCCGCCGGTGGTGAGCTACGCCGCCCCCGATCCGGGCGCGGCGAAACCGTTGCCGCGTGCCTACGCCGGCGCCCCCCCCCAGATCCCCCACGCCACCGCCGACATGGCGATCACCGCCAAGGAGAACGCCTGCCTCGGCTGCCACACCACTGAGGCGGCGGGCGAGGCGGCGGGTAAGGTAGCCGCGGGCGAGGCGCCGCCCGTGCCGGTGAGCCACTTCGTCGACGCCTACCGCGAGGCCTACAACCGTGACGCTCGCAACGGCCTCCAGACCGTCCGCACCGCCACCCTCCCCGACGCCCATGGCCTGCTCGGTTCCCGCTACCTGTGCAGCCAGTGCCACGTGCCGCAGGCGCAGGTGGAGCCGTGGGTGAAGAGCAACTTCTAGGGTCGAAGTTCTCGCCAGCGGCGATGGAGGCCCGCAGGGGAGAGCGGGCAGGGGCGGGACGCGGTTAGCGCAGGCGCATGGAATAACAGGGGGGGTCGATGGTGCACTCGGCGCCGAGGGGCAGGGCCATCTGCCGATCGCCGTGGCCGCAGGGGACGCCGGCCACCACCGGGCAGTGGCTCGTCGCGGTCGCCTCGAGGATCGAGGCGCGGAGGGTGGCCGCCCCCTCCGCGTCGCGGCCACAGTGGTGGAAGGTGCCGACGAGCACCCCGGCGAGGTGGTCGAGCTTGCCGGCCTGGCCAAGCTGGGTGAGGCAGCGATCGACGGCGTAGGGCGGCTCGTTGACCTCCTCGATGAATAGGCAGCGGCCCGCGGTTTCCACCTCCCAGGTCGTACCGATGGAGCTGGTGAGGAGGGTAAGGCAGCCGCCGGTCAGCACCCCGGTGGCGCGCCCCGGTCGCCACACCTCGCCGGCGGGATAGGTGGGGGGGGCGCCGGCGAGGAGCGCCCAGAGGGCGGCCTCATCCTCCGCGACCAGGCCGCGCGCGAGTCCACCGGCCACCACCGGTCCGTAGATCGACTGGAGGTTGCACTGGCGCTGGAGCCAGAGGTGCAGCGCGGTGATGTCGCTCATCCCCACCAACGGCAAGCGGGCGCGCGCCCAGAGCGCGGGATCGAGGTGGTCGACGACGCGGCCGCTGCCGTAGCCGCCGCGCACGCAAACGAGCGCGCCGGCGCGCCCGTCGCGGAGGTGGCCGTTGAGCTCCCGCGCCAGGGCCACGTCCTCCGCACGGCTCCAGCCGTGGCCGCCGCGTACCGCCATGGGCCGAATCACGGGGTGGCCCGCGCCCTCGAGAAAGGCGATCCCGGCGTCGCTGGTGGCCTCCGCCGCCGGGGCGATGACCGCCACCGGCGCGCCGGTGGCGAGGGGGAAATACGGAATCAACAGGGCCACAAAAATACCGAAGAGGGTGGCTCGAAGGTTACCCAGGAGAGGGGAGCGAGCCAAGGTTCTGACACATCCGGCAGAGATTCACCTCGATAAAAGTGCCAAGTTGTCAGTGACTTGACGCGCTTTGGAATGGCTACTAGGTTGCTCATTACTGCGCGGGTCAGGAACGGCTTGCGCACCCTTTGAGACGCAGTTTGAGGAGGAGGTTGGCCCGCCGAGTCATCTCGGCCCAAGGTGCGAAGGGCGCGGGTGGAGCTGTTGCGCGTCCCCTGAGTCTTGCCGCTGAGCCGTCCGGATCCACGCCACCGAGCTTGTCTTTCACCCACCCGGCCGGGTCTTGCACCCGCCCGGGGCCACCCGTAGGAGGAACCCAGATGAAGAGGCTAATGCACACCACCCCGTGGACTGCGCTCGTCGCGCTGCTCATCGCACTCTCCCTCGCTGGTGTCGGCTGTAAGGGCGACGACGGCAGCGACGGCGCCATCGGCCCGCAGGGGTCACGTGGCGCCTCCACCTCCGATGTGACGATCACTGGCAGCACCGGCTCAGAGCTCTCCCCGGCGGCCCTCGGCGCGGTGAAGAACCGGGATATCACGATCAAGGCCCTCGCCGCCGAGGGTGGTGAGCTCCTCGCCTCCACCAAGCCGGAGCAGAACGGCAGCTTCGTTCTCGTCTTCACCCTCGGGCCGGTGGTGGACATCGTCTTCTACGACGGCGCTACCGAGCTTGGCCGCCTGAGCGACTTGGCCAGCGCCGCCGCGGAGGGGGGGATCATCGACCTCGGTCTGATCTCCTTCGACGGCGCCACGGTGACCGCCGCGAATGCGTGGCCGAAGCTCGGTTCCACCGACTTCGTTATCTCCATCAACTACGAGCTGGGCATGCACTGCACCGGCTTCGACTTCTCCTACTGCTGCATCCTGCCCCTCTACAACTCGATTCAAGCGCAGGTGGTGAAGGTTGGGGCGCTCCCCACCGTGATGCAGAAGTACGCGAAGGACGACGCCGGCCACGCGACCCTGCTGGTGGACGGAACCAAGGCGTACAAGCTCGCCTACGACTTCGTCGACAACACCTTCAGCGAGGGGTCGAAGCTCATCGACTTCCGTGCCCTCTATGACGCCAACGGCGACGGCGACGTGACCGACGCTACCGACAACGTCGGCAACGTCCAGTGGACCCACCTTTACATCTACTCCGACACGGAGGGGACGCCGGGGGCGAACACGACGGAGGCGAGCAAGCTCTTCGACGGCCACGACATCGTCTTGTCCACCGACCAAGGCCCCCTGACGGCCGGCCTCTCTGGTTACCTCGGCAACTCGGGCACCACCGGCACGGTGGTGTGGACCAAGACGCCGGTGGTGGAGAACACCCCGATCGTTTTGACCAACCCGGGGATCTGGGAGGCGGTCGGGCTGACCCTCACCCCCTTCCTCGACTCGGAGCTTGCTGGTCGTAACTTCCTCGACATCAACGAGACCGACGTCCAGCCGTACCAGATGGCCCGGGTCCGCATGCTCGACGCGGCCACCAATGCGCCGGTGATCAACTCCAAGGGGCAGCCGGTCTCCTTCGTGGGCACCGAGCCGATCGACATCCCGAACTGTGCCTCCTGCCACGGCATCGAGGTGGACGAGAACCTCGATACCCCGAACTTGCGTCTGGAGGTTGAGGCGCCAGAGACCTACGCCAAGGTGATCGCCGAGCGCACCTACTGGCAGTCTCTCGGATCGAGTGACTACATCGACCGGATCAAGTCGGCGGCGATCTCCATCCTTGGCCTCCACGACCTGCGGGTGGGGACCTCCTTCCTCGCCAACTACAACCCGGGCGGCGCCGCCTTCGACGCCGACGGCTCCTTCCGCGGCCAAGGTTCCACCAACCGCCTGGGCCACGACCCGATCCAGTGCCAGAAGTGCCACCCGGACAACGTCGCCGCTTGGCTCGGCGGTGGCGCGGTGCTCGACACCACCGCCGCGGACGACGCGCAAATCGCCGCCCGCTACGGCGCCGGCGCCAGCCACACCACCTACAAGGCGAAGGTGGTGGACTACGCGAACGTCGACGGTGCCTACAAGCAGGCCGACGGGCGCAACGCGGTGCGCGACTATTTGAAGAAGGACGTCGCCACCCTCATGGTGCAGACCGATGGGCAGCTCGAACTGCGTGGCCTTCCGGGTCGTCCGGAGGGTGCCATCCTGGTGGAGCCGATCACCCAGGCGATCCACTTCCGCCACATCAACAACCGCCCCTTGCCCGACGCGAATGGCCGTACCGGCGGCTGTCAGGGGTGCCACCCGGCGCACCGTCAGGACCGGTCGTTGGACGGCTACCCGATCACCTTCACCGGCCAGAACTTCTACGGCGATACCAACGGCGACGGGACGATCGACGACACCGATGGTGATCAGGTCCACCACGACAACCGCGATGCCGCGGGCGGCTGCTACGTGGGCCGCGATGTCCACTCCAACCCGCGCAAGGACGAGGACGGCGCCCAGACCCCCGAGCACCTGAACGCGGTGGGCAAGTTCATTCGCGCCAACGTCTCACGCGGCCAGGGGTGGGAGGTGGGCGATACCTCCAACATCGCCCCGAACGGCGAGCGCAAGGGGCTGTGGTGCAGCAACTGCCACAACATGCTCTCGCGCGTCCTCTACAAGGCGGACAACCTCGGGGCCACCGCCGGCAGCAACGCCTTCAAGCCGGCCGCGGCAGACACGGTGCGTGATGCCAGCAGCCTCGCGGACCTCGCGACCCAGCTCAATACCGCCTCGATCGCCTACCCCACCGGGGGAGAGTTCACCGAGGCGCGGCTCAAGGCGATGATCGACCCGCGTACCGAACACACCAATGGTGGCAACAGCTGGATGGCCGACGTCGACGAAGACGGGATCGACGACGTCGCCGCTGCTTGGCTCGCCCCCTTCCGGCGCGGTGGCTCACCCTCCATCGCGGTCCTGAATGCGTGGACCGTGGATAGCAGCGACAGCACCAAGATCGTCGACCTCGGCTTCTCCACCGCGACCACCACGGTCAACGGCATCCCGGTCGCCACGTTGACGGCGAACACCGGTCTTCCCTTCGCGGCCACGGACGCGGACGGGGACATCACGGTGAACATCGAGAACGGCAACCCGAACGCCACCTCGGCCAAGCCGGGGACGGCCTTTGTCGCCACCTATGAGCAGGCGGACGACGCCGGTGACTACTGGCTGGCGGTGGGTGCGCCGCACTGCGCCGACTGCCACGCGGCGCCCTTCGTCGAGGGCCAAGGCGGCGTCTCCTTCCCAATCACCCAGCCAGGCAAGTACGCCCTCATGCGCTACGCCAAGGGCCACCACGGCCTCGCCTGCCAGGTGTGCCACCAGTCGATTCACGGCCTCTACCCGGTGACCCCGGGGGTGGACCAGACCACCTACGCCCAGGCCGCGGCCCTCAACCCCGACGGCTCCCACGGCCCCCTCAAGTGCGCCACCTGCCACGGGGAGGCGAACGTGAACGCCTTCGGCGTCCCGACCCTCGTCCCCAGCGGGACCACGGTGGCCTACGACCTCGACGGTAACGGGACGATCTCCACGGAGGAGGAGACGGTGGACATCACCGCCAACTTCGACGCCGCGATCACCTGGATCCATCAGGAGGCGGCGGACAACGGCGGTGCGGACAGCGGGATTGAGGAGGTGGCGAACCCCCTCACCGGCGGCGGCGAGGCGGTGTGTGGCAATGGCACCGTCGAGACGGGTGAGGAGTGCGACGACCACAACACCACCGCCGGCGACGGCTGCTCCGCCACCTGCACCACCGAGGGCGGCGGCGGTCCGAGCGCCACGAACGGGGCGGCGCTCTACACCAGCAAGAGCTGTAGCTCCTGCCACGGCGCGAACGGCGCCGGCGTCGGCTCCTTCCCCCCGGTACAGGGGAGCAACGCGGCTGAGCTCCAGACCGCCTGCGACGGCACCGGTACGATGAACTCTGCGGTGTGCGGTTCGGGTCAGCTTTCCAGCTCGGACATCGCCGATCTCGGCGCCTACCTCGCCACCTTGTAGGCGGGTGTCGTTCCGGGCATAACCAGGGAGGGGGGCGGCGGAGCCGCTCCCCTCCCTTTTTCGTAGGCCCCGTCTGCGTCACCGGCGGCGTTCATTCCTGCAGGCGTTGGACCCGCCGACCCCCGACTCAGATACAGCCTTGTTTCTTTTCCCCCTGCACGAACGGACCTGCGATGCGACTCCTTGCCACCCCTTCATTTTGTTGCCTTCTCCTCGCCGTGGCCGTGGGTGCAGCCGGGGCGGCTGAGCCGGTTCTGCCGGACACGGTCCTCGCCCGTGTCGACGGTACGGACATTACCCGTGTCGAGGTGGAGCGCCTGGTGGCGAGCTCGCCGATCACCGGCGTCGACCTCGCCACCCCGGCGGGCAAGCGGGTCCTGCGCGAGCTCACCACCGCACTGATTCAGCGCCAGCTTCTGGAAAGAGAGGCGGTGGAGTCGGGTCTCGCCGACGATCCCACTTATCAGAAGGCGATCGCCGACTTCGAGAAGGGGGTGGCGAAGGACGCGAACCGCGAGGCGATGGTGGCGGAGTATCGGCGCACCAAGCTGGTGACCCTCCAGCGCGCCCGCCTGCGCGAACGGTGGCAGTCGAGCGAGGCGGAGGCGCGCGCCTACTTCGAGGCCCACCGCCCCCACTTCGATGTACCGGAGGAGGTGAACGTCCAGCAGATCGTCGTCGCCGATGCGACGGCGGCCGAGCGGGTCGCGAAGGAGGCGCGGGGTGGCGCCGACTTCAGCGGCCTGGCGGTCCGCCACTCCACCGACCCCTACGTGAAGCGCAACTTCGGGATGCTCGGCTGGGTGAAGCGCGGTGAGGGGTTCGCGGAGCTCGACAAGGTCATCTTTTCTTTGAAAGAGAAGCAGGCGATCGGCGGCCCGGTGCAGAGCCCGCGCGGCTTTCACGTGGTCAAGCTCATCGACCATCGCGATGGACGGCAGGTGAGCTTTGACGAGGCGCGCAATAAGGTGGAGGAGGCCATGGTGAAGGAGCGCCTCAACGCCCATCTCCTGGAGCTTGCCAAGCAGGCGAAGATCATCGTCAACAAGGCGGCGTTTCAGTGATCGGGGAGGGCGGCCGTGTCATCACGGTGGGGGGTCATGGTCGGGAACGAGCGGGGGGGTGGCACCCTGCTGGGGGTAGTTGCCGGGCCACGGCGGCCACCGAGAATGGTGGCAGACGACCCTCAGCCCTACGCACGACAACACGCCCCTTCGTGGCACCGGGCCACCGAGAACGGTGGCAGCGATCCGATTGCCGCTTTACGTGGGACATGGACCCCACCGGGGGTCGAGCAGGTGGTTGGGGTTGATCGCCACATGCAGGGTGTTTCGATGAAGAGTGGTGCACATCGCCTGATGAGGCGGCTCGCGGCCGGGGTGGTGGCGGTGGCCCTCGGGGTGATCGGCGCGGCGGCGCAGGTCTCCCACCCGCGCAAGCTGGCGCTCGGCGAGGCGCCGGCGATCGTGGCAGGGGGACAGTTCGAGGCGGGCCCCAACCCGTACCAGGAGCTGCTTTCCGACCACGACCACCAGGAGGTTGGCCGCCTCTCCTACTACCTCTTCCGTCGCGACCTGCATCGCGCGGAGGACTGGGTTGCGCGCCACGACGACGCCCTCGGTGATTTGGGTGGCGGCCTGTTGCTGATGGTGCGCGCCGACGGTGGCGACGCACCCGCCGCCGGCGAGTGGCAGATGGTGGGTGCGAAGATTCGCGCTCGGCGCCACGCGGCGTTGGTGGACGGCGATGCATGGGGGTGGATGGTGCGCAGTTATGGCTACCTCTGGGAGGGGTGGCGGGATGCGACCACCGGCCACCCCCTGCGCGCCAAGTGGGCGCGGTATCAGGCGCGGCGCGGATTTGTGCGGGTGAAACGGCTGGCGCCGGAGCTGGCCGAGGCGGACCTTGGCATCGCCTTGCTCATCGCCCGGGCGGAGCCGGGCCTCGCCCAGCGCTTCCTCGACCACGCCGCCACCCACTCGGTCTACGTCGCGCCGCTGGCCGATCTCGTGCGGGTGGCGTGGGCGAGCCGCGCCGGGCGTCACGACGAGGTGGTGGCGATCGGTGCCCGCTACCACCTGACCGTGGTCCACTCGCCGTTTTTGCTCGACCACGTCGGCGACGCCTACCTCGCTTTGAATCGGCCGCGCGAGGCGGGCCAGTGGTACCAGCGCCTCGCCTTCGAGGTGCGCGCCACCGGCGCGGCGAAGCTGAAGGTGGCGCAGGCGCAGGCGGCCCAGGCGCGCGCGGAGCGGAGTGCGTTTTGGCAGGAGCGGATGCGGCGCGCGGCGACGACGAGCTACGAGGACTACCTCGCCTCCGGCGACACCGACCCGGCGCGCCGCGCCTTGGGCTATGTCGAGCTGGGCAACCTGGAGGCGGCGGAGGGGAGGCCCGAGGTGGCGCGCCGCTATTTCCTGCTCGCCTTGGAGAAGCGGCCCGGCGACCCCGCTGCCACCGCCGCCCTCGCCACCCTGGAGGCCAAGTAGATGGTCTGTCGTCTCGCCCTGCGCACCCTGCTTTTCGTCTCGATCACCGCGGTCGCGGCGTGTAATTCGCCGTTTGCGCGGTATGCGCCCGAGGCGGCGAGCCCGGCCGCCGGCCCGGCGGACTACCGGATCTTCATCCACTACGAGCTGGGGATGCACTGCACCGGCTTCGACTTTTCCTACTGCTGCATCCTGCCGCCGTACAACTCGATCCAGGCGCAGGTGGTGCGGGTGGGCGAGATGCCCGCGCGCCTCGGTGCCGACCCCGCCGACCCGAAGGTGGTCGTGGAGCCGGACAGCCCGCGCCGCTTTCGCCTCCGCTACCGGGTCGTGGACAACAGCTTCTCCGAGTTCGCCAAGCTCCTCTACTGGGAGGCGATGTTTGATATCGACGGCGACGGCGACGATCGCGAAAACGGCGAGACGGTTTCGAACGCCGAGTGGACCCACCTTTACCTCTACACCGACCTGAAGGGTGGCAACCCGACGCAGAGCTCGGCCGACGCGGAGAAGCGGTTTGTCGGTCTCGGCCCCCTCGCGCTGGCGCGCGACCACGGCCCCACCGGCGCCTACCTGAAGGGTGGCGACCTCGAGTGGTCGGGAGAGCAAGGCACGGTGGTCTTTACCAAGTCGCCGCTCTTGGACAACGTCCCCATCCGCCTCACCAACCCGCGCATTTGGGAGGCCCTCGGCCTGCCGCTCACCCCGCTGCTCGACAGCGAGCGCGAGGGCAAGTCGTTCCGCACCGTGGTGGAGGAGGACATCCAGCCCTTCCAGGTCGCGGAGGTGACCCTGGTCGATGCCGACAGCGGCGAGCCGGTGCGTGGCACCGGCGGCCAAGTGGTGCGCTACACCGGCACCGAGCCGATCGACATGCCCGCCTGCCCCCGTTGTCACGCCGGGCCGCGGCCGAACACGCCGTACCCCGGGGTGTGGGAGAAGGTCGAGGCGGAGCGCAGCTACTGGCTCTCCATCGACTCCAGCCCGTGGGTGGCGGACCTGAAGGCGGCGGCGATCTCCATCCTCGCGATCCATGACGCGCGCCACGCCACCACCTTCACCGCCAACTACCACCAGGTCTCCTCCGCCAACCGCCTCGGCCGCAACACGGTGATCTGCCAGAAGTGCCACGCGGATAGCGTCGTCGGGGTCCTGGCCGGCGGTCTCTTGGTGGAACGCGACGGAAAGTTCGCGGTGGTCGATTACGCGGATGTCGACGGCCCCTTCAAACCGGAGGCGGGGCGCGGCGCGGTGCGCGAGCTCCTCGCCCCGACCGCGGAGCAGGCGGCTGCCTACCGGGCCCGGATCGCCGCCACCCAGCCCCTGCCGGGGCGGCCGAAGGGGCTCTTGTTGGGGCCGCTTTCCGAGGCGTTGCATGGGACCCACCAGGGCCACTCGTCGCTGGCCGACGGCGTCGGGCGCAGCGGCGCGTGCCAGGCGTGCCACCCGGCGCACCGGTACGACCGGTCGCTCGCCAACTTCCCCCTCGACCGCAACGGCCTCAACCCCTTCGCCCAGGGCGACAACCGCGACGCGGCGGGCGGTTGCTACCAGGGGCGCGACGTGCACGCGAACGCCCACCGCGACACGGACGGCGCGGAGACGCCGGACCACCTGAACGCGATCGGCCGCTGGCTCGATACCAACGTGGCGCGGGAGTCCCGCCCCGATGGCACGAGCCGCGGCCTCTGGTGCACCAACTGCCACAACGAGGTGACCCGCATGCTCTACCAGGCGGATCGCCTGCAAGCCGGCCACGCCCGCGCCCCGGAGGCGGGCGACACGGTGCGCACTGGAGCCTCCCTGGCGGAGGTCGCCACCGGCCTGGGGACCGACGCGGCCCACCTCGCCTCGCTGCTGGACCCGATGGTGCGGGTCGATCCCACCACCCACCGCGACGGCGGTCCCACCGCACTGCCGTGGGCACCGCGCGGCGCGCGCCATGCCCCCGACTTCGGCGTAGTCGCTACCCAGGGGGGCGCGCCGCGGCTGGCCACGGACGGCGACGGCGATCTCAACGTGCGCCTCGTGGACGCCAACCCGACCGCCGCCGCCGCCCACGCGGGTGAGGGTGGGGTGGCGGTCTCCTATGACCTCGCCTCCGATGGCCGCGACTACTGGGTCGCCGCGGGCGAGCCGCACTGCGCCGATTGCCACGCCCCGCCGTTCGTCGAGTCCGAGGGGGGCGGCGCCTTCCCCATCGACCAGCCGGGCAAGTACCGCCTCATGCGCTACGCCACCGGCCACGCTGGCCTTCCCTGCCAGACCTGCCACGAGTCGATCCACGGCCTCTATCCGGTCACCCCGGACGTTGACCCCACCAGCTACGCCCAGGCCGCCTCCCTCAACCCCGATGGCTCGCACGGCCCGATCCGCTGCGGTAGTTGCCACCAGCCGGTGAACCCCAACGGCGTGCCGGTGAAGTTCGCCGACCGTACCTTCCGCGATGTGGCGTCTGGCGCGGAGGGCAAAGTCGGGGAGAGCTACGACCTCGCGGTCCAGTGGATCCACGCCAGCGCGCCATAGGGAAGGGAAAGCCCAGGCGCCGAGAGTGCAGCTCCGGGACCTGGCGCCGGGTCTGCGGGTGCGGTGGTCGCGGCTTCGGGGCCATGGCGCCGGGGCGGTGGGTCCACGGTCGCAACCATGGCGTCGGAGCCCGGGATCCCGGCGGTGGGTCCGCGGGTGCGAAACCGTGGTGTTGGATTGGGGCGTGGGGGGAAAAACGAACTCCCGCTCGCGCGCCGCGGCCCAGGGCCGCGGCCACCCCCGCGCGTTGGATCGCCACCCTTACCTGGGGGCAGGCAGGGGGGCCGGCCCCTCCCGCGGCTTCGGGGCCATGGCGCCGGGGCGGTGGGTCCACGGTCGCAACCATGGCGTCGGAGCCCGGGATCCCGGCGGTGGGTCCGCGGGTGCGAAACCGTGGTGTTGGATTGGGGCGTGGGGGGAAAAACGAACTCCCGCTCGCGCGCCGCGGCCCAGGGCCGCGGCCACCCCCGCGCGTTGGATCGCCACCCTTACCTGGGGGCAGGCAGGGGGGCCGGCCCCTCCCGCGGCTTCGGGGCCATGGCGCCAGGGCGGCGGGTCCACGGTCGCAACCACCGTGCCGGACCCACACCGCCCAGGATCGGGAAGCGAGTCAAGAAGCGGCTCGTCTCGTTTGTCGCGCCCACCGCACCGGACCCGCGGGTTCCGGGTGGCAAGGTCGCTGCGGCGGGCGAGTCGCACCCCTCACAGGCAGGAGCCGTGGCCGGTGAGGTCGTCGAGGAGGCGGACGATGGTGCGCGCGGTGCGCGCGTAGCCGAGGCGGCTGGTGTTGAGGACCGCGTGGAAGAGGGTGGCGTCCTGGAGGTCAGCGCCGTAGTAGGCGCGCACGTACTCGGCGCGCTCGTGGTCCATCCGCTCGGTCCGCTTCGCCACCGTCTCCCGGTCCTCGCCGGTCATCCGGCAGGTGTAGTTCACCCGGTCCTCCAGGGGCGCCACCAGGTGGATGTGAAGCCCGCCCTTGATCCCCTTGGTGGCCACCATGCCGCCGCGCCCCATGATGATTGCCTGGCCGCGCAGGGCGAGCGACCGAACGGTCACCGCCGTCTTCTCCACCAACACCACCTGCGGCGGCTTGTGTTCGAAGACGCTCGCCACCCAATCATTGAGCTTCGAGAGCTGGTGCTCCTCCAGGGTGGAGCGCAGCTCCTCTGACAGGCCGTGGTCGGCGATGATCTTGTCCACCAGGTTGCGGTCGTAGAGCTTCCAGGGGTGCGGCGTGGTGGTGCGATTGAGGAGCTGGAGCATGAGCTCGCCGATCGCATAGCCACCCGAGCCGTACTCGCGGGAGATGGTGATGAACCGTTGGTTGCTCGTCGCCTCCTCAGAGTGGCCCTCGGCGCGGACGTAACCTTGGATGTGGGTGGGAAGGGTCATGGTGTTCCTCATCCGGGGCGGTGTGGACATGGCCGCCGGGTGCCCCGGCCCCCTGCGCGGCCGGCTGCGCGCCTCCACGCAGCCCGAACCTGCTCCCGCCCCAAACTATAGCAACAAGCGATTGCTGAGCCGCGGACTCACCGACCGTGGGCCGACTTGCGGCACCGGGGGTTGCCCTCGAACGACCGACCGCCCGGGCCGTTGAGCTGGGGATCCTGGCGGTGGGCGGTGTTGTTGTTGGCGTACGCGACGTGGATGGAACCGGATGGCGCGGCGCCGGAGATCGTCCATCGCCCCTCGCCGCCCCTTGGGCGGATCGAGGAGCGCCACCGCCTCCGCCAATGTCCTCCCCGGACGGAGCTGCACCGTCTTCTGCACCGAGTTGAACCCGCCGGCGGCGCAGGCGGTGAGGAGGACAAAGAAAAGGGGGGCCACCCAGGGCCCCATCGGTTCTCCTTCGCGGTGCAGGGTGGTGCATCGGCTCGGTTCTCCTCGCCAGTCACCGTCCGCCCCCATGGATCGCACCGCGGTGGCAGAGCGGCTACTCCACGATCTCCCCCTCCACCACCTCGGGCTCGCCCGGTTCCGGGGTGGTTGTTGCGGCGGTGTCGGCGATCGGTTCGGCGTGGAAGGTGAGGTGGTCGCCCGCGACTGCCACCGCGACGCGGCTGCCGTCGGGGACCTCGCCGCTGAGGATTGCGCGGGCCAGGGGGGTTTCGAGGTAGCGGGTGATGGCGCGCTTCAAGGGGCGGGCGCCGTAGGTGGGCTCGTAGCCGCGCTCCACCAGAAACGCGCGCGCCGGCTCGCTGAGGGTGAGCTCGATGCGCTGGTCGGCGAGGCGCGCCCGCAGGCGGTCGAGCTGGATCTCGATGATCTCCCCCATCTGGTCGCGGGTGAGGGCGTGGAAGACGACGATCTCGTCGATGCGGTTCAACAGCTCCGGCCGGAAGCGGGCGCGCAGCTCTGCCAGCACCTGGCCGCGCATCTGGTCGTACTCGCCGGACTCCTCGCGGTAGCCGAGGATGTGGTCCGAGCCGAGGTTGGAGGTCATGATCACCACCGTGTTTTTGAAGTCGACGGTGCGGCCGTGGGAGTCGGTGAGGCGGCCGTCGTCGAGGAGCTGCAACAGGGTGTTGAAGACCTCCGGGTGGGCCTTCTCGATCTCGTCGAAGAGGATCACCGAGTAGGGGTGGCGGCGTACCGCCTCGGTGAGCTGGCCGCCCTCCTCGTGGCCGATGTAGCCCGGCGGCGCGCCGATCAGGCGGGAGACCGTGTGGCGCTCTTGGTACTCAGACATGTCGAGGCGGACCATGTTGTTCTCGTCGTCGAACAAGGCGGCGGCGAGCGCCCGGCACAGCTCGGTCTTCCCGACCCCGGTGGGGCCAAGGAAGATGAACGAGCCGAGCGGCCGGTTCGGATCTTGAATGCCGGCGCGCGCCCGCAGGATCGCGTCGGCCACCGCCGCGATCGCCTCCTCCTGGCCGATCACCCGCCGGTGGAGGATCGCTGGCAGGTGGAGGAGCTTGTCGCGCTCGCCCTCCATCAGGCGGGTCACCGGGATGTGGGTCCAACGGGCGACGACCGCGGCGATCTCCGCCTCGGTCACCTCCTCTTGCAGCATCGCCGAGTCACCGCCGCCGGCGGCCACCTGGTGGCTGCGCTCGACGAGCTGCCTCTCCAGCCCCGCGAGGGTGCCGTACTTGAGCTCAGCGGCGCGGTTGAGGTCGTAGCTACGCTCGGCGCGCTCGATCTCGCCGCGCACCTGCTCGATCCTGGCCTTGATCTCCGCCGTCTCGCCGATCGCCTGCTTCTCCTGCTGCCACTGGGCGGTGAGCACGTCGAGGCGCGACTGGGCCTCGGCAAGCTCCTCCTCCAGCTTCACCCGCCGCTGGCGCGACGGCTCGTCCTTTTCCTTCTTCAGCGCCTCGCGCTCGATGGTGAGCTGCATGACCCGCCGGTGTAGCTCGTCGAGGGCGGCCGGCATCGAGTCGATCTCGGTCCGGAGCTTCGCCGCCGCCTCGTCGATCAGGTCGATCGCCTTGTCCGGCAGGAAGCGGTCGGCGATGTAGCGGTGCGACAACGTCGCGGCGGCGATGATCGCCGCGTCTTGGATTCGGACGCCGTGGTGGACCTCGTAGCGCTCCTTCAGGCCGCGCAGGATGGAGATCGTATCCGCCACCGTTGGCTCCTCCACCACCACTGTCTGGAAGCGGCGCTCGAAGGCCGGGTCCTTCTCGATGTGCTTGCGGTACTCGTCGAGGGTGGTGGCGCCGATGCAATGCAGCTCACCGCGGGCGAGCATCGGCTTGAGGAGGTTGCTCGCGTCCATCGCCCCTTCGGCCGCACCCGCGCCGACCACCGTGTGCAGCTCGTCGATGAACAACAGGATCCGGCCCTCGGCCGCCTGCACCTCCTTCAAGACCGCCTTGAGCCGCTCTTCGAACTCGCCGCGGTACTTGGCGCCGGCGATCAAGGCCCCCATATCCAGCGCCACCAGCCGCTTCTCCTTTAGCCCCTCGGGGACGTCGCCGGCGACGATCCGGCCGGCGAGCCCCTCGACGATCGCGGTCTTGCCGACTCCGGGCTCGCCAATCAGCACCGGATTGTTCTTCGTCCGCCGGGAGAGGATTTGGATCACCCGGCGGATCTCCTCGTCGCGGCCGATCACCGGGTCCATCTTGCCTTCGGCGGCAAGGGCGGTGAGGTCGCGGCCGTACTTCTCCAGGGGCTGGTAGGTCGCCTCGGGGTCCTGGCCGGTGACCCGCTGGGAGCCGCGGATCTGCTGGAGCGCGGCGAGCAAGGCGTCGCGGGTGAGGCGCGCCCGCTGCAACGCCTCGGCCGCCGCGCCGCCGTGGCGGCCGAGAAGCGCGAGCAGCAGGTGCTCTACCGAGACGTACTCGTCCTTCAGCGCCTTCGCCTCCTGCTCCGCCTGGTCGACCACCCGGCTGGTGGCCTGGTCGAGATAGGTCTGCCCCGCGCCCGCCCCGCCCACCGCGGGCAGTTTCGCGAGCGCCTGCTCCACCTCCTGTTGCACCGCCGAGGGGGCGACGCCGGCCACGCCGATCAGCTTCGGCACCAACCCCGCCTCTTGTTCCATGAGGGCGGCGAGGAGGTGGATTGGGGTGAGCTGCTGGTGGCTGTGGCGGGCGGCGACGGTCTGGGCGAGCTGCAACGCCTCCTGCGCCTTGTGGGTGAAGCGGTCGAGGTTCATGGGGTTCCTTTCGTGGCCGAGGTCGTGGCCTGCTCCCCCAAGGTGGCGCCGTGGTGGCGTGTGTCAACCGGTACAAACGCGCAGCGTTTGGCGAATCGCCACCGGGCGCCGCTTGATGGCGCAAGACCGCGGTGGGGTTGGAGGTGGCGAGGGAGGAGCGAGCTCTTGCACGATCCGCCTCCCCCGGTTGCGGCCACCCCCGCGGGGCGAATCGGCGGTGGCGCCCGCGCCCGCCGTGGGCGCGGGGCGAAGAAGGGGCGGGCGACATCGCGTCGGTGAGTTGCTACGGTCACGGCGATCGGCCGGTCGTGTTGGCTCGGGAGAAACTGGATGGGGATCACCGTTGTGCATATCGCCTGGTGTCTGGTGGCTCTGCCGCTGGTGGTCGCGGTGGTCACCGTTTTGGCCTACGCCCGCGCGGCGCGGCGGTTTCCGGTGGAGCGCGGCCAGCAACCGCGCTACCAGGCGCGTTGTGGCGGTCGCATTGGCCGCCATGGCCACCCGATCCCGTTTCTGCGCATCGCCGTCTACGACCAGTGGGTGGTGATCGCCGGCAGGGGCGGCTACCAGCTTCCGAAGGGGGCGATCGAGGGGCTGGAGGTGGTGGGTACCCGCACCCCCTTCACCGTCCGCCTCCACCACCACGCCGCGGGGGTCCCAGAGCGGCTGGAGGTGTGGCCGGTGGCGGTGGAGGAGCTGGTGGCGGCGCTCAAAGCCCCTCTGAGTTCGACCGGCTCTTAGTGGCACCGCGTGGCAGCCGTCACGCTACCTCATGGGAGGAAGCCACCCGTTGAGTGGACCTCGTTCAGGGGGAGCTTATGCCGAACCTTACCCTTCGACGGATCGACGAAGAGACGATGGACTTGCTTCGTAGCCGCTCCGCGCTCCCTGGTTAGAGCATCAACGCAAGGCTTCTTGATCTTCTGCCGGTGGCTCGTGTGGACGAGCTCGCGGGGGCGCATTCGGCCAACCCCTTCGCGGCTACCTATCGCAAGGCCCGCCATGGGGGTGCGCACCCCTGCCACCGAGGAGGTGAGGGTCGAGTGGCCGGCGGCGTGGTCGCTGGCCATGGATCACCGGCTCACCCTCTACGACGCCGCCTATCTCGCCCTTGCCAGCCAGTGGCGACCTTCCCGCGCTAGGAGGCTGTCGGACTTTGTCGAGCCTGCGGCTTTTCGTGACGATCGACAAAGTCCGACAGCCTCCTAGAGCAACGGCGATTGGCGGGTCGTGTTGGCTCGGGAGCCCCTTGAGGGGAACCACCGTCCTCCGTGTCGCCAAGGGTCTGGCAGGTCTGCGCGCGCGGGGGGGAGGGGTAACGCACCCCATGCGCTCCACGGCGTACCAGGCAGGTCTGCGCGCGCGGGGGGGGAGGGAGAGAGATTGCGGTCGCCTCTCGGTTCCTCGGTGGCTCCCTCCTTGGGGCGAGGCCGGTCTTCCCGGTGGCCGCGCGGCGCGCGGGTCGCCGGTGCCACCGGCTCCTACCGCGCCTCGGGTGGCTGGCCCACGGCCACCACGATCAGGCCGTCGGGGTCGAGGTGGGCGCGGGCGGCGGCGGCGACCTGGTCGCGGGTGACCGCCGAGACGAGCTCGGGGAAGCGGCGCAGGTAGTCGAGGCCGAGGCTGTGGTGCTCCATGAACAGGAGGTAGGAGGCGAGCTTCGCCGAGGAATCCAGGCGCAGGGGGAAGGAGCCGGTGAGGTACGCCTTGGCGTCGGCCACCTCCGCCTCGCTGGGGCCGTCGTCGTGGAGGCGTCGCACCTCCGCGCGCACCGCCGCCTCCGCCTCCGCCGCCGAGCCATTCTGGGTGGCGAGTTGGATGGTGAAGAGGCCGCGCTCCATGGGTAGGGAGAACCACGAGGCGATGGAGTAGACGAGGCCGCGCCGCTCGCGCAGCTCGGTGGTAAGGCGTGAGCCGAAGCCGCCGCCGCCGAGGATGTGGTTCATCACCAAGGTGGCGAAGAAGTCCGGGGCGTCGCGCCGCACCCCCTGCGCACCGAGGATCAGGGTGGTTTGGGTGAAGGGGCGGTTGAGGACAACTCGCTGCGGCTGGGTGGCGGGCGGCTCTCCCAGGGGCGGGAGCGGCGCCGGGGCAGCCGGCCAACCGGCGAGGCGATCGTTCCACAGGCGCGCCGCCTCGTCCGCGTCGATCGCGCCGACCATGGAGATGACCATCGTTGCCGGGTGGTAGTAGCGCCGGTGGAAATCGCGGCAGTCGCCGGCGGTGACCCGGGCCACCGACTCCACGGTGCCGTTGGCCGGGTGGCCGTACGGGTGGTCGCCGTAGGCGGCGGTGTTGTAGGCGCGGCCGGCGATGGTGTTGGGCTCCTGCTCGCCGGCGATCAGGGCGGCGCGCGTCTCCTCCTTGAGGCGCGCCACGTCGGCGTCACGGAAGGCGGGGGTGCGGAGGAGCTCCGCCACCAGGTCGAGGGCGGCGGGGAGGTCTTGCTTCAGGACCCGCAGGGAGAGGTGAACGGCGTCGTGGTCGGCGGTGATGGCGAGCTCCGCCCCCATCGACTCCAGCGCCGCGGCAAGCTCTTGGCCGGTGTGGTGCGCGCTCCCCTCGTCGAGGAGGTCGGCGGTGAGCGACGCGAGCCCCTGCCGGTCCGCCGGGTCGCGGGCGGCGCCGGCGGCGAGGTCGATCTCCACCGCCGCCACCGGCAGGTGGGGGCGGGACAGGGTGAGGAGGGTGGCGCCCGTGGCGAGGGGCTGGCGGGTGGGCAGGGGGGCGGCCTGGGTTGCGGCTGGCGCGCTCGGGGTGGGGGGGGTGGCAAGGTGCGGCCACCGCGCGGTGCACGCCGCAACGGCGACCAGGGCGGTGGCGAGGAGAAAGACGCGGTGCTTCATCGCACCCCCTCGGAGGGCGGGGGTGGCCGCGGTGGCGGCGCCTCGCCCGCCTCCGGGATCAGGACCCCGAGGGTGCGGCGGTCTACCTGGAGGTAGGTGGCGACCACCCGCTGGACATCGCCGGCGGTGACCGCGCGGATGCGCGGCAGGTAGCCCTCCAGCTCCGCCACCGTGTGGCCAGTGGTGTACAGGCGGCCGAGGGTCATGGCGAGGGCGAAGGGAGAGTCCTGGGCAAAGACGAAGGCGGCGGTAAGCTGGCTCTTCGCCTTGGCGAGCTCGGTCGCGGCCAGCGGTTCCAAGGCCAGGCGGGTCACCTCCGCCGCCAACGCCGACTCCACCTCCGCCGGGGTGTAGGTCGGCTGGAGGCCGGCGTAGAGGGTGAAGAGCGACGGATCCTCCGCATCGCCGTTGTAGCCGGCGCCGGCGTAGAGACAGAGCCGCTGTTGCTCCACCAGCGTGCGGTTGAGGCGCGCGCTCTTGCCGCCGGCGAGAAGCTGGGCGGCCACCTCCAAAGCCGGGCCATCGGCGTGGTCAAAGGTAGGGGCGGGGTAGGCGGCGTAGAGGAAGGGGAGCTTCGCTGGCCGGTGCAGGGTGACCCGCCGCTCGCCGCGCTGGGGTGGCTCGGAGAAGGTGCGGCGTGGTTCCGAGGGCGGGGCGTGAATCGTTCCGAAGGTGCGCTCGACCTCCTTCAGGAGGGTGGCGGTGTCGAAGTCGCCGACCACCACCAAGGTGGCGTTGTCCGGCCGGTAGTAGCGCTCGTAAAAGCCACGCAGGTCGTCCACGGCAAGACGGTCGAGGTCCTCCATCCAGCCGATCACCGGGCGGCCGTAGGGGTGGGCGACAAACGCCGCGGCGTTGACCTGCTCCACCAGGGCGGACTCGGGGTTGTCCTCGGTGCGCATCCGCCGCTCCTCCTTCACCACCTGCCGCTCGCGGTCGAACTCGGTCGCGGTGAGGAGGATGTTGCGCATCCGGTCTGCCTCCAGCTCCAGGCCGAGGGCCAGGCGGTCGGCGGCGAACTTCTCGTAATAGGCGGTGTAGTCAAAGCTGGTGAAGGCGTTGTCGTCCCCCCCGGCCTTCGCCACCAGGCGCGAAAAGGTGCCGGGCGGGTGGGCGTGGGTGCCGTTGAACATGTTGTGTTCGAGGAGGTGGGCCAGGCCGGTGCGCCCCGCCACCTCGTCCTTCGAGCCGACGTGGTACCAGATCTGCACCACTGCCACGGGCGCGGCGTGCTCCTCGAGAGTGACCACCTTAAGGCCGTTGGCGAGGGAGTGGAGGGCGACCGGTAGGTGGATCTCCTGGGTCGCGGCCGGCAGGGCGGTGAACAAGACGAGGGCGAGCAGCAGGCGCGACATGGCCGCGCAGGATTGCAGAGGTGGCGCGGCTCGGGAAGGCGGGGTGTGACGACTGGCCGCGTGGGGTCGAGCGCGGCGCCGCCATCGGTGGGTGGACCTTCGCGACCGTCCGCCAACGCCAGGGCGCGGGCCCCGATGGGGCTGCGCAACCCGCTCCACGCTGGCCGCTAAGGAGGCCCATCAACGCCACGGAACACGAGGTTGTTCACCGGGGATCCAGGGGTCACGGAGGAGAGCCTGCCCTTGGCGTCCTTGCGCCTCTGCCTCTTGGTGTGGAGGGTGTTCCTAGGCGGTCGACCCCCCGGTGGATACCGTCTTTCACCCTGCCCTCCCCCCTCCTGCTGCATGCGAAGGCGCAGGGCCGCGAAGGCGCAACGGCTGGATTATTCACCCAGCGGTGTCGCCACCGCCGACCTCTCTACCCCGCGCGGAAGGAGCGCGGGGACCGCGCATCGCCCGGTTCAGATTTCGGATTCGCGCCCATGCGCGCCGATGCGCGTCCACTTGCGGTCCGCCCGCCGGTTAGGACAGGCGGTCGAGGAGGTCGCGGTAGCCCGGCCCCGGTTGAATCTCGCCGAGGATGGGCTGGCCGGGGCCGCCGGTGATCTCCTCCATCGCCTGGCCCGCGCCGGCTACGCAGGCGAGGCCGAGGTCGGCGAAGCCGACCGCCTCCACCGCGTCCGGGTCGATCCCGTGGGCGGTACTGCTCTCCACCGCCAGCGGTGCCAGCGCCGCAACGATCGCTCGGACCAGGGTGGTGTTGTGGCTCCCGCCACCGCACAGGATCAGGCGGCGCCAGCCACCCGCCGGCTGGGGAGCGCGGCGGAGGTGGCCGGCGACCATGGCGGCGATAAAGCCACAAGCGGTGGCTAGGGCGCCGGCGGCGGTGGCGCCGGCTGCGGTGCAGGCCGCGGCGAAGCCCTCGACGAAGGCGGGGCCGAAGATTTCCCGGCCGGTGGACTTGGGGGGCGGCTGGCCAAGGAAGGGGTGGGCGAGCTGCGCCTGAATCACCGCCTCCACCACCTGGCCGGTGGCGGCGAGGGCGCCGTCGCAATCGCAGCCCACCTTGCCCGTGGCGCGTAGGTAGAGGGGATCGAGGAGGAGGTTGCACGGGCCGAGGTCGTAGCCGCGCACGGCGCCGTTGCTGGAAAGCTCACTCAGGTTGGCGATGCCGCCGAGGTTGAGGACCAGGCGCGCCTCGGTCTGGTCTCCGAAGAGGTGGCGGTGGAAGAGGGGGGCGAGGGGGGCACCTTGACCGCCCGCGGCCACGTCGGCGGAGCGGAAGCAACCCACCGCGGTGCAGCCAAGGCCGCGACCGAGGGTGGCGAGGTCGGCGAGTTGGAGCGAATAGCCCAGCTCGGGGTGGTGGGCGACGGTGATCCCGTGGGCGGCGACGAGATCGGGGTGGAGGCGCACGCCCGAACACCGCACCGCGTCGACGAAGCAGCGTGCCACCGCCACCTCGGCCGCGGCGACCGCCTCCACCGGGACCGGCGCACCGGCGAAAAGCGGCACAAGCTGCCGGCGCAGGCGGGGCCACAGGGGGCGTGTGGCGAAGTGGAGCAGGTGGCCGCCGCGCACCCACGCCACGTCCACCCCATCCAGGGAGGTGCCGCACATGAGCCCGACCACGGTGATCGCCTCGGCCATGGCGGGACCTTATCGCGGCGCCCGCTCTGCTGGGCAGGCCGCGGTGGCGACCCCGCGCGCCACGCACCGGGGAGGGAGGGGCGAGACCGCGCTTTGCGTGCGGTGGTTCGCGGTCCGGGACCGTGGCGCCGGGGGTGTCGATGGCCTGGGCGAAGCGCAGCAGGAGCCAGCGTGGTTCGTGGTCCGGGTTTGTGGCGCCGGGGGGCGGGGGGATCGTGGCGACGGGTCGGCGCGGGGCGAGACCGTGGCGCCGGGTTGGGGGGTGAGCCCAGGAGCGCGCCCGCGCGCCGCGACCTTCCTGCGCGGCCGGCCCGGGGGGTGGATCGGCGGCCGGAGCCGGCCGCTTCCATGGAAGCGGGAACGGTGGCGTCGAGGTTCGCGCCAGGGTGCTGGAGGGGCGGGGGTCGGTTCGGGCGGCGACGGCGGATCGGCGGGGTGGTTCCGGCGGATCTCGCGTACCCGTGGTGGGAGGGGGGCTGGTAGGGTAGGGCGCCTCTTCACCGCCACGACCCATGGACCGCCTCGACGAGCTTCCCTTCACCCTGCGCACGGCGTTGCGCCTGTACCGGTGGCGGCGGGTGAGCCCCATCGCGTGGGCGCGCCTGGCCCATCCCCTCGCCGAGTGCCGGGTGGCGATTCTTTCCACCGCCGGAATGGTGGCGCCGGGGCAGCCGCCCTTCGACGCGGCGGTGAAGGGGGGCGACTTCTCCTTCCGGGTGATCGACCGCGCCACGCCGGTGGCAACGCTGATCGATACCCACCGCTCTCGCGCCTACGACCACACCGGGATCGCCCAAGACGCCAACCTCGCCTTCCCCCTCGATCGCCTGGGGGAGCTGGCGGATGGGGGGCGGATCGGCGCCGTGGCGCCGCGCCACCTCTCTTTCATGGGGTCGATCACCGCGCCGACCCGGCTGTTGCGCCAGACCGCGCCGGCAGCGGCGGAGCTGTTGGTGGCGGACCAGGTGGACGTGGCCCTGCTCGTCCCCGTCTGACCCTTTTGCCATCAGACGGTCGGTCTGATTCAAGGGGTGTTGGAGGGGCGTGGGATCGTCACCTGCTCGGTGACCGCCCTGCCGGAGATCACCCGCCGGGTGGCGCCGCCGCGCAGCCTGGCGGTGCCCTACCCGCTCGGCTTCCCCCTCGGCGCGCCGAACGACGCCGCCCTCCAGCGGAGGATCCTCGAGGCCACCCTTGCCCTGTGTGCACGCGCGCCGGCGACGGAGCCGGTCGCCTTTGTCCCGTGAGGCCGGCCGGGGCGGCGCTTACCGCCCCGGCCCAGGGTTTACCCGCGGGGCGCCTCAGGCGGCCTGCACCTCGATGCGGTGTTTGGCGCCCCGCGCCTGCTCGTTCTTCGGCAGGGTGATGGTCAAGACCCCCTTCTTGAAGGTGGCGGTGGCCCCCTTCTCCTCCACCTCGCACGGCAGCTCGAGGGTGCGGCGGAAGGCGCCGAAGGTGCGCTCGGTGCGGACGTAGTCTTTCGCCTTTGTCTCGTGCTCCTCACGTTTCTCGCCCTTCAGGGTGAGGAGGTCGCCGGTGAGGGCGATGTCGATCTCGCTGGCCTCCATGCCGGGAAGCTCGGCGGTGACCACGACGCTCTTGTCGTCCTCGCTCACGTCCATGTGTGGCATGTACCCCTGGGTGGCGGGGGCGAAACGGTCCAGCGGCCCACCCGCAAAGGTGCGGTAGACGTCGTCAAAAAGACGGTCCATCTCGTCGTGCAGGGCGAGGATGGGAGAGACCTCGTCGTGGCGCACCGGCAGCGAACGGGTGGCGCGACGCCTGGGAATCAGATCGCGAAGGGCCATGGTGGATCTCCTTTCTCTCTTCGGTCCGGCGTGCAAGGGGAAGGTTACTCGCCCCGGACCTCGATGCGCCGCGCCTTCGCCGGGCCCGCCTTCGGGAGGCTCAGGTGGAGGACGCCGTTGCGCATTGTCGCCTTGATGCCCTCACGGGCGATCTCGTCGGAGAGGGTGAAGGCGCGGTGGTAGTTGCCCACCTCGTACTCCGAGTAGGTGAGGGCCATCCCCGGGGGGTCGCTCACCACCGTGTGGCCGTCGAGGGTGAGGACGTTGCGCTCCAGGGTGATCTCCAAGGAGTCCTCGTCCACCCCCGGCATGTCGGTCACCACCTCGATGGTCTCGGTGGTTTCAAAGACGTCTGCCGGCGGCGTGTAGAGGCGGTGCACCTGCTTCTTTTCGACCACCGCACGCGCGGCGGTCTCTTGGGTCTGCATCTTTTGGGTTGTCGGGGTCATCTCAAGTCCTCCAAGGGGGGCACAGTGGGTGGATGGGTTGCGTGCTCAGGCGGTGGCCACGGTGATCCTCTTGCGCTGGTCCTCCTCCGCCCGCCGCAGGTGGACCACCAGCACCCCTTTGCTCACCTTCGCCTCCATGTGTTCGCCGTCGATGCGGAAGGGGAGTTGGACGGTGCGCACGAAGTCACCGTAGCCGCGCTCGCGGCGGTGGTACCGCTCCCCCTTCTGTAGCTCTTCCGTCTTGCGCGCGCCGCGCACGGTGAGGGTGTCGTTGACCACCGAGATGTCGAGGTCGGCCGGCAAGATTCCCGGCACCTCCGCGGTGACCACCACCGCCTCGTCGCCGCTCCAGACGTTCACCGGCGGGTAGTCGCGGCTCATTCCGCCGCGCGTGCCGAAGGCGCGGCTCACCTCATCCTGCAGCCGCTCCATCTCCCGCCATGGGTCCCAGGGTCCAGTCAGCTCATGCCATAACATCGCTCTCTCCTTTCACGGGCGAGCCGCGTGGCGCTCGCCGCCCGGTTGCCATTTCTCCAAGAGGCCTGTGCCTCCCACGGGTAACGAAGGGACGGCGGTGGGGGATGTCAAGGGGCGGCGGCTCCACGGTCCGTGGTCTCGGCGTGGTCCAGTGGCGGGGTGCTGGGTCACCACGAAGTGACGGGGAAGATCGGGGCCGATGGGGTGGCGGTGGCGCGGCTGGCGTGCACAGCCCGCACCCCTTCTCCCGGAGGCGGACGGCGAACGCCGGGGAGGTTCCTCCGGCGTACTAGGGGCCGGTCGGCCTTGGTCCCGATCGCCTGCCGCGCGCGGACCCATGGCAGGACTCGTGGGCCGTTCTTCGCCGCCTAGCCCCACGCAGCGCTACGCACGGCTCGATCCGGACTTGAGCCGGCTGCTTCTCGGCCCACGATTGCCGAAGTCCGGCAGACTCCCCCGGGGAGGGCGAATGGCGCCGCCCGGAGGTGGCGATCCGCGGGTGGCAGTCGCGGTGGCGTGACCGGAGGTTGCCGCGACGCGCCCCCAGCAAGGTTTCCCCGTGGTCCCCGCGGCGCAACCCAAACGGTGCCGCCCACCCTTGATGGCTCTCCCCGGATCGGGGGCGGGGGCGGTCAGGGGCCGAACCGGTCGAGCAGCAGGCCGTGGCGGAGGCTGTAGGGCGACGGCTGGATCGGCCGGCAATAGTGGGCGAGGAGGGCGGCGACGAGGCCGCAGCCCGCGACGATCACGTCGGCGCGCCGCGCGTCGAACCCCAGGAGGGCGCGGCGGGCGGCCATCGGGGTGGTACGCAGGCGCTGGCTCAACGGGGCGAGGTCGGCGCTGTCGAAGGGTTGCTGGCCGTCGCCGCCGAAGAGCATCGCGGAGAGGTGGGTGACCGTGGCCCCGAGGCCAACGAGGGGCACCGCGGCGCCCGGGCGCGGGAGGTCGGCGACGGCGGCGGCGAGGTGGTTTTCCATCCGTTGCCACTCGTCGCCGGTGGGCGGGTCGGTGACCAGGAACCGTTCGAGCATCCGGCGTGAGCCGATCTTGAGGGAGACCGCCGTGGCGACCTGATTGTGGCGGCCGTGGATCACCTCGGTGGAGCCGCCGCCGAAGTCGACCACCACCATTTCCGCCGGTGGGCTGGGGAGGGCGGCGAGGGCGGCACGGAAGGAGAGGCGCGCCTCTTCCTCGCCGGAGATCACCTCCAACTCGAGGTGGGCCTCGCGCCGGACCCTGCCTACGAAGTCGTCACGGTCGGCGGCGTCGCGCAGGGCGGAGGTAGCCACCGCCACCACCTGCTGCACCGCGTGGCGGTCGCAGTCGCGGGCGAAGTCGGCAAGGAGGGTGACCACCGCGTCCACCCGCTCGGGGTCGAGGCGGCCGGTCGCGTCGACCCCGCGGCCGAGTTGCACCACCTCGACGCGGTCGTGGTGGACCTGCGGCCGGCCGGCGCTGATCTCGCCGATGAGCAGCCGGCACGAGTTGGTGCCGAGGTCGATGGCGGCGAACATGGCAAGGAAGCGGGGTTGCGCCGATCGCCGGCCGCGGGATCGCGTTCGGTTATCGTTTCCCCCGCTTGCGCGCCTGGCGCTGGGCCTTGCGCTTCGCCTTTTGCTTCGTGCGGTCGATCTTCGGGCGGGGACCGTTGGGGGCGGCGGGGAGACCGAGGGGCAGGGCGGGGGCGGGCCGGCCGGCGCGACCCCCGCCGAGGGGGGGGGCGGCCAAGGCGCTCGGGTCGAGGGTGCGCATCGAGTTGACCTGCGAGAGGCGGCGCAGGCCGGGGACCTTCGCCATCAGGCCGCCACCGGCCGCCTGGGTGCCCATGAGGGCCATCATCTGGCGCATCATCTCCAGCTTCTTCATCAGCTCTTTGAGCGCCTTCGCTGACAGGCCGGCGCCCTGGCAGATGCGCTTGCGGCGGCTCGGGGAGCGCTCCAACAGCGACGGCTTGCGGCGCTCGGCGGGGGTCATCGAATGGATGAGGACCTTCGCTCGCTTCAGCTCGGTGTCGTCGATCGGCCCCGCGGGGAGGGGGCTATCGGCGAAGAAGGGGAGCTTGGCGACCAGGTCACTCAGCGACCCCATGCGACTCAGCGTCTGGAGTTGGTCGAGGAAGATTTCGAAGTTGAGCTCGCCGGCGAGGGCCTTCTTTGCCGCCTCCTCCGCCTGCTGCTCGTCGTCCACCGCGCGCGAGAAGTCGGCCATCAGGCCGTCGACGTCGCCCATCCCGAGGATGCGCGACGCCAGGGCGTCGGCGCGGAAGGGCTCGAGGCGGTCGAGCCCCTCGCCCATGCCGGCGAGCTTGATCGGGACGCCGGTCGCCTCGCGGATGGAGAGGGCGGCACCACCGCGCGCGTCACCGTCGAGCTTGGTGAGGACCGCGCCGGTGAGGGTGAGGCGCGCGTGGAAGGCGGTGGCGGTGGTCACCGCCTCTTGGCCGATCATCGCGTCGCACACCAGCAGGGTTTCGCTCGGTCGGGTCGCGTTGGCGATCTTGTCGAGCTCGCGCATGAGCGGCTCGTCCACCACCAGGCGGCCGGCGGTGTCGAGGATGACCACGTCGCGCCCTTGCTGGATGGCCGCGGCGACGCCCGCCTTGCAGATCTTCACCGCGTCTTGGTCCGCGTCGCGGTAGACCGGCACGCCGATCCGCTCGCCGAGGACGACGAGCTGGTCGATCGCCGCCGGCCGGTAGACGTCGGCGGCCACCAGAAGCGGCTTGCGCCCCTGCTCTTTCAGGTTGCGCGCCAGCTTGGCGGCGGTGGTGGTCTTGCCCGACCCCTGGAGGCCGACCAGGAGGAGGACCGCCGGCTTGCGACTGCTCGCGGTCAGGGCGAGGGCGGTGTCGCCCGTCCCCATGAGGGCGGTGAGTTGCTCTTGGCAGATGCGGGTGAAGTGGTCGCCCGCGGTGACCCGGACCGCGTCGCTGCCCTTGCCCGCCTTCAGGCGGACCACCTGGCCGAGGGCCTCCTCCTTCACCCGGGCGAGGAACCGCTTGGCCACCTCCAGGGCGACGTCACCTTCCAGCAGCGCCCGGCGCAGGTCGCGCAGCGCCACCTCGACGTTCGCGTCGGTGATCTCCGTCTCGCCGCGCAGGCGCTGGCGGGCAACACGGAAACCTTGGGTGAGGACTTCGAGCATGGGCGGCCGGGGGAGGAAGGGCGCGGGACGATAGCAGATTGGAGTCCGGGTCCGGCAGAGCTTTGCGCGGGCAGGGCGCGGCAATGCGCGCAAAGCGGCCGGCGTGAAGGGGATGCCGGTCGGTCGCCCCGCGGCCAGCGGTGGATCGCGCCGCCAACGGGGTTAGCGATCGCCGCCGGCCGCGGCCTTCTCCGGCGGGGTCGAGCCGCGGGGGCAGGCGTTGGGCCCGCCACCGCGCGCGGGGGCGGAACGGAGAGTCAGAAGCCTACTTGGAGATCCAGTAAACCCGCCGCGCCCGCCCGCCCCCCCCACGAGGTGCGCGTCGCGTCACAACCCTACTTGGAGATCCAGTAGAACCAGCCGCCCTTTTGGTCGGCGTACTCGCCGTCGGCGTCGCGGCTTTGCCACTGCTGGTCGTCGACGTTGCGCCCCTGCCACAGGTCGTGTTGCATCCGCTTGGCGTCGGCGTTCCAGTCGAACAGGTCGCGGGCGAAGAAGGTGCCCATGTAGTTGAACGCCGCCACCATGAAGGCGGCGTAGTAGAGGACCAGCCACCACGGCACCTTGCTTCCCTGGTAACCGATGGTGTCCTGCTTGTGCTCTTCGCGCATGGTGATCTCCCAAAGGGTATCCGGGCTCGAGCCCGCTTCTTCTCGGTTCACGATCGACACAGATCCGCCAGACTCCTAGCCGTGATAGAGGATGGTGCCGGTCCGCCGGTGCTCGGCATCGAGCTCGGCCTCGTGCTCCAAGAGCCAGTACTTCGGCCCCTCCACGTCACGGTAGTGGCCCTGGAGGTAGGACCAGATGAACAGGCAGAGGTAGCCGATCGCCACCACCAGGTAGGTGGAGACGGAGATCAGGGCAAACCCCTGGATCTCGTTGGCGAGCATGGTGCGGATGAACTCCGTGAGCTTGTAGAAAAAGCCCATCCCCGCGCACACCACCACCAATATCGCGAACCAGGTCAGGACCCGGCTGTCACGCATGGTTGACGATTGCATTAGCGCGCCCCCGCGGCGTTGAGGTTGTAGAGGGTGGCCGGGTACTCCTCCAGCCAGCTTCCGAGCCATTGGACAAAGGTAATGATGGCAATCCCGCGCTCATTGGGTACGTAGCGGTCGGGCTCTTGCTCGGTGGGTGCCGCTTCGTAGAACCACGGGTAGCGCGGCATCACCGAGGTGGGGGCGATGTCGGGCGGGTTCCAGAAGTGGGCGACGTGCCAGTCGTTGGTGTGCTTGCCGTGCTCGCGGATCAGGTCCGGCCCCACCCGGCGGGTGCCAAAGAGCTGCGGGAACTCGAGGGCGGTGGCGTATTCCTCGGCGACCGACACGGCGCCGAAGCGGATCGACTCGTTGGAGACCGGCCGGACGTACTGCGAGTGGCAGTGCCAGCACGCCTCGGCGACGTAGGTGTCGCGCCCCAGGCGCAGCGCCTTGGCGTACGACGCCGGGGTCACCCCCCCCGGGTAGTACTTGTTGAACGACTCGGGAAACTGCGCCGCGAGCTGGGCGAACTCGGGGAGCATCTCCTGGCTAATCTGCTCGAGGGGTTGGTAGGGGATGTCACGCATGTGGACGAAGGGCATCCACGCCATGACGAAGACGGAGAAGCCGAAGAAGGCGACTCCAGCGATGAGAAAAATCGTCGAGAACCGTTCCATCTTTCCTCCCTCCTTACGCCGCTTGGGGCGCCGCGACGTAGAGCCGTGAGCGGGCGCCACGGGCGGTCATCCACATGTTGTAGGCGAAGATGAACTGGCCAACGATGATCATCGTCCCGGAGACGGTGCGCACCAGCCAGAACGGCGCCGAGGAGATCAGCGACTGCTCCCACGGGGCGAGCGCCTGCCACTCGTACCCTTGGATGAGGCCGGCGATGATCAGGTCCCAAAACATGATGAACATGCCAACGGAGCTCAGCCAGAAGTGCCAGTGGTTGAGGCGCGGGTTGTACCACTCGTTGCCGGTGAGCTTCGGCCACAGGTGGACCATGACACCGATGATCCAGAAGCCGAAGACGCCAAACATGATGAGGTGCGAGTGGCCCACCACCCAGTCGGTGAAGTGGATGATCTTCTGCACCGTCAGCGTCACCTGGACCGCGCACTGCAGGCAGGTGGTGAAGTAGAAGATCATCGCGGTGTAGAACCAGCGGATCGGCAGGGAGTCGCGCAGGTACTGGCCCGAGCCGACGATGGTGGCGAAGAAGTTCACCACGACCGTGGTCACCACCACCTCCACCGCGATGGTGGAGATCACCGCCCCGTACTGGGCGTACATGGGGATCGGTGACCAGAGGAAGTGGTGGACGCCGTTGAGCGGGTAGAAGAAGGCGAGGGCCCAGAAACCGATCAGCGACAGGCCGTGGGACCAGATCGGTTTGTTCAGGATGATGGGGACGAAGTAGTACATCAGTCCCCACCCCATGGGGGTGACGAACAGGCCCACGAGATCGTGGATGAACAGCCCGGTGACCGCCGCCCCAGAGGCGCCGGGGAGGAAGTACTCGGGGAAGAAGTTGCCCATCACGTAGGTGAGCGCGGTCCACACGAGGCCGGCGGAGAAGTACCAGAGGCTCACGTACATCGCCTTCGACTTCGAGCGGATGATCGGGGTGTAGAAGTTGATCGAGACCAGCAGGAAGCCGACCACCACCAGGATGTCGACCGGCGCCCAGTTCATGTCGGTCAGGTTGAAGGCGCCGGGGCGGAAGCCGGTGGGGGTCTCGCCCCACTCCAGCGCCTGGGCGTGACCCGCCAGGATGCCGGTGAAGGTGAGGACCACGATCCCCTGCCAGACCCAGAAGAGGAGCCAGCTCAAGCGCTGAAACAATAGCGGCCGGCCGGTGAGGCGCGGGATCGCCCAGCAGAGGCCGCCGAGCAGGCCATTCACCAAGAAGCCGTAGGCGATGGTGTTGGTGTGGGTCATCCGCACCCGCCCGGGGGAGAGCCACTCGCTGTTCGGGAAGGGGTAGGCCTGGAGAAACTGGAGTGAGAAGAAAAAGCCCCCGAGGATCGAGACGAAGAACCAGACCATGGCGGCGACGAAAAACGCCTTCACCAGCCCTTCGTCCACCAGCGGGCGTGTTGCAGTGTGGGACGCCATAACTCCTCCTTTGCGACGATGCTTTGGGACGGCCGTGTGGCGCGTTACTTCGCGCCGCTACCGCGCAACGAAACGATGTACGAAACGAGGTGCCACCGGTCCTCTTCGTTGGGCAGCGAGTCGGAGTAGGAGGGCATCGGGGTACCGTCGAGGCCGGTGGAGAAGGTGCGGTAGATGTCCTTCAGCCCCGGCCCGCCCTTGAGGACGCCACTGGTGAAATCAAAGGGAACGATGTGGCGGCCGGTGTCGTCGGTGAGGGTGGGGGCCGACGGGCCGTCGCCGTGGCCGGTGTCGCCGTGGCAGTTGAAGCAGCGCATCAGGCCGTAGAGCTCCTTGCCGCGCACCACCGACGCGGGTTCGCCGACGAACTCCGGCGGCTCAGGGATAAAGATCGGCGCCTCGTATTCGTCCGGGTCGGACCAGCGGTCGGAGAAGGTCTTGAGGTATTCGATGACCGCCACCTTCTCGCTCTCCGCCATCAGGAACCACGCCGGCATCGAGCTGCGAAAGACGCCGCGGCTGATCGAGCGGTGGAGGTCTTGATCGGTCGGCAGGGTGCCGGAGGGGGTGGTGCGGAACTTGAAGGCGGCGCGGGTGAAGTCGCGTGGCTTCGGGTCGAGCCAGCGTGCTGCGACCCCGGCACCGTCGCCCTTGGCGCCGTGGCAGCCGACGCAGTAGCGGTCGTACACCTGCTTGCCGAGGCGCACGAGCTGCGGCTGGTTGAGGGCGGCTGCCAGCCTTGAGGGGTCGGACTGTGCATCGTCCTGCGCCCGCGCCGGCGCCGCTGCGACGAGCAAGGCCGCGCACAGGGCCCCGCCCACGATCCATCGCTTGAACACCATCGGCTCCTCCTCCTAAGAACTGGGGGTCGCTCCGGCCACCCGCGGCGGCCAGCGCCATCCCCCCTGGGTGGCTTGACTCCTCCTCGCTGCGGGCCCCGCCCGGTAACGAAGGATTTTCAGTATGAATAGGGCGGTTTCTATTTTCAACAACCTTCCTATTGTTTGTGGCCCCATGGTTGTGGGGCGTCACCGGTCGCGGCTCCCTTGGGCGGCGTTGCGCGGGCGCGGGCGGGCCGGAGCCGAGGAGTCGTGCCGCGCGGGATAAGTCGCGGCGTTGCGCGGGCGCGGGCGGGCCCCAACACCGCGCTTCCGCGGGGTCGACAGTGCGGAGATCGCATGGCGCACCGTCTCCACCGGCAACGGCGCGCTTCCGCGGGGTCGACCGATCGGCCGGTACGCCGGGGCGCGCGACGGAGGGCGGGGTAGGGAGGGGGTGGGCGTCAATCCGTGAGGTACGCCGGGGCGCGCGGCGGAGGTCAGCGACCCGCGCCGGAACACGAAAGGTGGGGGAGTGCGCGGTGGAGGGGGTGGGCGCAGCGGGGTGGGAACGGCTTGTCGGGGTTGCGGGGCGTGTGCCACGGTCGCCCATGGAGCTCGCCGAGGTGGCCACCCTCACCACCCTCGGGCTCACCGGCTCGGTCCACTGCCTGGGCATGTGCGGTGGCTTTCCCCTGGCGGTGGATCTGGGCAGCCGCGGCTGGCATCGGGTCGTGCCGCAGCTCCTCTACCACCTGGGCAAGACCACCGCGTACCTCTTCCTCGGGGTGTGGGCGGGGTGGGGCGGCTTCATGCTCCACCACCTTCTGGGGGGACGGGTCGCCGCGACCCTGCTGGCGGCGCTGGCGGCGTTCCTCATGGCGGCGATCGCCCTGCAGATCCTCGGCCTCTGGCGGCTGCCCGCGGCCACCGGTCTGGCACGCCTCTTCCGCGAGATCGCGACCCCCGTGCTCGCCCTTGCACCACCCGGCCGGGGCCTGCTGGTCGGGGTGGTGAACGGCTTTCTCCCCTGTCCCCTGGTCTACGCCTTCGTCGCCCACGCGGCGCGCACCGCGCGCTTCACCGACGCCCTCGTCACCATGGCCATCCTCGGCCTCACCTCGCTGCCGGTCCTCGCCGCCACCGCGATCGTCGGCCGTCCGCTCGCCGGTCGCCTCGGCGCGTACGCCTATCGTCTCCTCGGCATCCTGCTGCTCCTCTTCGCCCTCTACACTGGCTGGCGCGGCCTTGCCCCATGGCTCGGGATGGAGCACCACCACCACGGGATGTCGATGGGGTGAGGGTGGTGGCGCGCTCGGGGTGGCTGTCGAGGGGGTGGTTGGGCGGGCTAGAGTCGCGGCCATGGCGGAGCAGGCGGGCGGCGGGCGGCGGGTGGTGGTGGTCGACGACGAGCCGTCGTTGCGCTGGGTGGTGCACACCGGCCTCGGGCGGGCGGGGTACACGGTGGAGGAGGCGGAGGATGCCCACCGGGGTTTGGCCTTGCTGCGCCAGGGGCCCGCGTTCGCGGTGATCCTCGACATCAACCTGCCGGGGATGAGCGGCCTGGAGGCGATCGACGAGGTGAAGCGCCTCTGCCCGGAGGCGGCGGTGGTGGTGATCACCGCCGAGGATTCGATGGTCAACGCCATCGAGGCGATGCGCCGTGGCGCGGTCGACTACCTCACCAAGCCGTTTGATTTGGAGGAGCTCCTCCTCGTCTTGGAGAAGGAGGGCGAGCGCCGCGAGTTGGTTTCGGAGGTGCGCAGCCTGCGCCGGGTCCAGGGCGATCCGCGCGAGGAGATGGCGGGGGCGGCGCCGGTGATGCGCGAGTTGTTCAAGCGGATCGGCCAGGTGGCGGCCCGCGAGACCACGGTGTTGATCCGCGGCGAGAGCGGTACCGGCAAAGAGCTGGTGGCGCGCGCGATCCATTTTCACAGCGGCCGGCGCACTGGCCCCTTCGTGGCGGTGAACTGCTCGGCGATTCCGGCGGAGCTGTTGGAGAGCGAGCTCTTCGGCCACGAGCAGGGCGCCTTCACCGGCGCGGTGCGGCGCAAGCGCGGCCGCTTCGAGCGCGCCGGCGGCGGCTCGCTGTTTCTCGACGAGATCGGCGACATGGCGCCGGCGTTGCAGACCCGCATCCTGCGGGTGCTGCAGGAGCGCGAGGTGGAACCGGTGGGCGGCGAGCAGACGGTCGCGGTGGACGTGCGCATCCTCGCCGCCACCAACGTGGATTTGGAGCGGGCGGTGGCGGCGGGGCGGTTTCGCGAGGACCTCTACTACCGGCTCAACGTGGTCGCCCTCACCTTGCCGCCCCTGCGCGAGCGCAAGGAGGACATCCCGCTGTTGGTGAGCCACTTCATCGCCCGCGGCAACGACGAGCTCGCCACGGCGATCAGCGGGATCAGCGAGCGCGCCCTGGCGCGGCTTGCCTCCCACGACTGGCCGGGCAACGTGCGCGAGCTGGAGAACTGCATCAAGCGGGCGATGGTCCTGGCGCGTGGCACGGTCCTCGGGGTGGAGGAGATCGACGCCGGCGGTCTGGGCGCGGCGGGACCCGCGGCGGCGACGGGGTTAGGGGCGGCGGTGGTTCCCCACCTGCGGCGCATGGTGGAGGAGGTGGCGGTGGGCGGCGAGGGTGACCTCTACCAACGGGTGATCCACGAGGTGGAGCAGCACCTCCTGCGCCTGGCCTTGGAACGCGCCGAGGGCAACCAGCTCAAGGCGGCGCGGATGCTTGGGATCAACCGCAACACCCTGCGCAACAAGCTGCGCGCCGGCTGATTGCGCGCCGGGTGTGCGGGCGGGGTTGACTTCGTCGTGTCGCCGTTTTCGCAAACCCGCGCGCGGCGCGGGTTTGCGGATGGATGAGTGGCCTGCTCTTGCTTGACACCCCGACAAAACCGCTCCTACGCTCCGCGCGTCCATTTTTGTACTTTCACCCCACACCTGTAGGAGGAGCGGATGACCAAGGCAGAGCTCATCGAGGCAGTCGCGAAGGAGGCAGATCTGTCGAAGGCGGATACGGGGCGTGCCCTCGATGCCCTGATCGATACGGTGACCAAGACCCTGCATAAGGGCGACAAGGTCTCCCTCGTCGGCTTTGGCACCTTCTCGGTGACCAAGCGGCCGCGGCGCAAGGGGCGCAACCCGCAGACCGGCGAGCAGATCTGGATCGCCGCGCGCAAGGCGCCGAAGTTTGTCGCCGGCAAGACCCTGAAGGACGAGATCGCCAAGCGGTAGAACGGTGCTTCGCCCTGCGGGCGCGCCACCCGCGACAAGGCGGCCGGCCATGCCCGTGCGCGCGCCGGCCGCCTTGACACGTTGGGAGTGGGTCCGAAGAATGCCGCCCCTCGTGCGGTTCCTGCGGAATAGGCGCGTAGCTCAGGGGGAGAGCGCTACCCTGACACGGTAGAGGTCGGCGGTTCGAAACCGCCCGCGCCTACCACGTTGAACGGGGTTGGCCAGCCGGACGATCAATGACCGAGCCCGATGGGCTCAGACGGACGGGCCGCCGCTACCCTCCCCACCCACCTTGACCCCTTATCCTTCCCGCGCGTAGCGAGCCCTCCTTGTCCGTTGTTCGCGTCACCCTGCCTGATGGCTCCGCTCGCGAGTATGATCGCGAGGTCACGCCCCTCGACGTGGCCAAGTCCATCGGCAGCGGTCTGGCGCGCGCCGCGGTGGCCGCGATGGTGGACGGGCGGGGGGTCGACCTGACCACGCCCCTGGTGGGCGCGGTCGCCCTGAATATCCTCACCGACCGGTCGCCCGAGGCGTTGGAGATCCTCCGCCACTCGTGCGCCCACCTCATGGCCCAGGCGCTCAAGCGGCTCTACCCGGAGGCGCGCTTTGGCGTCGGCCCGGTGATCGACAACGGCTTCTATTACGACGTCGACATCGACCACCGGCTCACCGTCGAGGACCTGCCGCGGATCGAGGAGGAGATGCACCGCATCGTGAAGGAGAACGTCGCGGTGGAGCGCCGCGAGCTGGCGCGCGAGGACGCGCTGGAGGCGTTCCGGCGCCTGGGCGATCCGTACAAGGTAGAGCTGATCGAGGCGATCCCCGCCGGCGAGACCATCTCCACCTATGCGCAGGGCGAGTTCGTCGACCTGTGCCGCGGGCCGCATGTGGGGAGCACCGGCAAGGTCCGCCACTTCAAGCTCCAGTCGATCGCCGGCGCCTACTGGCGCGGCTCGGAAAAGAACAAGCAGCTCCAGCGGATCTACGGCACCGCCTTCTTCAGCGAGGAGGAGCTGGAAACCCACCTCCGCCTCCTGGAGGAGGCGAAGCGGCGCGACCACCGGCGCCTCGGGCGTGAGCTCGACCTCTACCACCTCCAGGAGGAGGCGCCGGGGATGGTCTTTTGGCATCCCGCCGGCGCGGTCATCTGGCGCCAGGTGGAGGGGTACATCCGTGGGGTGATCGAGCAAAACGGCTACCAAGAGATCCGGACGCCGATGATCGTCGATCGCTCGCTGTGGGAGCGGTCCGGCCACTGGGACAAGTTTCGGGAAATGATGTTCACCACCGAGAGCGAGTCCCGGGAGTTCGCGGTGAAGCCGATGAACTGCCCCTGCCACATCCAGGTCTTCAACCAGGCGGTGCGTAGCTACCGCGAGCTGCCGCTCCGCCTCGCCGAGTTTGGCTCGTGCCATCGCAACGAGCCGTCGGGGACGCTGCACGGCCTGATGCGGGCGCGCAACTTTGTTCAGGACGACGCCCACATCTTCTGCACCGAGGCGCAGATCGGTCCGGAGGTGATCGCCTTCATCCGCCTCGTCTTCGAGGTCTACGCCACCTTTGGCTTCGGGGTACCCCTCATCAAGCTCGCCGATCGGCCGGCGCAGCGGGTCGGGTCGGACGCGGTGTGGGATCGTGCCGAGCAGGCCCTGCGTGACGCCCTCGCCGAGGTGGGGGCTTCCTTCGAGCTCAACCCGGGGGAGGGCGCTTTCTACGGCCCGAAGCTGGAGTTCTCTCTGCAAGACTCCCTCGGGCGGGTGTGGCAGTGCGGCACCATCCAGGTCGACTTCTCCATGCCCGAGCGTCTCGCTGCCACCTACGTGGGGGAGGACAACCACCCGCACACCCCGGTGATGCTCCACCGCGCCATCCTTGGCTCGATCGAGCGGTTCATCGCCGTGCTCATTGAGCACTTCGGTGGCGCCATGCCGCCGTGGTTGGCGCCGGTGCAGGCGATCGTCCTGCCGATCAGCGAGCGCCACCGTGACTACGCCGTGCAGGTAAGCGCCCGCCTCGCGCAGGTCGGGGTACGGACCGAGGTGGACCGTCACGATGAAAAGGTCGGTGCGAAGATCCGCAACGCCCAGTTGCGCAAGATCCCCTACATGGTGGTGGTTGGCGACCACGAGCAGGAGGCGGGGACGGTGGCGGTACGCCTGCGCGATCTGGGAGACCAGGGGAGCATGGAGATCGACTCCCTCATTAAGAGAATCACCACCGCCGTGCGTAGTCGTGCCATCGAGCTGTGACTCCCGCAGCGGCTGAGCGCGCGGCAAAGCCCACTCCCCTCGTAGTTCAAGGAGACACACCATTCGTAGAAGCAAGGTTTCCCAAAAGCACGAACAGCGGGAGCGGGTCAACCACCGCATCCGTGTCCCCGAGGTGTCGGTCATTGACGAGACCGGCCAGCAACTCGGAACGATGAACACCCACGATGCCCGTGATATGGCTCGGGAGCGTGGCCTTGACCTGGTGGAGGTGTCGCCCAACGTCACCCCGCCGGTGTGCAAGTTCATGGACTACGGCCGCTTCCTCTACGACAAGAAGAAGCGGGTGCAGACCGCCAAGGCGAAGGCGCAGACGGTCCTCCTCAAAGAGGTGAAGTACCGTCCCAACACCGATACCCACGACCTCGAGACCAAGACGCGCAAGGCACAGGAGTTCCTCGCCGAGGGGAACAAGTGCAAGCTCACCGTCATGTTCCGGGGGCGGGAGATGGCCCACCCCGAGCGCGGTCAAGAGCTGATCAAACGGGTGACCCTGCTCCTCGGCGAGGTGGCCGAGCTGGAGCTGGAGCCGCACATGGAGGGGCGCTTCATGTCGGCGATCCTCGTGCCGCGGAAGAAGAAGAAGTGAGGGCGCGCGGCGCGGGTGCGCCAAGGCGGGGATAGGGGATGGGGGGGAGGTCGGCCCTGCGGGCCGGCGAGCGTGACGGGGGGAAGAGACCCCAAACCACCATCGCCGGCCGCCGGCTGGCTCTAGCCCCCTATCCCCCACCCCCCCCTTGGCGCCTTTGGGCGCACGGCCTACAATCCCGCCCCCTCGCGTCACTCTGCACCGAAAGGACGTTCGCCATGCCGAAGATCAAGACCCGCCGCGCCGCGGCCAAGCGCCTCCGGCGTACCGGGAGTGGCAAGTTCCGTTCCCACCACGCCGGCGCCCGCCACATCGCGACGAGCAAGTCCACCAAGCGGAAGCGTGGCCTGCGCAAGGCCACCACCATCGCCAAGGCGGATCAGCGGCGCGTCGATCGGATGATCCCCTACTAGGGGTGGTGGCGCCGAGTCAGGATGACCACCGAATCGCGGGCGGGAGCCCGCTCCTACCTGTTTCTGGATTGAGCCATGCCTAGAGCCAAAGGTGGATACAAGACCCACCGTCGTCACAAGAAGGTCCTCGCCCGCGCCGCCGGCTTCCGCGGTGGCCGGTCGCGCCTCTATCGCAGCGCCCGCGAGGCGGTCGACCACGCCCTCGTCTACGCCTATCGCGACCGCCGGGTGCGCAAGCGAGACTTTCGCAGCCTGTGGATCGCGCGCATCAGCGCCGCGTCGCGAGGCCTTGGTCTGCCCTACAGCCGCCTGATCGCCGGGCTGACCCGGGCGCAGGTGCAGATCAACCGCAAGATGCTTTCCGAGCTGGCGATCTACCACCCCGCGGACTTCGCGAGCGTGGTCAGCCTGGCGCGCGAGCAGCTCTGAGGCGCCACGCCCCGGGTTGGGAGGGGATGGTGGCCACAGAGCTCGACGAGGTTCGCGCCGCGGCGATCGCCGCGCTGGAGGCGGCCGGTGACCTCACCGCCCTGGAGGCGGCGCGGGTCGCCTGGCTCGGCAAGAGGGGGCAGATCAGCGCCCTCATGCAGCGCATGGGGCAGCTCGCTGCCGGCGAGCGACCCGCCTTTGGCAAGGCGGTCAACGAGCTCAAAGACGAGGTGAGTGCGCGGCTCACCGCCCGGCGTGCCACCCTGGAGGAGACGGCGCGCGGCGCGCGGCTGGCGGCGGAGCGGCTCGACATCACCCTCCCCGGGTGGCCGCCGCGGCGCGGCTCGCTGCACCCGCTCACGCAGACGCGGCGGGAGATCGAGGCGATCTTTCAGCGGATGGGCTTCGCGGTGGAGCGCGGCCCTGAGGTGGAAAGCGACTACTACAACTTCGAGGCCCTGAACCTGCCGCCGGACCACCCGGCGCGCGACATGCAGGACACCTTCTACTGCGGCCCCGGCCGGGTCCTGCGCACCCACACCTCGTCGGTCCAGGGGCGGGTGATGGCCCGTCGCGCGCCGCCGATCCAGGTGATCGTCCCCGGGCGCGTCTACCGCCGCGACTCGGACCACACCCACTCCCCCATGTTCCACCAGGTGGAGGGGCTGCTGGTGGACCGCGAGGTGAGCTTCGGTGATTTGAAGGGGGTGCTCCAGGGGTTCACCAACCAGATCTTTGGCGCCTCCCTGCCGCTCCGCTTTCGTCCCTCCTATTTCCCGTTCACCGAACCGTCGGCGGAGATGGACGTGGAGTGCGTGGTGTGCGGCGGCCGCGGCTGTCGCGTTTGCGGCCACACCGGCTGGCTGGAGATCCTCGGCTGCGGGATGGTGGATCCCAACGTCTTTACGCTCGCTGGCTACGACCCGCAGGCGGTCTCCGGCTTCGCCTTCGGCATGGGGATTGAGCGCATCGCCATGCTCCGCCACGCGATCCCCGACCTGCGCCTCTTCTTCGAGAATGACGTGCGCTTCTTGGAGCAGTTCTGATGCGCGCGGCGTGGGTGATCGTTCACCGCCGCGGCGGTTTCTGCCAGCTTAGTCTGCGTCCGCTCTCCACCCTCCTCGGCGGTGGTCGGAGTGGGTCCCGATCGACCCCATTCAGCGGCACGAGGTGGAGAGGGCGGTTGGGGTCCAGATCGGGCCCCGTTCTTTGTGGCCCGTCCCCCATCGTGCGACGAACGGGTTTGCCTTCGGGCTCGAGTTCGCTTCCTCTCGGCCTACGGTCGCCGAAGTCCGACCAACTCCTCGCCCCCATCCCTCCTCCCTTGGCGCCGCGCGCGTAGCGAGTCCCCCATGCGCCTCCCCCTCTCCTGGCTTCGCGAGCTCGTCGACTTCGACCTCGACCTCGCCCCCCTGTGCGACGGCCTCACCATGGCCGGGCTGGAGGTGGCGGGGGTGGAAAACCCGGCGGCGGCGCTCGCCGGCTGTGGCGACCGCCTGGTGGTGGGGCGGCTGGCGGCGGTGGCACCCCACCCCGATTCCGACCACCTCACCGTCTGCCAGGTGGAGACCAGCCGCGCGGTCGTGCAGATCGTCTGCGGCGCGCGCAACCAGCGCGCCGGCGATCGCGTCGCCGTGGCCCTGCCCGGCTGCACCCTCCCGGGCGGCGTGGCGATCCGCAAGGCGAAGCTGCGTGGCGTCGCCTCCGGCGGGATGCTCTGCTCGGCGCGCGAGCTCGGCCTGGTCACCGAAGCCGACGGGATCCTCATCCTCCCGGAGGGCGCGGTGGTGGGGCAGCCGCTGGTGGCGGCCCTGGGGCTCGACGACCCGATCCTCGAGATCGACCTCACCCCCAACCGTGGCGACTGTCTGTCGCTGGTGGGCATCGCCCGCGAGGTCGCCGCCTTTGCGCCCGCCAGTCGCCTCCACCTCCCCGCGGTGGTTCCGACTGCGGGCGCGGGCGCGGCGCCGGTGCGCGTGGGGATCGACGAGGAGTCCCTTTGCCATCGCTACACCGGCCGGGCGGTGGTGGGGGTGACGATCGGCCCGTCGCCCGCCTGGCTGGCGCACCGTCTGGAGCAGGTGGGGGCGCGGCCGATCAACAACGTGGTGGACGTGACCAACTACGTCTGCTTCGAGCTCGGCCAGCCGCTCCACGCCTTTGACCTCGACCGTCTCGCCGGCGGCGAGCTCCACGTCCGCCGCGCCCGCGCCGGCGAGTCGCTCACCACCCTCGACGGCGTCGAGCGGCTGCTCGATCCCGAGCGGCTGGTGATCGCCGACGCCGCCGGCCCGGTGGCCCTCGCCGGGGTGATGGGCGGCACGGCCAGCGAGGTGACCGCGGTGACCCGCCGGCTCTTCATCGAGGCCGCCTCTTTCGACCCGATCTCCGTGCGCCGCACCGCCCAGGCCCTCGCCCTCCACTCCGAGTCGTCGCACCGCTTCGAGCGGCAGGTGGACCGCGACCGGGTGAGCGTGGCCCTCGCGCGCGCCTGCGCCCTCCTCGCCGAGGTGGCGGGGGGGCGGATGGAGGGGGAGGTGGTGGACCTCTATCCCGGCCGCCGGCCGGCGGTGGTGGTCGACCTCGACCTCGGCCGTGCTGGCCGTGACCTCGGCATCGACCTCGACGTGGCCACCACCACTGCCCTCCTCACCCCCCTCGGTTTTGCGGTCGCACCGGCAACCGGTGGGGTCGCGGTCACCGTGCCGTCGTGGCGCAACGACGTGGAGCGGCCGGCGGACGTGGTGGAGGAGATCGCCCGCCGCTACGGCTACGACCGCATCCCGGTGACCTTCCCGAAGGGCGGGCGGCCGCCCGAACCGGTGGCGGGGGTGGACCGCCTACGCCGGCGTCTCACCGACCTCGCCGTCGCTCTCGGCTATCGCGAGGCGGTGACCGTCGCCTTCACCGGCGAGGGCCGCGCCGACCGTTTGCGGCTGGCGGCGGACGATCCGCGCCGGCGCTGGGTGCGGGTGAGCAACCCCCTAGCCCAAGACCAGGCGGTGATGCGCACCGAGTTGATCGGCGATCTCTTGCAGGTGGCGGCGCACAACCAGCGGCGTGGCACCACGGCCCTGCACCTCTTCGAGGTGGCGGTGGTCTTCGCCGAGACCGGGGTGGTGGAGGCGCACGAGGCGGAGCACCTCGCCCTCTTTGCCTCCGGTGCGCGCACCGCGGTCTCCTGGGCCGTACCCGTGGAGACCGACTTTTTCCACCTGAAGGGTGATCTCGATGCGCTCCTCGCCGCCCTCGGGGTGGGCGCGGTGGCGTGGCGGAAGAGCGCCGAGCCCTTTCTCCACCCTGGGCGCGGCGCCGACCTCTTCGCCGGCGAGGTGCGCCTCGGCTGGGCGGGCGAGCTCCACCCCGACGTCGCCGCCGCCTTCGACCTCACCGGTCGCTGCCTGGTGGCCGAGGTCGACCTTGGCGCGGTGGCAGCCCAGGTGGCGCCGGGCCACGCCTACTGCCCCATCCCCCGCTTCCCCGCCATGGAACGCGACCTCGCCCTCCTCGTCCCCGCGACGGTCGAGGCGGCGGCGCTACTTGCCACCGGCCGCGGTCTGGGCGGGGTGGTCGAGGCGGTCACCCTCTTTGACCGCTACCAGGGGGAGCACCTCCCCGCGGGCATGGTCTCCATTGGCCTGCGCCTGCGCCTGCGCCACCTGGAGCGCACCCTCACCGATGGCGAGGCCGACGCGGTGGTCGCCGACCTCGTAAGCCGCCTCGCCGCGGCCCACGGCGCGCGCCTGCGCCAGTAAGCCCCGCGCCTGCCGCCGGCGATCGGCGCAGGGGGCTGACAGGACGCACGTGACTCCCGATCGAAAGCCGCTCCCAGGCGGTCACGGGACCAAGGCCGACCGCCCGAGCAACGGCGGGTCGCGCGCAGAGGTGTGGCGAGGCGGAAGAGGCGGCTGATCCGCGGCCCGGCGCCGCCGCGCGGTGACTGGGAACCCGCGTCGGCTGGAAGAGGCGCTCGCGTGGCGAGGCGGAGGGGAGGGGCTGATCCGCGGCCCGGCGCCGCCGCGCGGTGACTGCCCGTCAGGGGAGGGCTGGAAGGCCAGGGCTTGTCCCCCCGCACGGCCCCCGCCGAAGCCCTTTGCCGCGACCCCATGGGCACGACCTCCGCGCCTGCGCGCGCGGCCACTCTCGCGGGCTCGCACCGTTTCCCGCGGGTACGCCGGCCGCCACTCCCGCCGCGACCGCGGGGGAGATTGCAGACCGCGCCCGCTCGGGTCGTGGCCTGCCGAGGGTTCGCCCGCCGGGAGTTGGGGGTGGCACCAAGACCACCGGCAACAAAGGCTACAGGCCGTACTGCTTGGCCTGGGCCCCGTTCACCTTCTCTTGGGCGGTGGCGGTGAGCGCCTTGGCCTCGGCGAGTTGGCCGCCGGCGTACGCCTGGCGCGCCTCGGAGATCGCCTTGCGCGCCGCGGAGAGGTCGGCGGCGAGCTTGTGCTCGCTGTCCATGATCTCGATGCCGCTGAGGCTTCCCTCCAGGGTGTCGAGGTCGGCGACCAGGGAGTGGGCGCAGGCGGTGAGGCCGAGGGCGGCAACGAGGGCGAGGGGTGCGAGGGTGCGGTGCATGGGGCTCCTTCGGTGTGGGTTAGCAGTGCGGTCAAGTTTGTAGGGTGCACAACGGGAAATCGCAAGGCTCCGCCTGCGTTGGGTGGGTGTCGGAAGGAGGAGGGAGGGAGTAGGGAGTGGCAGGGGGGGTCACCGTAGCCGCGGCACTTTCGCCCCCCGCCTACCTTCTACTTCCTAGGTCTCGTCTCCCCGCTGCTCCGCGCCTTGGCGTTGCGCGGTGGGCCGAGGTCGTCACCGAGCCGCTGGCTTCCGTCCGGCTCCGTGATGCCGGAGGCGCGCAGGGCGTGAAGGGTCGCAGGTCGTCACCGAGCCGCTGGCTTCCGTCCGGCTGGTTCCCGCCGAACGCCAAGGCGCGAGGCGACGCCGGCGCAGAGGAGCGCTCTTTTGTCATTCAGACTCCGCCAACGCTAGGCGATGCCACGGCTGGCGGGCGCACCCATCGGCGTCGCCACCCCCTCCCTCTGCACCGCTTGTAGAGACCCCCGCTGGCTGGTGCGCTTCGCCCGTCGCCTCACTCCCCGCGCTGCCTCGCCCCGGCCGCGCCTGGGGGGGCGGGGGTGGGCCACACCTCTTTGGCTCCAGCCGCGCCGCCGGTTGGCCGATCTGGGGAGGAGATTCTCCCGCGCTTCAACGATGGCTACCCACCCCTCCCACCCCCCTCTTGGCACGACCGCCCCGGTGGCGGCCACCGACTCGACACTCTCTACCGTGTGCGACCTCGCTGGCCTTCGGGTCTTGTTTGTCGACGATGAGCCGGGGGTGCGGCGGCTGGTTGCCGTCGCCCTCGATCGCCTGCACGCGACCGGCACGGTGGAGGCGTCGCCGGTGGCGGCGCTGTCGCTGGTGGAGGGCGAGCCGGACCGCTTCGACGTGGTGGTCACCGACTTCCGCATGCCGGAGATGGACGGCGAGGAGCTCTTCCACCGGATCCAAGCGGTCGCCCCCAGCCTGCCGGTGGTGATCACCAGCGGCTACGCGGACGACGGCCGGGTGCGCGACTGTTTGGCGGCGGGGGCGTCGGGCTTCCTGGCCAAGCCGTTCACCATCGCCCTGTTCGCCGCCGCCGTGCGCCACGGGGTTGAGGGGGGTCACGGGTGAGCGCGGTCGAGGCCGGTTCTCGCGCCATGCGACGGCCGCCGTGGGTCGCCACCGTTGCCCTGCTGGCGGGGCTGTGGTCGCTGATCGCGGCGTTGTAGGCGAGGCGCCGGCGCACGCCGCCGCGAAGGGGTGCGGTGAGCAGTTCGCGGCGCTCGTCGGGCGGCAGGCGAGGCGGCGGCCCGCTCGGTCGCGGGCAACATTCACCGCGCCGCCGCCGGTAGAATCGCGTATGGCGCGTCGAGCCCCCCCGGAGCTTGCGGATCTCGCCCATCGCCCCGGCATCTACCTGATGAAGGACGGTGACGGCGAGGTCCTCTACGTCGGCAAAGCGGTGGATCTCGCCCGGCGGGTTCGCTCCTACTTCAGCCGCGCGGAGCAGCCGCCCAAGACCCGCGCCTTGGTGGCGCGTATTGCTGCGGTAGAGACGATCATCGTCGACAACGAGGTCGAGGCGCTGCTGCTGGAGGCGAACCTGATCAAGCGGTATCGGCCGCGCTACAACGTGTTGTTACGCGACGACAAGCAGTACCCCTACCTCCGCCTGTCGGTGCAGGAGGAGTTCCCGCGCATCGACGTGGTCCGGCGGGTCGTAGACGACGGCGCCCGCTACTACGGCCCGTTCGTCACCGGCACCGGGATCGGCGAGACCATGAGCTTGATCAACCGCACCTTCATGGTGCGCAAGTGCCGCAACCACGACTTCCGCAGGAAGGAGCGGCCATCGCTCCAGTTCCAGATTGGCCGCTGCTACTCGCCGTGCACCGGCCGGATCACCCCGGAGGAGTACGCCCGCAAGGTGGTAGCGCCGGTGCGTGCCTTCCTTGAGGGGCGCGACCGGCGGCTGGTGCGCGACCTCACGCGCGAGATGGAGGAGGCGGCGGCGGGCGAGCGGTTCGAGGAGGCGGCCCGCCTGCGCGACGCGATCCGGCGCATCGAGCGGCTTACCGCCCGCCAAGAGGTGGTGGAGGTGGGCGGTGGCGACCTCGACTGCCTCGGCCTCTACCGGCTGGGGGAGACCACCGCGGTGGCGCAGTTGGTGGTCCGCGCGGGCCGGCTGCAGGGGCGGCGTGACCTGTTCATGGAGGGCGAGACCGGGAGCGAGGCGGAGCTCCTCGCGCAGGTGGTCCGCCAGCTCTACACCGCCGGCACCCTGGTGCCGGAGACCGTGCTCGTGCCCATCGCCCTGCCCGAGCACGCGGCGGAGGCGGGCTACCTCACCGCCCGTCGCGGCCGCCGCTGCCACCTCGTGGTGCCGCGCCGCGGCCACCGGGCGAAGCTCATCGGCCTCGCCCAACAAAATGCCCGCGAGGCGTACGACGGTTACCAGGCGCGCCGCAGCCGCGCTACCGATCTGCTCACCGACCTCAAGTTGCGCCTCGGTCTCTCCCGCCTGCCACGGCGCATCGAGTGCTTCGACATCTCCAACGTCTCCGGCGACCACGCGGTCGGCTCGATGGTGGTTTTCGACGAGGGGCGGCCGCTGAAGCGCCACTACCGCAACTTCCGCATCCGCGCGGTGGCGGGGCCGAACGACTTCGCGATGATGGCGGAGGTGATCGAGCGCCGCTACGCGGGCGAGCTCGCCGACCGCCTGCCCTATCCCGACCTCATCCTCCTCGATGGCGGCCCGCCGCAGCTCGCCGCGGTGGTGCCGATTCTTGCCGACCTCGGCCTCGTTGGTCGCTGCGACCTCCTCGGCTTGGCCAAGGCGCGCTCGCTGGACGGCCAGGGGCGGGGGCGGGGCGAGCAGGTGCAAAGCCACGAGCGCCTTGTGCGCGCCGGCGGTGGCGAGCCGGTGGTGCTGCCGCCGGACGATCCTCTTTGCCACCTTGTCGCGCGCATCCGTGATGAGGCGCACCGCTTCGCCATCACCCACTACCGCAAGCTCCACGGCGACCGCCTGGTGGCGAGCGGCCTCGATGGCTGCGCCGGTATCGGCCCCACCCGCAAGGTGGCGCTGCTCCGCCACTTCGGCTCCCTCGCCCGGGTGCGCGCCGCTACCGTCGAAGAGCTTGCCTGCTGTCCGAAGATGACCGCCCCAACCGCTGAGGCGGTCTACCGCTACCTCCGCGCGCAGGAGGTTGACGCTGACTCCGCTCGTGACGATCGACAAAATCCGACAGACTCCTAGGATTGCGGCGCGGGGGAAGAGGGCAACTCCTACAACCTGGAGGTGCAATGGTGGGTGAATGGGCGCAGGTCGTGCGACAACAGCTCGTGGACGGCGCGCGCCTGCGCGAGCGCGTGGCCGCGGAGATGGCGGAACCGGTGGTAGTGGCGGCGAAGCGGCTGGTGACCTGCCTGCGCGCCGGCCACAAGGTGCTGTTGTGCGGCAACGGCGGCTCGGCGGCGGACGCCCAGCACCTCGCCGCCGAGCTGGTCGGCCGCTACACCCGCGAACGGCGCGGCTGGCCGGCGATCGCCCTCACCACCGACACCTCGGCCCTCACCGCGATCGGCAACGACTACGGCTACGAGCGCATCTTCGACCGCCAGGTCGAGGCCCTCGGCCAGGCAGGTGACGTGCTGATCGCCATCTCCACCAGTGGCAACTCGCCGAACGTTGTGGCGGCGGTGGCGCGCGCCCGCGCCCAGGGGCTCTACACCTTGGGGTTCGCCGGCCGCGACGGTGGCCTGCTGGCCACCGCTTGTGACCTCTGCCTCACCGTTCCCCACGCCGAGACCGCGCGCATCCAAGAGCTGCACATCACCCTCGGCCACATCCTCTGCGACCTTGTGGAAGCGGCGCTGACTCGGCAGGACGCCGGCGACTAAAGACCCCGCTTCCCCCTTCCCACTCCCAGCGATCCCCATGCCCTTCCCGCAGATCGACCTCGCCAAGGGGACCACCCGCGCCCTCGCCGGGCGGCCCAACAAGGTCTCCACCGCCCTCTTCGCCCGCTGCCACGACGGCGTGCCGCGGATTGACGCCTTCGTCGACGGCCTCCCCCGGCTGCTCGCCGCCGATGGCCTGCGCGGCCTGATCGAGGCGATCTGCACGGCGCGCAGCCGCGGCCGGCCGGTGGCCCTCGCGATGGGGGCGCACGTCCTGAAGACCGGCCTCACGCCGCTGCTCATCAAGGCGGTGGAGCGGCGGGTGATTACCGCCTTCGCCCTCAACTCCGCCGGCTCCATCCACGACTACGAGCTCTCCCTGATCGGCGCCACCTCGGAGGACGTGGCGGTAGCGATCGAGGACGGCTCCTTCGGCATGTGGGAAGAGACCGGCGCCAACCTCCACCGGGCGGTGCGCGAGGGGGTCGCGGCGGGGCTCGGCTACGGCGAGGCGGTTGGCCGCTACATCCTCGACCACAGTCCGCACCCGGAGTACTCGCTCCTCGCCCACTGCGCCGAGGCCCAGATCCCGGCCACGGTCCACGCGGCGATCGGCACCGACATCATCCACATGCACCCGGCGATGGACGGGGCAGTGATTGGCGCGGCGAGCTTCACCGACTTCAAGATCCTCGCCCACGTCGTCTCCGAGCTCGACGGCGGCGGCGTGTGGATCAACTGCGGCAGCTCGGTGATCCTCCCCGAGGTCTTCCTCAAGGCGGTCACCCTGTGTCGCAACCAGGGCTTTCCGGTGGCAGAGATCGTCACCGCCAACCTCGACATGATCCGCCACTACCGCCCGCACGAGAACGTCCTCGCCCGCCCCACCTCCTCCGGCGGCCGCAGCTACGAACTCGTTGGCCACCACGAAATCATGGTGCCGCTGCTCTTGGAGGCGGTCTTCGCACGGATTGGGTGATGACCGTAGATGGGCGCGCCGAGTCGGCCCGGCGCGGAGAGCCGCCGCCGCGCACGGTCCGATGACACCCCCACGCTCAGGATGAGCACGCACGAGGCACGGATGCCCAACACCTCCGCACTCTTCCCTGTCGAGCGCATCGCACGCGCGATCCTCGCCATCCGAGGGGAGAGGGTGATGCTCAGCACCGATCTCGCCGCCCTCTACGAGGTCGAGCCGCGGGTCCTGATCCAAGCGGTGAAGCGGAACATCGAGCGCTTTCCGCCGGACTTCTGTTCCAGCTCTCCCAGGACGAAGTCGACGACTTGAAAGCACAAAATGTGATTTCAAGATTGAGCTGGGGTGGCGCCCGGAGGGCCAACCCCTACGCCCTCACCGAGCAAGGCGTCGCCATGCTCTCCAGCGTCCTGCGCAGCCCACGCGCCGTGGCCGTCAACATCGAGATCATGCGGGCATTCGTCCGCCTCCGGCAGATGCTCGCTACCCACGAAGACCTCGCCCTCAAGATCGCGGCCCTGGAGAAGAACTACGACACCCAGTTCAAAGTCGTCTTCGACGCCCTCCGCGTGTTGATGGAACCACCACCACGGACCCAGCGCCGAGTAGGCTTTCAGGGCAACCTCGCCGAGGAAGACCACAAAGGGCGCGGCACCCCGGAAGAAGCCCGTCTAGGAGCGGGCTTGCCCGCGAATCCAGGAGCGCCACGCAAAAATCTTCGCTTCGCGCGCAAGAAATCGGCCGCGGTGACCTCAGCCGTGGCGCCAGGGAGGAAAATCGGCCCCTGAAAAATCTCGGACCCTACCCCCGCCATGGGTAGGGTGGGGGCGTAGGATGGAGAGCTTGATGGAAGGTGTGTCGGTGCGGAGATTGAAACCATTGGGACAGCGAACCTATTACGGCTACTGGGGAAAGGCGCGGGCTGCCGAAGGTGAGGCGGCGTCGGCGTACCATCTTCTGCCCTACCACTCCCTCGATGTCGCCGCGGTCGGTACGGAGCTGTTGGCGAAGAATGATCGGCTCCTCCGGCGCCTGGCGGTTCTCGCTCGACAAGAGCCAGAGGTTCTTGAGCGCTGGATCCCGCTGTTCCTTGCGTTGCACGACGTGGGGAAGTTCGCGGCCTCGTTTCAGGGGCAGCGGCCAGACTTAGTGGCTGCGCTCCAGGGCCAAACAAGCCGTCTCGGCTACGCGGTGCGCCACGACACCCTTGGCTACTGGCTGTGGAGGCGGGTGCTACGAGAGGCGTTGGAAAAGGAGGGCCGAGTGATCTCCACCGCCCGTCGGCGACGAGGGAAGAACGCAGATGGTCTCGACTTCTGGATGCGCGCGGTGACGGGCCACCATGGCGAGCCGCCTGTCTTGGTGGACGTGGTCCGGCGCGATCATTTCCGCTTGCCCGATGACGAACAGGCCGCTCTCGGCTTTGTCGAGGACCTATTGACGCTGCTCACAGAGGGCGAGCCCATTCCCGGGTTTGACGAGGAAGGTTCCAGGGACTTCTCCTGGTGGCTGGCGGGGCTCGCCGTACTCTGCGACTGGCTGGGCTCGAACAGCGATTATTTTCCGTACTGCTCCGAGCCCATTCCCCTCGCGGACTACTGGCAGGTGGCACGCGCGCAGGCCGCGACGGCCCTGGCCTCCACGGGAATGCTTCCCAGCGAGCCGGTAGCCTACTTCGACCTCGCGTCCTGCTTTTCCAAACTTCCCGAACACCTGGCTCCGACTCCGTTACAGACATTGGCAGCGGGTTTGCTCCTCACCGACGGTCCACAGCTTCTCCTTCTCGAAGATGTCACCGGCTCCGGGAAGACCGAAGCCGCCTTGCTCCTCGTTCACCGATTGATGGGTGCGTCCGGTGCCAACGGTATCTACTTCGGCCTGCCGACCATGGCGACCGCCAATGCCATGTACCGACGGCTCGGCCCGGTGTATCGGCGCCTCTACGGGGCGGATTCCCGACCATCCCTGACACTGGCCCACCGCTATGCGCAACTGGTCGATGACTTTCGCGACGCCGTCTTGCCTGCCCCATCCGATGTCGAAGCTGCTTACGGTGACGGCACCATGTCGGCCGGGGCTCGTTGCACTTCCTGGCTTGCGGACCACCACAAGAAGGCCCTCCTCGCGGAGGTGGGGGTGGGGACCATCGATCAGGCGCTCTTGGGCATTCTCCCCGTACGCCATCAGTCCCTCCGCCTCTTCGGGCTATTGGGCAAGGTGCTTCTCGTGGATGAGGTCCACGCTTGCGACGAGTACATGCAGAGGCTGCTGAGTGTGCTACTCGAAGCCCATGCGGCGGCGGGCGGAAGCGCCATCCTGCTCTCCGCCACCCTGCCGCGTTCCCAGCGACGCGGCCTCCTCTTCGCCTTCGCCCGAGGGGCCGGATGGGCTCCTACGGAACTCTCCACCGAAGAGACGGACCCGTATCCCCTTCTCACCCACCGCCACGCGGGCGGGCTCGATCAACACACGGTCGAGGCGAGCGCGACGGCACGACGCAGAGTCGCGGTTCGTGAGCTTCATACCTCTGAGGAGGTCGAAGCAATCGTCATCGCGGCCGTGGCTGCGGGCCAGTGCGCGTGCTGGATTCGGAATACAGTAAACGACGCACGCAGTTCCTACTCAGAGTTAAGGGGCAGCCATCCCGACTGGCCCATCGAGCTGTTTCACGCCCGCTTCTGTCTGGGGGACCGGCTTGATGTGGAGGGTCGCGTTCTCGATCGCTTCGGCCCGGAAAGCGGGGCGGACCAGCGGCGTGGCCAGGTGCTCATTGCAACCCAGGTCGTCGAGCAGTCGTTGGATCTCGATTTCGACGTGCTGATCACCGACCTGGCACCGATCGACCTCCTGATCCAGAGAGCGGGCCGCCTACACCGCCATCCCCGCGACGTAGAGGGTAATCGCACCGAAGGGAAAGACCGTCGCGGGGTGCCGGTCCTCTACGTGCATGGGCCGCTCTGGGAGGCAGAGCCGGAAAAGGACTGGCTCACTGACTCTCTGCCAGGCACTGCCGCGGTGTACAAGAACGATGACGGACGGCTGTGGCTCGGGCTCCGTCTTTTGCGCGAGGATGGCGGCTTCGCCATGCTGGAGGACGCCCGCCGGCTGATCGAAGGAGTCTATGGCCCGGATGCGGAGCTCGAAATCCCGGACTCGCTACTCACCTCGACCCTTGCGGCCGACGCAGAGGCGAGCGCCAAGCGTACCGTCGCCGACCTCAATGTGGTCGCCCTTGCAGAGGGATACACGGCGGAGGGGGCCTGGCGCGACGAAGGATCGACTCCGACGCGGCTCGGTGAACCCACGACGACGGTCTTCCTCGCCCGGCGGGAAGGTGGGATGGTCAGCCCGTGGCGAGGCGGAGAGGGCGCCGCCGCCTGGATGACGAGCAGTCTACAGATTCGCCGCGATCAGGTTGCGGAGGCGGTCTGCCCCGCAGGTGTTTCGGAGAAAGAGTTCGAGGTGTGGCGAGAGGCGCTCCCCGGCAGTGGTCGGTGGGGAGTTCTTCTCGTCCTCGAACGATCGTCAGAGTCTGTCTGGTACGGGATTGCGCGGGATGCGCGAGGTCGTCCGGTGAAAGTGACGTATGACCAGGCAACCGGGCTCGTCACCGTGCGTTCAAATGGGAGGTGTTGATGAACCTAATCGAAGACCCCTGGATCCCGATCCGCCGACGCAGCGGCACGGAGGAGCGGATCGCCCCTCACCAGCTCACGGAGAGGGAGGACCCCGTGGTGGCCCTGGCCTCGCCGCGGCCCGACTTTGACGGCGCCCTGGCGCAATTTCTGATCGGGCTTCTCCAGACCGCTTGTCCGCCAAGAGACGTCGACCAGTGGGAGGATTGGCTGGAGGAGCCTCCAGCCCCGGCGACCCTCCGGGAAGCGTTTGCATCTTGGAACCACGCCTTTGAGCTGGACGGTGATGGTCCGCGCTTCATGCAGGACATCACGGAACTGAGTAGCAAACCGGATCCCATCGACCGTTTGCTGATCGATGTCCCGGGGGCACAAACCCTCCGGCTGAACGCCGACCACTTCGTCAAACGTGGTCACTCGGAGGTGTGCCTGTCTTGTGCAACTACCGCCCTGCTGACCCTGCAACTCAACGCACCGACCGGTGGCGCTGGACACCGTGTCTCCCTCCGAGGAGGCGGCCCGCTGACCACTCTTCTGGTTCTGGATCCCTTTGGGACCGGTCTCGATCCTACTCTCTGGCGCAACCTCTGGCTCAACGTCCTTCCCATCCAGGAAGCAAGCAGTCTCTTTAGAGAGACGCGTCGGGACGCCTACTACGACATCTTCCCGTGGTGCGGCCCCACACGGACGAGTGAGGCACGGACCGGCACGGAAACCACGCCGGAAGATGCTCACTCCCTTCAGATGTACTGGTGCATGCCGCGCCGCATCCGCATCTTCTGGGAAGGAACGGAAGGTCTTTGCTCGGTTTGCAACACAAAGAGTGAGCGCCTCGTGCATGAATACGAAACTCGCAACTATGGAATCAAATACACGGGTGGCTGGCGTCATCCCCTCAGCCCATACCGCAAGACCAACGAAGGGGACTGGCTGCCACTGCATCCACAGCCAGGTGGTATCAGCTACCGACTGTGGCCTGCGCTTGTCTTCGGAGATGGCGTTACCCAGCCAGCGACGGTTGTCGCTGCCTTCAAGTCACGGAGGCTGCGCGAGGAGCAACTCCGCATCTGGGCCTTCGGCTACGACATGGACAACATGAAGCCGAGGTGCTGGTACGAGACCACCTTGCCCCTCTACCACGTGCCGGAGGCGATCCGTGAGGACTTTGCCACGCGGGTCCAGACCCTCGTGGAGACGGCGACGCTGGCAACGAACTACTTACGCGGCTGTGTGAAGCAGGCGTGGTTCTCGCGGCCCGGCGATGTTCGTGGCGATGTGAGCGACCTGTCACAGGCGTTCTTCGATCGGACCGAGGCCGCCTTCTACGCCACCGTCGAAAAACTCATCCAAGGGATACCGACCCAAGAGGACTATGAGCTCCTACGGGCTTGGCACGGGGTCTTGTGCGAAGCAGCCTTCGGGCTCTTCGAGTCTCGGGTCGCCAGCGGGGATGCCGCCTTCGGCAACCCGCGTCGGGTTGCCGCCGCTCGTCAGAATCTCCGCGACCAACTCCACGGCAAGAAATTGCAGGGCAGGCTGGTCATTGAGAAGGAGGTCGCATGAACGGGATCTTTTCGCGAGGAGAGCCGGCCGGGGAGAGGCTCACCGCATGGTGGGCTGGCCTGGAGGACCATCGGGGTGCCCGTGCGGAGTTGCGCCGGTGCCGCGACGAGGTCGAAGTCGCGTTGCATCCGGACGTGGTGCGGTTCTGCTACCGGTTACGGCCAGAGATGACGAGGCAGCATGGCTGGGAGGGCCGTGTTGCCATGATTCTTGGCCTTGCCTCCCACCTCAACCACAACGCAGCCGCGGAAGTGCTGGGTTCAGACAGGACGCTCGCCGAGCGTATGGCCCAGCGAATTGGCGATCGCCCGACGGTGAGCGAGCTGCGCTTCCGTCGCCTACTGCGGTTGGAGCGGTCTCAGCTCTATGCTCCGACGATGCGTGTCCTCCACCTCCTCGACGGGCGGGTGGGCCTCCACGACCTGGCCAACGCCGTCTATTACTGGGGGAAGGAGGTGCGGAAGGAATGGGCCGACACCTACTTCCCGCTCGTCCCCGAGAAGGGCCGCACCCACTGAGGGATCACACCACCTGGATACCGACAGCATTTCCCTGGGAGACCGAAACAATGAACCGATTCGTACAACTTCACCTCCTGACCTCCTATCCGCCGGCCAACCTCAACCGCGACGACCTGGGTCGTCCCAAGACCGCTCGCATGGGTGGCGCCGAGCGGCTACGCATTTCCTCCCAGAGTCTCAAGCGCGCCTGGCGCCAGTCGGAGGTCTTCAAGAGCGCCTTGGACGGCCACCTAGGGGTGCGTACCAAGCGGATGGGTGAGGAGGTGTGCCAGAAACTCTGTAAGGCCGGTGTCAAAAAGAAGCAGGCGCGCGAGTGGGCGCGATCCATCGCCGGTCGGTTCGGGAAGCTGAAAAAAGCGAAAGATGATAACTCACAGGAAGGACTGCACATCGAGCAGCTCGCCCACTTCAGCCCCGATGAGCAAGACGCCATCGACGCCCTCGTCTCGACCCTCGTTGAAAGTGGAAGCGCTCCAACGGAGCAGGATCTCGATCTGCTCTGTCACGAGAATCGCGCCGCGGACATCGCATTGTTCGGGCGCATGCTTGCCGAGCACCCGGCCTACAACTGTGAAGCCGCAGCGCAGGTAGCCCATGCGATCACGGTCCACGGAGTCACGGTCGAGGACGACTTCTACACCGCTGTGGACGATCTCAACCGCGGCGAGGAGGATGTGGGCGCGGGTCACATGGGGGAGACGGAGTTCGCCGCCGGGCTCTTCTATCTCTATCTCTGCATCGATCGCGAGCTGCTCGCCGAGAATCTCGATGGCGACGCCGACCTCGCCAAGAAGACTCTGGCGGCCTTGATCGAGGCGGCGGCCACCGTCGCTCCCACGGGTAAGCAGGCCAGCTTCGCCTCGCGTGCCCGCGCATCCTATCTCCTCTGCGAGAAGGGCGATCAGCAACCGCGCTCCCTCTCGGTGGCCTTCCTCAAACCCGTGATGGGAGACGACCTTCTGGCCCAGGCGGTGTCGCGTCTCAACGAAGCCGTATCGAACATGGACCAGGTCTATGGCGCTTGTGCGGATCAGCGTTGCAGCCTCAACGCGGAGATCGGAGAGGGCAGTCTGGCCGACGTCATCCAATGCGCCCAGGAGTAACCACCCATGCGTCGCTATCTGCTCTTTCGCCTATTTGGCCCCCTTGCCGCCTGGGGTGACATCGCCGTGGGTGAGCACCGCCCCAGCGCGGCCCACCCGACGAAATCCGCGATCGTTGGCCTGGTCGCGGCGGCGCTCGGGATTCGCCGTGAGGAAGAAGACCGCCACCGTGACCTAGCCCAAGGCTACGGTCTCGGTGTGCGAGTCGATGCGACGGGTGAGCTCTTGCGCGATTACCACACCGTGCAGGTGCCGCCGGCACGAAAAGGCGTCCGTCACCACACACGGCGCGACGAGCTCAGCGTGCCGGACCTGAACACGATCCTCTCGCAGAGGGACTACCGTGCGGAGGCCCATTACACCGTGGCCCTCTGGCCGAATGATCCCGCTCCATACCCTCTGGAGGAGATCGCCGAGGCCCTGCGGCGACCGCGATTCGTGCTCTACCTGGGGCGCAAGTCGTGTCCTCCGGCGCTCCCTCTTGCGGCGTTGATCCGCGAGGCAGCGACCCTGCGGGAGGCGTTCGATGCCTGTCCGCCGGACACTGAGTCGTTGGATGGCCTCCGGTGGGATGATGCTCCCGGGTTCTACTGGGAAGGGTTGACCGCCCAGGAAGCTGGATTCAGCGACTGGCTGACCAGCCAGCGACGCGACCTGCCCCTTAGCCGCCGCCGGTGGCAATTTCGCAGTCGTGAGGAACACCAGGGACTCGACGGCGGAGGGAAGACCCCATGAGTTACTTCAGCCGTGTAACCCTCGACCCGCAGCGCAGCGATGCCGGGTCGCTCATCCGTCAGCTCGGCGCCGGCGCGTACCGCGAGCACCAGACCATCTGGCGTCTGTTCGGCCACGATCCGAAGGCGCAACGAGATTTCCTTTACCGCCGGGACGAGGGGCAACGCTACCGCCGTTACTACGTCGTCTCCCATCGCCAACCTCAGGACGATACCGGGCTGTGGCGGATTGAGACCAAGCCGTACACCCCACGACTGAAAACCGGGGGGCGTCTCGCCTTCTCCCTGCGCGCCAACCCGGTGGTGACTCGTGTCGACGAAGACGGTAAGCGCCGCCGTCACGACGTGGTGATGGATGCCAAGTCCCGGATGGCCTACAAAGAGCTGCCTCTCGCGAAACGCCCTGTTTTGGCCGGGCTAGTAGAAGAGGCGGGGTGGAATTGGCTGCTTGCGAGGGCTCCGAAGCACGGCTTCGAAGTCTCATCTCGGGGGGTCCGTGTGGATGCCTATCGGCCCCAGGAGAGTGGCAGCCGGAAGAGGGGCGAGAACATCCGTTTCAGCACCCTCGACTTTGAGGGGGTGCTGACGATTACCGATGCTGACCGGTTCGTCGACGTGCTCTTTCGCGGGCTTGGACCGGCCAAGGCGTTTGGCTGTGGCCTACTGCTGGTTCGGTCCATCTGATGCTTCCCCCACTCCGCCCCATCGCCATAAAAGAGCGCACCTCGGTCCTCTTCGTGGAGCGCGGGGAGCTTGATGTGGCCGACGGGGCGTTCGTCCTCATGGATAAGACGGGGGTTCGGACCCACATCCCCATCGGTAGCGTCGCCTGCCTCATGTTGGAGCCGGGCATCCGCGTCTCTCACGCGGCGACAGTGTTGGCCGCCCGGGTGGGAACTCTGCTGGTCTGGGTCGGTGAGGCAGGGGTGCGTCTCTACGCTTCCGGCCAACCCGGCGGCGCGCGATCGGATCGACTCTTGTATCAGGCAAGTCTCGCGTTGGATGAAACGGCACGCCTCAAGGTCGTACGCAAGATGTATCAGATGCGATTTCAGGACGAACCACCGGCTCGCCGGAGTGTGCAGCAACTCCGTGGCATCGAAGGAGTCCGGGTGCGCAAGATGTACGAGTTGCTCGCCCGGAAGTACGGCGTGACTTGGAAGCGACGAGACTACGATGCCACCACCTGGGAGAGTGGCGATCTTCCCAACCGGTGTCTCTCCTCCGCCACCGCCTGTCTCTATGGGATCACCGAAGCAGCCATTTTGGCCGCCGGCTATGCGCCGGCGATCGGCTTCATTCACACCGGAAAGCCACTCTCTTTCGTCTACGACATCGCAGACATCTTCAAGTTCGAGACGGTCGTGCCGGTGGCCTTTCGCGTCGCCGCAAAGAAGCCATCGGAACCCGAACGCGCGGTGCGAATCGCATGCCGGGACATGTTCCGTCAGACCCGTCTGCTCAAGCGGATCATCCCGAGCATCGAGGAGACTCTCGCGGCAGGAGGTCTGGAGGTACCGAAGCCACCGGAAGAGGCCGTCACACCGGCCATTCCTCCCCCGGAGCCCCTCGGCGATGCTGGCCATCGTGGTTGAGAACGCCCCTCCCCGGTTGCGCGGGCGGCTGGCCGTATGGCTTCTCGAAGTCCGTGCAGGGGTCTATGTTGGTCAGCTCTCCAAACGGGTGCGAGAGATGATCTGGCACCAGGTCTCCGAGGGTCTCGAAGACGGCAACGCGGTCATGATCTGGAGCACCAACACGGAAGCCGGTTTTGACTTCGTCACCCTGGGAAAAAACAGACGCATCCCCGTCGAGCTGGACGGGGCGAAACTTGTCTCCTTTCTGCCACCGGCGGAACTGGAGCCGCTCTCTGACAATGGATCACTCAGCCAAACGCCTCCTTGAAACTCCAGGTGCGGGTCGGCGTGGCCGCATCTCGGTAGATCCGGTGGCCACGTTTTTGTTCTGGTAATTCAAGGAGATCGATGAAGTGCGTTCCCCGCACACGCGGGGATGAACCGTCTCTGTAGCTGCAGCGTGACATTTTTGTTGGGCGTTCCCCGCACACGCGGGGATGAACCGTGCGAG
>Ga0210046_1000061_pt1 | contig 110636 bp, 87 predicted proteins | sample CryGeyCG2114_250_FD_185461 | JGI IMG/M metagenome (GOLD analysis project Ga0210046, IMG submission 185461) | Groundwater microbial communities from aquifer - Crystal Geyser CG18_big_fil_WC_8/21/14_2.50 (SPAdes) (version 2) | ecosystem: Environmental > Aquatic > Deep subsurface > Groundwater ...
GACATATTGGCCAGGAATTCAGATTTATAGGTGCTGGCCAACTCCAGGTCATGGGCTTTTAACTCAATGTCCTTTCGGGCATTCTCGAGTTCTTTATTCTTAATTTTAATGGCATCACGCTGAATTTCAAGTGCTCTTGTTCTTTCTTCAAGTTCTTCATTGGTTACGCGTAGCTCTTCCTGTTGTTCTTGCAGGTGCTCTTCCGAAACCTTAAGCGCATTGGTCTGCTCTTGAAGTTCTTCGTTGGCTTGCCTGAGTTCTTCTTGCTGGACCTCGAGTTCATGTGCTTGTTCCTGGGTGCGTGTCAGCAGTTCCAGTACGCGCAGGTGCGATCGCAGGGTGACAATAGCTAAGGTGGTGTCGTTGATGGCCGTATCGATAAATCGCAGCTGGTCGTCCGATGGTTTGTTGATCATACCGAGTTGCATTACACCAACGGTTTCATCGTTTCTGGTAAATGGAACGATCACCAGGTATCGGGGTATGGTTTCGCCAACGCCAAAATTAAACACGGGTGTGCTTTCGTAGTGTTGATCAGATATCACCAGTCGTTTTTTTTCTAAAAATACCTGGCCCACAATGCCTTCGCCCGGATTAAATGTCAGGACTTTTATTTTGTCTACGTCTTTGATGGCATAGCTGGAAGAAAGTTTTAACTGGTTTCGCTCGAGCAGATAACACAAGCCGATTTGGGCATCAAGGTATTCACAGAAAAAACTGATCATGGACTGTGTCAGGCTCTCCATCGACTGGTGACCCTTTAGCTGGCTATCTAAATTGTTAATCCCTGTTTTAAGCCAGTTTTCCCTTTGCATTTCAATGGCATTCTCCCTTAAGGTTTCGGTCATTTTAAACAAAGCCTTGCCCAGGGTATCATTTTCACTTCTTGGTGTAATGATGGCTGAATAGTCTCCCTTTGCTATCTGGTGGGCCTGATCAACTACCGAACGCAGACTTTCAATCATTTGGTTGATGGAATGTCCAAGCACATCCTCGGGACTTCGGGTTTCTACTTTTTCGCTGTAGTCTCCTTTAGCCATCAATCTGGCTACATTGGCATACGAATTAAGCGAAGTCACCAACCTGTTGAAGGTATTGCGCATCTCGCCCACCTCATTTTTTGGGGCTTTAATACTTTTACTGTCCAACTTACCGATGGCAACCTCTTTTCCCCAGGATGAAAGTTGTTTGATGGGATTAACGAACCACCTGGTAACCAGCAATGCGATGAGTAAAACAACCAGAATGGTAATGATAAGCGAAATCTTGGCAATATCCGATAGTTTGCGGGCGTTGGCGAAGGACTCAGTGTGTTCTATTTCTTCAACGAGTGCCCAATTTACACCATAAGGTTCCAGCATATCGATGTTGCGATAGATGCCAATTACATATTTTCCATGATTGTCGGAATTATAATTTGAAACCTTTTCTTCATCTAATTCTTTGTTTTTCAAGTAATTGATATCATCTCTATGAAGCAGGTAGTCTTTCCATGATCTGGTTTTGTCATTTTCCACTTTTTTATTGAGTATCTCCGATTCGTCTCCAAACCGCGTGGTGGAACGCAGATATAAATCTTTACCAATCAGATAGGCCTGACCCGTTTCGCCATACCCGGACTCCTGTTGTATCATGCGGTTGATACCATCCATGGTGATTTGCAGGGCAATGATGCCTATATTTTCTCCCTGAGCTGTTTTTACAGGCATGGTGAAGAAACCGGAGATGGTTTGATAACTCGGTTTAAACACTTCGATGTCGCTGAACAAAATATCACCTGTTTCAAACGATTTCCGCGCAGTTTGGCTCAATAAGCTGTTACCCAACCCGTCCTCATAGAGGTTCTTCCCTAAAATACTTTCGCTTCTTACTGAAAACAGTACGTTGCCTGATTGATCAATGAAAAGAAAATTATAAATATCGTTTTCTTGTAATGGTTTTTCAAATTCATTACGCAGTTCTGATGCGATTTCAAGGTATTGGGATGTTTTGACAAACTCTGCTGCCGGCAGCCCGCTTTTGGTGTACTTATTTTCGAGTTCTTGAAAAACCTGTAGATTTGAGGGCGATGAGCTGGTAATTTCGAGCAAATCGACAGTACTAATGAAATAGGTGTTGATGTATTTTAACCTGAGTTGTGACGTAGAACTTAATGATTTGTCGCCAACAATGGTAAGACCTTGGTAAGCAACCAGATAATTGATGTAACTCAACATGACCAATGGAACCAATGAAATGGCCAGAAACCAAAGCAGCAGCGATTTCCCAACGCCAATATATCGCCAAGAGCTGATTGAATTTCTGAGCTTTTCCCAGGATGAAGCTTCGTTATAGTTTACAAAGTCGTTTTTTTTCATGGGCTATGGTTGGATAGGCATGACTGCATTATTATTTAGGTTATTTTGCGTACTTTATAACGGTAGAATACAGCTCGTTAGGGCTAATGGGTTTTGAAATATAAGAATCCATTCCCGAAGCCAGGCATTTTTCCTTATCACCGACCATGGCAAAGGCAGTCATAGCCACGATGGGCGCATGTCCGCCATTGATATGCTCATATTCCCTGATCTTTTCAGTTGAAGTGTAGCCATCCATCTCAGGCATTTGTACGTCCATGAGTATGATGTTAAAGCTTTTTGCATCTTCAATATAAGCATTTAATGCTTCCCGCCCATTTTCTACAAGCGTTACTTTCCATCCCTTTTTCGCGAGCAGTTGCATTACAATTTTCCTATTAATAATCTGATCTTCGGCTACTAAGATGTGAAGTGGACCAGACTCTGATTTCGCTGTTTCTTTATTTGTCTTGTGTTCGGATTTTTCTTTGCCTGGTTTAATTGTTCCAAACTGCTTCTCGAACAAGGCCATGATTTTTGTTTGTAAAACAGGCTTGGTGATAAAGTCATATTTTTCTGTTTTCCTAAGTTTATCTACCTGAATGGATGCTTTAACCTTTGAGAGAAATACCAGATTGAGGTTCTTTTCAGGGAAAGTGGTGGTGAGCCTTTCGGCAATTTGGTCCCCGGTAAGTTTTCCCAGATCGAAATCAACAAAAATAACAGTGTAGTTGTTTTTTTCAATCAGAGGAATGGCTTCCTCGATAGAACTAACAAAGGTATTGGGAACACTGCATCCATCAAAAATTTTACATAGTACTTTTCCGGCGTTGATGTGGTCGTCGATAATGAGAATGTTCTGCTGATCAAGGGGTGGGTTTAATGGGGTGCTTTTACAATCTCTTTCATTAGTACCCATAATTAAATTGAGTGAAAATTTGAAAGTACTGCCTTTGCCTTTCTCGCTTTCAGCGGTAATCCTTCCTCCCATCAGCGAAACCAGCTTTTGGGAGATGTTAAGTCCCAGGCCTGTCCCTCCATGTGTTCTTGTTGTTGAAGCCTCTGCCTGACTGTATGTTTTAAACAAAAGGCCCATCGCCTCTTCACTAATTCCAATTCCGGTATCTTTTACTTTAAATTCGAGGCGCAATTGCTCCTCAACATTGTCGATGAGGTTGATTTCTAAACTCACGGTACCTTCCTTGGTGAATTTTACGGCATTGTTTAACAGATTGAGTAATATTTGCCTTAACCTGAGTGGATCGCCAATGATGACATCAGGTATGTCGTTGTCGATGTCACAAATAAGCTCGTTGTTTTCTTCGAGTGCTTTTATGCTGATGGTGTTGAAGATTTTTTCAACCAAATCACGCAGGCTGAATTCAATTTCCTCTAGTTCGAGTTTGTCGGCTTCAACTTTTGAAATATCAAGAATGTCATTGATGATGTCGAGCAAGGTTTCTCCTGAGTTCTTGATGTCGTCAAGTCGTTCTTTTTGCAAAACACTCAGGTCGTCATCCATCAGCCCCAGATCGGCCATGCCAATAATACCGTTGAGGGGAGTGCGTATTTCATGGCTCATGGAGGCGAGGAACATACTTTTCGTGACCGTGGCTTGCTCGGCTTGGGATTTGGCAGATTTTAGCTCTTCCACAGTTCTTTCAAGTTTTCGGGTGGTTTCTTCCAGCGCTTGTCGGTGCCTGAAAAACTCAACAAAAGCTTTAATTTTGTTTTTTAAGATTTCAAGATCCAAAGGTTTATAAAGATAATCTACAGCTCCCGACTGGTATCCCTGGAAAATATGTTTGCGCTGCTTGTTAATGGCAGTAACAAAAATAATGGGGACATGTTTGGTGCGATCGTTGGCCCGCATAATTTCAGCCGTTTCAAAACCGTCCATCCCAGGCATCTGTACGTCCATGAGTACCAGCGCGAAGTTGTGCTCAAGTAGCAGCCCGAGCGCTTCATTACCGGAGCCAGCCGTATAAATGACTAATTCGGGACTTTCAAGAATACCCTCGAGGGTGATCAGGTTCTCCGGTCGGTCGTCAACCAATAGAATCTTAAATTGACTTTGATCCATAAATAAGAATTAATAAAAATGAGCTATCAAATTATAGACTAGCAAAAATAGTTTTTTTTAAAGACAATTGAAATCTATTGACTGTCAAAAAATGTCCGATGGTATTTGACCTTGTTTTTTTTGATTATTAACATGCTTAAATCAATTTGCTCATATGGTTGCATATATAAAATTGTCAGGTTAGGTTCTATTGCAAATTTGCCTGTAATCACAAAATGTGCAAAGGTCAATGTTTTCGGTTTGGATAAAAGCCTGGTGTTGGTCGAGCATGTTTTCAATCAGCAGGATCAGGCTCGTTTTAAAATCGCCCAAAGAGTCGATGATAGTAGAGTTGTCAGTAAATTTGGGGAATATAAATCCCTGTGAGTGATTTCGCAGGCTGATATTTCCTACGGTAAGATGCTGATTTTCGCGATGATTCTCGTGGTACATCAATGCATACAGCATCAATTGAAATGCCTTAGGGTAGTCGGGACTTGAAGTCAGTTGCTCAATCTCCTTAATATTCAGGTCTTTTTCTAAAACACTACCGGTTTTATAGTCGATAATTCTGATCTCGCCTTCCTTTTGTTTAATGTCGACCCGGTCCATCTTTCCCTTCAGGTGAACGTTGCCATATTGGGTGCTGATAGAAGTTGATATGGTATCTTCAATTCCGAGCAGGATTCGGGGATCGGCTTCCAGTGAATCGCAATCGTCCAAAATGGTTTGCCTGATCATTTTTTTTGTTACCTGCATCATCAACAGGTTTTTACCCCTGATTGGCGATTTACCTTTATAAAGTTTCCGGTATTCCTCCTCGATAAGTCGGTTGATTTCGTTCAGGCGTTGACGCAACAAGGAAGGTTCTATCAATTTGTTTACAAATGGCATGTAAATTTGTTCAAGTACACCATGAACAATGGTCCCAAAGGTGTTGCTTTCCATTGATTGCTCCATTGTTTCGGGAGGATCAATTTCGAGTATATATCTGAAATAGAAGCGAAGCGGGCATTGAATATAGGCATTAATTGCAGAAGGCGACAATCCTTTTTCGGCCACAAAAAAAAGTTTCGCCATGGGGATTTCTGTTTTCTCCACCACGATTTTATGGTTGTGGTTTTGGGTAAATACAGGAAGGGTTAACTGTTTTGAGCTAAACTGGATAGATGGGTTTAATGGAACCAATTCGGTTTCTAACTGGAGCAAAAAGCGGCTTATATCATTTGAACCCAGTCCTACAGTGCTGGAATTGTATAGAAAAGTCGCATGTTTTGAACGTTGTAGCAGCCTGTAAAAATGATAGGCGGTCACATCCTGGCTGTCTTTTGGCAGTGGCAGGCTAAACTGGTGACGAACATCGAATGGGATAAATGACTCCATTTGATTGTTGGCCGGAAGCGAACCTTCGTTGGCCGACAAAACCAAAATATTTTCAAAATCAAGGTTCCTGGTTTCGAGGAGCCCCATCACCTGAATTCCTTCCAGAGGCTGTCCGATCAGGTGCACCTGGGTTTTTTTTATGAATTGCAACAACACTTTGAGGGCGGCTTTAAAGGTAAATCGTTCCTTCGATTGCTCTATTTTGCGTTTGAGTGTCGTGGTGACCTGGATAGCCTGCAACAATTGGTTCTGTTCCAATGAAGTGGTGGTTTTGTTTCCAATCACGATCGATTGATAATTTATCAGCAGCTGGTGATACCGGTTAATTAACTCAGGTCCATCACATCTGGTAATTAAACGGATTAATTGTTCAACTGTTTTAGCTGGTTGATTGATTATTATTTTGGATAATTCATCTCTGGTGATAGAATTCAGATTTCCTGATGTTAATTCATGTACCAGGAATTTGGTAAACCCGGGATGTTCATTGTTCAATACGGATTGAAGTATCGGGTTTTGAAGAAAATCCAATAAATGCAACGACAAGATCGCTTCTTTAGATTGTTCCAACTGGTTGAGTATTTTGACCCATTGATGAAGTACCAATTCAAACTGACTGTTTTTCAGTGGATAACCCATGGTGATGTTGTACTTCTTTTCCTGATGGTCCAGATCAAATACGGGGGGCAATGCATTTAGAAGTGGAATCAGTAAATTTTCGTCTGCCAGTACAATGGCGATTTCTTTCAGGGGATCCTCATCTTGAGGAGCTCCATTTTGAAGCTTTCTTTCGGTTTCTATTTTCTCAATTCGCGTTTTAATCCATTCAGCTGCGTACTTTGTCTGAGCAATCTCTCCCTGAATCCCAATGATTTCCAATTCTTTTTTGTCCGTTGTGAGCAAGTTGTCGATTGGTTCAGGAGGAGTCAGGTTTAACTGATTGATCGCGTGATGGATAAACCTTCCCGGTTCAGGATTTTCGGGTTGTTTTGATGACCCTGTATAATAATAGGTGTCCACATCCCACACAAAGGTGACGTCAAAAGTTTGATTCAGCTTTTTGAAGATGTAGGTTTCAGCAGGTGAAAGCGCATTCATTCCGGCCACCACGAAATGCCTCCAGTGCCATTCATGTTGCAGGTCATCGAAATTCTCGGCGAGATATCGGTAAATAAGTCCCGGATAGCCTTGCTTTTCGTTTAAAAGAACCAATCGCAACTGCTGATAATAATCCCATAAGGAGCGGTAAAAGTTGAGGTAATTGACTTGCATTTCAGTCAGGGGACTTCCGTCCAGGTTCCATTCCTGAATGGCTTTGTTGGCCGATAAGTGATGGAAAAGTTTCTCAGCATCAGCCATGTTTAAATCCACGTCATTAAAATCGGAAATGATGATTGAGGACCATGAAAGAAAATCTTCCAGAGGGCGATGGTTTTTTTTGGCAATATTTTTATGTATAAAATAGAGCTCGAGTGCAATGTTGAACGGGTCAGCACTTGAAAATCCGGAAGCCCGTTGGAAAAACGAATCCAACGAAAAAAATTCAGGCAGCCAAAAGGCCTGTTTGAGCTCACGTTTTAGGATGTCCTTTAGGAAGAGAGCCGAACGTTTGTTGGGGACAATTACTGCTGTATTGGCCGATTCTTCTTTAAGACTGATTATTTTCTGTGCTACTGTTTCCAGGAATTTTTTCATTGGGGATCTTGTTTTAGGAATTCTTCAGCGTCAGCGATTTTTTCGGGTGTTCCCATATCAAACCAATGAGCCGAATTATTTTCAAACCCTACTATCTTATGTTTTAAGGCCATCGCCAACCAGGCATCAATAATCGAAAACTTACCTGAAAAGGGGATTTGTTGAACAAAGTTGGGCTCGGCAAACCAAACCCCGTTGTATGCAAGTGTTTGATACTGCCTCTGCTCGCCTTCAACCCAACGATACGTTTTTGTATTTAGGTTGGCCCAGCCCGTTAGCCGTTTTTCATCGTTAAACAACAATGCCCTGCCGGAATTCCGTCTACTGACAAACAGTGTGGCCTCTGCCAGATGTCGCGTGTGAAACTGCCACAAATCGTGTAAATTAACATCAGTTAGTATGTCGGCGTTATGGATGAGGATGGGGTTTTTGCCGGTGAAAAATTCACGGGCTGCCACCAGCGCACCTCCCGTGTCAAGCAGTTGATTGGATTCATCGCTAAAACTGATGTCCAAACCAAAACCCTTATGTAAATCCAGGTACTGTTTTATCTGCTGCGCGTGGTGATGCACATTGATGATGATTTGCTCTATTCCTGCTTTTTTAAGTCGCTCAATGAGTCGGTGGAGCATGGCCATACCTGCAATTTCTACCAGCGCTTTTGGTTTGTCCAGTGTGAGGTGCCCAAGCCGGGTACCCGTTCCGGCAGCCAATATCATCGCTTTTTTAATCATGTCTTTGTCTGTTAATTTCGAGGTGATTCAGCAAGACAATTACTTGAGGATACTTTTTTTGTAGGTGCTGCTGCATTTGTATGGCACCATACACCGACCTGTGCCGGCCGCCGGTACATCCAAAGTTAACCTGTAAGTGGTTGAATCCGCGTTTCAGGTAGTTTTCTACTGAGAGATCGATCAACGAAAAAGCGTGGTTAAGAAATACTTCGGTAATGGGTTGTGCCCGCATGTATTCAGAAATGGCCTGGTCTTCGCCGGTTAAATCCCGTAAAGCGGCTACCCGATGAGGATTGGGTAATCCACGGCAGTCGAAAACCGTACCGCCGCCGTTACCAGTAAGGTCGATTGGAAGACCTTTCTTCTTGAATGAAAAGCTGTTGATCGTTACGGTCAACTTTTCGGTGTTAGCGATTTCAATCTTTGAATATTGTTGGATGATTTGTTCGAGTACCTGCTCTATTTCAGGAAGACTGATGTTGAGCGGATGGTGTTTAAGACGAAATTTCACGGCTGCTGTCGCAAAGGGGATACTCTGCAAAAAATGTGCTTTTCTTTCCACCAAACCACGGAACCCATAGGCACCCATCACCTGCAACAACCTGAAATACACAAAGTGGTTGTAATGATGTTGAACATGATCCAATTCTTGTGGTGCAACCAGCCGTAGTTGGCTGATGTAGTGATTGTAAAGCAAATCTTTGATGTCCTCCGGCAAGTTGGCTTTTGCCTGATGTAACAACGATACGACATCATAGGGTAGTGGTCCGCGTCTTCCTCCCTGAAAATCAATGTACCATGGCTTGTCTTGGTAGATCATGATGTTCCGGGACTGAAAATCACGGTAGCAAAAGAAGTCAGGTTTCGACTGTACCAAAACATCAGCAAAATGCTGAAAATCTATCTCCAGCAGGTGTTCATTAAATGCAATGCCCGCTGGTTTTAAAAAGCAATATTTGAAATAATTCAAATCCCAAAGAATCGATTGCCGGTCGAAATCTGGAACCGGATAGGCCAAACCCATGTTCAATCCTTTCACTCCATTGATTTGAAATTGAACTAAATCGGAAAGCGCTTTCTTATAATAATGGATCACTTCTTCCGAAACACCTTTTGAAGCCATGTCAAACAAGGTCCGATTGCCCAGGTACGGTAAAATGAAAATGGTTTCAGAGGAATCTGTGGCCAGCACTTCAGGAACCGATAGCCCCAGGTTTTTAAAATGACGTGTAAACTCCAGTTGTGCCCGGTTTTCTTCAACACAAGGGTTGTAAAAAGCCATGAGATCGGGAAGATCAGCTCCGTCGAAGACAATGTGGTAATATTGCCTGTCGCTGCCCGAAGAAGGCAGCGGCGTTAAGGTGCATGGCTGAATGTGCCCTGAGGAATGCAGCAATTTTCTAATCTGAGTGATTGGATCCGGTTTCATAAAAGCGTTATCGGTAAAGACAAAAGTACGGTTTTATGTTGTTGAAGATTGAAAATCCCGAATGCTTTGCTACAAATGTTTAATATGACCCATCCATGACCAATAGTAGTTCGTACTCCTTTTGTTTATTTCGTTGGCACCTCTTATCCTTCACTTTAATCCCTCTTAGAATGGAAATAAATTGCCTCCTCAGCGCATTACTTTGGTATTAAATCCTAATTTTGTACACAAAACCTATTTTAAATATAATAGCATGGAACACATTGATAAAGCGGTTGAAATTTTAAAAACAGCCATCCTGCTTGAACGCAAAGGAAAAGCTTTTTATACGCAAGTTGCACGACAAAGTGAAAGCAAATCGGCGAAAAAGATTTTTGAAATGATGGCAGAAGAGGAAGATGCCCATATCGGGTTTCTCGTCAAGCAATTTAAAAACTATGCCGATCACCATGAATTTCTGGTAAATGAAACTCCACACGAAGAGGAGGATGCCCACATCGATATCTTAACCGAACAGATTAAGAAAGAAATTTCTGCCGCCGGTTTTGAGGCTGCTGCCATTTCGGCTGCCATCGACTTTGAAAACCGTGCCATAGAGGTATATTCAGGACGTGCCAGTGAAGCCACCAATCCCAATGAAAAAGCATTGTACCAAATGTTGGCCAAATGGGAAAGCACCCATCACCAACTACTCTATCAATTAAACGAGGACCTGAAAGAACAAATCTGGAACGACAACAATTTCTGGCCGTTCTAACAGGGAATAATTCAAAGAAACAACTTCGGAATCTGATTCGATTTCAGGGGTCAACTATTAATTAGTATAAATTTAGTTTAATGAATACAAAAGACAAAGGATTTACGTCCAAACTAGTTCATGCAGGAGGTATCAAAGACCCACTTGGAAGTGCGGTGACTCCCATTTACCAAACATCTACCTTTAGTTTTGAAAGTGCCGATCATGGTGCCCGCTGTTTTAGCGGGGAAGAAAAAGGATATATCTATACCCGGTTGGGGAATCCCAACATTGAAGAATTGGAGGTCACCGTTGCCGAATTGGAAAATGGGGCAGGGGGTGTGGCTACATCTTCCGGAATGGCCGCTGTTAATACTGTTTACATGACCTTTCTGGGACAAGGAGATCACATAGTCAGCTCCAATGCGGTGTATGGACCGTCACGAGGGATTTTGGAGAAACTGTATCCTAAATTTGGAATAACCTCAACCTTTGTAGATACCACGCGCATCGAAGAGATTGAAAAAGCCATCCGGCCCAACACGAAATTGCTCTATCTGGAAACTCCCGCCAATCCCACCATGGGAATTACCGATATCAAGGCTGCTTGTAAATTGGCCCACAAGCATCATATCCTGGTATGCGTCGACAATACATTTTGCAGCCCTTATCTGCAACGGCCTTTGGATTTGGGTGCAGACATCGTGTTGCACTCCATGACAAAATTTATCAATGGTCATGCCGATATCGTTGGAGGAATGGTCGTTGCCAAAGATCAAAAAGTAGTGAGCGATCTCAAATATGTGATGATGAACATGGGTTTCAATATGGATCCTCATCAAGCCTGGCTAACCCGCCGTGGACTCAAGACCCTTTCCATTCGCATGGACAGAGCCCAGGAAAATTCGCAAAAAGTAGCCGAATACCTGGAGTCCCATCCAAAAGTAGCCTGGGTGCTGTATCCCGGACTTAAATCGCATCCACAATATCAGCTGGCTAAAGAGCAAATGGACGGCCCCGGTGCCATGATTTCTTTCGGTGTAGTAGGCGGGCTTGAAGGGGGTAAAAAAGTGATGGACAATGTGCACCTGGCATTGCTGGCCGTTTCTTTGGGTGGAATCGAAACATTGATTCAACATCCGGCTTCCATGACTCATTCTAAACTCAGTAAGGAAGCGCGTATGGTAGCAGGTATCTCTGACGAGTTAATTCGTTTCTCGATCGGCATCGAAGACGTGGACGACATCATTGCCGATCTCGATCATGCCCTTTCGATGGTGTAGAGCAAAGAGTCAACATTCTGTAATGTAGTATGATGCCAAATGCTCTCTTAGCATCAACCATTGAGATAACCGATGATCATAGATTTAATAGCTACCTTTGGGTGGCTTTTTTTATGGTGTATAATCTTCAAATTAAATAATCTTCAAATCATTACCATCATCCCAATTATAAAAATCTGCGCCTGTACCGTTAGTACGGGGTCATCGGTGTTCTATATATCCTACCTCACCAACACCACCGTTCCCTCCATCACCTTGGTTTCCTGTGTGCCCATGCCAAAATCGTGGTATACAATCCGGTAGACATACACTCCTGCCTGACAGGCTTCGCCTTTGAAAGTGCCGTCCCAGCCCTGATTGAGGTCGGAGGTGTTGAAGATCAATTGTCCCCAACGGTTGTAGATGCTGATATGAAACCGGTTGACATAATCCAGCCTCGGAATGGCACCAAACACATCGTTTAGCCCATCGCCATTGGGCGTAAAGGCATTGGGGATGAAAAACGACTTTCCTGCCCAGAGGATATATACCGAATCGGCCGATTTGCAGTTCTCGAATGAAGTGGCCAACACAAGGTATTGACCGATGCTGTCGATGGTGATTTGGGCGGTGGTATCGCCGGTGTTCCACCAATAACTTTGGGCCGTATTTCCGGCATCCAGGATGTAACCCGGCTCTACAAACAGGGTGTCGTAACCCGAAAAGGCGATTGACGGGCCTGTGCCTACGATCACCAACAAGGTATCTGTATCCTGACAATCAACGGTATCGGTAATGGTGATTGAATATTTTCCTGCTTGCTGTGGTGTAATGTTGTTGATCCAAAGCAACTCATTTGAGGTTGAATCACCATTGGGAGCTATCCATTGATACGTCAGTCCACCTGCACCATCATTAAAAACTATCGGTGAAGCAAGCAATGATTCACCTGCACAAATGGATTTGGTTCCTGCCGGAATTAACTCCGGTCGCTCAGACACCTTAATAATTCCACGCTGTAGGATAGCACTGATTTCATTGCCCGATGCATCAAAAAACCGGCTTTGTCCCTGGTCGTTGAGCCAATTAAGCTCCGGGTGACCTTCGCCCCAGGCAGTAAACACGAGCGTGACCATGGTGGTATCGGACAGGCTAACGGGATGTTCGCCTTTCCAACTCAGGTTGATTTCGCCTAGGTCGGGTAACAGACTGGCCTGAAAACCGGGTTCCAATTCAGGATGTATCTGGAAATACCCGGTACATTCCACCAGGGCAGGGTCGTAAAACAAAGTCACATGAAAACTGTCTACTTCCATAAAGTTGTTGATGAGCAGGGGGCAGGTGGTGGCATTGCCAATGCAGGTGTACCCGTTTCCGGCAATGGCTTCGATGGTTTGCGAAACCCGGTGTTCCACTTCGACAGTAAAAGTGGTATCGCAACCAAAACCATCCTGAACCAAACAGGTGTAAAAACCGGCTGCCAATCCTGTAAAAAGGCCATCGTTAACTTGCGAAGTGGTTCCATTGTCGATGGAATAGGTGATGTCGCCACTGCTCACCACGGCGGTTATTTGGATGCTGCCATCTAAGAGATTATCGGTTTCGGGGGTGGAAACAGCAAAAGCCTGAGGCCCTTCTATTTCAGGGATAACAACAGGGTTGTTGTCGAAAACGGTTTCACAGGCTCCATCATCCTTTACCCTGACCAGATAGGAGCCCGAAACCAGGTTTTCAAACAGGGGCTGATCCTGCCAAAGGTTTCCATCATCAATGGAATAGAAATAATCCACCCCTGTTGCCGTGTTGACAAATACCTGAATGAACCCGTTGTTTTGCTGACAATGTGCAGGCAAAAAGTTCACCGAATCAATCAGGATATTCCCCGCATCGGTGATGGTATAGGAATCGGAAATGGACTCACAACCGTGGTCGTCGGTTACATGTAAAAAGTAGTTGCCCACGGGCAGACCAAAAATATCCAGGTTGTTGCCCAGCAGGTTACCGTTTCCATCGTACCAACCCCAGGAGACGGGTATCACTCCTTCGATGGTAAGTCCGGTAATTTCTCCGGTGCTTCCTCCGCAGGAAGTGGGTGTAATCACCAGGTTGGTTTCGTTTAACACGGCTTGGTTGTACCATCCCACATGGATGCTGTCGCGGGTGCGGCAACCTTCGGCGTTGGTCACATCCACCCAGTAAATCCCGGTGTCGACCACGGTGATGGTGGGTTGGCCAATAATTAAATTGCTCCAGGCATAGCTGCCCGGTTCGCCGACAACGCTTAGGGTGACGGGTGTTCCCTCGCACACCAGGGTATCTGCTCCTAAATCTGGATGTGGCGATTCGGCAATTTCGATAATGCGGGAGGTTTTTTCAATGCGGCCGTTGGGGTAGTTTACGGTTACGTTTACCTCGTAGGAACCTCCATGTTCATATATGTGTACAGGCCATAAATCATGTGATATGCTAAAATCACCAAAACTCCACACAATAGAAACCGGCTCAGGAATAAAATTGGGTTGAAACGTGATGGGCTGACCTGAGCAGTGGACATCCCATTCGAAACGGTACAGGTGATCAAGCAGGATGTTGGGGAGAAACTCAAATACCTTGTCAGACCCCATGAAGATGGCATTAGCTTCATAATTGCAGGCTGTACCACGCTTCCAGGGTTCATGAATGACACTCACATATGAATATTCACCATAATCATCTCCCGTACAATAGATTTTACCATCCCTGGCCAGTTGTAATCCATTGACAGGACCAGTGGCTATCTTAATTTCAGAATTTAGAAAGAGGAGAGAATCTTCATAATATTGTGTATCGTATTGAAAAAGTTCCATTAATTGATTAATGTATTCATCGAAAAATGTCATATATAATAGTTTTGAGTCTGGAGAAAATTCAATTGCCCAGGGCTCATATGCTTTTTGATTAAGACCTCCGTTTTTTGTTAATGTATACAGAAACTCAATCTGACCTGTTTTTGGGTCAAAATTGCAAACCTCAGCTGCTTGGTCTAATATGTTTACCGAATTTTCGCCCTGATATGCCGCAACCAGGTATTTTTTATCGGGCGAAATCTTCATGGTGCCAATCATGTTATTAAAATTAATATCCCTGGTAAGGCTTAATATTGGTTCAGTCGTGATTCCTGAAGAAGTCAATAAAAAAGAGGCATAAGCATCCTCGGTTACTTTGCGTACGATAATCCAGATATCACGCCCATTGGCATGTCGGGCCGAGGTCATTTTTTCCATCGCGTCCCAGGCGGCTTCTAACGGGATATCCTTTTCATTTGTTACGGCACCCAATCCACCAACCAAATCCATATCCACAACAGAATAGTGCATACCTATAGGATTAGGATAATGGGCAAGAGTAATCACGTAATACAGGTGATCTGAACCGGGTTTTTGCAGTATTAGAGCTCCTTGAGATGAAGCCCCAGTACCAATTATCGATTCACCGTTTTGCATAAGATCACCGCTCTGATTCCAAATTTGTTTACCGTTACAACTAAACAAAAAATTACCTACTGAATCGCTGATAGTGGCACTGGCATTCAAATATTGGGCGTTTATAAACGGAATCACTACAGGTTCCCCTGAATTAAAATCAAGACCCACATAATCTCCAAAATGCCAGATGTTAGCCTGGTTTTGTGCAAAGCTTATTTGAAAACTTAATATTACAATAAGTAGTAAGCAGTGCCTTGGGCTCATCATACGGTAAAATTAAGTTATTTGTTTTTGGTATAAGATGCCCTACCAAAAAAGGGTAGGGCATCTGTATGTAAGAAAACCTATATTTTAGTAAATAGTTAATATTGGAATCCCTACACCATTAGTTCCAAAATATGAACATGAATAAGAAGCGTTCGTGCTTTTTTGGCCGCAAAATTGTTCACCTGAAGGATCACGCATCTGAACATCTACAAATATTTTAAAACTTGGAGCATCATCGTGTTGTAATGCACAATAATCCTCAACTCCAACTTGCGCACTATTAAAAGTGTATGAGTAAGTTCCACTCGGTAAAACAACATAAGAATTGTATGTTACTACTGCATTATTGTTGGCCTCATCAATAATTGTTATTGCGACCAGATAACCATAATTTAACATTACGTCATCACATGTTGAATTTACGTCAATTTGCCAGTCAACCTTTACCTCCCATGCACTTTGAGCCGACAACCTGCTCATTCCAAGTAAAAATACTACTGATAAAATAATTAATTTTTTCATGTTACATTAAATTTAGATTAGTAATTAGACGATTTTCCTGATATCAGCATAGTACTGCTTATTTGAATTCTCAGACGCCGGGACCAAATTCAGGTGGTAAAACCAACTCCAAACAAGAAGACTTTCAAAATACCGGGACATTACTTATCTTTGCCGACTGGCCTCCTTTCTTTGTTTTCGATATTTGAGTCGTATCATTGTCGTGAATAATTTAAGGGGGTTTTTGTTTTTTTACTTATGCGTAGTTGTTTTTTGTTATTTGCATTTCGTTTAATTAACTGTACTATTTAATCAAACGTAGTTAATAGTTGTTCTTCAAAGGTACTGATAAAAAATTGGGAAAAACAAGTTTTTTTTTTTTTTTGCAATATTATTCATGTGGCTATAAAACAGCAATATAGCATATGATTTGATGATGTTCTTTATGTGCTGATTCCATCATTTGTATTTTGGACATCTAATGCCGCTGATAATTTCTGCGCAAACAGGGGGTACTTTGGGTTACCTGGATTGAAATCCAGGCTTACTATATCGGCCGTGCCGCTGGCACTTGGATGTGGGTGTAAATGATACTCATTACCATCTTCACCAATCATAATAATCTGTGCCCCCCGCATTGCCCCGATGGCCATCGGGAGGGGGGCGTACGGGGTTCCAATGAGGCCAGATCAACCTGTGGCAGAGAGGTTAACGCCTGCCCGACTCAGTCAAGGAATAAGGATCATTCAATTTTTAAAACTCAGCAGTATGAAATCTCAAAGGTTGTTATTTTATTCATAAATTCAAACTGGTAAAAAAAGTATTCCTTCATGTAAATCATAATTTGCTCCATTGCCACCATTGTAGGTTGTGGGATTTATAGTACTTTCGTTCCGCTAAAACCGTCATTATTCAATCAAAAATATCTATGGTCCGGCTTAGGTTAACATTATTGTTATTTGCGCTTTTTTTTAATTACTTTGCTAAAAGTCAGCAGGTTGCTGTAGTTTTAAGCGGAGGAGGTGCCAAAGCCTTTTCTCATATTGGGGTGTTGATGGCGCTCGAAGAAAATGACATTCCCATCGATTATGTTGTAGGTAATTCCATGGGGGCACTTATTGGGGCACTTTATGCATCCGGCTATAGTCCCGTAGAAATTCAGGCCATGCTTACTGATCCGGCTTTTATCAGCTTAAATAAGCTGAACGATGAACGAAAGGTTCGGTTTTATCAACACAAAGAACCCAATGCTTCATTTGCTTCCTTTCCATTTTATATTCAAAATGGGCTGCGTTTTGACATTCCCTTCAAGAGGTATGATCTACAATACGTTGATTTTAAGATGATGAGCGCCTTTGCTACTGCAACGGCAGCAGCCAACTATCAATTCGACAGCCTGATGGTTCCTTTCAGGTGCGTTGCTGCTGATATTGATTCGAGCAATCTGGTTGTATTTAGAGACGGCAACCTGGCAAAGGCAGTGCGCGCATCCATGACATTTCCGCTTTTTATCCGGCCAGTTGAAATTGAGGGAAAAATGCTTTTTGATGGTGGCATGTACAACAATTTTCCGGTAGATGTTGCATTTGAAGAGTTTAATCCCGATTTTATTATCGGAAGCAAAGCAGTCAGAAATTTTTCAAAAGCCAATCCCGACGATCTGGTGTCGCTGCTCCAGAATATGCTCATGCAAAAGGCCAATTATACAATCGATTCAGCTGTCGGGTTTCTGATTGAAACCACCTGCGGAAACGAAGGTATTTTTCATTTTTCACGTATCCAGGAATACATTGATAGCGGTTATGTGGCTGCCACACGCATAATGCCGGAATTAAAACAAAGGCTGCCTCATTCGCATACAAAAGCCTCAAAAGCGGAACTTCGCCAGAAATTTACCGCCAAAAAGCCAAATGCCTATGTGAATAAAGTGAAGTTTTTAGGGGTAAATGATGATCAACAACAATATTTCCAGCAGATTTTAGGATTGAAAAAACAGCCGGGCTTTAATCTCGAAACCATTGATCATTTTTTTGTGAAGCTACATCGGAATGAGAATGTAAAAAGTGTTTATCCTTCTCTTATCTATTATCCTCATAGCAAGGGAAATGAGTTGGAGTTGGAGATCAACCTGGCCGATCCGTTGGCAGTCGATATAGGAGGCTATATTTCTTCGTCCGGCGTTAATGAAGGCTATGTAGGGCTGGATTATATGCGATTGGGAAAAACAGCCAAACACTTTTCAGCCAGTGCCAACTTTGGAACTTTTTATAACAGCGTTGCGGGATCGGCCCGAATTGAGTTTCCTGCCAGGCTTCCTCTTATTATACAGGCTCATTTTTCAACTTCCAGAAAGAATTATTTTAGTAATGCACGCTATTTCTTCGAGGACCAGTTCCCGGCATACATCCTCCTTGACGAAAATTATTTTGAATTGGCAGGGATTGTCCCTGCAGAGCAGAATGGATTATTTACCCTGGGTTTCAGTAACCTGAATTTGAATTTCAGATATTATCAGGACAACTATTTTTCGCGTAACGATACATCGGACATCTCCAACTTTTATTTTGCCACCCCTTTTATTGAATATGAATATGAAACCCTCAACAGAAAACAGTTCGCCTCAAGGGGCAGGTACCTGCTGATGGGTTTAAATACCTATTTTGGTACTGAACATACCATTCCGGGTAGTAAGAACGAAGGGTCAATGGAGATAAAACGTGATTTGAATTTTTACAGTCTGGTTGTTCGGTATCAACAATATTGGAAGATAGCTTCCCTCGTAAATATGGGAATTTCCTTTGATTTGGATGTTTCTAACAAGCCCGTCCTGTCGAATTATGTTTCCAGTTTGCTTCTCTCATCGCCTTTTGAACCGCTGGAAATAATGAAAACAAAGTTTTTGGAGAGCTACAGGGCACCTTCCTCAGGAGGACTGGGACTAATTACTATTTTTGAGCTCAACCGGCAGTTTGAATTGAGAATAAATGGATATCTTTATGTTCCTTACCAAAAGATTTTATTGGCCGAAAATGGAAGAACTCCACTGTTGAGCGAACCCTTTTCTCATCAATCCATAGCCGCGTCAACCCAGATCGTTTACCATCCCCCGATTGGGGTTATTAGTGCCAGTGTTAATTATCTTGATCAGCAGGGACCTAAGTTTGGATTCTTACTCAATTTGGGATATTTACTGTTTAATAAATCCAGGTTTTATCGTTAAAAACCGGCTCAGATACCCTCGTAACGAGGCCCAGCTTTTGCATACTGGCATCGATAGAGTTGGCCGGTTATTAGAATCGGTTTAAACAAACGAATTAAAGGTTAAACCTTTAAGGTCGTATGTTTTATTTGCTATTTTTGTCCCTTTATAAATTGAAAAAAAGTTACCTGAACTGAAAACTATGTACCGTAAGCTAATTAGCCGGTCGGACTCAAACAATTGATATTAAATGGAAACCAAGATTCAACCTGATCAAAATCCCGAGGGACTCCAAACGACAGAGTCACAAGAGGATATGTCTCTTTCGACACCTGTGGTAGTCGACGACATCAAAAATTCACAAATCTCACCCGAAGAAAAACAATGGATTTCGGAAGCTCTTACTATCGATCATCCTTCACCTGTATCAACTTCTCCGGTTGAGACGGCTACACCGCCAGAACCAAAGGAAGTTCATCATCAAGGGCCTCAAATAAGCGGCTCCGAACGGAGGATTATTGTACGTTTACTTCGGGGCAACTCCGCTGCTGTTGAGGAATACCTGGATTATACCAGCGAAGAAATCAATTATAACGATTTAAATAAGCAGGAACTTGTTGATTTGCTTGAAGATGCGGTCCAGGAGGGTGATTTTGAAGTAGTGAAATCTCAGGTTACAAAAATTAATGCCGCATTACGCAAAATTGTTAAGGAGGAACACGATAAGGAACGGCATGAATTTGTTACAAATGGAGGTAAAGAAGAAGAATTTGTTCCTGTTGAAGATTCATTGGATATCCGTTTTCGTGAAGCATTTAATCAATACAAGCAAAACAAGGCCCGTCATTCAGAGGAAGTTGAAAAGGTAAAAGTTCTCAATCTGCAACGTAAGCTCGATTTGCTGGAAGAATTAAAAGTGCTGATTAACTCGGAAGAAACACTGAAGAAGACGTATGACGAGTTTAAAAATCTTCAGGATACCTGGAAAGAAATTGGCATGGTGCCTGCTGCCGAATTACGCAATTTGTGGCAGAATTATCATTTTTTGGTGGAGAAGTTCTTCGATAAAGTTCGGATAAATAAAGAATTACGTGATCTGGACATGAAAAAGAACATGGAACAGAAAATTGAACTTTGCGAAAAAGCCGAAGAACTTTTGATGGAAAAATCCATTATAAAGTCGTTTAAATTACTTCAACATTACCATGAAAAATGGCGCGAAGTGGGTCCTGTGCCTTCCGATGTGAAGGAAGATATTTGGGAACGGTTTAAAGGGGCTTCAGATAAAATCAATCAACGCAGAAAAGATCATTATAAAGAATTACAGGGACAGCAACAGTCGAATTTCAATGCAAAAAAGGCACTGATTGAAAAAGCGGAGGAAATATTAGCAATCACACCCGAATCGTTAAAAGATTGGCAGAGCAAAACAGATCAGGTAAATGAACTGGTTAGGATGTGGAAGTCCATCGGGAGGGCTCCCAATGAGCATAACGATGAGGTGTGGCAGCAATTCAGGGAAAAACTGGATGGGTTTTTTACCGCCCGTCGTAATTATCTGAACGAACTTAAAGATCAACAAATAAACAACTACAACCTGAAACTTGATCTGTGTGTACGCGCCGAATCGTTTGCTGAAAGTGAAGATTGGAAAGAGATAACCCGCGAACTCATCAACTTGCAGAAAGAGTGGAAGAAAATCGGGCCTGTACCAAGAAAACATTCCGACAAAATTTGGAAAAGGTTTAGGTCAGCCTGCGATCAGTTTTTTGAAAGAAAATCATCGCATTTTAAAAATCAACATGGTTTTGAAGAAGAAAACCTGAAGAAAAAGCAGGAACTGGTTGCTAAAATCGTGGGCTTCGAAATGCAAAACCAAAAATCGGCCGATATGGAAGCCTTAAATGGTTTTCAAAGAGAATGGGTCGAGATTGGTCATGTGCCATTTCAGATGAAAGATAAAATTCAGCACGAATACCGTGAGGCCATCGACAACCTCATGAACAAAATGCATTTGAGTAAATCAGAAGCCATTGTCACGGATTTTAAAACCAGGGTGGAGTCGCTTAAAACAGGTCCTGAGTCCGACCGTAAACTTTATCAGGAACGCAATGCGCTGGCCATTAAAATGAAACGAATCCAGGACGATGTGATGTTGTGGGAAAATAACATTGGGTTCTTTTCTAATTCTAAACAGGCCAATAAACTAAAAATGGAATTTGAAAATAAAATAGAAAGAGCGAAGCAGGAACTCGCTGTGATGAAGGAACAATTAAGATTGCTTAACTAGAGTGGCAGGAAATATTTTTGGAAATTTTCTACAACTGGCCTCTTTTGGTGAGTCGCATGGTGTGGCCATTGGAGGGGTACTTGATGGTTTTCCTTCGGGAATAACAATTGATTTTGAGCAAATTACTTTTGAGCTAAATCGCAGACGACCCGGCCAATCGCATTGGGTGAGCAGCCGCAATGAACCTGATGCGGTGGAGTTTTTGTCGGGTATTTATAAGGGTGTATCTTTGGGGACACCCATCGCGTTTATCATTCGGAATACTAACCAGCATCCCGATGACTATGATCATCTGGAAGATGTTTTTCGACCATCACATGCCGACTTTACCTACCAAAAGAAATATGGGGTTCGCGATCATCGGGGTGGCGGCCGTGCTTCGGCACGCGAAACCATTGCCAGGGTAGTAGCCGGGGCACTGGCGAAACAATTGTTGGCAAAAGCAGGCATTACCTTTCAGTCGTACGTTAACCGGATTGGCACTGTGGCAATTGATCAACCCTATCATGAGCTTGATTTAAGCCAAACAGAAAAGTCACCATTGCGCTGCCCTGATCCTGAAATTTCATCTGCCATGGAAGAGGCCATTGCCATTGCAGCCAAAACTGGCGACACGTTAGGAGGAGAGATCATTTGTATCATACAACAGGTGCCTGTTGGTTTAGGTGAACCTGTGTTTAATAAGCTGCATGCCGATCTGGCCAGGGCCATCATGGGCATCAACGCGGTAAAGGGTTTTGAAATTGGATCCGGTTTCAAGGCTGCCTCTATGACAGGCTCGCAGCACAATGACCTGTTTGTCGAGGAAAACGAGAAAGTACATACCCTTACCAACTTTTCGGGAGGTATCCAGGGTGGCATTTCCAATGGAGAGGATATTTATTTTAAGGTGGCATTTAAACCGGTAGCAACCCTGATGAAACCACAGGAATCTATTGATAGAGAAGGAAATCAGGTGATTGTCCTGGGCAAAGGCCGACATGATGTAACCGTTGTGCCAAGAGCTGTTCCCATCGTTGAAGCCATGGCTGCATTGGTGATTGCCGATCATTTTCTGATGAGCAGGATGGCGCGGTTTTAGTCCGCGGTTTATATTGATTTCTTCCTTACCAGGATATACACAAACAAAAAAAAGAGCGGATTTAAAATAAACCCGCTCTTTTTAATTTTTGGTATTGACTATTGCAACACAATTTTTCTAACCGTTGTACCTTTTTGGCTGATGATGCTCAGCAAATAAACTCCTTTTGCCTGATCGCTCAGGTCAAAAGTGTTTGAATAGTTCCCGGTGAATGAACCCGGTTGTTCATCGAATACTACCTGTCCGTTGATGTTGGTCAACCTGATTTGCAGTTTATCTGCTTTTTCGGCATCGAAGCTCAGTTTAAGCTGACCGGTGGTTGGATTTGGAAAAATTGACAGGTTTTCGTAAACAATCGGCTCATCCACTCCAACACCATCAATGGTGTATGTTAGCGACCAACCCGGATTGTTGACGTATGCGTTTGTTCCCCAGGTCATAAAAATGAGGTCGGTTTCCACTTCGATAGGATCGGGAAGAATATTACCTGAAAACTCACCTATAATTTGACTGTTACCATCATAAATGGTCAGTTTATCGGTTACAGCTTCAGTATTGAACTCAGTGAAATCCAGACGATACCGAACACCTTCAGGATGTTGGATCATATAAATACAAGTGGCCAGGTCATTATAATAAAAACTTCCACTTCCATCGGTGATGGTGCCGGTTGCATCTGCAAAAACTTGTGTGCCTGTGCAATAAGTTGGCAATACACTGGTATATTCTATATTAAAGCCTGCACCGGTTCCGGTAGTGGTAAATGTTACCAATACTTGATTTCCTGTGGACGAAAAATCTTGAAGACTTGCATCATCACCCGAATACTCACCCAATAATGGAGCACTTGTGCTGTTCCCATCATAAATTCTTAATACATCACTTGCCGCCGTGCTAAACTGAACAAAATGAAAATTGATTTTAGTAACAGAATCTTGTTCTGTTTGAGGAGAGATCAGCCATTGAGCGTTCATTCCGGAAGTATAATCTTCAATCGGCCCACTTCCATCGGTAAAGGAACCGGCAATAAATCCAAGCTCGGTTAGTCCGCTGGCAACATAAGGATAGTTAGCATCGGCAGGGAAAAAGTTACGGATCATCCCTTGTTGTTGGTTGTAACCATTCACATCAGTTAAGGTGTAATATCCGTTTGCAGAACCACTCCATCCAAAGTTGAAATGGAAATAATCATCATCCTGATATCCATCGCATCCAAAAGCATGTCCGCCTTCACTCGATCGTCCTGAATAGTAAATCGGGCGACTTGCATCGATTTCACCTTTTACGTTATTGGTCCATGCTGCGGATGTATAACTGGATTTTTGGATGTATTGAACCGATGGGCTATACCCAAAATAGGTGGATAAAGCGTAAGGAACATCCTGGCTATAGGCTCCTGAACCATCGGGTGCGAAACCCATATCAACGCTAACGGCAGCATGGTAACCAATTTCGGCAATCTCCCAAATAAATTTCGTGTTGATGTTGTCTTGCATCCCGTCCCATTCATAGGAAGAAGCACCATAGTTTACAGATTGAGTCCCATAAGGATAAATGTAGTAACTGTGCTGACCACTTCCCTGTAGCGGGTATCTCCAGTAATGCATGATCATCGACATGGCCGTGGCAACACATCCCACATAAACATGACCACCCGGACCTGCTGCGTCTTCAGGGCACATCATATTGTATGGGTTGTCCTGATTCCAAGTCGAGGTAAGTAAAGGTTCTACAGCACGATTGCCGCGGAGATTTAAATTGGATGGCTCATTTGTCATCAACCGCTGCCATGAAGCAGCTGTTTCGCTATTGGCTTCCAGGTCGTTTTCCTGAACGAATTTAACCTGATCAGCATAATTTTGCATGTAACTTCTGAAATTTTCTGCCTGTAATTCTTTCAATGGGAATGATCCATCAAAGTTGTATCCCAAAACCGGAACCATGACATCATCGGCTGCAACTACCACCCATCCTTTTTCAAAATTGATGACATAATATGCCTGATCAATTAAAAATGATTCTTTGATACTCAGGTCATGATAGTTTATGGCCTCACCATATTGGTTCGATTTTTCAAAAAAGAAATTTACAGCGACCTGCTCGGCGGTCGACATGGAAATGTTTTTGGCAAATAGGCTTGCAGTAAATGCAACAAGCACAAAAATACCAAGTAAAATTTTTGATTTCATAGTGATCTAATTATTTGATTATAAAATATCCCGGGCAAATATACCCTTTTTAAAATTAAGCGCACATACAAATCCAATGGAATGACAAAAAAAAGCGTAAAAGGTTGTATGTCTGTCAGACGTTTGCACTGCATGGTCCAAAATAGACTGCCATATTGTATAAAGGGTTTTAGTATTTTTGCAATTCCCGATTCAAGGTGAATGCTATTAACACCTGATAACAAATTGGTCGGTTATAAATTTGCACTCGATGAGAATTCATGACAATAATGAAGTCGGAAAGTATGAAGCGTTTCTAAAGAAATAAAGTAGATGACCTCAATCCTTATTACAAATATAAAACAGCTCATTCAAACTGAAGAAACGCCTAAATTAAAGGTTGTTGGCAAACAAATGGCTGAATTGCCAACCATCAGGGATGCCTGGTTATTTATTGATGCGGGGATTATTGCCGGATTCGGATCCATGTCATCGTTCGACCGGAATTTATTGGTTGAGCAAACAACAGATATGTTCGAAATAGATGCCTTCGGGAAAATGGTATTTCCTTCTTTTGTTGATTCACACACCCACTTGGTCTATCCGGCTTCACGCGAAATAGAATATATTGATAAAATAAAAGGACTTTCTTACGAAGAAATTGCCGCTCGTGGCGGTGGAATACTGAATACTGCCAGGCGATTGAAAGATATAAGCGAAGAAGCACTGCTCAAGGCTTCATTAGCGAGGCTGAAAGAAATTACCCGATATGGTACTGGCGCGGTGGAAATAAAAAGTGGTTATGGTCTTGATCTGGAAGGGGAATTGAAGATGCTCCGCGTCATCAGGAAGCTGAAGGAAATGTCGCCGTTAACTATTAAAGCTACCTTTCTGGGTGCACATTCCATCCCTTTGGAATACCGTGGCAAACAGGATCAATATGTTGACCTGGTGATTAACGAAATGCTTCCACAGGTGGCTGAGGAACAGCTGGCTGATTACGTGGATGTTTTTTGCGACACCGGTTTTTTTACTGTGAGGGATACTGAACGCATCCTTGAAGCCGGACTAAAATATGGTTTGCAAGGGAAAATTCATGCCAACGAGCTGGATTACAGTGGTGGTATACAGGCTGGTGTAAAATATGGTGCGCTGTCGGTTGATCACCTGGAATACACAGGACAAAAGGAAATAGATGCCCTGCTTCATTCAGAAACCATGCCTACCGTTCTGCCCGGTGCCGCTTTTTTTCTTGGAATGGTCTATGCGCCGGTCAGGATGATGATTGATGCCGGTCTTCCTGTGGCCCTGGCCAGCGACTTCAATCCGGGATCGGCACCTTCGGGCAATATGCAGTTGATATTGTCCATGGCGAGTATTTTATATAAAATGCTACCGGAGGAAGCCATTAACGCCACCACCATTAATTCGGCCTATGCCATGGGTTTAAGCAAGGAATTGGGAAGCATCGCGGTTGGGAAAAAAGCCAATGTATTTATTACCGCCGAAATTCCATCCTACGAATTTATGCCCTACGCTTTTGGATCGAACAAAGTAGAAACGGTCATTTTAAATGGCGAAGTACAGTCGGTTTGATAGGAAATAAAGAAGCAATACAAGTTCCTTTTTTTATGAATAAATTTGAGAAATATGAACGCATTTAAAGCTTATGATATACGTGGAGTTTGGGGAACCGACCTGACACCGGAAATGGTGTATCGGATCGGTTATTTTTACAATCAGGTTTTCCCGGTGAAATCGGTTCTGGTGAGCCGCGACATGCGTTTATCATCCGATGATATGTTTCAATCGCTTTGCGATGGCTTGCGTGGTGCAGGTATAAATGTGTTTGATGGAGGGTTAACCACTACTCCCATGAATTATTGGGGCAATGGAAAGTATGGATTTGACGGATCAATCATGATCACCGCCTCACATAACGCACGTGAATATAATGGTTTGAAATTCTCCGGTCCCAATGTCCGTCCGATAGGTTATGCCGATGGGCTCGATTGTTTGGAAGCGATGGTTGCAGGACAAGAGCCTGTGATTACCCGGTTGCAGGGACACCTTTACCAAAAAGATTATGCGGCCGCTTACCTTCAATTTCTGGAGCAATATGTACAACCATACCACCTGATCAACATGGTAGTCGATTGCTCGAATGGCATGGCCGGATTGTTTGCTCAACAACTATTTGGACAGGAAGCCACGTACCTTAACCTGCAACCCGATGGAAGTTTTCCTTCACACCAGCCAAATCCGCTGGAAGCGGAAAACCGGGATGAAATAGTAAAGGCCGTGGTCGAGATGGGTTGTGATATCGGTATCATTTTCGATGGCGATGCCGACAGGGTGATGTTTATTGATGAAAAAGCCCGGTTTGTATCCCCTGACCTGATCATCGCCTTGTTGGGAAAATATTTTTTTGGACAACAAAAGGAAACCGGGCGGGTGGTTCAGGACATCAGAACTTCAAAAGCCGTGGCTGAGTACCTCAACCGATATGGGGTTGAAGTAGATATTTGGCGTGTGGGCAGGGCTTTTGGTGCCACCAAACTTAAAGAAGTGGCCGGTATCTACGGAGGAGAGCTGGCCGGTCATTATTATTTCAGAGACTTCTATTATTCCGACAGTGGTTTGCTGGCTGCTCTTTTGGTATTAAATATACTGCGCGAGGCTAAAATGAACGGACAGTCCTTATCACAACTGATAGATGAAATCTCGGTTTATGCCAATACAGGTGAGGTGAATTTTAAAATCGAAGAAAAGGAGAAAGCCATGGAAGCAGTGGTGAGCTATTTTAAAAATTCTGAGTCCCCGCTGAGGTTGCTCGATTTTGATGGTTACCGGCTCGATTTCCCAGATTGGTGGTTTAATATCAGGCCCTCGAATACAGAGCCTTATTTGCGATTTCTGGCTGAAGCCAAATCAGAAAAGCTGCTAAAAACCAAAACAAAGATCATCTACCAAATTCTGAAACAATTTGAACACTAAGTGATTACCTTTCTAACCGAGTCGATGATCGTTCCATCTACCCATTTGATAACGGCAACGATTTCATCACCAAGCACTAGTTTCTCCGGTACTCCGCAAATAGCTTCAGCCTCAGCTTTAAGTTCCTCAATTGTTTTCAATGGCAACCCACTGTCTTTCACCTTGTCGATCAAATCCTGTCTCAGTGGATTGATGGCAATACCACGCTCTGTAACAATTACATCTATCATTTCACCGGGAGCGCAGATCGTTGTTACCTCATCGCGAATAATGGGAATCCGGTCGCGGAACAAGGGGATGGGCAGGATGGTGGTTTTGGCAAAAAGCGTGTTTTGCCAGCCGCCAATTCCATGCAACAAATAGCCATCGCTGTGGGTAACCACGTTGGCATTATAGTGTACATCTACTTCAGTAGCACCCAAAATGACCACATCCAACAGGGAAGCAAAGTTACCTTTGCCGTGGTAATTATAGCTGGTGAATGGAGAGGTGGCCACATGATTGACGTTTTCGCGCATGCTGCGAACACCATCCAGGTCAAAGGTTTGCCCATCGAGGATGTAATCTACCAGGCCCTCTTCCAGCATTTCGACAGCGTATTTATTGCTTCCGGCCCTGATGAAGCGGGCTTTCCAGTTGTTTTTTCGGAGGATGTCACCAAAATAATTTCCAATGGATAAAGCCGTTCCGCCGGCTCCTGCCTGGTACGAAAAGCCATCATGAATGAGCCCGGCTGCTTCACAAAATTTGGCAGTGATCTCCGCTATTAACAGTCGATCGGGGCTCTTGGTAATCATGGTGGTTCCGGAAACAATTTTTTCTGAAATGCCCACCTGGTCCACTTTTACCACATAATCAACATAGTTGCCATGGATTTGCCAGGGGATGCAAGGAAACGGTATCAGGTTATCGGTTACCACGATTACTTTTTCGGCATATAGCGAGTCGCCCAAAGCAAAGCCAAGTAAGCCGCAGGCTGCATCGCCATTCACGCCGTTTGCATTTCCAAAGGCATCAGCCGTGGGTGCCGCGATGACTGCTATGTCGATTTTTACCTCGCCATCCTGGATGGCCTGGTAGCGTCCGCCATGCGAACGCAGTACGCCCAGTCCGGCCATCTTGCCTTCTGAAACAAATTTCCCCAATGGCCCGTTCATGCTGCCTTCAATCCGGTTGATGGTGCCATCTTCCATATATTTTATAAGCCTTTCCTGACAAGGGAAGGAGGCCGATGGGAACCAACGCAGGTTCTTTATTCCCAGCTCATTTGCAATATCAAAAATTTGATTGGAGATCAGGTCGCCATTTCTAAAATGATGGTGGGTCGACAGGGTCATTCCATCTTTTAATCCGGCATTGATCAAAGCGTCTTTTAATGTGGCTACGACTTTATTGCCATCTTCGGGATAATCCATGCAACTGGCAATTTTAGGCCCGTACTTTCTGCCGGTGGGCCGGTATTTTCCAACTCCCTGAAAAGGAACATGTTCTTCTCCATTAATGATTGTCGGAACCATCCTTCCAACGGCATTCTTAACTATATTATCGTATTTTTTCATTGTGTCGATTTTAAATACTCTTTTTGTCTACTATCATTTTTAGGTTATTTTGCAAAAGTACAAGGTAAACGAATTAAGCATGTTGTTCCCAATCTTTTGCCAGCTTACCGGATTCAGTTGCCAATTGAATGGTGCGTTGAGCACGCTTCACCACCGGGGCATCAATCATTTTTGTTCCCAACGAAACCACTCCTAAACCACGTCTTTCGGCTTCTTTAAATGCCAATACGATTTTTTTTGCCTTATCAATTTCAAGTGGTTCAGGGGCGAAGTTATCGTGTATTACCTGAATCTGTCGGGGGTGGATACAACCCATACCATCAAAGCCAAGCCCTTTACTGGTTTTTACGTTTTCAGCCAGGGCTTCCATATCCGAAACATCAGAGAAAACAGAGTCGATGGCCTGTATGCCCGCCGCACGCGCTGCATTGACGACCATGCTGCGGGCAAAAAACGATTCTTTGCCTTCATGGGTTCGTTGTGTGCCTAAATCGGCAGAATAGTCTTCCAATCCAATGGCCATGGCAACCACATTGTTTGCTGAACAGGCAATTTCGTAAGCGTTGAGAACACCTTTGGCACTTTCGATGATGGGCATGAGCCAGATGGGAAAATCGCCCATATTGTGTTCTTTTTTAATCTCCACAATGGCCTGGTTTACTAAAATGAGATCGTTGGCGCTTTCGCACTTGGGTAATAAAATCAAATTGGGGTATTGCGGCACAATCGCCTTTAAATCATCCAATCCTTTGGGAATTTGGTTGATACGAACCATGCGTTCTGCCCCATAAAAATTCAGGTTGCGCAATGCATTTCTCACCAAAAACCTGGCTTCGACTTTTTTTGAAGGGGCTACCGCGTCTTCCAGGTCCAGAATGAGCCCGTTTGGATGGTGAATACCAGCATTGATCATGAGATTTGGACTGTTGCCCGGGAGATAGAGCCTCGAAAACCTGAATTGTTCTTTCAAGCTGGGCTGGTTGTTATTTCCTTTTTGAGGAAGCAGATATTCCTTTTGGGTGTTTACTTTCTCCCTGATGGCTGCTTCAATGCGCGCAGCCATTACAAAATCGAGTGCGCCCGTATCAACAATGTCCAGGTGGGCATGTTCGATGTGAAAAAAAACGAGCATGTCTTCGGCCAATTTTCTGATGGACTTACCGTAAAGTGCCAGTACTTTGCTCTTAATATCAATGATTTTACCTCCAGAGTCGCGTAACTCAAAGGAAACATAACAATCCGACTTGCTTCCCGGATCGTTGTTGCCTGCAAAACTATAATTATTCATAGGCTGATGGTTGAAATTTGCCAGCAAAGTTAGTATTGTTTTTGTATCTTTGTTTCCCGGCTTCGGACAAAAAAACTTTCTCACTACTTGCACTATGATGGTTTCCGGAGCCGGTTTTTCTCTATGAAAAAATCAGTTCCATACCTGTTGGTATTCGTTCAGCTAAGCAGCCTGCTCTTTCTTTTTGTTAGTGCTCCCATGCTTTCCATCAGTGGTTCGGGGTTATTGGTTGAGGCCGCAGGGGTTTTCCTGGGGCTTCGTGCCATCTTTATTATGAGAATAGGCAATTTCCGAATTGTGCCACTTATAAAAGTTGGTGGCGTTCTTGTGACTTCAGGTCCTTACAAATACATAAGGCATCCCATGTACCTGGCTCAGGTGATTGTTGTTGCCCCTTTGGTGGTTGACTATTTCTCCTGGGTGCGTTTCGGCGTCATTTTGATATTGATATTAGACCTATTGATCAAGATTCAATTTGAAGAAAAGCGGTTGCTCAACCATTTTCCTGATTATGATGTATACAGGAAGAATTCGTGGAAACTGATTCCATTTCTTTATTAGTAGCTAATACATTCCACTCTCATAATAAACCATGTTATTTTGTCAGTTCGGCATAATTTGACATCTAAAACTTGCCATCCGGTCATTGGCATATTATTTGATAAAGTGAAGCCAAATCAAAATTAACAATGAGCTTACCCTCCATCACATCGCACAGCGAAATGCTGACTTTTTTAAAAGAAGGTCAGAGAACCTATGTGCTACTATACCGCAAAGGATCAGAAGCCAGTGATTGCAGTTACCACAACATTGAAAAAGCACTCAACCAAATCGAAAATATTCACCTGGTGGTCGCCGATGTAACTACTGTTAGAGATATCCATGAACATTATCCTGTTACTTCTGTACCTTCATTGATCGTGTTTGAAGGACGGCAGTTTACCAATGTAGTTAAAGGATGCAACGATGACGGATTTTACAAATCGTTGTTCGAAAGTGCCCTGTTTTCAGCGAAAGCGGCCGAAAGCGGAACTCCACAAAAAAGGGTGACAGTTTATTCAACACCCAGCTGTTCGTGGTGCAACACACTAAAAACTCATCTGAAAAAGAATGGCGTCCGGTTCACCGATGTGGACGTATCACGCGATCAAAAGGCTGCCGAGGCCATGGTGAAACGGAGTGGTCAGCAAGGAGTACCTCAAACTGATATCAATGGTGAAATGATCATTGGTTTCGACAAAACCCGCATCAACACCTTACTTGGAATTCAATAATTAAGAATCAATCATAAAACAATAAAAAAGATGAAAGAACTTCAGCCTTTAAATGAAAATGTGTTGCTGGATATCAGCGACAGCAAAGCCGAACAAAAAACTGCCTCCGGAATTATTATTCCCGACTCTGCCAAGGAAAAACCACAATATGCGCCTGTGGTGGCACTTGGAACCATTGAAAATGCAGCTATTGTTGTTGGCGACATCGTTTATTATAAAAAATATGCAGGAACTGAGTTTGATTTTGAAGGTAAGAAATACCTGATGATTCCTTACGCCGATTTGTTGGCAAAAATAGTTGAAACTGAGGCTATTTAATCCTGCCGAAAATACCTGAACGGGCTGTACATGAACCATGTATGGCCCGATTTATTTTTGGAGCTTTTTAAAGGCTTTACCAATTTTACCAATGATACTCGTGGCTGTGAGGGCTTCCATGGATGTCTTTATTGCAGCCAGATCTCCGGCCAGTCCATGAATATAAACACCCAGAACACAGGCAATTCCAGGCGTATAACCTTGTGCAAGTAAACCCGTAATCAAGCCTGTGAGCACATCGCCGCTTCCACCGGTGGCCATTCCGGGGTTTCCGGTTGAGTTGAAATAAATGTGTCCATCCGGAAAAGCAATGCTGGTATTGGCTCCTTTTAAAACGATGTATAAACCATATTTCATCGACAGCTCGCGTTGTTTTTCAAGGCGGTCGAAATCGTTCTTCCAGGTTCCGAACAGCCGTTCAAATTCTTTGGGATGTGGGGTGAGGATGGTGTTTTTAGGCAAAAACGGAATCCAGGTTTTGTTCATGGACAGGATGTTGAGTGCATCTGCATCCAATAACAATGGAACCTGGGTTTGTTGAATAAGCAATTTAATGGCTTTTTGAGATTGTTCCTCGGTGCCCAATCCCGGGCCAACACCCACAGCGGAATAAGCGTCTATTTTGGGCATTTCCGACAGGTAATATTCGTATCTGTCGATGCTCAACATAGCCTCAGGACAGGCTGTCTGCATGATGGGAGCTCCCCATCGGGGAACATGGGTATGAACAAGCCCGACTCCCGATTTCAAGGCGGCCTGTGTGGCGAGGATGGCAGCACCCATTTTCCCGAATCCTCCTGCAATAAGCAACGCATGGCCATAAGTACCTTTATGTGAAAACCTCAGTCGTTTTTTCAGGGAAGGAGCCACGTCCGCTTTGGTCATATAAAAATTTCTGGTGCTGGTTTTATTGATGTAGTCATGATGAAGACCAATGTCCAGAAATTCCCAATGTCCGGTATATAGGTCGTTTTCAGGTAGTAAGAACGCCAGTTTTGGAAATTGAAAACTCAGGGTATAGTCGGCTTTTATAATGGCTGTTTTTGGATCGGTAGGCCGATCGGCATACAGTCCCGAAGGCATATCCACTGCAACTTTTATAGATTTTAGACTATTGATGTGATGAATTACCCTGGCAGGAAATCCCTCGATGGGCTTCGAGAGTCCTGATCCGAAAATGGCGTCTATAATCTGTTCGTCTTCCTGAATGGCAGGAAGTGCACTCTCTGGCGTTATTTCTACAATTTTATTGTTTGCACATCCCTTTAGGGCTGTCAGGTTCGTATTAAAATCGGAAGAGCTATGTTCGGAATGCCTTATTATATAGGTGGTAACGAGATATCCGGCCTTCAACAGCAACCTGGACAAAACCAGTCCGTCGCCGCCATTGTTTCCCAGTCCGCAGAAAATATGGACGGGTTTATCGGTGTAAGGATTGTTGGCTACCCACCAAAAATATAATTCCTCTGCGGCCCTTTCCATCAGAAGAATGGACGTGATGGGTTCGTTTTCTATGGTATAGCGATCGGCTTCCCGGATTTGTTCAATGTTAAAAATTTTCATGGCGTAACCTTTTTTCAAAGCTACAGAAAAATTCGGGAAGTAAGGTTGTAAATGTTAGGATTTCTCAAACTCTATCACCGTAATCTCAGGCAACATTCCTATTCGTCCGGGATATCCGATAGAACCCAAACCACGGTTTACATACAGGTAACGGGGATTGGTACTGTCCTGATAAAGACCGGCCCAGAATTTATACATGTATTGTGCCGGGCTCCACTTGATGTCTTTGGTCTCGATTCCAAATTGAAATCCATGAGTATGTCCTGACAAAGAGAGATCTACGGGATAATTTCCCGGAACCACGATTTTTTCCCAATGGGAAGGGTCGTGGGTTAACAAAACACGAAATCCGGCCTTCTCAGCGCCGGCCATGGCCTTGTCGATATCGCCCAATTGTGGGAAACGGGGGTTATGCCCCCAGTTTTCAACGCCCAGCAGTGCCATTGAATCATCTCCTTTGTTAATGATCACATGCTCGTTAAGCAGTAATTTCCAGCCGATCTTTTGATAAAACCCAAACAACTGGTCCATGTTTTCCTGCTTGGCTTCTTCCGTAGGCCAACTCACGTAGTTGCCATAATCGTGGTTGCCGAGGATGGTGTAAACACCATGTTTTGCTTTTATTTTTGCCAGGGTGTCACCAAAATCGAATGCTTCTTTGGTGGCAAAATTCACCAAATCGCCTGTAAACACAACCAGATCGGCATTGAGGTTATTGATGAGTTCTACTGCATTTTCGAGGGGTTTTTCAGATGACCAGCTTCCCAGGTGCATGTCGGAGATTTGTACGACTTTAAAACCGCGAAACTGATCGGGAAGGTTGGGCAGTTTGATTATTTCGCGAACAACCCTGAATTGATATACCCATTTAAACATGCCAATGAACATCGTGCTCATCAACAGTCCTCCCGATATAAATCCCATGTACTGCAAAAACCTGCTTCTGGTAATTCCTTCAGATGCATTGTCGTCCTTGATGTCCTGCCGGTTTTCTTTTTTTGAGAGGGTGAACACCCTGTCAATAATCCTGACAAAGTCAGCCAGTAAAAGAAACAGGATGGGTAGGATTTTGGCTGTATAAAAAACGAGCATAAAGCCCAATAAATATGTTCTGAAGCCATTGCTCCAGTCGATCAATGGAACCAGGGTTGCCCCGACCAGCAAAACTGCCAACAGGATAAGTGGCAGCCAATAAAGAAAGATGATGCAGATCCTTAACCAGTTGCGGTAATTAAACACTTGTTTTTTCACCGAGCTCCACAAATAGAGGTCGGCCAGGATGAGCGCCACCAAAAAAAGGTACTGACCCGAGTAGACGGGCATGGTTAAATGCATGACAAAATACCCGGCAACGAGAAGGAGAGGGATTAGAAAATAGCTGAGGTGTAGTTTTTTAAAAGTCTGCCGCATTATCTTAATTAAGTGAACAGCAGCAGAATACGATCCTTATTGCACACTGTTTTCTTTTATAAAGTTGACTAACCCTTTGGCTTTGAAAATATTCATCAGCTTTTCAGGAAGTGCGGCAAAGGTAAAGCTTTTCCTCCCAACGGTGACCACTCCTTTTTCAAAATTAATGTTAATTTCATCTCCGGGCTGATAGGCTTTTACCGCTTCAGGCAGTAAAATGATTGGTAATCCCTGATTTACTGCCGATCGGTAAAAGATCCTGTTGACCGATCCGCAGATGACGGCTTTTACCCCGGCATGTGCAAGGCCTACTGCCGGATGTTCGCGTGAACTCCCGCAACCGAAATTATCACCGGCCACGATGATATCATCTGCCTGTACATTTTTTGTAAAATTCACATCAAAACCCACGAAGAGGTGTTCCATGATTTTTTCTGGTTCCGAGCTCAGCACGCTGTAGGTGAGGTTCCCTGCAAACATCTGGTCGGTATTCAGGTTGTTAGCATCTGAATAGTTCCACACATTGCCCAACCGGCGGTTGTCGTTGTCTTCAATAGATACCGTATTGGTTTGTTCGATGGAGTAGGGGAATTTATCGTTGGATTTTATGCCCCGGGGATCCACAATTTCTCCTGCCAGTGCAGAATAAGCAACTGTTGCGGGTGATGCCAGGTAAACAAAAGACTCTTTGTTGCCCATGCGGCCTTTAAAGTTTCGGTTGGCTGTGGAAATAACATGATATCCATCGGCAGGAATTCCTTGTCCTGTTCCAAGGCATGGTCCACAGGATGAGGCCAGGACATTGGCGCCGGCTTCGAGCAGGGTTTCGATAAGTCCTTCCTTCATGGCTTTGATATAGATTTCCTGCGAGGCGGGGATCACCAAAAACTGGAAGCCCATGGGGATTTTTTTGCCTTTTACAATGTCGGCCACGATTTTTAAATCCTCAAAACGACCGTTGGTGCAGGTGCCTACAAGTGCTTCGTGTAATTTGGTCCCTGCCACTTCCGAAACGGCTTTTACGTTGTCCACGTGATGAGGAGCCGCCACCACAGGGAAAATATCATTGAGATGGATGGTAATTTCTTTCAGATAGTGGGCACCTTTATCGGCCCATACGCCTTCAGTTTTTTCTCCCAGCCAGGCTTCCAGCACTTCGTCATTTGGGAAAACAGCGTTTTTAGCACCCATCTCCGAGGCCAGGTTGGCGAGGGTCATGCGTTGGTCGATGGTCAGGGTTTTTACGCCTTCCCCATGGTATTCAATGGACATATAGTCAGCTCCGCTGGAGCCGATCATACCAATAATCCACAGCGAGAGGTCCTTTGCATAAACGCCATCGTTGAGTTTCCCGGTTAAGGTGATTTTGATGGATTCGGGCACTCTGAACCAGGTTTCGCCCACTTTCCAAAGGCCGGCAGATTCGGTTCGGTCGATGCCCGCCGCAAATGCGTTGAAAGCTCCGGCAGTGCAGGTATGGCTGTCGCTGCCAACGATGATCATCCCCGGCTTGGCATATTCGGCCATAATCTGATGACAAATACCTTTTCCTGCGTCATGAAATTTGGTGATTCCCTGAGACCGGACAATCTCCCGGATGGTTTCGTATTGATTGGCGAGTTTGGAAGTAGTTGGGGGTGCATTGTGGTCGAGGACAATCAGCAACTGATCAGGATCATTCACTTTTTCACCACCCATTTGTTTAAAGGTGCTGTATATACTTGATGTATTGTCGTGTGTGAGGATAATGTCGGGGTGTGCGAATACAATGCTGCCTTTGGGCGCATCAAATATCTTTTCGGCAAAGGTTCTTTTTTCCATGGTCTTTGGCATTGAATGTTTCTTAGTCAGATAATTATGATAACAACAATTGGTCACAATTTTTGTCACAAAAATATAGGATTAATCATCAGGTTTAACTGTTAATGGCTGGTGATGACCTAAATTGAAACCAATCTAAACAGTTGTGAAAGCGTGTGATTTAAAGTGTATTAAACCAGGGGTGAGACGCATTTAGATATCGGCTTACCGTTTCAGGAATTGGGGTTATAGCGAGGATGGGCTGCCAGCAATTGTGAGTGAGATAAAAGAAAATAAAGTTTGGAGTTGTCAAACAAAATATTACTTTTGCAGTCCTGTTTTAGAGGCCCTGTGGTTGAGTGATTCGTTTGAAAAACCAGGCAGGGTAAGATTAACGGAAAATGTATTGGAGGGGTGGGTGAGTGGCTGAAACCACCAGTTTGCTAAACTGACGTACGGGAAACTGTACCGGGGGTTCGAATCCCCCTCCCTCCGCCAGCCATCAAGGCAAAAGAAAGAAAACCACCGGTTAACTCAATGTTGACGGTGGTTTTCGGTTTTTATACCGGGCCATGGGCTAAAGCCACATGGCAATGGATTTGTGCTAATACTAATTACAGTATGATCGAGACTTGGATGCTTCAGGTACGGCGTATTGTCCTATTGAAGGATAAGGAAACACGAAATCACGTGAAAAAGTGAAGGTGTGGATTTTTTTGATGGTTAAGATGTGTTATGTTTTGGTGGGTTGAAAGGTAAATCATTGCCATGTTTTAACTAAATCATTGCCTTGTTTTGCTAAAATCATAGGTATGTTTTAAGTAAAACATAGGGATGTTTTTTAAAGAGAAAAGCAGCAAAATTTCCAGATTGAATAACGGTCCTTTTTTCAAAAACCCAATCTTAAAAAATCCCCAACCTATTTCTACGATTTAATGGAATACTGCTATCGCTTTGGGACAAAAATCACTTGACCCGCTTAGCATCTTTATTATGCAGTGAAGGCGGGAAAGGCAAGGACAGCGGAAATTAGGAAGGCCTTTTGCGGGCAAGCCCTGACGCTGTTTATATATCCTTGCCTTTGCTGACTGAACGAAATAGTTTTGCTAGGCGGGTGAAGGGATGGGATAGATGGAAGATGCTTGAATCAAAGCAGCCACTTGATGACTTTATCTGATTTCTTTGAGAATTTGTTTGATGTCGGACATGATGACTTTTTGGTCGGATTTGATTTCTTTGATTGAGGAGCGGATGAGTTCGACATCTTTTTCATGGTAGGCCTGTACCTCGTTAATTTTCTTCTCGTTGGCTTGTACTTTTTCGGAAACGATGCCACTTGCACGATACATGCCAACCAGACCAATAACGGAGGCTATGATAAGGGCTGCTGCGATACCGGCAAACCACTGGATAAATTTGGATTCTTTGTTACTCATAATTGTATTGATCAAGTATGGATACAAGGAAATACTGAAAAGATTTTTCCCCTACGGAGAATGCAAGCAAAGCAATTATGATGGGAAGGTTGTTCACCAAGGAAACGATGTTAAAAAACACTCTGGACAAGGCAATGATCAAAGCTGTGATGGCAGCGAGAAAGGATTTCAATCGAGTGATGCTTTTATTTCCTTTGGCATCGTCGAAGAATTCCGATTTGTAGTATGATGATTTTTTTGTCATGTTGTTTTTTAGTATAAAAAAAGCCTCCGGTTTGCACCAGAGGCTTTACTTGAAAAGAGAACAACTATTTTACCACACTCGACAAGTCGGCACCACCTTTGAACTTGACGATGCCTTTGGGAGCACCAGCCAGAGTTTGGGAAAAGTCTCTGGTCAGTACATGAAGTGAAGTCTGAGCATCAACCCATTCATCGGGAACGGTTACCGAAGCCATGCCATCGCCACGAGCTACAGCATCCCTGAAGATAGCAGCTTCGTTGGTGGAGCAGTTGAACAGAACAAATGTCAATAAGCTGGCAAGCTCATCTGCATTGGTGGTGTTGGGATCCCAGGCAATGTCCATCACCTGGTCAGGCTGACCGGTTAAGGTCACATTTTTCACCGTACTTCCGGTAAAATCGCAGAGCACCACCTTGGTATGATCCAGTTCGGGCGGTTCACCCACAAATGCATTTTTCACATTGATACTGGTGATCTTGTTGTAGGGAGACATACTGGTCAAGCTGCCAGCATAAACCTCATTAATGAGGGGAAGTACCTGTCGGATGAGGTCAACAATAATAGAAAACTTGTTTCGCTGGTTAACCTGTCCTTCGGTGCGGGGGTTTCTCACATCCATGGCCTTGGAGCGCATGGTGTTGTTTCCAAATTGTTTGGAGAACACTGCAGTACCAAAAGTCTTTTTGGTCCTGCCGGTAATTGGATTTTGTACAATTGCCATTTAAATGTTTGTTAAAGTGAATAATACTAAAAAATGGGACTTGATACGGAGATGATACGGTCTTAATACCTTCTCAGAACCAATCCGAAACGAATATAGCACAAATCACACAAAAGACAATGGATAATACTGGATATTAATATGTTAAGTATGATTATGCGGGGGTTTGCTTTGAATTGCACAATTCCGGGTTTTAATCATGGGAATGTCCTGTCAAGATGTCAAGGGGGTTAATTTGGTGATACTTTTAGGGGTGGTGGTCCCCGTACAGCAGTCGGGGAAGTGGGGGCGGAGTGCGGTGGTGTATGGGTGAGTGATGGCGATAATGAACTGTGTGGGCAGGTGGCAGCTATTGAGCCAGCTGCCGTTTTTATTTCACGGCATGTTGGCGAAGTGCTGCCTGCGGGAAGGGGTTTATTATAGCCAGCGCTTACGCATACTTGGAGAGGTGTTTGTTTTGGTAGCGGGTTTATACTGCCTGGACCGGGCGAACGAAAGGTAAGCGGACGTCGCATAAATGAGGATTTGGCTGTGTGCTTATGTGGGGTGACGAATTGGCTGACAGTGAGGCACGAGCACCCCACCCCCTAACCTAACGGTAGGCAGGCAACCCTCCCCAAAGGTGAGGGGCATAAAAAAAGTAAAATTGAACGCAGGACGAAGGATTTATTGAAAACTTAGGATAGCTAATGAGGAACAAAGGCATGCAGGGCAGGCAAAATAAGCTTACAGACAAATCGAATGTTGCGCAGGGAGCGTTCCTGAGTGAGACCGGGACAGGCTGTATGGGTAATTCACATCGATGGTATTTGAAAGATGATTGAAAAGGGGGCGCGGGAAGGCTGCTAGCTTTTGGCAGCTTGAGGTGCAAAGGATGGAAGAGTGATCTTATTTGAACAGGTTTACATATTCAGAAAAGATGAAGATGCGGTTGCGTTTAAAGCCAGTCATTTCGTCTAAAATACCAAGTTTTATGAAATCATCAATCATGCGCAGGGCGGTAGAAGGATTTACCTCCAGAATATTTGCTACATCAGTACTGTCGATTATCGGGCGACCATAAAGCTGGTTCAACAGTTGCTGAGCTGTTTTAGTCTTTTTTCCCAATGTAACAATCTTTTGTTGTTCGATTTGCGAACGCAGGGTGATAATATTTTTGAATGTATCTATAGAATTTTCTGCTGTTTGCCAGACACCTTCGAAGAAAAACAGCAGCCATTGTCGTAAATCGTTGTTTGTTCGTACCCTTGTCAGGTTATCATAATACAGTGATTTATTACGTTCGAAGAAGTCGGAAAGATAAAGGGTTGGTTTTATCAGGATGCCCTTGCTGACCAGGAATAAGGTGATCAACAATCGCCCGATACGTCCATTTCCATCCAGAAAAGGGTGAATGGTTTCAAACTGATAGTGTGCGATGGCAATTTTTACCAGGTCAGGCACAAATAAGTCCGGGTTATGAAGGAATTTTTCAAGATCGCTCATTAAATCAGGAACTACCTGTTGATGAGGGGGTACAAATCGGGCATCGTTGATGGATGCTCCACCTATCCAATTTTGCGACTTGCGAAATTCTCCCGGCATTTTATGTTCGCCACGAACACCTTCTAACAGTTGTGCATGTGCCTGTTTAATCATCCTGTTGCTGAGGGGAAGCTTATCCAGGTTGGTCATAGACAGGTTCATTGCTTCAACATAATTGTTTACTTCCAGCCAGTCGTTGCGCATTTCAGGGTTGATATTTTCAGCTTTTTGCAGGGCTTCTTCGATGTTGGTTTGTGTGCCTTCGATGCGGCTGCTGGTGGTAGCTTCTTTCCGGACATGCATTTTGATAAAGAAGTCGATGTCGGGAATAAGCATTGACCAGGCATTTAACTCACCCAGTTTGATATTGGCGATGCTTAGTTGGTAGCTAAGCTGCTCATCGTCGATAAGCCAGGTATGGTTAATGGGTTCTGGCAGAAAACTTTTGTATTGGTATTGTTGTTGCCAGGTGCCCGATTTAAAGTCGCTAATATTCATTTGATGTCCTCCTGCGGTTATAACTATTTATAGTTGCACAAAATCAATTAACTGCAAATATAGGAATTTATATTTGTACTTCGAATGAAGACCTTATTATTTTGATGGAATTGAATTTGCCTGGAGGTATGGCTTCCCGGGAATCGTTGAACGGGTGAAGGATTGGGACCGGTCGGACAGGAACGTGAGGCCGGTTTGGAACGAGGATTTGAAAATGTGTTAATTTGAAAATCGGTGGTGTTTTACTCTGGTTTGGGTGGGTCGGGACGGTGAAGGATTGAACTGTACCGGGCCGCACGAACCTGTGTTGGGAATAGGCTTCATTGGAACGCGGATAGGACGGATAGGACGGATGGTCTCGGATTTGAAATCCTGAAGTGTTCATCGGAGGAGGGTCTGGGAGTTGGTTGTTTGGGATGTTGGAGCGGAACGGCTTGACCTGTGAATGGAGCCTGCATAGAATGGAGCGGGGGGAGCAGGGTTCGTTTGTGCGAAAGCACAAGCGCCCTGCGATGGAGTCCCGAAGGTTTTCAGCGATTTTTTGTTGGTATTAGGTTTTAGTATATTGGCTGTTAACATAATGAATTACAAGATATAACGATTGTGATTAATAAAATGTTAAATGGCGGATAAATAAATTTTCGTGAATCTTAGAGCATGACTTTCGAAGCTTTCGGAGTAGTGACTTACAGTGCAACTACCACAAAAACACTCAGGTACAAATATTGTCAAAGAATTCACCACCTAAAACAAACCGCCATATTTCAGATTAGATTTTTGGTTATAATATGTTGGATATTAATATGTTTAAAATAATTTACTAAATTGATTTATATCAAAAAAATCGCTGAAGGTTTTCGGGATGCGGGAGGGCGGAACCCCGAAAATGTTCGGGGGCAGGCAGGGACGATGCAGGGCGGAGAAGTGGAGCGGGTTATATTGAGGATGTTTTTCCGGAATTTCATTAGAAGGTTATTGGTGTTTTTAAGGGGCGGGAAGGCCGTGGGGAGCTATTTAACATAATGGCCCATTATGGTTGCTGTTTTTATCAATAAAAAATTCCGCTAGATATTTTGACCAAAAACATGCCCATAATGTGCATTATGTTATTTAGCGGGGGTGTGTTGTTTTTTTCTGGCACAAACGCAGTGGTGGGGGGGTTGGAACGGAGTGATCTTTTTGCTTTGTGGTGTTGGCTTGCGCTTTGCTTTCACGAAGGAATGAGGAAAAGCAATGGGCAATTGTGCTCTGGGCTTGCAAAAAGTGTGACCTACCTTCGGCAGGCAGGCTGAAAAAAAAACAACGAAGGGAAGGTGTGGGGAAGCCTTTAAGTTGAAAAAGTCTGATATTTGAATAGGGTATCCTTTTTAAGGCTACGCTTAATCAAATATGAACGATGGCGGTATGACCAGTAAGGGATTGCGGAGCTACGTTCCTATCAACCGAGACGAAAGATTGATGCGGGTGATGAACTTCGCATACCACTGAAACCCTTATTGGCTATACCGCGTGTTGGGCAACGTAATTATTTGTTATTCAAAGTCTGACATAATTTTATAACACATCCAGTAAAAGTTTTCTTTTCCACTTAAAGAATTATGTCCATTTCTTTCTGTTGTTCTCAAAAAAACGTGAATTACTCTTTGAAGCATTTTTATTATTGTCTCTTCTGAATAATCATTCTTTTTCCCTTGATATGGTGGAATCATTCCCAAATTATCAGTTTTGGCCCACGCTTCACAACCAATTGAAAATCCTTTTGATGAAACAACTATCCCAAAATATGTTGATACAACCGAATTTTCATTTAACACTTTTATTACATCGCCCCATTCTTGAATAGCAGACGGGGGCACAGCATTTTCAAAATCTTTGCAACTGATTAAAAGTTTAATATTATTTGGAAAATCTAAAGTCAAAACATCAACTTCTTTTTTAGGATTTCCTGAAAATGAGACAATTGTCCTTTCTGTTTTAATTTCTTCATTATGTTGAACTTGTATAAAATCCTTAGATATGAACTTTAAACAAGCATTATAACATATTTTTTCAAAATCATTTTTAAAATTCATAATCTAATAAATTATTACTCCATCTCCATTCGGTGTTTTTCCAGCCAAAACTTCCATATCAGGTTTAAGTTTGTCTGCCCTTACATATTTCAAATCGCCATGTTTATCTTTAACGTGAAATAGAGTATCTTCAGATACATCAACAGCAACTCCACTCGAAAGAGTAATTCTAAGTATTTGAGCTTTCTTTTTTCTATGGTGTAGAGTAGAAATTTTGGCTTTTTTGTTTTCTTTCGTTGTCAAGTCATAAGAATAAACATAATACTCCAAATCTGAAATATCTATTGATATGCCAATCTCATCATCTACTAAAACTCTTTCAGTCTCTTGTTTTAATTCATTTACAAGGTCACTAATTTTATAAATCTTCCCATCTTTATCATAAATGGTTACGCTATGTTCTGGAACTGCCATATTTTTTCTTTTTATGTTGCCCAACATCTGCATAGTGACAATTGTCGCTATGCCTTTTATATAGGCTTTGTCTTTTAAATTACTTTCAGTATTCATTTAATCTCATTATCACTATATTATCCAATTATAATCGTTTATAATTAGTTAAATCGGTTCCTTAACTTCATTGTATATGGATCATCGGGTGTTTGATGGGGTAAATCTAGGAAATTATTTTATCGGTTTGACATTGGGGGTTAAGATATTATGGTGTTGTTTGTAAGGTTTTGTTTCTTTTCTAAATATATCTTTAGTAAGGTTTGCTTTGATTTGGTTGTGATGATTAACTTGCTGTCGTAATTTTGATTAGAATTTAATCATGACAAAGAAGGAATCGATGGCCATATTACTGGCTTGTAAAAAGCATGCGATCTTTATGACTGTGAGGAATGAGGGGGATGATCACCTGGTTGGGTTTTTAAATAAACTTGAAATTAGAAGCTTTGAGGCGGCAAAGTATATAACCAACGGATTGGTAATTGAAAGTCGATTGAAGAAAGGACACACAATGGTTTCAAAAACGGAGGTTTCTGTTGAACCCAACGTAGAAATGTATAGAGGATCGAGCAAAAAGTTCAGAGGGTCAAATAATTTTAACTGGGAAGAAACCAGAAGGGCACAACACGAACAGGAAGAAAGAGGCGAACAAAAAGGCAATTGGTAGGGATTTGGATGATTTGAATAGGAAACTGCCAGTTACATTGCAATGGTTATTGGAAGGCAGCAGCGTGGGTTATGTGTTTTACCCGAAAATAATAATATTTGAAATGGACATACCTGGCTTGGCCGTCAGGCTCGTTACCGCTAAGCTCAAACGAGTACGAGTGGAGGTGGGTTTAGCTTTTTAACCTCAATGTTGGCAAAGTTGGCGCAGAGTTTAGCTAAGGAAAAAATTGATTGGGAGTAATTTTTGAATTAAAATGTTGATTATATTTGGGGCGACTAATAACTAATAATCTGACCCGATAGCATTCCTAAGTTGTTTTTTTTGATTCTTTGATTGGGTGTAAGTAGCTGGTTATTTGTTATTTTGCTTACATACTTGAATTAATTAATTTGGCAAATCATATTAATAGTAAAGCTATGCGAAACAAAAAACATTTTAAGGTAGAGACACCCATCACTCATGAAGAATCTATCAAAAGAAAAGAAATTATAGAAAAAGTAAAAATGCTTATTAAGATTGTCGCCTGGATCTTATTTTCCTTCTTTGGGTGGCTAAATTTTAAAGATTTTCCGGTAGTGGCTCTGTTAAATGATGAATTTGCTGATATCTTCCTAAAAGTAACATTAGCCTTGTATTATATATCATGGATACTTGGTACATCAACAGATTTAAAGGATGAAGAATATACATTCTTAGTTGCACCTGCAAAAGGAAAAATTACAATGTGGGCCATTACAATTATATTTGCACTTGGTGCACTTTTCGCTGTTTTGTGTTGGGCTGATGACTTTAGAATTTTTTCTGTTTTCCTATTTATTTTTTTTACTGGGGATAGACTTGGTAACCTTTATCTAGTGAGGAAAGTAAAACCAGACATAGAAAAAAGCATCAAAATATACACGAAAAACAAAAATTTTACCGGATTACTTTCCATTCAATCCATTGACGAATTTTTATCTGGTAAATATATTAATAGGCGTTATGGAGTAGGGATCTTTATTGTGGCAATTTTAATTTTATTTTCATTTACAGATATACCGATAAAAATTAGTCAATTATTGAAAATGAATTCACCTGATTTGGTTTTGGTTTTTATAACCTTTTTGTATGTAATTGTTATTGAAAGCTGGATATGGCTTGAAAGATTCAAGAGGAAAGTGTACTTACATCTATTAGGACAAATTAACAATCAATATATTCTAACTGCAAAGATTATTGTGAATGAAAGCAAATAGTGTAAGTCTTAAAGCAGTGCCAATAATCACCTTTTTTATTGGCTTCTTCAGTTTTGTTACCTTGAGTATTTATTATCAAGTATTCTGGATAAATTCAAAATATGACGTTCCTTTGATTTATAATGTCTCTGTAATGATAGGAGATTCAATCCTGCTGCCAATAATAAACTACAATATTTTTAATTTATGTTTTAATTATCTCGGAATTAATGAATTAAAACAAAGTTTTTATAGTTGGATTGTATTTGTTTTCTTTTTATCAATTGCCCTAAATGTTTTTACTCATTTATCATGGATAAATGATTCATTTTCAGATTTTGTTGGATTCTCACAAGGGAATTTGTCTTTTATTGGATATTGGCATTTAATATTTAGTATTTTTCAAATGATCATCTTAATGACATTTCCATATTTGTGGTATATTTCTATTAGAAATCAAAATGTAGAAGCAATAGAATATTCGAAAAAGATTTGGCAATGGTTTTTTCTTTTCACACTATTGAGCTTCTTTGATATGCTAAATAAATATCTTTTTGTCTATCATGATACTTTCGTTAGTACCATGAAAAGTGAAGGATTTCCATTCTCGACTAGCATTATGGCAGTTATTCTATATATTATAATGAAACTAATTCAGAAAAATATTGAAAGAAGAGTTGGTTTAAAGTTATAACGCTATGAATATTGGACGTTGATGGTTTCAGGTATGATTTTTAACCTGAATAAAATTCTGGAATTTAAGGCTAGCAACTTGATTATAAATATGTTGATTGGTTGTCTGGATCGAATAAGTAAAAGCATAATGCTTACAAATGTGCTTGGATTATTCCCTAAACAATAATTCTCCTTTTTCTAAAAGCCATTTTTTGGTTTCGTCGTATTTTGGGTAGGCTGTTCTGACAATTTGCCAAAATTCTTTGGTGTGATTAAGTTCAAGTAAATGGGTTAGTTCATGCACGATGATGTAGTTGGAAACAAATGCAGGTGCTTTTATGATTCTGTAATTGATGTTTATATTGTTCTTAGGGGTGCAAGATCCCCAGCGGAGCTGAATGTCTGAAATGGTTATTTTGTTGTATTCCACTATAGTGAATTTGAATACTGAAGGAGTCTTCAAAAAAGTGTGTCAGGCTGTCTCACAACATTGAGTTAACTCCTTTTATAATATCATAATACATTTCTTTTATATTAATTTTGAATCAAGTTATAATTGCCCCCCATTTTACCTATTTTTGACATTATGAATAAATTAAAATTCTCCGGACATGACACTTTCATTGTTAGAACTTTCTGGCCAAAGAAGGGTTTTGATTTTGTTAACAATGGAGAAAGTTTTAGCTCTGAAGATGCTGTGATCGATTTAGGTGTTGGAAAAAATATGGTTTCATCCATTGCATTTTGGATGAAAGCTTTAGGATTGCTGGATGAAAATACTAATGAACTTACAAATCTTGCTCGAATTATTTTAGAGGATAAAGGGTTTGACCCTTTTCTTGAGGATATAGGTACAATTTGGCTGCTTCATTATTCGTTAGTAAAGAACAATTACTCATCTATATATAGTTTGGTATTTAATGAGTTAAGAAAGGAAAGGGCTGTTTTTAGCAAAAAGCAACTTGCTGCCTTTATTAAACGAAAGTATGCGGAAAACGATGACAATTCGTTTAACTCGAATACAATTGATAAAGATATTTCTGTTTTTACACGACTTTATAAGAGAGTTGATTTTCAAACTGTAAATAAGGATTTTGAGGATGAGATAAGTAGCTTAATGATTGACCTTGAATTACTTAATTCGACTATCGAAGAGGAGATAAAAGAAGGAACAAATAAGAAAGAGAAAGTTGAATGGTATTACTTGCATGGAAAAACCAGAAGCACTTTACCAGCAGCGATTCTTTTGTTTACGATACTCGATTGTTTTGAAGGAGCAAAAAATATTGCCTTTAAACGTTTGGAAATAGAATCCAATAGTCCTGGAATGATATTCCTATTGAGCAAGGACGCACTCTTTAAACAATTGAAAGAATTGGAAAATTTGTTTCCTGGAATAACACTATCCGAAACTGCCGGGAATACCGTTTTGGTAATTCCGGATGAAATTGATAGATGGGAAATTTTACAAAACTATTATGCAAACTAGCTTTTTTTCTCCTTCCATAAATATTCAACGCGATCAGGGTCGTAAATTGCATTACATTCCAACAAGGAATGGAGAGAAGGCATTTCAAAAGATAGCTTCTGCATTTTCGAATGGGACAAAATCATTTAACCTTATTGGGGCATATGGATCAGGGAAGTCTGCATTTATCCTGGCTCTTGATAAAGTGTTAAAAAAAGAAAAGGATTATTTTGTTCATCCAATCGAGCACACTTTTGATTCGGTTGAGTCAACATTTATTATTGGGGAATACACATCATTTAAACAAGTATTCTGTGATACATTCGAACTTGATTCGTCGAAAGAGTTTTTTCAAGATTTTAGGAATTCTATCGAACTAAAAGCCAAATCAAAGATTGGCCAAATGATTGTTGTTGATGAGTTTGGGAAGTTTCTCGAATATGCGGCAAAGGAAAGCCCTGAAGAAGAGCTTTTTTTTATTCAACAATTGGCCGAATTTGCAAACGATCCTCATTTACCCATTCTTTTTATAACAACTCTGCATCAGGCATTCGAAGATTATGCTTTGTCCTTGACAAAAACGCAAAAAAAAGAGTGGGATAAGGTAAAAGGGAGGCTTGTCGAGATCTCATTTAATGAGCCTGTTGAACAATTGCTGTTTTTGGCCTCTGAAAGAATAAAACAGAAATCATATCCCTGTATTGTCAGTCTTGATCAACAACAAAAATTATTTTCGGTTATCCAAGAAGCAGACGTATTCCCCATGAGGGATTATTTCTCCTTTGAGTTTGCTGAAAAACTTTTTCCTTTTGATATCCTTTCAGCTTCAGTTGCTACCATTGCTTTTCAACGGTATGGACAAAATGAGAGATCTCTTTTTTCTTTCCTTGAATCGGAAGATTATTTAGGAATTAATGATTTTAGAAATGGTAGTGAATTTTATAACATTGCTCGTATTTACGATTACCTAAGATACAATTTTCATAGTTTGTTAAATTCACGGTACAATCCTGATTCAGCAAAATGGAAAGCATTGGATGAATCGATTCAAAGAGCAGAATCAGTATTCGATGAGAAATTTAACCCCGCTACAGAAATATTGAAAACAATTGGGATGTTATCAATATTTGGGCGGCAAGGTCAAAAAATCACAAAAACATTTTTAGTAACATATTCCAGAATAGCGCTTGGAATTGATAGAGCTGATAAGATTATTGAGAGACTGGAGCAAAAGCAGATCATCAGATATCGAAATTACAGCCAGTGTTATGTTTTGTTTCAGGGAACTGATTTTGATTTAAACTTTGAACTTGAATTATCAGAAGATATTGTATCGAAGGATTTCTCTGAAGAGCACCTACTTCAAAAACACTTTAATTTCCCCATTGTCCCAGCAAAACGTATATTTTATGAAAAAGGAACTCCAAGATATTTTGTATATAAAATAACGGAGAATCCGATAAATATGACACCTGAGGGCCAGATAGATGGCTATATAAATCTGATTTTCAACAAACTCCTAGATGAAGATAAAGTAAGGGTGTTTTCTGAAAAATCATATGAAGCTATATTATACGGATGGTTTCAAAATACAGATGTAATAAGAAATCAGTTGATAGAGATCGAGAAAGTACAGCTTGTAAAAAATAAATGCATTGACGATCCTATTGCAATTTAAGAACTTGATGGTTATTTAACTGCCTTATCTGAAGATTTAAACAGTTCATTTAATGCATCATTTTATGGAGATGATTCAAATGTTAATTGGTATTTCGATGGCAATCAAGAGCACTTTAATAATGAAAAGGAATTGAATCTTTTCCTTTCAAAGATTTGTGATACAGTGTATCCCGACACGCCTATTCTGAAAAACGAATTGATGAATAGGGAAAAAGTTAGTGGGACGATATCCTCTGCAAAGAATAAATTGATAACACAGCTCATTAGTTATTCAAATGAACCAAATTTAGGCTTCGATGAAGAAAAATACCCCCCTGAGAAAACCATTTATCAGGTCTTAATTAAAAAAACAGGTGTTCATTTTCAAGTAGATAATGGATGGAAACTGGGCAGGCCAAATGAACCATCATTTATTCGCTTGTGGGAAGCTTCGGAGCAATATTTAGAAGATTGTGCAATAGCCGCGCGTAAATTAACTGATTTAATAGACAGACTAAAAACAAAACCGTTTAAGCTTAAACAAGGGTTTATTGATTTTTGGATACCACTATTTTTAATCACAAAGCAAAAGCACATTGCATTTTATGAATCAGAAACCTTTATCCCATCGATTACGACTGATACACTTGAAGTTGCAATGAAACAACCCCAAAAATATTTCATTAGTACATTTAATCTTGACGAAAACAGGTTGAATATTTTTAATCGGTATCGGTATTTTCTAAACCTAATTGAAGCGAATGCTCCCGATTCGGATACTTTCATAGAAACTGTTAAACCATTTCTTATTTTTTACAAACAATTGGTTCCTTATACGCAAAGAACAAAGCTTTTAAGTAAAGAGGCTTCAAGATTGAGGGAGGCTATCTCACTAGCTACCAATCCTGAGAAAGTATTTTTTGAAGATATCCCCCGAGCCTTGGGTTTCACATTAAATGATTTTGTGAAAGATGCAAAGCTTGAAGAATTTTCAGTTGAATTACAAAATACAACGAGGGAATTGAGTAGCGCTTTTTCATACCTTATTAATCGTATTGAGGAAGTGATTAGCAAAACTGTTAGCCAAGAGACGATCGGATTTCCTGAAAATAAATTGCAACTACAACAACGTTTTAAAAAGTTAAAAAAAGATCAAATTGATGGTAAGTTGCGAATTCTGGTTCAAAGGATTAATACGCCATTGGATGATCGTCAATCTTGGATAAGTTATATTGCAACGGCATATTTATTAAAGGCAGCTTAACGAGTTTATCGATGATAACGAGCAGAGTTTACTAACCATTTTCCTTAGAAGATCCATGAATTGGGTGATTTAACCGATATTTGCAAAAAAGATATAGATGAAACCAAAGAAGAGGTTCTAAAACTTGAGCTTACTTCTTTTGTTAAAGGCGTACAGCGGAATCTAATTCGTTTACCAAAAGAAAAAACCAATCAAATTTCTATGAAGAAACAGGAAATTCAGAAAATGCTTTACGTAGAAGATAGACAAGCAAACATCGCTTTATTGATAAAATTGCTTCAGGAGGAAATAGAAAATGAGTAATAAAGTAAGACATGAATTGGGGATTTCCGGAGGAAAAGATAGTGCTGCACTTGCAATGTATATGAAAACGCATCATCCTGAAATCGATATGGAATATTACTTTACCGATACCGGTAAAGAATTATCAGAAACCTATACTTTATTAGATGAATTAGAATCTTTCCTTGGAAAAAAGATTGTAAAACTGGAAGCCAACCACAGCCATAAAAACCCTTTCGACCACTATTTGGATGTTTACAATGGTTTTCTACCGTCCTCCATGGCACGGTGGTGCACCCAGAAATTAAAGCTTGAGCCATTTGAAAAATGGATTGGTGATGATTTAGCGATTTCATACGTTGGGATACGAGATGATGAGGACCGAGAGGGATACGTTTCAACCAAATCAAATATTCAATCCATGTTTCCGTTCCGAAAACATATTTGGAGTATGGAGATATTAATTAAGGTCTTGCATAATTCTAACAGAGAAAAAATTACGCAACTATTTGACAAGCATGGATCTCCTGAGATGAAGGAAAGGTATCTGGAGATTGTTAATGAGCCACAGTCAGCGAAATACCTTTTCTCGCAAAAACTTAAGGATCTGTTACAACTCAGCATTAAAACGTTTAACCATGTTGTTTTTGATTTTTTAAAAGATGATAATTATCCTATCTCAAATTTAGATGAATACTCGTTACTCGATAATGAAGACAGTGTCAACATTAAACAGGTATACGAACTTTTTAAGGACAATGGTGTAAAGGTACCTGGTTATTATGATGAAATAGAATTTGAGGTTGACGGGCAAAAAGGTGTATATAACCGGAGCCGCTCAGGTTGTTTTTTCTGTTTCTACCAGAAAAAGATAGAGTGGATATGGTTGTACGAACGACATCATGATTTATTTTTGAAAGCACAGGAATACGAGAAAGATGGGTACAGCTGGATGGACAACGAAACCCTGGAGCAAATTATCCAACCTGAGCGTATGACCCAAATTAAGTTGGACTATATCGCTACCGTTCAAAAAAAGCTGAAGGGTAAAAATAAATCCAACAAATTGGTGGATATATTGGCGGATGACAATGAAGTTTGTGCTAATTGTTTTATTTGAAGTACTGATTAATAATAACCTTTGCCGGAGATGATGTGACGTATTCCACCTTTAGGATTTTGAACATCACCTTTATATCTTGGTATTAAATGAATGTGCACATGAGGAATTGATTGCCCAGCTGCGTGATCCACATTTATTCCAACATTGAAACCATCAGGATTAAATTCTTTTTGCAGAAACCGTTGTACAAAATTCAATAATAACAATAAATGAAACTGCTCTTTTTGGGTAAGTTCAAAGTAATTAGCAATGTGCTTCTTCGTAATTATTAGAGTATGACCTTCAGATACCGGAAAACCATCATATGCGGCAAAGGCATGAACAGATTCAGCAATGAATTTCAACTTTGATGAGGGGCGACAAAATAAACAGCTGGATTTCACTGGATTATCCACGATACGCGTAAAAGAATAAATCTCACAGAATTCGTTGACAAAAACACTCTTAAATGGAAGTATGACATTACATTGAAATGTAGGTTGCTTATGTATTTTATGCATTCGATAACCTTCATATTTTAAATCTCTACGAACTGTAAAAAATGCAACACCTCCGGGTTCCAACAATTGACTGATTTCCATAATTACTTCATGTTGTTCATTGGTTTGAATAACATTTAGTACATATTGGCATATTATTGTATTGAATTTTTCATTTGGATAAACTGGAAAATAAAATTTGTCATAACCAGTACTATCATAACCCCTTTTCTTTAGATCAGAAACATCAATGCCATATCCACATCCAAAATCAAGAATTTTACCATGCAAATAGTTGTTTTTTTCTAACCAATTTGTTGGGAAAGAAATTTTATCTCTTTCTTTTGCAGTTAAGTGCCAATTATTAGAATTTGTCATCACTCATTAAATGTTAAATGGTTCAAATCCACGCTGATAAGTTAAGTAATCACATTTATTCGTAAGAGATTGAAAACATTCCTTTTGCCAATTAAGTTCAGCAAATGGAATAACTCCTAATAATGAAATTTGCATTTCTTTTTTAAATCTTATTGGATAGGCATTAAAAAGTATCTCCCAATAATTTATTATCAGATCTTTACGTTTGGATAAAAGATTAGAGCTTGGTATTTTATCACTTTTTTTACTGTTAATTATCGATTTAGTTGGAAGAAGATTCCAAAAATCATTATTTTTCCATAGTGAATATGGCATCAGATGATCTATGGTTAAGTCATTTATAATCCTGTTACCAGACCAAATACAGTATAATTCAGTTTTTTTCTTAAGCCTTTCAAAAAATATTTTAATTTCATTTACATTCCTTTCTTTATCATACATTGGATCGATAAGATTTAAAATTTCTCCTCTTGAAAATATTTTCTTTTTATCGGCCCGAATTGTAAAATCTACCCATTCTAAGAGAATTGAATTTGTTCCATTAATAAATGAACCAAGTAATAAAAATGCATCGAAGTAATTTTTAGGAATTGAAAAAGTACCACACGATTTTATTACGTATTCATCTGAAAGTACGTCTAATTTTCGAATCGAAAAATTTGAATCCTTATTATACTTAAATATCTCGCCCCCTTTATTGATAGATCCTCCAATATAATGCATTGGCATCTTTACGATTGTTTCTCTAATAACTTTAACCAACTCAGCAATAATATTTCTTTGCTTATCATCAAGTTTCCCGTCTTTCAAATTACGTTGAAATTGATAAAATCCTAGTCCGTCTTTATACAGATTAATTACTTTTAAAAAGGCATTTCTAAAAGCAAGTGATTTTTTTGGTGAATCACCATTTTTTTGTGGTATAAAACGTTGATCTGCAAAAATGGCGTAATAGTATTCAAGCCATTTTATCACGATTAAGCCTAATGGGAACGTAACCTTATCTTTTTCTTTTTCTGCAAAGTGCTCATACTCTTGACATATTTGAATGCATGCTCGCAATAGAGCGAATTTATATGTTGTATCCTTACTGTCGCGCTCAATAATGGTGGATATTTCCCTAATTGCAGTATGCATCTATTTGAGGATTAAAAGTGCAAACTTTTGAATTAATATAGGTAGTAGTCTGAAGTTCCATATATTCATCTAATTCATCAGTTGTTAACTCAACTAGATGGGGGTAGTATTCATATTGACATAATATTCCTTTAGCAATAGCTTCTTCCATTGTAAAAGAATAAGCATAGGGTGGGGTATCATTGAAGAAGTCATTCATCGCTTCAGTACCTTCACCATCATAGATACGTTTTGGCGTTGCTGATAAACCAATTCGTTTATCGAAAAGAGTTGAAGGTAATACCTCCAATACTTTAGGAGAGGCAATATTATGTGCCTCATCTGCAATCAGTATACTTTCCTTTGGAAAATATTTAAGAAAATTCTGAAGGGTATATCTTGCAAATGAAACATAAGTAGAAATTACAACAAATGACTTTTTACGGCCAAATTGAAAGTTAGTAGTCAATCGACTTAGCTTATTTTTCCAGTCAGCATTAATACCCACAACAATTGGGTCTTTGACATTAAATTTTTCAACTTCATTAATCCATTGCCGTTGCAAGTCGTTTGTCGGCACTAATATAATTGTTTGATAATATCCAGTTTGATTGTATTGATTCAAGACGCAGTTTAGGGCTGTAATAGTTTTACCTGTACCTGTCGCCATTGCAAAGATTCCTTTAAAACCATTGTTTACCCAATTATTATAAGCCTGTTTTTGATAATCACGTGATCCTTCCGGAAAGGGAAATTTTAATTTTTTTTTCTCTTCTTTTACTTTTGACTTAAACTTAATCGAATAATCTTCAAATGCATGTTTAAGCTTTGGGTGTTTTGATAATCTTTCACATATATTCAATTCATCGTCGATCAGTTCATCAATTTGTTTGTCTTTACCAGTTTCATTTATGATCTCAATTATTTGGTCTGGAACCAAGTATTCAAATCCAGTGTCTTCTTTTTTGCATATTTTATCAATTGAGCTAATATTCTCCAGTATCTTTAATTTTTCGGAGGTTTCTCCCCATGACCTTGAAATAGAAAGACTCTCTCCGTTGTCAATTAGTCCTTTATAGGTGAAATTACAACTTCCATTAAAATAAACCTGATTGGTTCCATCATCCAAAATTCCTTGTTTAAAATGCGCCAACCTGTTCGGCTTTAGTTTTACCGGAATGATTTCTAACCTATGAGTTTTAAGAAGATATCTGAGACAGTCGAAAAAGTGTTGATCGCCATTTTTTAGTATTTCAGCCAATCCTTCAAGATCGTTTTCTGTCGCAAACTTCCACTTATCTTCATTAAATTCTGAATTAAACTCCATATCAGATAGAAGCACCTTGTCTTTGTACGATAAAAAATGATTTGTGATTATTCTTAATGTTCCACCATTGTAAATAAATTGAGCAAAACCAAAAGCTAATGTTCGAATGGCATTTGAACTAAAATAGCCAAGCTTCAAATCAATTCGTTTACACAATGGTATCGTGAGCATAAAAAACTCAATTGGCAGATGATCACCATCTGAGCTATATTCAAGGGTTTTAGGGTAAATTAGGCTTGAAAGCATCTTAAATGTGTACGTTTAACCTTTTGTTTTACCATCTGCTTTATTAGATTTTGGATAAAAGTAAGAGATATTCTCGAAAGGTTGAGTTTTTTTTGGAATAGTTTATTGCATTTTGTTTCTTAACCAACAATAAACATGCAAGAATATGCGGGCTAATTGAGTGCATAACCGTTTCTTATCAATTATTATTAAACATTTTTTGATAGAGATAGCCTCGCCCTAATCATTAAAATTATTCAACTATTGAAGGAAAGTTAGATTTTTGACGCAAACATTGTTTACATTTTGAATCTATTACAAAAACCACAAATTATTTTTCCCAAAGCTAGGGATTTCGTTGCCAACAAAGTGCGGGAACATCTCGGCGACCATTTCGGGGTATTTGAGGGTAACCGGGAGATTTTGCTGTCGGACGGATTTCCAGTACATGCGGCTAAACTGGTAAACCTGGTCGATGAGGTCGGTGATGATTTTATGGTCGTCGGTAAGTTCGGGTTGGGTGCACTGGATGCTGATTTTAACGGGAAAGGGGTAGCCGTCGGCGGGGCTGAATTTGCCATTGGCACTGTAACGGGTGTTGCTGAAGAGGAGGAATTGATTGTGTCCGAGGTTGATAAAGGTTCCGCTCAGCGGCATGAGATTGGTCCAGTCGTTGTCGAAGGCCACGATGTCGTGAGATTCGGTTTTGTTGATGGTGAGGATGAACACCGGGATTTTGGGCCCCAGGTTTTTGAGTCCTTCTTCGATGGGATCGAGTTCTTTGCTGCTCATGTTTTTATAAAAGTGGATGATAAGCCGGTTGATGTGGCTGTTGGCGGCTGCATATTCCTGTACCTGGAGGATGATAGATCCAGCCAGCTCGTCGGTTTGGTTTTTAAGAAAACAATCGAACTGGTTGAATTTGCCATCGTTGGCGAAGCTGAAGGCGCTGCCAAGGTATTGCACTTTGGTGGTGTTGCTTTTAAAAGCCCCCCCTCACTCGTCCTCCTATGAAAACAAATCGGTTTCAAGTCGGAAATGGGTTGCTCTTTAACCAATTCTTTTGAAAACAGGGCAGTAAGTAACTGCTCCTGTTTTCTACAGATTTTTTTGTTCAATCCAAAGATACTAAAACTTTCTTTTCATCAACCTCCTATTAGTAGTCAGCCAAAAAAGTTGCTACAAGTATTTATCAGTGTTTAAGAAAAAAGCTGGCCACACACTCGTTTAAAGTAATTGGTTACAAGGACGAGAAAGTGGTCCAACTAAGTTTTTTGATGAAAAAAATAGTTTTTATCTTATTACACCTTTCTCATATTCTACTTGGTTTAACCATACATGCCTTATTCTTGACAATAGTTTTCTTGCAACTTTGATAATGGCCCTTTTTCCACCCACTTTTAATTTAAATTGGTTGTAAACCATTGTCATGGCAGGGTCGGTTCTTATAGCAGTCCAGGCAGCTTCTATTATTAAACTTCTTAGCCTTTTATGCTGACGGCCTATAATGTTCCCCTGGTGTATATTTTCCCCACTCGAAAACTGCGAGGGATAATAGCCTATATATGAGTTCAGTTGTTCAAAATTTGAAAACCTTTTCATGTTATCAATTTCCGTGAGTAAAGTTGCTGTGGTAACAGTACCAATACCCGGCACAGTCAATAAGTATTTTGCTGTAGCTGAATACCGGTCTTTTTTCAATAAAGCCCTTATATCCTTCAATACGGCTAATTTTTGGATGCGAATATTTTCTGCCATTGTCAATTGGTGCTGTATTGCTCTTTTTGCCGAAGGGTTTTTAAGTTCCAATTCTTTGAGCCATTTAATAAACAGGTTGCTCCAATTACTATTTGAAAAATATTCGGGGAGTTTTATCCCCAGATGATATAACATGCCCTTGATCCTGTTTTTAACCCTTGTCAAATCATTGGTGAATTTTTCGTTGCAACGGACCAATTGCCTGTCAGCTTCTACTTCTTCATCAGGAATATAAATTGGTTGCAAAAACCCGGCTTGCAGTGCCTGTGCTATTCTTTTGGAGTCATTAGTATCGGTTTTATTCTTTGCAGTTTTATCAGTTTGAGGGACATCGGCTGCATTAATCACTATACATTCAATACCCAATGATAATAACTCCCGTTGAATCCAATGTCCACAAAATCCGGACTCATAGGCACATTTGTACGAAGCATTTGGATATGAATTTTGTAAAAAAGTTTGTAGTGCCAAAGTTGTTGGCGGCTGGTTAAAACTGGTTAAGTACTGTTGCTGTAAATAGACTGAAATATTCCAGCTTTTTAAATGGACATCGATACCAATAAAAATGGGTTGTCCTGTAAAATCAAGTTTTTTTAATAATTTCGTCATTGGTCTTAAATTAGATTATTTGTAAAAATATTGTGGCAATTGCTGACCACTTCTAATTTAAGACCTTTTTATTTTACATGGATACTCGTTTGAGCGAAGCGGTAACGAGCCTGCCTACCGCAGGCAGGGTCGCTGGAATATAAACCCCCAATTGTATCCCCCTCACTCGTCCTCGTTTGAGCGAAGCGGTAACGAGCCTGCCTACCGCAGGCAAGGACGCTGGAATATAAACCCCCTTTCATATTGTTTGATACGCACTCCCCATTTATCCCTTTCAACCACCTTTCCTTCTCACTTTCGTACATCACCAAAAAAAATCTCCCGCAAGATAATTATCGAAATGATATTGCTATCTTGCACGCCAATTTTATACATTTCTAACGATATGAAACACCTTATTATAGCCTTGTTCCTGGTTTTAATCACCACTTCCATCCGGGCACAGGATGAAGAAACTGCTCAAATCAAACAGATTTTCGACAACGCCCTTACCCATCAGGAGGCCTATCATAACCTGGAATATCTATGCAATGAAGCTCCCGGTCGTTTGTTGGGATCGGAAAATTCTTTGAAGGCCATTGAATATATGAAACAGTATTTTAAAGCATTGGGTGTTGACAGTGTTTACCTGCAGGAGTTCCGAACTCCGGCATGGAAATGCGACACATCATCCGTATGGATAATCCCTCAATCGGGTAAACCTGTGATGCTTCACACCGATGCATTGGGCCCGTCACCCGCTACTCCAGTAGAGGGCATCAGGGCCGAAGTGATTGAAGTAAAGAGCCTTGACGAGGTAGAAAAACTCGGCAAAGAGGTTATTTCAGGAAAGATAGTCTTCTACAACCGGAAATGGAACCCTGCTTTTATCCGCACTTTTGAAGGTTATGGCAACGCGGTGGATCAACGGGCACATGGTCCTGAAAAGGCAGCTGAATATGGAGCAGCGGCTGTGATTATCAGATCGGTAACCAACAGCACCGATCACTTTCCGCACACCGGAAATACACACTACCCAAATATCAAAATACCTGCTGTGGCCATCAGCACTCTTGATGCTGATTTGCTTAGCGAGCTATTACAAAAAGAACCAAAAACCATGGCAAAGGTTTTTGTGGATGCCGAAGATATCCCTGAAACCATTACCTACAACCTGATTGCAGAGATAAAGGGAAAGGAAATCCCGGAAGAAATCATCGTGGTAGGTGGTCATATTGATAGTTGGTTTAATACACCTGGGGCACACGATGATGGGGCAGGCGTGGTGATGACCAGCGACGTACTTCGGATTTTCAAGGAATTGAATATCAACAATAAACGCACCATCCGGGCTGTGGTTTACATGGATGAAGAGTTATATCAGTCGGGGGGAAAAGCCTATGCCCTCATGGTGAAAAACAACGGCGAAAAACATTACCTGGCTCTGGAAGCCGATGCAGGCGCCTTTACTCCCAGAATGTTCACCATAAATGCAAGTGAGGAAACTGTGGGCCGGATAGCTGCTTTCCTCCCTTACCTGAAACCCTATGGCATCGATGAAATCAAAGCCGGTTGGGGCGGCGTGGACATCGGTCCTTTAAAGGAACTGGGTGTACCCCTGATGGCCTACGGAACCGATTCGCAACGCTACTTCGACATGCACCACTCTGCCAACGATACTTTCGACAAAATCAACCTTCGCGAGCTTCAGCTGGGCTGCGGTTGTATCGCCACCCTGATTTATTTGGTGGATAAATATGGGATAGAATAGATTTCAGAAATCCCTGTAATCAACAATCGCTCAAATGAGCTAACGAGTCATAAGATCAAATTTTTAATTTAAGACGACTCAGAACACCGGGGCTCATCCTCCGGTGAGATGAGATATTTCACCACCTGCCAGTCCACCGGTATTTTGCTTTGAAATGCTTTTGCCTCCGAGGGAGAATAAAATATTAACCGTCCAAAATAAACCGGACTCTTTTATTACCAACCTCATCAAAAATGCCATAAAATACACCGAAACAGGAAGCATTCAAATGGTTTGTGAAACCTTATGGAGTCAAAGTCCTGCCCCGAAAATGTGTGAATGATGTAACTCTTATTCAGAATTGTGTAATATTTTTTAAAGGTATGATCCTGAACTTTGTAAAGTACAGTTTAGTAACAATTTAAATTTATTATCATGCCTTTACTAACAATCATTATCGTCATTTTAGTTGTTGGGGTGATCCTCTGGCTTATCAATAGCTACATCCCAATGCAACGAACAATTAAAGGCATTCTGAATGCCGTTGTGATCATCGTCCTGGTGCTTTGGCTGCTGAACGTATTTGGTATTTTGGATAGTCTGCAGAACATACGAATTTAGTTATGAATCCTAAGATTATGAAACCATCTGACCCGCCAGACGCAGGAAATAATATCAATTGCTCAACAGCAGTAAAATTTGGCAAAAGAATAAGTCCGGGAAATAATGGGTTCAAATGCAGACTTATATGATTCGAAGATAATGCATTGTTAACCAATCCTGGGCTGCTTTTGCAAAAAACAAAAAAAATCATCATGAAAAAGGCAGCAGTTATAAAACAAGAGGAGAAAAAGGCAAAAAAAGAGAGATCAGCCTTAAAAGAGGAAGTATACGCCTCTGAGGTTCATTATCGCCGCTTATTTGAATCGTCAAAAGACGGGATTCTTATCCTCGATGCCGAAACCGGGAAAATTGTTGACGTAAATCCGTTTTTAATTGATTTACTGGGCTATTCAAAAAATGAATTGATTAAGAAATCAATCTGGGAAATTGGCGCTTTTCAGGATATTATTGAAAACAAAGATAAATTCCAGGAATTGCAACAAAGTGAATATGTGAGGTATGAAGATTTTCCGTTGGAAACATCGGATGGAAGTAAAATCCATGTCGAATTTGTCAGCAATGTTTATTTAGTAAACGACAGTAAGGTTATTCAATGCCAAATACGTGATATCACAGCAAGAAAAAAGACGGAAACTACCCTCGAAAAAACCAGAAAAGAGCTGGCGGAAATTAAAAAATCTGCAGATGAATTAAATGAATTCACTGAGAATGTAATCGACACATTACGTGAACCATTGCTTGCAATTGATCAGGATTTAAGGGTAATTAAAGCCAGCCGTTCATTCTATCAATTTTTCAAAGTAACCGCCGGTGAAACAATTGGTAAGCTTATCTATGAATTGGGAAATCACCAATGGGATATTCCCAAACTGAGAGAATTGCTGGAGAAAATCATTCCTGAGAAAAATTCCTTTGATAATTATGAGGTTGAACACAACTTTTCTACCATCGGTAAACGGGTGATGCTTTTAAATGCACGTCAGGTAAAAAGGGCATTTGGAAAAGAGCAGGTCATTCTTCTGGTCATTGAGGACATTACTGAACGAAAAGGCAAAGAAGATTCCTTAAAAGAAACTCAAAGGGAAACAAGTGATTCTTTAAACATTCTCCTGGACCTTATGCACGCGCCAATTATTATATGGGACACTTCCATGATAATAAAGCGTTTCAACCACAAATTTGAACTGTTGAGCGGATATGATTCGGATGAAGTTATCGGTAGAAAACTTAATTTTCTTTTTCCAAAAGAAAGAATTGCTGCAACACTTGAGTTGCTGAAAAATCATCTTGAAGCTGAACATATAGAAGTAGCTGAAATAGATATTTTAACAAAAGACAATCATATCAAGACCGTTTTGTGGGATTCATCGCATATTCTTGATGAGGATGGGAAAAATATTATTGCAACAATTTCACAGGATATAACCAATCGAAGACAATCGGAGTTGGCACTGCGAAAGAGTGAATCTCACCTCCGCACACTTGTGAATACTATCCCCGACTTAATCTGGCTAAAGGATACGAATGGGGTGTTCCTATCGTGCAATCCGATGTTCGAACGTTTTTTTGGAGCCAGTGAACCTGACATCATTGGCAAAACCGATTATGACTTTGTTGACCGTAAATTGGCCGACTTTTTCCGTGATAATGACCAAAAAGCCCTGGAGGCAGGTAAACCGACCAGCAACGAAGAGTGGGTTACTTTTGCTGACGATGGACATCGCGCCTTTCTGGATACCATAAAATCTCCGATATACGATTCAGACGGAACCGTGCTTGGTATATTGGGAATTGGAAGGGACATTACCGAACGCATGCTTGCAGGTGAAAAGCTTCAGGCCAGTGAAAAGCGTTTTCGGGCCATTTTTGATCAGGCTCCTGTTGCAATAGCATTGCTTGATACGCAGGGCCATCCAATCATATCCAATTTACGTCTGACAAAAATGATTGGTTACAGCAGCGATGAATTGGCTAAAATGATGTTTACTGAATTTACTTATCCTGAAGATATCGACAAGGATTTGAATCAGTTTACTGATCTGATAGCTGGAAAAATATCCGGGTATAATATAGAAAAAAGGTATATCCATAAAAATGGAACTTTGATTTGGGCCAATCTTTATACCACAACACTAAACGATAGCAATGGTTTGATACAGGAAATTATAGGAATGGTTGAGGATATTACCGAGAAGAAAAAGATTCACAACGAAATAAAATTTCAGGCTGACCTGATTAATAATGTAGGCCAGGCTGTTATCGCAACTGACTTACTGGGCAAAGTAACCTACTGGAACAATGCAGCCGAAAAAATATACGGGTGGTCTTCGTCTGAAGCAATCGGACAAAATATTGTTGATTTAACTCCTGCCCGTCAATCCAATGAACAGGCTATTGACATCCTGAAAAAATTAAGCTCCGGAAAAACATGGGCTGGAGAATTTTATGTGAGAAGAAAAGACGGGAGTAGTTTTCCTGCATTGGTAACCGATACACCAATACTCGACTCAAATGGTGAACTAACAGGCATTATAGGAATTTCAAGCGATATTACCGAACGCAAACATGCCGAGATGGAGTTGATAGAAGCCAAGGAAAAAGCTGAGGAAAGCGACCGCCTGAAAACAGCTTTTCTGAACAATGTTTCACACGAAATCAGAACTCCAATGAATGCCATAGTGGGCTTTTCAGGATTTCTTAACGACCCTGATTTGAAACCCAATAAACGCCAGGAATTTACCGATATCATCATAAAAAGCAGCGAACATTTGCTGGCCATTATTGATGATATAATACGCATTGCCTCTATTGAGTCCGGGCAGGAAAAAATTCAAAAAAATGAAATCAACATTAATTTAATATGTGATCTGATAAAAGATCAATTTTCCTCAAAAGCGAATGAAAAGAATGTGACACTTAGTTTGATACCCGGCTTGACTGGTGATGAGGCCGATATTATTACCGATGCAACCAAACTAACTCAAATACTCACCAATCTGATAGGGAATGCGCTTAAATTTACTCATCAGGGTTATATCAACTATGGATATAAGTTAAAAAACAGTCAATTGGAATTTTATGTTGAAGATTCCGGAATAGGTATCCCGTTGGATATGCAAGAAAAAGTATTTGATCGATTTCGTCAGATTGAAACCACCGCTACACGAAATTTTGGCGGTTCAGGATTGGGTCTGTCTATCTCAAAAGCCTATGTTGAAATACTTGGCGGTAAGATGTGGTTAACTTCCGAAATGGGTAAAGGTTCTGTATTCTATTTTACCATTCCTTACAAAAAGACCAATCCGAAAAAATTACCTGACATCCCATCTGTTAAGGGGTTAGATTTTGAATTTAAAACCACTAAAACAGTATTGATAGCCGAAGATGAGATCTCTAATTTTATACTGTTGGAAGAAATGTTATTGGATTCCGGAATAAACATTATCAGGGCTGTAAATGGCCTCGAAGCTGTAAGGTTATGTCAATTGAACCCGAATATTGATTTGGTATTGATGGATATTAAAATGCCTGAGATGGATGGTTACGAAGCCACAAAACGGATAAAAGAATTTAAGCCGGATTTACCCATCATTGCCCAAACTGCGTATATTACCGAAGCTGACAGAGTTAAAGCCATGGCATGTGGTTGTTCCGATTATATAAGCAAACCGATTAGCAAACGATTGTTGCTGTCTAAAATTAATGAACAACTTCACAATTAATAAAAGGTTAAGTTCCTGCTCAGTAAGAAATCCAAGTCCACCTACTAGTCCACCGATTAGTCCACCTGTTAAACTGTTGTACATTACACCCTTATGAACTAAATTGCTTCGGTAAAGACACAAAATAACATCTGAAAATGAAACAAATACACCATTTTTCTTTTTTATTTTGTTCAGTTCCCAGGTAAAAAGATGGCTTCGGTAACTATCGACAAGCACCCATTCCAAAATCAACAAACCGATAATATCAAGTCAAAGCACTGCTTTCTAAAGCAAATCAGGCTACATTTGTATTCGACACTAAAAAAACATTTCAGACTTTCAATCCTGACGAAGAATAAACTCGATCTATGGACAACTCAATTCCCGTTTTCGATGAAATTCAATACAAAGAGTTAAGACCCTGGCTACCCGCTTTTCAGTACGATGAGATGATTGAGGCGATGCACATTGAAATAAAACTGGTTCTTCGCGATACTTTCTTCCATTACAAAATAGACTTCTATTGACCATTCAACAACAAGACGACTTACTACAATAAGCTACTTACTAACGAAACAGCAAAATACAGCCAAAAGATCATTAGACTGATCGCTGACCGGGAAGACATCAGAATCAAAAAATACCTCCTGAATGATGCCCTCCACAAAAAACTCAAATCCAGACTTCATGACCTGGGTAAACTCATCAAAGAACGACAGTTCGACCTGGCTTTTATTAACCCTAAAAAAACTTCATTCGACCTGGATCAGGAACATAAATCCAATACCTACAGACTTCCAATACCTATGTCTGATTATCAGTATATAAAATTACTTTAAGTCTAAATTAATAATTCTTATCTACGCGGCCATGGGACAACTATTACTACCAATATTTCCAAGAGATACCCGCATGATAAACATGACCCTTGGGGTACGTGAACACGATGGCACAATATTTTATCTACATAGCGGGGTGCCAATTTTCTCACATTTACAGGATGATTTGAGCAGGTTCCGTTTTATAACGTCTAACCTTATTTTGCAAGGGCGTTGCACTAACCAGGAAATTGCTGATGCGTTTCATGTATCAACAGATAGTGTTCGCCGCTGGAAGAAAAAACTTTTGGAAGAAGGGGATGTGGCTTTTTTTAAGGAGGAGTCACGTCATGGCCGCAGCCATAAATTATTGCCCACTGTATTGGATCGCATACAGGTGAAGCTTGATCAAGGGCAAAGTTCCTATTCCATCGCCAAGGAGGAAAGGATATCAGAAGGCAGCATCCGGTATGCGATCAATCTTGGGCGTTTAAAAAAAATCCAATGCTGAAATAAATGCAGGCAAAACCCGCAGCCAGCGGAGCATTGAAGATGCCCGGGCAGCAGAAGGCATAGGCATTGCAGCCACACGCGAAGAGGAGCGTGCATTAGCTGTAACAGGAAAACAAGAATATGCCCCGAGTTTATTCGAACATCAGGAAAGCGTATTAAATGCGGGGGTACTGTTTTCCCTGCCGGCATTAGTATCACAAGGGTTAGAGCGGTTCTTCAAAGTATTCAACCCGTTGCCCCCGGGGTTTTATGGTTTGCACCATGTTATACTTATCTTGTGTTTCATGGCACTTTGCCGGATAAAAAACCCTGAACAATTAAAAAAGCACCCGCCGGGGGAACTGGGCAAACTGCTGGGCTTGGATCGCATACCCGAAGTTGGGTATTATAGGGCCAAAATAAAGCAAATAACCGACCAGTCAAAGTCAGATGAACTGCACACACAGCTTTTCCGCTCGTGGGCAGGGGAAATGCCGGAGATGTTTTTTTTAATTGTTCATTGTTTTATAATACTGGGACACAGATTTATAACACCAATGTAACGATGCAACTTTGCGAAATGGGAACCCAACTGAACGGGCACTGGTTCAGGGAAATCCGCAGGCTTTCCGAAAACGGACACCAGACATCGGTACCGACAACACATCCAAGTTTGTCGCTACCCAAATAGGGAAAGCCAGGCTTGAAGCCCGGATTTTTCAACAGTTGGAAGGAAAGACTACGATCGGCAGCAACGTCCTTGAGCAGGTCATCTTAAAAAGCGCAGAACTGATTGAAAAAATAAATGAATATAACCAGCAAATTGAGACCTTTCTGGCAAAAAGAAAAAATCAACCCACGTATCAGTATTGCCGTAATTCATGGCGAACAACGTTACAATAAGCTCCTGAAAGAAAGCAAAAAGCTAATGAATGTCATCATTATGCTTGTTTACAGGGCAGAATCAGCATTGTACAATACAATGCCCGGGTTTTATAAAAACGCTCAAAAAGAGGGATGGGTTATTCTAAAAGAGATATTTACCAGCGATGCAGATATGATACCCGATTATAAAAACCGCACACTTACCATCAAGTTACATTCGCTTTCTACCCCTAGGGCCAATCAGGTAGTGAAAAAATTGTGTGTCTTTTTAAACCAAACTGAAACTTGCTTTCCCCTCACAAATTTAATGCTGGTTTACAAAACAGTCGCGCTTTAATTTGCGGTAGTATTGGAAGTCTGAATTTATTGATTCATTGCCGATTTTGATAAATTGTTATTTTCCGTGTACAATCGCACAATGCACGTCAGGTACGGGGTATAAAAACCGAAGTCTGTGAATCAATGCCAGAGCGTTTTTTAATGGGCTATACCGTGGACATGTGGATTAAAACTTTGGTTATGCCATTGTAAACACAGATACGCTAAATGGTGAGATTATCCCGAAAACTTGTTTTTAATTTTCCTCCACCAATTAACCAAAAATAGTTCACTGCCGTCGGCCTTTTTTTTATTTTTCTCGCCAATGATTAGTGCAATTGGTCTGAGTTCTTCAAACTCTTCGCAAACCACTTTTAACATGGCAGCAAAAGGCAAAAACAAAATCATTCCGGCCAGTCCCCACACTGCAGCGCCAACAAACAAACTAAGTATGGCTGTTAAAGCATTAATTTTTAAACTGCCTCCCACAATTCGTGGAGTGAGAAAATTATCGGAAACCAATTGAACAGCCCAAAATAAAACGGCAACTGCAACGGCTGGCCAAATTGAATCGTAAGAAACAAAAGCATAAATTACAGGAATGACAGCTCCCATTGTAGTTCCAATGTATGGTATGATGGCTAGTGCAGCACCTAAAAATCCGAAAAGGAAAGGATTATCGATGCCGATAATCAACAACCCAATGCTGTTGGCTAATCCTATAATAATTGTAAGAATTACCATACCGAACAGGTATTTTTGTCCAACCTGCTGTACCGATTTGAACATTTTTAATACCCTTTCACGATTATCCTTGGCCGAAAAAGCCAGAAATGCATTTGTTAATCCAACTCTGTATAAGAGGAATAGAAAAGTAAAAACAATGGTTGCCAGCAGTCCGGCCATAAAAGTTGCTGAATTGCTAACTGTTTTACTTACCAAAAAACCTGTTGAATCAGTTATCCATTCTTTCATCCGGTTAAAAAGTTCATCCTTTCCCAGATTTTCCACAAAACTCACATGATTATTGATAAATAGTGTTACATCGGCAAAAGCACGAATAATTTTATCTTGAAAATTTGTGAATTCTTGTGCTACATTAATAATTTGAGTTGAAAAAAAGTAAGTGACACCGCCAATTAATAAAATCATAGTGAAAATGGAGAGAAAAGCTGCAACTGTTTTTCCAATTTTCCATTTCTCAAACTTTTTTGCCAACGGAAGCAGTATGAATGAAATAATCAAAGCAAGACTTAAAGGAATGAGAATCGCTTTCGCAAAAACCAGTATTGCAAACAGCAAAAATGCGGTAGCTATGGCGTAAAACAGCTTTTGAAACGATACATTCATTTTACCATGTTTATAGATTAATCTCTTAACCAAAAGTAATGAGTTTTAGTAAGGGAACCTTATATGATTTTTAGAATATGTTACATCATTCCCACTTTTACGGTCTGCAATTTTTAAAAAGTTAGTGATCACTATTACGGCATTAGCAGAAAAAGAAGTTGCCATTTTTCGAACGAAAACATAAAGGATTGGTCTTTTGAAAAGAGTACAACTACATTGAATTAGAATGAATATCTGATTTTGCGATTTCTGTCGGAACTACTTTGCCCGAAATAAAATCGGCATAGGCACGGGTAAATTCGGCACCGAAGAAAACAATCATTGAAGAATATGAAACCCAAAGCATGATTAAAATAATCGAACCTGCAGCACCATATCCATCGCCGGGGTTTAACGTTCCAAAATACAATCCCAAACCAAATTTTCCTATATTAAACAGAAATGCAGTAACAATAGAACCAATCCAAACATGATTCCATTTTATTTTTGCATCTGGTAAAAATTTGAACATCAATGCAAACAAAACTGTAATAATTATAAAGGATAAAACGATATTAACTATCTGGAGCGCAACAAAAAATGTTTCGGAGAAATGCCCCGATAGCCAGTTGCCAAAAGCCGAAAGCAAAGCCGAAGTAACAAGTGAAACAATAAGTAAAAAAGCGATTGTAACGATTAACCCGAATGAGAACAGTCGAATTTTGACAAAACTCCAGATGCCATATTTCGATTCATCAATCTTAACTTCCCAAATGGTATTTAATGATTTTTGAAACTGTGCAAAAACGGTTGTAGCACCCACAATCATGATAATAATTCCGATAATTGTTGCCAAAACGGAGTTTTTTGCTTCGCTGGCCTGTAAAATAATATTCTGAATTTGCTCTGCGGTATCAACGCCCATTGTAGAGGAGAACTGAGCTGTTATGTGATTATTTACAGCATCGTTTCCAAAAAAATACCCGGCAGATGTTATAATAACCACCAGCAACCCGGGCAACGAAAAAATTGCGTAATAGGCAATTATTGCACTTTCGCGAAACGGGTCTTTTGCCACCCATTCTTTAAGTGCTTTTATCAGGATTTTGTAAATATTTCTATCATGTATTTTCATTGCAATTTGATCAACAGGTGTTTGAAGGGGTAAATTCAGGAATTAAATTAATTGGTTTTACAATCTGTAACAGTCGAATTTCTCATGGTGTTTAATAATAAAAGCAGCGCCATTTTGTTCAGCGCTGCTATACTAATTAGATACTTTTTCCATTCGATTTTTAATGATCGGTTGCCCCTGAAAGTCATCGGGGCGTGCCAACGGTTAAGATGTTATTTCGAAAAATCTTAATTCACATTCGAACCTATATCTCCGTGGCATATGATATTGTCAAATACTGCAGCTGTTTGATAAATGTTTATATATCCATTGTAAACCAGCCAGTTGTCGTAGGTAATATTCAGTTCGCTATCCAGTTCTCGTATGGAGGTATAACTTTTACCAGTGGTACCGTTTACACCATTCAATGTTCTTGTTATCGGCCCGCCACCAATGGTTGATATGGAACTCAGGTTAATGGTTGCAGGATATACTTCTCCGGCAATCGTCCCTTCAAGGCTGATGGTAACAAGTGTATTTCCGTTTTCCCTTTTTTCAAACAGTGCTGTTCCGGAAACTCCGAATGGCTGAATTGTGTCCAGAGAATAAGTAATATTGGTTTCTGTAATAACATTACCGCCAATATCGCCTTGTGCAAGAATTACCAGAGGTTCGGCGGAGCTTAGCATCACTTTAATAAAGCCATCGTAAGCAATCAGTTGATCATAGGACATCGAAGTGACCAGGGTAGAACTTTTTCCGGTTTCATTAACAGTATTCAGGTTAACCACCACTGCGCCACCTTCAGCAACAGTATTCATACATAATTCGGCAGGATGAATACCCGATGGTATACCGTTTAAAGCCAAATCGATGGTGACTGAATTGTCGGTTTCAATAAAAGTTGCAGTTCCTGTCACGCCCAGTACATCTTGTACTTTTAGTACATAACTCATCTCTCTTGCAGGTACTTCATCCTTTTTGCACCCGCTTCCAAGTGTCAATAAAAACACCGCAACAAATAATGTTAATGCGGTATTTAATTTTTTTGCTATAGTCATTATTTTTTAATTATTTGTTTCCCGCGTCTGGCGGGGCAGTTGTATGTATATTTTGCGATACAAAGGTGATTCTATTTGCACCGAATAGTATTACACAATTTAACAAATAAGTTACAACATTCACACATCAGTCGATTCAATGCGGACAAACTTTTCAATAAAAGAAATACCCTTTTAAAGTAGCAATTATTTCTAAGGCAGGTCTTGTGTTATTTAGCCAACAACTTTCTTTGTCAGGTTTCTTTATAAAACAACATAGCCGGAATCAATAGTTTCTGGCTATTCAAATCACTTTTTTGAAAATTCAATCAATTCTGTATTAAACTTTAGGGTTTCTTCCAGAAACATGCTATGACCACTATTTTCAAAAGCGACAATATGTGAGTTTTTGATACCGGCTTTCATTTGTTCAGCTAAATCAAAGGAACATATTTTATCTTTTTTCCCATGTATGATCAGGGTAGGAATTGCTATTTTAGCCAAATCAGGTCTCAGGTCTGTATCACGCAAAGCAATTAAGCATTGTGCTGTGGCATAAGAAGATGCACTGAGATTAATTCCATTTAACCAGTTACGTATTCCTTTATTTAATGAGGTTTCGGTTGCTGAGAAAATCTTTCCAAAATTGGATAGTAACTGAGGTCTGTCTTTATAATTCAATTCAATTAACTCATCAACTGCACTTTTGGGGAGGTTGTATTTGAAATCGTTGCGTTGTGTCCATATTGGTGCTGCTGCTCCGCACAATACCAGTTTAGAAACATGATCTCCTTTATACTTTGAAACATAACGAATTGCAATAGAACCACCCATTGAAAAGCCAACTATAACAGCATCATTTACATCCAGTTTGCTTAAAACGTTTTTAATATCCAAGGCGTGAATATCATAATCATATTCTCCGTAAGGCTTATCTGATTTGCCGAAACCCCGTAAGGTAATACCTATTGCTCTGAAATTATTTTTCATCAAAGCGTTGTATTGGTATTCATACATTTCGTCGCTTAAAGGCCATCCGTGTATCAATACAATTGGCCTGCCTTCACCTGCATCTGTAATATGAAGGCGAACATTGGGTTCTACTTCAATGTATTCTGTTCTGGTGGAACCTGTATTTATTTTTTCCATTTTAATAATCTTTTAAACGTCCGGTTATTTTTTCCAAAGAAATTTTCAATTTGTATATGGTGCCATCAATAGCCTGTTCATGGGTGTTTGCGTGGTTGGTAACTGCGATTGGTTTCATACCTGCAAGTCGGGCTTCCAGGATACATCGCTTATCGTTAACCCCATTTTTATTGCCATCCTCATCCGAGAGATGAACTTCCACCCTTGTTATCTGTTGATTGAACCTGTTTAGTTCTTCCGATATTAAAGAAGTTGCCGAAGCAATAAGTTCTTCGCTTCCTGTTAGATTTTTATCTGTATTAAAATGTATTTGCATTTTTATCCATTCAATTAATAACGAAATATTGCCGCCAGCCCTGTTTCAGAAGGCATTTTACCGGTTGGAAGAACCATCAGCTGTCCACCCATCTTTATTACCAATTCTCCCATATCGTCGAGCAGGTCATCTACTTTCGGATTGATCAAATCTTTTTTCTGTGTATTACCCGTCACAAGATTTGTAATCCTGACAGGGATGATCCGGTCGGCTTCAACAAGAAGTGTGTCAACCCGACCCTCAACTGCAGCCACAGCAACTTCCTTGTAATCATCGCTGCCTTTGCCATTGGCCCTTGCCTGCTCAAACCGTTCAACCAGGCTGTCGAGTTTCAGGTTATATTCTGGTTCCATTATTTCCCAGGCCATTTTTGCCAGCTTATCCGCAGAAACTGATGAAGGATTTATTGCAATACCCTCAGGGAGCAGAAGAGGATTTTTACTTACCTTTTGAAAAAGGTTGTGGTGTTCGGGCAAAGCTGCAAGAATGAGCGGCCAGCCTGAAGGTTTCGAATAGTGTTCGTAAATCTCACTCGCAACCACACGAAAAAATCTTTCAGCATCTTTCTCAGTTTCATCCTTTTTACCTCCATGGCCATGATGCATACTTGTACTTTCTCCCCCTATACCGCCATGAGATGTGATAGTCGAATGTTTCTCGGTTAATTCTTCACCAAGCGCTTCAGTTATGGTTTTTGGAGTATCAGCAGTAAGCTCAATTTCAGTAAGTGAGTGACGGTTTCCTTCAAAAAGCCGAATATCGCGAAGGGTTAAACCCAATAAATGGAAATGGTCAACCGATTGTAAATATTGACGGAGTGGTTTGGTATGGAAACTGTCGGCCACCATTGCCAGTGACTCAACCGATTTATGCAATACTACAACTTTTATCATTCCTTTTGCACTAAAAATGGCAAGTCCGTCCAACGTGTGATTCCAAATATGATCGTTATCAACGAGTGCCTGTACAGGCGCAAGATGTTTTTGTACTTCACCGGCTGAATATTTTTGCATCAGTGATTCTTCCAATTGTTGGACAAGATTTTTAAAAAGGATGATGTCCTGAAGATTTTCAGGATGTTTTTGATGCGTAGGCAAATAGAGTGAAAGACAGGGCGACTGATCTGCCGACAGGAGCTCCTGAATCAATTCTTTTGTTAGTAATTCCATGTTTTTTTATTTCAAATTTCTTTTATAAAATTTATTGTTGAACTCTTCGCGGTCATAAAATCCGTCAGCAGCATTCGAACTGTGAATGGTGTTATCTCCCCTGTAATGACGGACTAAATCTAATTCGTACCCAAAATCAATAACATATCCTTTTTTGAACCGTTTGGTTTTCGCAAAAGTTGAGCTATCTATTTGATTTGTATTCACCAATTTATTCTCCTCATCAATGACTGCCATTCCGATAGGAATAATCAGGTGATTTTCCCCTTCTTTGTTTAAAAACTCATGAACACCGTCACTTACCCGATCTTGATACGTATTATACCCTTCCTCAATCAAGGTTGTATCCACTTCAACATCAAGGTAAACCACGCGTTCGGCAGTTTTATTTACCAGCAAATGATCCACTTTCCCAATGGTGCGGTTATTTGCATCTTTTACATTCCAGCCCCTTACATCGCTATAATCTTCGGCCACTTTATAATCGGATAATTCATCCAGATTAAAAAGATTCTTATTAGTATCTGTCATTTTTTTAGTTTTAATAATTATTAATTCATTTTTTGAAGAAGGTCAGAAGCTTTTGAAAAGTAATTCTTAACTGTATCTTTTTGATCAAGTGTAAGTACTCCCGGTTTTATTAATTCAGATGCACTTCTTAATGCTTCAATATCAGCAGCCAATCCTGGATATTTAGCCTTTTGGATGTTTTGCAATACATTGGTTATAATATCATCCGCCTTTCTAATGTTGTCCGCATGTGTTGTTTCAAAAGGATCTTTTGTAATCATTTTTGCATATTCCTTTGCCTTATCTAAATCTGCACGAACTTCATATCCTACCTCATTGGCCATAGCATTTGTAGCCTCTATAAGTTTTAATAGTGCCTCATTTGTATATTCATGATCCAGACTCATCTTTTCCTTATTCTGATCTACAAAATTTACATAAGCAGCAACAGTTAAGTTATTTTCATTTACCCCTAAGAGGTCAGTTTCGTTCGTATTGGTAATGTCATCTGCTTCGGATACTGCCTCTGTAATTTTGTCGCTATCACGAAAAACCAGCAAATATACAAGCAATGCAGCTATAACAAGGCCTACCAATAGCCACGGCCAAATTTGTTTTTTCTGTTCAATCTTAATTTCTGCCATGATAATTTATTTTAAATGATGTGAACATTGAAAGGACAAAGTTGATGACCTTTAAAGAAATAAGTGTTACACAAATTTTGTGAAAGTTTACATCATTCACACATTATCGCCACTCAAACTAATGGCTTTCATTTCCATTTACACAGGTGCTTATAAAATATTCTGGCTTTGCTGTCCGACTTTTTTTTTTCGGTTTCACGTTTTTCCTATTGTATATTTTGGACAAGCTAAACAATAAAATCGGCAATAGGAAATCAATATCGCCTCCATTGAAGGTTCTGCTTTTGGTCTAATATTTTAGTTTAATGTCAATTAATTGCTCGATGTCGACTATAATTGAATCATCAATCACATCAATTCTTATCCCACGACCTTCTGCATACTTTGTTGCTTGACCAATTGCTGTTTTTATGTCATTTGAAATCTTGCTTTCCAGTATCTCATTAACCGCTTTATCTCCAAAAACAAAGGCTACTTTAAAATATTGGTATCTTGGTAGTAGATAGATAATCGCTCGTTTTTTATCCTTAATCCGGAAACTCCAACCATATTTTTTACCTGGATAATTCCATTCAGCCAATCCGTTGGGATATTTACTCAAAATCATGTCATGAATCTGTTTCCATAGTTCGTATTTAGATTCAAGTTTTTCGACTAGATCTTTATCAGTCGGTTTTACAGTTTTGTCTGTAAAAACACTCATATCTTCCATATTTCTTCAGTTTTGAAGGGTGTTGTTTTGCGTTGCATACATCATTTGCCTACCGCCAATTACCGCTATATCTACAATATAGGCGTTGTTGTTAAAATTCTTCCGGTATTCAATTATTCTCCTGATCACTTTGTACTCCAATTATAACCGATTATAATTATCTAAATCAGTTCTTTTCTCATTGTAAATGGATCATAAGGTGTTTGATGGGGTAAACCTAGGAAATAGTTTTGTTGGTTTTACATTGGGGCTTAAGAATTGATGGAGTTGCTTATCAGGTTATGAATTCAGGGTGTCTTGCAGCGTCAATCCCTTATCTCAAATGCTTCTTCCTGACCTCATACATCAGGATGGCAGGTACAAAAAACACGATGTCGGCCAGGGTTTTCCCAATAAAGGAGCCCACGATGAAATTGGTCATCAGTGTGGGAATTAAATACATGAAGAAGGGGCGCACCGCCAGTACATCCAACACTTCGGCAGGGCCAAATTCAACCATGAGGTTTCTGAAATCAATCAGGATCGATCGGGCCTGATATTTCTTATTCCTGAGCCGGTGGCTTTGCATGCTTTTTTTAACATCGCGCAGAATGATCACTCCATAAAAAATGACAGAAGCTGCGACCGAGGCCAGGAAAGCCGACAGCACCCTGTCGTTGGTGGTTTCTTTGATGGCCCACGCCACAAAAATGGATACAATCGTACTAAGGGTATCAGCCCAAAAGTAGCGCTTTAACCACTCTTTTATTTTCCTTTTAAGCATGAGGTTGAAATTTATCGCCAAGCCGATGAAAAGCAAATTGGGGACAAAGATACAATTAGCAAGGTGTCGCGCCACGATTTTCAGCACGAGCCAAACTTCATTTATACTGTGCCAATTCGCGACAACATCTCCCCCGGCAACATGGAACTTTTAACTACCTTCGTGCCTTATAAATATCGTTGTATGATTGGCACACTTGTTAATACAGCAGCAGTAGTGGCGGGAGGGGTTATCGGTTTACTTTTTCGTGGTAGGCTTCCCGAAAAATACATGACTATTTTCTTTCAAGCCATCGGATTGTTTACCATGTATCTTGGAATATCACTTGCGTTGGAGGCTCAACAGGTTTTTTATGTTGTTCTTTCTTTGATCATTGGTTCACTCACGGGTGAGGCCTTAAATCTTGAAGCAAGAATGGAACGTGGGAGTCAATGGCTTAAAAAGCGGTTCCGATTTAAAAATGAACGTTTTTCCGAAGGCCTGCTTACTGCTTTTCTGTTGTATTGCATGGGCTCGCTTACGGTCATTGGCTCGGTTACTGAGGGCTTGGGCGGCGGGCCAAAGATTTTATTTATTAAGTCGCTGATGGATGGAGTTTCATCCATTGCACTTGCTTCTGCTATGGGAGTAGGTGTTGTTTTCTCCGCTGTACCCTTACTTATTTATCAGGGGGGGATTACCTTGTTATCCATGTGGCTGGGCGATATTATCCCAACTGAAATTATTACCGATGTTTCAGCCGTGGGTGGTATATTGCTCATCGGATTGTCTATCACCATTTTGCAAATAAAAAAGGTCAGGGTGATGAATATGTTACCTGCTTTGGTCGTTGTGGTGGTCCTTTTGTTGCTCCTTCCCCGTTTATAAAACTGTTGTATTTTAAACTGGAATTTTTCTTCCTTGTGCGAAATTAAATGCCAATCCTCCTTTCATTAAATCCCCTATACCTTATTTTTAAAAGTTTCTTCTTAAAAAGATGAGGTAACTTCTTTGAAACCAGTAAGCACGGCTATTTGTTATATTGACTGTAAAGTTAACAAAAGTGATGGTGAGACAAAATATTTACAATTGAGGGTTGACATGTATTTGAAGTGATTGGTATAACAAATGGCGGTTTCTTTTATTTTTCTCATAAATGCATATAGTGGTGACCCATTGGTTAAATTGTTTCTAAATTAGCTGGGTAAGCGATTGTGTCGACCGCATTTCTATATTTTCAGTACCTTAGCACCCTGATTTATTAACTATTTATTCATGGAAAATACAAATAATATAGACTGGGGTAATCTTCCGTTTGGGTATTACAAAACCGACTATAACGTAAGATGTTACTTCAAAAATGGCAAGTGGGGCGAGTTGGAAATTTCCTCATCGGAATATGTTCCCATGCACATGGCAGCCACTGCACTGCATTATGGTCAGGAAGCTTTTGAAGGCTTAAAGGCCTATCGTGGTAAAGATGGTCAGGTACGGTTATTTCGATGGAATGAAAATGCCAGACGCATGCGCCGTTCAGCCGATGGGGTGATGATGGCCGAAGTCCCGGATGCCTTGTTTTATGAGGCCATCACGAAGGTGATTAAACTAAACGCGGATTATATACCGCCTTATGGTACCGGTGCATCGCTTTATTTACGTCCGTTGTTAATTGGCAGTGGCCCTCAGGTGGGGGTAAAACCATCGTTGGAGTATATGTTCATGGTGTTTGTAACTCCGGTAGGTCCTTATTTTAAAGAAGGATTTAACCCCGTAGAGGTTGAACTTGTTCGCGATTACGACCGCGCTGCTCCAAAAGGAACAGGGAATATTAAAGTGGGCGGTAATTATGCGGCAGGAATGCGTCCGGCCCACCGTGCACACCATGATGGTTTTTCATCGGTGTTATTCCTGGATGCGCTCGAAAAGAAATATATCGATGAGGCCGGGCCTGCCAATTTTTTTGGCATCAGAGATGGCATCTACATCACTCCACAATCAGACAGTATCTTGCCTTCGATTACCAACATGAGCCTGGAGGCAATTGCCAATGATATCGGGTTAAAAGTCGAGCGGCGCAAGGTTCCTTTTGAAGAACTGGAAACCTTTGAGGAGGTAGGCGCGTGTGGTACTGCTGCTATCATCAGCCCAATCAAGCGTATTTTCGACAGGGTAAACAATAAAAACTACGAATATGGTACCATTGCAGGACCTTATTCCACAAAATTATACATCACGCTAAGGGCAATACAGGAAGGTGAAATAGAAGATACTCATCATTGGACGACCATCGTTGAAGGTGTGTAATCCCTTTATTTCAAACCTACTATAAAAATAGGAGGCGGCCTGAAAACGCCGCCTTTTTAGTTCATACCGGGATTAATTGGGAATTTTGTCCAATATTGATACTCTTCTCCCATGGAGGTGAGTAGTTCCTGCCACATGGAACCGGCATCGGCCTTTAAAATAGGAGATTTGGGAAGTTGCGTTACAACCCAGGAATTTCGCTTGAGTTCGTCTTGTAACTGAGCAGGCGACCAACCTGAATAACCGGCGTAGAAACAAATGTTGTCAGGAGTTAGTTTGCCAAACAGGATAAGTTCTTTGATCATATCCAGTTCTCCTCCCCAAAAAAGACCATCTCCAATCGAAACAGATCCTTCGATCAGGTCTCCAAAAGAATGAACATAAAACAATGAGTTGCTTTCAACAGGCCCGCCCAAATGAAGATTTCCGGCAAAATCAGGAAAGTTAGGTACAATCTCGTTGAATGGTTGATGGAGGGGTTTATTCATAATCACACCAAATGAACCTTCTTTGTTGTGCTCAACCAATAATATGACTGCCCTTCCAAAATAGTAGTCGCCCATCAGAGGCTCAGATAACAACAATCTGCCCTGAGCGGGAGCCAGATCGTTGCTTTTTACCTGTACATATTTTTCAATTCGATTCATTCAACTTCAAGTTTGAAAACGTTCCTGATGGAAAAACGATTACTTTTACACGCTGTTTCATTACAAAAAACATACCAAGACTTTGAATATCCAAAACCGTCAACGGGATTTTGAAAAACTACGGAAGAAATATCCTGTCTTCACCTACCAGGCATATTCCTATCACGAAGATACTTCAGGGTTGCATATTAGTTTCGATTTTGACCTGAGCGGTCAATATAGGTTTTCGCCCGTTTTGTTCATTCCCAAAAAAAAAGTTCTTCATTGGGACATCCCCGGAAAACAAGGACTTGATAATTTAATTTTCCACCTGGGAATGATAGAGCTGATCAGTTATTGGAAGTTAACCTGTTCTCCGCGAATTGTGATCCGTCCGCATAGGTTAAATGATGATCAGGTTATCTGGTGGAAAAAATTATATTTCCATGGTTTAGGCGAATTTCTTTACCTGAATGGAATAGAGGTTGATGCTGAAAAATTGATGGAAATTGAGGCCAATGGTAGACCATTGGTCATGCTTGCGACACAACCCGACATGAGAAAAGTGATGGTGCCCATTGGCGGAGGGAAAGATTCCGTTGTAACATTGGAGATACTAAAAACAGGCAACGCGATGGTTTTTCCAATGGCCGTAAACCGCACTCCGGCCATCAGCAGAACCATCCAGCAGGCTGGATTCCCAATGGATGGTGTCCTGGAAGTTCATCGAAAACTCGATCCACTTATGCTTGAGTTAAACAGCAAGGGTTTCCTTAACGGGCATACACCATTTTCGGCTTTACTGGCTTTTACCTCTGTATTTTTGGCTGCCGGGAGTGGTATTGGAAATATTGCACTATCGAATGAAAGCAGTGCCAACGAAAGCACCGTGCCGGGAACTAACATCAACCACCAGTATTCCAAATCTTTCGAATTTGAACAGGATTTTGATGCATATTGCAGAAACTATATTCATCCCGAAATTCGATATTTTAGTTTTCTGCGGCCCCTGAATGAGTTACAGATTGCCCGTGTGTTTTCTACCTTTCCAGAGCACCACCATGGCTTCAGAAGCTGTAATGTGGGGAGCAAAGAAGATCGTTGGTGTGGGGCTTGTCCCAAATGTTTGTTTACCTATCTTATCCTGGCTCCCTTTATCCCCGATAAGGAACTGGTCTCAATTTTTGGTTCCAATGTGATGGAAAACCGCTTGCTGGCCACTTACCTGGATGAATTAACAGGCAAATCACCTGTTAAGCCCTTTGAATGCGTGGGCACACCCGAGGAAGTGAATGCAGCCATCAATAAAGCTTTTCATGGAAGAATAATCTCTCCTTTGTTAATAAAGGATTATTCTTTTAATGCGAAAAGTCCTCTTCAATTTAACCGGTTGCTGGATGGCTTTTCGGATGAACACGCTGTCCCGCTTGAATTTTTAAACATATTAAAAAAAGTCGTACATGATCAGCTTGCTTAAGGATTTGTTCACCGACCATGAGCTGGTCATCATCCTGGGATTTGGCAGGGAAGGAAAGTCAACTTACCGACTTTTACGAAAATATTTTCCGGAGATTTTCATCACGATTTCGGATGTCAATTTGGCAGTCAACCAGTTGGAGGAAACTGCTGCTGATATTCATTTGAAATTCTCAGCAGGTGTTGACTATCAACAGGTTTTGGGCTTGAAAGCGGTTGTTTTTAAGTCGCCCGGAGTAAAAATTGATGCTAATCTGTTGCACCCTCAGAGTATTTTAACTTCACAAACCAATTTGTTTATTCAACGCTATCACCAACAATTAATTGGCGTTTCGGGAACAAAAGGGAAAAGTACCACTTCTTCATTAATATTTCATCTGCTCAAAGCCGGAGATATGGATGCTGTGCTGTTGGGCAATATTGGCATTCCTGCCTTCGACAAACTGGAGGCTATTTCAGATAAAACCACCATTATTTTTGAATTGTCGGCACACCAGTTGCAGAATGTTAAACATTCGCCACATATAGCTGTACTTCTCAATATTTTCCCCGAACATCTGGATTATTTCAATTCGTTCGAATCGTATCGGGAGGCAAAAATGAACCTGTATGCCTTTCAATCGACAGCCGATGTTTTAATTGTACCTGAAAGCCTGACCGATCAGGTGAAGGGTGGTAGGGGACAGGTATGGAGCTTTTCGCAAAATTCAGATAGCACGACCGGCAGACTGGAATCTGAGAATAAATTTACCATTACCGGCAAGCAATTTGTTTTCCCGGAAATTCAACTGAAAGGGATGCATAACAAACTCAATATGATTGCAGCGTTGATGGCTGTACAAAATGCCAGCCTTGAAATTCCCGAAATAATTCAGTCGTTATCTACTTTCAGAGGATTGCCTCATCGATTGGAATATGTGACTGAAAAGAATGGGGTAACTTATTACAATGACAGCATCAGTACAATTCCGGCATCAGCCATGGCAGCCATTGAAGCATTGCAACAGGTGGGTAGTTTGATTCTTGGAGGATACGACCGGGGCCTTGATTACCAAGAACTGGTATCCTTTCTGGAAAAATCGAACCTCAGCTGTGTGGTGTTTTTAGGCGAAGCAGGCAAACGGATGATGCCGTTGTTTAGTCCTGCTTTTAAGGGCCAATTGTATTGGGCCGATTCATTGGCTCATGCGGTGGAACTGGCGGGTGGTCATACTCCAACCGGAAAAATATGCCTGCTTTCCCCGGCTGCAGCCAGCTACGATCAGTTTCATAATTTTGAGCACAGGGGAGATACCTTTAAGGAGCTTGTGCTGGGTAAGCCTTGGTGAGGAAGTTAATACAATATTGTTGTACCTAACAGTATCTACTCATTTGCGATTATTTGCTTCTGGTAGATTAATTATGGATTTTATCGTTATTAGAGGTGCTGGATTTCAGTAGAATATTATGTAACTTTGGTCACGTAACTTAAGTTAGCATTTTTAACTAAGTAGTAATTATGTCAAATACCAGTAAGGCTGTTACTGCACGGGAAGCTGCAATAGCAAGTAGAATTATAGCCATCCGGGAAGAAAATGTTATCCTGGATGTTCATATTGCTGAATTTTATGGAATTGAAACGAGGACACTTAAACAAGCTGTACGTAGAAATAGAGATCGATTTCCTGATGATTTTTTGTATGAACTTACTGGTGATGAAATAAATAGTGTGGTATCACAAAATGTGATACCTTCCAAAAGACATTTTGGTGGTGCTGTTCCTTTTGCTTTTACCGAGAACGGTGTAGCAATGTTATCAAGCATTTTGAATAGTAAGCAGGCAATAGAAATTAATATTGCCATTATGAGGACATTTACCATGTTAAGGAAAGCGTTATTGCTTCAAAAAGACATAATGAGTGAAATGGGTAATGTGAAAAGGAAACTTATTGAGCATGACGAAAAGATACTTGTTATTTTCGAATATTTAAAGCAGGTAGAGAAGTCTGGGCAACAACAACTGGATCAAAGCAATCGTAAACGAATTGGTTACATAAGATCTGATGAATAATAATATTGGGATGGTATTTGAATAGAAGAGAGTTGTTAGCCAAGAAAGCAGAAAACTAAAAAAAATTTATTGCTTCATTTACGGCGGTTAAGAACCAATTTTGTTCGAACATTAGAATTGGAGCAAATCGTCAAACTTTACACTAGATGTAAAGAGATCATTATAGCGGCTTTGATCAAACATAATTGATATGTTCACCAATGGAGCTATTTTTTTCCAGTTTTTACTAGCTTTGTGGCCAGGGGAATAAAAGCACCTGATTATGCTAAAGTCTTTGTTAATACAAAATTACGCGTTGATCGACCAGTTGGAAATTTCCTTCCGGGATGGGTTTACCGTGATTACCGGAGAAACGGGTGCAGGAAAATCTATTCTGTTGGGTGCTTTGGGATTGATATTGGGAAACAGGGCTGATTTACAAGTTTTGCATGACGACACCAGAAAGTGTGTGGTAGAAGGTATTTTTGATACTTCCAAACTGAACCTGGATCACTTCTTTACTGAAAACGATCTGGAACAGGAACCCACAACTATTTTGAGGCGTGAAATATTAACCACAGGAAAATCCAGGGCTTTTATCAATGATTCTCCGGTTAACCTACAAACAATGAAAGAGTTGAGCACCTATCTGGTGGATATTCACTCTCAGCACGAAACCCTGCAACTGGCAATCTCCGAATTTCAAATGGAAGTGCTCGACAGCTTTATTAACCGTCCCGAATTACTGGCTGCTTATGCCCGCGAATACCAGTCGTTTGTGGAAGTAAACAAAAAGCTGAATCAGCTGGTTCGCCAGTCGGAGCGCTCAAAAACAGAAGAAGCGTTGCTCCGGTTTCAATTTGAGGAACTGGAAGAAGCTAAATTAAGTGAAGTGGAGTTTCTGGAAATTGAAGAACGTCTTCGTTTTTTAAATCATGCCGAAGAAATTAAAAATACACTCGGTCAGGCGGTTATGCTAATGGATGAAGGTAACGATCCTGTCCTGGGAAACTTGATTCAAATTGAGAAATCCTTCGATAAAATACAGTCTTTTCTTTCGGATGCATCCTCTTATTCACAAAGATTTCAGTCGATTGTTATCGAATTGAAAGACTTGCTTGCGGGTATTCAGTCACAACTTTCAGATACAGAATTTGATCCGGGTGAATTGCAACTACTGATTCAACGAATGGATGAACTCAGCCGGCTCATGTTTAAACACCATGTTTCGGATATTGGACAGTTGCTCCTATTGCGGCAAGAGATCGGAACCCGTCTTTTAATTATTGAAAAACTCGATGATGAAATACTTCAGGCTGAAAAACAGCTCTCATTACTAAAACTGGCGGTTAAAGCCAAAGCCAACGAGTTGCATGATGAACGCGAAACTCAGGCTATCAAACTTTCGGAGAAAATAAAAAGTATGTTGCCTTTTGTCGGAATAAAAGATGGTGCTTTTCATATTAAAGTGGAGCGACAATCAGAGTTTAGTACAAAAGGAAATGACCTCGTTACTTTTTGGTTTAGTGCGAACCTGGGGGTGATCCCCGGAGAGATTTCAAAAATGGCCAGTGGGGGAGAGCTTTCACGACTTATGTTGATTATCAAATCGTTGGTTACCAAAGAACAGATGTTGCCCACCGTTATTTTTGATGAGATCGATTCGGGCGTTTCTGGCGATATTGCCGGTAAGGTGGGCATTCTTATGAAGCAAATGGGGCAGTTTCACCAGGTAATTGCCATTAGCCATCTTCCTCAAATTGCCGCAACTGCTGCGCATCAATATAAAGTTTTTAAAGACTCGGATGCCAGGCAAACCTATACCCGGATGAAGCAATTATCACCTGATGAAAGGGTAGAAGAAGTAGCTAAAATGCTTAGCAACGAAAAAGTTACGATGGTGGCAATGCAGGCAGCACGCGAACTGCTAAAAAGCTGATATACACTTTTCTTTTATTATTGCAACAAGTTTCTGAACATTCGTTTTATAAAAAACTTGTTATCTTTGCCGCGCATAATCAGTCTAAATAAAGCTAAAAAAACCATGGCTTATAACTTATTAAAAGGGAAACGGGGTATTATTTTTGGTGCATTGGATGAAAAATCCATTGCCTGGAAAGTAGCAGAAAGAGCCTTAGAAGAAGGTGCTGTTTTTACATTAAGTAATACACCTACGGCATTGCGTTTCGGTGAGATCAACGAATTGGCCGAAAAGTGTAATGCCACGGTTATTCCGGCAGATGCCACCAACCTGGATGATTTAACGCGTGTTTTTACCGAATCGATGGCTGTATTGGGTGGAAAGGTGGATTTTATCCTCCATTCAATCGGCATGTCATTAAATGTTCGTAAAAAGCGTGTTTATAACGACCTGGATTATAATTACCTTAACAAGACGTTGGATATCAGCTCTATTTCTTTTCATAAAATGCTTCAGGTTGCCTTTAAACTGGATGCAATCAACTCATGGGGCTCGGTGGTGGCATTGTCTTATATTGCTGCTCAACGTACGCTTTATGGCTATAACGACATGGCCGATGCCAAAGCTTTGCTCGAGTCCATTGCCCGCAGTTTTGGATATATCTATGGCCGGGAGCGTAAGATCAGGATCAACACCATTTCTCAGTCACCTACCCTTACAACAGCCGGTTCAGGGGTAAAAGGGGTGGGTTCGCTTATGGACTTTACCGATCGCATGTCTCCACTTGGAAATGCAGACGCAGACGAATGTGCCGATTATTGTGTCACCATGTTCAGCGATCTGACAAAAAAAGTGACCATGCAGAACCTTTTCCACGATGGTGGGTTTAGTAGCATGGGGATGAGTTTGAAGGCTATGAACATTTACGATAAAAATTTGGAGAAAAAAATGCAACTCGATTAAGGCATCTTATCAGGTTGAGGAACGTTAATTTCCAAAAGGCCCGTTTATTTTTTTTAAAAATAGTTATAGTTTTTAGCCAAGGTTCTTTTTGTCGTTCATTTAAAAAGACAATCCTATCTTTGCCTCAAAATGAATATCATGATTATTGAAAAATCCATTGGTCAATCCATCGCCGTTAAGCAGCAAATGTTGACGGATTCGGATTTGCTTGGAAAAATCCAACAGGCTGCCGATAGTTGTATTGAATGTTTTCAAAAGCAAGGGAAGGTGCTTTTGTGTGGAAACGGGGGCAGCGCCGCCGATGCACAACACATAGCCGCCGAGCTTTCCGGACGGTTCTACTACGACCGCGATCCGCTCTATGCCGAGGCCTTACATGTAAACACTTCATATGTAACTGCTGTGGCCAACGATTATGCTTATGATGAAATCTTTGCGCGTATGGTAAAAGCCGCAGGTCGTAAGGGTGATGTTTTAATTGGATTGACCACCAGCGGTAATTCGGCAAACGTGATAAAAGCTTTCCAACAGGCAAAGTCGGTTGGAATGATTACGGTGGCCTTTACAGGTCAAACAGGTGGAAAACTGGCTGAACTGGCCGATATTTGTTTGAAAATTCCTTCAGTTGATACAGCCCGTATTCAGGAAGCTCACATCCTGACAGGACATATCTTATGCGAAATTATTGAGAGTGCAATCTTTCCAAAGAATGGTTGATTTTATTCACCAGGTAGATAACTCATGGACTTTGTTCCTCGACCGTGATGGGGTAATCAACCGCAGGATTTTTGGTGGATATGTTACTAAGACTGCTGATTTTGAATTTCTTCCGGACGTACTGCCAAGTTTAAACATATTCGCCCGCAGATTTGGAAGAATTTGCGTGGTAACCAACCAGCAAGGCGTTGGCAAAGGCTTGATGAGTGAAAATCAAGTTAATACCTTACATCAATTTATGATTGAGCAGGTGCGGCAATCAGGGGGGCGCATCGACAAAGTATACTACTGTCCCGATCTGGCTACTGAGCCAAACAATTGCCGCAAGCCAAATATCCACATGGCAAATCTGGCCAAGGCCGATTTTCCGGAAATTAATTTTTCGAAAAGCATTATGGTAGGTGATTCGTTAAGCGATTTGGAATTCGGCAGAAATGCCGGAATGCATGTAATTTATGTTAAGCATGATCCGGAGATTAAAAAAAATCCTTTTGAAGGTAGCATCTCCGGTTTGTCGGAGTTAGCGGATTGGCTTCTGCAAGATAGAAAGTATTAATTGACACAACAAACGAAAAGTCAGGTTGATGAGCCCGGAAATCATACTAGGTACATTTGTAATATATACGGTAACCCTTTTTGTAGTGGCATGGTTTACATCGCGCCATGCTGACAGCCAGAGTTTTTTTATTGGCAACCATAAATCGCCCTGGTTTGTAGTGGCCTATGGGATGATAGGCGCCTCACTGTCAGGCGTTACTTTTATCTCTGTTCCCGGATGGGTCGGGGATACCGGCTTTAGTTATATGGTGATTGTGATTGGGTATGTATTTGGATATCTGATTATTACAACAGTATTGCTGCCACTCTATTACCGTTTAAACTTAACCTCCATTTATACCTATTTGAATCAACGGTTCGGGAATATGGCCTATAAAACCGGAGCTTTGTTTTTTCTGTTATCGCGAATTGTTGGTGCATCGTTTAGGATGTTTTTGGTGGTGAGTGTATTGCAGGCGTTTGTGATGGATTATTTTGGTGTTCCGTTTTGGGTTACGGTGCTTTCTTTTTTAGTGATCATCCAATTATACACTATGAAAGGTGGAATAAAAACCATTATTTGGACAGATACCCTACAAACCACCTTCATGCTTTTGGCTGTGGTCGTCTCCATTGGAATGATTATGCAACAAATGGGTACCACTTTTACGGAAATGATCGCAACCGTTTGCGAAAGCGATCTGTCGAACATGATTGTCACTGACGTGGATAGCAAAGAAAATGTGATAAAATTGTTTTTTAGTGGCATGTTTATTACCATTGTTATGACCGGACTTGATCAGGACATGATGCAAAAAAACCTGAGTTGCAGGAACATAGGCGATGCACAAAAGAATATGGTTAGCCTGAGTTTAATCCTTGTTCCTGTAAACCTGTTGTTTTTGTTTCTCGGAGCCGTATTGTACCTTTATGCTGCTCAAAAGGGCATTGTGTTACCCGATTCATCTGACCACCTTTTTCCGATGATTTCGTTTGAACATCTGGGAGTTACGGCTGGAGTTGTGTTTATTATCGGACTCGTTTCGGCGGCTTATTCCAGTGCCGATAGCGCCTTAACCGCCTTAACTACCTCTTTTAGTATCGACATATTGGGCTTGGATAAAAAATATGCACATGATGAAAACCTTTTGAAAAAAAAACGGTACTGGGTGCATTTGTTAATGTCGGCAATCATTATATTTGCCATCATTTCGTTCAGAATTATTAATAACCAGGCTGTTATTGCTCAGCTATTTACCTTTGCCGGATTTACCTATGGTCCGCTCCTTGGTTTGTATGCCTTTGGGATGTTTACAAAATTCAAGGTTTACGATCGGTTTATTCCCATTGTGGCCATAGCTGCACCCGTTATCTCTTATTTTTTCAGCCTTTATTCGGAGCAATTGTTTAATGGTTATCAAGTAGGTTTTGAACTTTTGATTATTAATGGCGCACTTACTTTTTTAGGATTATTCATGATTAGAAAACTAAACCCATAACACTATTATGTCGAACTTTAGATTTACAGCACTCGAAAAAACCTTGAACCGACCGATCGGAATTGTCGTTCCGCCCTCATTAAAAGTCTCTGATTATTATGGATCAATGACCTTTAATTCCCAGACTATGAAGGAATACCTGACAGATGAAGCATACAAGGTGGTGATGAGTGCCGTCGAAAAGGGAACCCGAATCGATCGTAAAATTACTGATCAGATCGCATCCGCCATGAAAGCTTGGGCATTAAACAGAGGCGTATCTCATTATACCCATTGGTTCCATCCGTTAACCGGTTCAACTGCCGAAAAGCACGATGCGTTTATACATCCCACAGGTCAGGGAAAGGCGATAGAACAATTTCAAGGTGATTCGCTTATCCAGCAGGAGCCTGATGCTTCCAGCTTTCCAAGTGGAGGAATCAGAAGTACATTTGAAGCTCGTGGCTACACAGCATGGGATCCTACCTCTCCCGCATTTATTCTCGATAATACACTCTGTATTCCTACGATATTTGTTTCGTATACCGGCGACTCACTCGATTATAAAACACCTTTGCTGAAATCGATGAGGGCGTTGGATACCATCGCCGTGGAAGTGTGTAAATATTTTGATAAAAACATTGACAAGGTATATCCTACCTTGGGCTGGGAACAGGAATATTTTCTGGTAGATGCTGCACTTTATGCGGCACGTCCCGATATGGTGTTAACAGGAAAAACGGTTTTTGGGCATGCTTCGGCCAAAGACCAACAGTTGAGTGATCATTATTTTGGAACCATCCATAACCGGGCACTTGCATTTATGCAAGACCTCGAAATCGAATCACATAAATTGGGTATTCCGCTAAAAACGCGTCACAATGAGGTTGCACCAAGTCAGTTTGAATGTGCACCGGTTTTTGAGGAGGTCAACATAGCTGTCGACCACAATCAATTGCTGATGCATATTATGGATGTGGTGGCCCGAAGGCACGAATTTAAAGTGTTGTTGCATGAGAAGCCCTACGCAGGCATCAACGGATCTGGAAAGCATAACAACTGGTCTTTGGCTACCAATACAGGTTTAAACTTACTTTCTCCCGGGAAAAGTGCCTCTGATAATTTTCGTTTTATTGCCATTTTATCCAATATCTTAAAAGCTGTTTATACCCACGAAGGATTGATGCGTGCCAGTGTAGCTTCAGAGGGCAACGACTTAAGGCTTGGCGCGCACGAAGCTCCTCCCGCTATAATTTCGGTGTTCGTTGGTGAGCAAATTACTGCTACACTCGAAGAAATTGAAAAAATGCCTTCGCGCAAGGCCCTTACTTCAAACAATGGCAATAAGGATATTATCCTTGATATTCCTAAGATACCTGAAATATTGTTCGACAATACCGACCGGAACCGGACATCCCCTTTTGCATTTACAGGAAACAAGTTCGAGTTTCGGGCCGTTGGGTCGAGTGCCAACACGGCCAAACCCATGTTTGTTCTAAACACCATCATGGCCGATCAGCTCAATCATTTTAAACAAGATGTAGATAAATTATTGGCCGAAGGCATGAAGAAAAACGATGCCATCTTCAATGTAACACGTCGTTATATAATTGAATCGAAAAACATCCGCTTTGAAGGTAATTCATATAGCGATGAATGGATAAAAGAGGCTGCAAAGCGTGGATTGTCGAATAACAGAAGCACTCCTGAGGCTTTGGAAGCGTTTGTATCTGAAAGAACCATCGAGCTTTTCAAAAAACACCAGGTAATGACAGAAAAAGAACTCCTCGCTCGTTTCGAAATTAAATTGGAAAAATACACCAAGAAGATTCAGATTGAATCACGGGTGATAGGCGATTTGGCCACCAATCACATTCTTCCAACAGCCATTCATTATCAAAACAGGCTGATTGAGAATGCACGGGGGTTAAAAGAAGTGCTCGACTCAAAGACATTTGTAAAACTTTCGCGAAATCAATTGAATACCATCAAAGACATTTCCAACCACATCAGTTCCATTAAAGATGATGTGGAAATGATGACTGAAGCACGCAAGGAGGCCAACCTGATCGAGACAGTCCAGCAAAAGGCCATTGCCTACAAGGATGAGGTAAAACCTTATTTTGAAAAAATCAGGTACAACGTGGATAAACTCGAAATGCTGGTTGATGACGAGTTGTGGCCATTACCAAAATACCGTGAACTGCTATTTATTAAATAGCAAATCAAGAGCGTATTAAAATGCCGATTTTTACATCGGCATTTTTTTTACCTTTGAATTCCACAAATAGTATTGAACATGAAGACGCATATCATACTCAGGTCAATTTTTTTTCTGGTAGTAATTGCCGGACTGACTTTAACCGGCAAAGCTCAGGTGATGGTAACTAAAGTGGTTCAGGAAAGTCCTGCACCTGTTGGCGGAGGTCTGTTTTACACACTCCCAAAAACAGTACTGAAAGTTAACCTCGTGTTTGAAAAAATCGCCCGTCAGAAGGGGCCTTTATCCGCGTATGCTGCCGAATATATAGGCGTTAGTGATATTATTTTAACCTCAGGATCAACATTCAGGCTTCTGGATGCAGTCATAGAACCTTTGCCTGTTACCGATCCAAATGAGATGTATTATGTGCAGTTTCCTGCCGATAAAGCAAAGGATGAGCTTAACCCGGTTTTTTATTTGGCTGAAAACGGAGCGTTGTTATCTATTAATGACAATGAAAACCTTCCTTTAACGAAGCCTTTTCCTGAGCTTCAGCAAACCATCCTATTTACAAAAGAATCAGAGTCGTTTGATTATGAAGCCAGTTACAACAAAAGAAAGAAACTGGATACGGTGGTCAGAAAAATCTCCATCGATACCATGACAATTAATCGGTTTTTATTTAAAACAAACTGGGTTGATAAATCAGAGAAGGAGCGCGCTGAAGAAGCCGCGCAACAAATAGCAAAAATTCGGGAAGCCCGGTATAATCTGCTTACTGGATATCATGAAGTTAATTTTGGCGAAAGCTTGCAGTACATGGATAATCAGCTTAAGAAAATGGAACAGAATTATCTGGAGTTGTTTTTAGGAAAGGAGACCTCTACCATTATCCCTCAAACAGTTTTTTATTCTCCCCAAAAAGGAGAAAAACAGGTGCAGATATGGAAAGGTTCAGAAGGGGAAACGGTGTTGCTTGAATTGAATGTCGATGCCATACTTAAAGGATTAACTGAGGCACCGATCAGCGGTTCAAACATAGTGTATTATCGAATTCCGGCTCAAACCTTGGTAAAAGTCAGCTACAAAGGCGACATTTTCTTTAATCAATTAATACCAATCAATCAGTTGGGTATTGTTTCTACCGCTCACATTTCAAAAGCGAGGTTGCATTTTGACCCTCGCAGTGGGAGTTTGATCAGCATGGTCAAGGAATAATATAAGGTTCAGATGGCGAATTAGGAAAAACATTCATATAGTTTAAAACTGAGCTGTCACTGCACGCAATGCAGAAAGTCGTTTTAGGAGATCGGCTAGTAAATCAAGTCTCAACATATTGGCTCCATCCGATTTGGCTTTGCCGGGATTGGGATGTGTTTCCAGGAAAATTCCGTCAGTGCCAACGGCGATGCCGGCTTTGGCAATGAGCTCAATTAAATCGGGCTGCCCACCGGTAACTCCCGAGGTCTGATTGGGTTGTTGAAGTGAATGGGTGATATCGAGAATTACAGGAACCCCGGTTTTTTGCATGGCAGCAATGTTGCGGTAGTCTACCACCAAATCGCCGTACCCAAACATGTTTCCACGTTCTGTCAGCATCACTTGTTGGTTTCCGGTCGATTTTACTTTGTCAACGGCAAACTGCATCGCCTTGCCCGATAAAAATTGACCTTTTTTGATGTTGACCACCTTTCCCGTTTTTCCTGCTGCGATCAGCAAATCGGTTTGTCGACACAAAAACGCGGGTATTTGTAAAATGTCTACATAGTTTGCCGCAAGCTTTGCTTCCTCAGCGGTATGCACATCCGTAACAACCGGAATCTGGTAGGTGTTTCTGATGTTATCGAGTATTTTCAGCGCTATTAAATCACCAATGCCCATAAACGAATCCAGTTTCGACCTGTTTGCTTTTTTATAGGAAGCCTTAAAAATTGTTGGAATCTTTAGTTCGGTGGTCAATTTTAAGATGTGCTCCACAATGGGATAAGCCATGTGTTCGTCCTCTATAACACAAGGTCCGGCCATGAGAAAAAATTGGTTGCTGTCTGCAAATTGAAGTCTGGGGATAGAAGGGATCATATCGCTGGTTTTTTATTGACGGAATGATTAAAGTTTACAAAATATACTCCGGTAAAGATTAACAATGCGGCGACAATCTCTGGCCACGTCAAAACATCTTTACCAAAACTGATCGCCACAAAGGTAGCCAGAAATGGTTGAAAATAAATATAGGCACTATTAACCGTCGGACTAATTACCTTAAGAGAGAAATTGTTAAGAAAGTAAGCTATAACAGTGGTGAACAATACAACAAAACCAATGGAAAGCCAAATGTTGGTAGGAATTATCCGGAAATCGGCGATCAAAACCAAATGAAGGGTGAATGGTGTAACCAATACAAATCCAAAGGTAAATACCCATTTCATTACCGTTAAAGGATGGTATTTGATCATAAGTGGTTTTATTAGCACCAGAAAGAGTGCGTATGAGGCAGCGTTTGTAAAAACCAACAGGTTGCCCAGTTGGCTTCCCTGAAATGAAGCATTTCCGGCCTGGATAATTAAAAATACAGAACCTGAAAATCCCAATACGATGCCAATCATTTTGTTTTTTGTAATGCGCTCTTTAATAATGAAATGAGCGAAAAACAAAACTAATATAGGAACCCCTACCATAATTACCGATGCATTGATTGGCGTAGTAAGATTAAGACCTTCAAAGAATAAGATTTGGTTGATTGCGACGCCAAAGATAGCTGCAATGAACATTTTCAAAAGGTCGTGTTTCGCAACAACTTGTTTGGGCATGATGAGTGAAATGACCCAAAAAATGGCCATGGCGCCTGTTACACGTAAAAAAATGACGGCTCTTGGAGCCAGGTAATCAGGCATGATTCCTTTGGCAACAACATAATTTATCCCAAATATAATGTTGGCTCCAATAGCAGCAAGGTGCGCTACAACTAATTTGTTGCGGTTTAAAAAATGACCCTGATCGGGTATTGGGTTCATGGGATTTAGAAGGGGAGGTCGTCTTCGGGCAGGCCCAAATCATCGGGTGGCAGGTTAGGGAGCGTGGCAGCGGGAGTGCTTCCTTCATCTGAGCCACGTTGAATACGCCAGGCACGTATGTCTGTGTACCAGCGTCCATTGAATTCGCGCGATTCGATGTTTACCGAAGCTGTAATGTGGTCACCTTCAACCACTCCTGCTAAGGCTGACAATTTTTCACCCCATACATTCATGCAGATTTTTTTTGGATATTGGTCATCGGTTTCAATGACAAATTCCTGCTTTTCCCATCTTCCGTTTTTCCCTTCTCCCGAAACGGGAGTCATTTTTTGGATTAATTTTCCGGTAAGTTCAATATTCATTGGTCGTTTTTGTTTTCAAAAGTACAGTTTTTTGCATTTTGGAACCGGTGTTTTCTTAAAGAATTTTTTTTTATGCTGACAGCGCATTGCTTATTACCTGATCTAATTCAGGTCGTGATTCGCCTAATAATCTTAAATGATTTTCGATGTCTTCTGAATGAGGCAGGCAATGTGTTTTTGAGATTTCAAGGATTTCGCACGCCAGCAGCCAATCGTGATTGGAATTTTTCAGATAAGTCTCCCAAATTTCCGTCAGGTGGCTTACAGGCTCATGGCCTTCACGGATATTTCTAAGCCTGGTGTAGATTTTATGCCTCTCCCTGGTTTCTTTTGGAATTATTATCTTGTGTGTTTTTTCAGCAGGTGGCTCATAACTCAATCCGTAACCTACCGGATCGGCGGGACCATTATAAACGGATACAATATGCTCGCCCACAGCCATGTCAAAAATCCCCCAGGAAGGTTCAAACAAAATTCCTTCCTGGTATTTAACCAGACAATCGCTAAAGCTCATCAGAATGACAACCCTGTCTTTCCGAATTAAGGATCGAAGGATACCGGTTACTTTAATACCTGATTCAAATTCAAATTCCGATGGCTGATCTTTAATGATCCCCAATTCAGCAAGATCCGCATCTGAAAGCAGTCGAGTGGGTTTTAAGGAACCTTTAATCTTCCCGACAGGTGAACCAAAACCATCTTGATGGTGCTCTTTTCCGTGGCCGGGGAGCAGCTTGTTTTTGTAACATAAGATGGTCGGGCCGGTGGTATTCAGGTAAATGGCTTGGCTGTTTTGTGACAACACATTGGTGAATACTCCTGAGACCTGCAGTCCTGAGGCAAACCTGGCGGTTGCGGCGTTTCCTGATGCGATGGCTTTAAGTAATCCTTCCAATCCTCCTTTTTTTAATGCCATTTGGTTGGTGAATTCCTCCAGTACTTTGCTTAAATGCGCAAAGTCAGGTGTGACGAATAGCTGCGGCTGAGGTTTGGTGATGTCGAAATTGTAATGGATGGCTTCGATGGTATAGGGCAGTTTTGTCACCTCCTTTTTCATGGCACCTGTACATTCGCCAATAGACGACAGCAATCCGGCTCCATAGATTTTTGGATGCTCCAGATTGCCAATCAACCCATATTCCACGGTCCACCAGTGAAGGTTCCTGATGAGTGCCATTTCAGATGGAATGCCCATGTTATTGCTTATATGATCGATTTTTGCTTCCGCTTCGACAAGTTCATTTTCGGTCGAATAAGGGTCAGCCTTGAGGATACTTAAATGGCGAATGGCCTCGTACAGTTCATTGTCTTTTTTCGATGAAAAGGCTTTGGAACCGATTTCGCCAAAATTGCGCAAATAATCAGAATATTCCTTGTCAACAATAATGGGAGCATGTCCTGCTGCTTCATGGATGATGTCTGGGGCAGGAGTATATTCTATCTGATCAACAGTCCGAATGTCGGCAGCAATGACCAAAACCTTGTGTTTTTGAAATTCCATGAATGCTGCGGGCGGAATAAACCCGTCTACTGCTACCGCAGCCCAACCAATTTTGCTCAGGATTTGATTCATCTCATCAATGCTTGGAATATTTTCAATGCTGATGCCTGTTTTTGCTAATCCATCCAGATAGGCAGGGTGAGCCACCAGGGTTAATTTTCGAAGGTTTTGCTTCATAACATATCGCCAGACAGCGTGATCCTGAGGCGTGTACAGTTCGTGATGCTGATCGGTGATAAAGCATTTCAAATGCTCGGGAAGCTGCTCAATGACGGAGTTGTTGACCATAACTTAATTTAGAAGGAGTATAAATTGTGTCAAAAGTAAAAATAATTAAACAATACGGATGCGTATTTAACGCTTTATAGGATTTTTGTTTCATGATGAATGATGTGAAGTTGTACTTGGCATTGCCTGTTCTTAAGGAATTTGCAAATTTGCCGGCTTTGGTTGAGTTGCTTAATCAGCAAACTGAGCGTAATTTTCGTCTGGTGGCTTGTGTAAACCATTACGAACACTGGAGAAAACAGGCCGAATTTGAAGAAACCATTTCAGACAATGAGAAAAGCCTGGAATATTTGTTGTCCGTTGATGCGTTTCCTGTAACCATCATCGATCATGCTTTACCGGGTAAAGGCTGGTCGCTCAAAAATGGAGGCGTGGGTTGGGCACGCAAAATGGCCATGGATGCCATTGCCAAAATAGCCCGACCGGAAGATATCATCGTGAGTATTGATGCCGACACTTATTATCCACCCAATTACTTGTCAGAAATAAAGAAAATTTTCAACCAGGATACCAAGGCTGTCGGACTGTCCATCCCGTATTACCATGAATTGGTTGGCAATGATACCGATAAGCTTATCCTGAGGTATGAGTTATATATGAGGCATTATGCGTTGAACATGCTCCTGATTAAGAATCCTTATGCGTTTACCGCGATGGGGTCAGCCATGGCTTTTCCGGTTTGGGCTTATCAGAAGGTGGGTGGCATCACGCCTGTTAAAAGTGGCGAGGATTTTTATTTCATTCAAAAACTTGTTAAGACGGGCAGGCTGATGAATTGGTGCGAAACCGTTGCTTATCCTTCGCCCCGATTTTCCAATCGGGTTCTGTTTGGAACCGGGCCTGCCCTCATCAAAGGAAATACAGGCGATTGGACTTCTTACCCCATTTACCATCCTGAGTTGTTCATTGCTGTGGCAACTACTTTCTCGAATTTCGGGCAATTGTATATTAAAGACATGGAAACTCCCATGGACGAATTTTTGTTTTCATGTTTTAAAGTCAACGATCTTTGGCAACCCCTTAGAAAGAATTACAGAAGTATGGAAAACTTTGTTCGTGCCTGTATAAACAAGGTTGATGGTTTAAGGATTTTACAGTTTCTTCGTCAGCAGCAGCAGCTCCTTGAAGTGTCAGATGCACAAGTTTTTGCACAAACCTATCAACATGACCTATCCTTGATCTTAAGTGAAAATCAAATACAGGTTTTAGCTAAATCGGGGTTCAATTCGTTAACAACCGATCAACTTGACTTTCTAAGAAACAGGTTGTTTCAGAAAGAAAATTCACTCAGAAAGGAAATGCAATTCAATTGTTTGTAAATTGCAGTAAATTTTTGGTGTATGTTTCATCTCATCACGATTTTGGGTCCAACAGCTACCGGCAAAACAACATTGGCCTGTCATTTGGCAGCACTCCTTCAGGGCGAAATAATCAGCGCCGACTCACGCCAGGTATACCGGGGAATGGATTTGGGAACGGGTAAAGACTTAACCGATTTCCATTTAAAGGGCTATGATGTTCCATATCACTTAATTGACATTGTGGATCCAGGCTATGAATTTAATGTTTTCGAGTTTCAACAGCACGTAGTCAGGGCTCTTGAAAAAGTGGAACATAACGGCAGGTTGCCGATCCTGTGCGGAGGCTCGGGACTATATCTGGATGCGGTGCTGCGTGGTTACCAATTACAACGGGTTCCCGAAAATAAGGTGCTTCGGGAATTTCTCGAGACACTTTCTATGGAGTCGTTGACAAGAAAACTTAAATCGTATGGCTCGGTTCACAATACTACTGACATCAACGAACGCCATCGTTTGATTAAGGCTATTGAAATTGCTGAGCATCATATAAATCATCCAAAACCGGATTTTATCATGCCTCGGGTTTCATCCATTAATTTTGGTTTGCATTTTGAAAGACAACACCTTCGTGACAGGATAACCCAACGGCTAAGACAACGGTTTGAAGAAGGAATGGTTGATGAAGTGAGAAATCTCCTCAGCAGTGGCCTTCTTCCGGAACAATTGAAATTTTATGGGCTCGAATATAGATTGATTACTCAACATGTGATGGGTGAGCTGACTTATAATGAAATGTTTGAGCTTCTAAACACTGCGATCCATCAGTTTGCCAAACGCCAAATGACCTGGTTCAGAAGAATGGAAAATGGAGGCGTACGGATTCATTGGATAAACGGAAACATCAATTTGGAAGAAAAACTGGCAACTATTTTAAGTTTTTTGCCTAAAGCCTAAGCACATGGTCGTAAGGTTTATCGCGATATGTACATTTCTGATCAGCCTGACTGCGCTGGCTCAAAGGCCTTTGCTTTTCGATAAACAGGCTCTCGAAAATCCTCAAGTCAGGTTTATCAGGCTTACAACTGAAGATGGATTGTGTCATAACCGGGTTACGGCGTTGCTACAGGATCAGTTTGGGTTTGTTTGGGTGGGAACCATCAATGGCCTAAATCGCTATGATGGGCGCGCATTTGAAGTGTACAAGGAAAACCCCGACAATTTCACCTCCTTGTCTTCCAGCCACATTTCTTCCTTGGTGTGCGATCGGAAAGGAGACCTTTACGTGGGCACAAAAAGTGGGATTAATCAGTATAACAGACTGACAAACAATTTTAAACATCTGGAATTAGTTGGCGACAGCACCGTTGTGCCATTTCCGGATATTCGGGAGTTGTTGCTCGAAAACGATTCGATCCTTTGGATTGACACTCAGGAAGGACAATTGGTTCAATTTAATATCAATCAACGTTTAATAACTCAGGTCTATATACACCCCAAAAGCACACAACCGTATTATTTATATCATGATTTGTATCTAGATCATGAAAATGTGTTGTGGTTGGGTGTGCGGGGGTATGATATGATGTACCTGAACACGAAGGCGCAAAAACTGGAGTCCATAGCTGCTGATGAGAATGATTTTTCAAAAAAAAGGACAAGTGATGCGTCCTGTTATTTTGAAGACAGTAAAGGAAACTTTTGGGTGTCAGCAATTGATGGAGTTTACCTGATGGACAAGACTCAGCGAACATTTAAAAAATTGATGAATACCTCCACTTTTGATATAAACGAAGATAAAAACGGAAATCTTTGGTTTGCGACAGGAAGTGGTATTTTTAAGTATAACCACATTGAGAACAAAATGATGAGGTTTCTAAATGAAAAGGATAATCCACACTCCATAACGAGTAACAGCACGTATAAAATCCTTGAAGATCAGGTCGGTAATATGTGGTTTGCTACGAGTATGGGGTTAAATATTTATAATCCGTCACCATTTCCATTTGGAACCTATACCCATATACCCGGTATATCAAATTCACCTGAAGGTTATGTGGTTACTGCGGTAGCTGAAGACAATCATCATAACCTTTGGATTGGATTTGAGGAGGATGGGCTGGATTATTTTAACACGAAAAACGATCGTTTCGTACACTACATTCGTCAGGGGAATAGTAAGAACCAGTTGGCCGTCAATCTGGTGTCGGCGCTTTATTTCGATAAAAAAAACCGACTGTGGATAGGACTGTGGCGAGGCATTGGTTTTAATCTCTACGAGCCTGAAAAAGATCGCTTTAGTTTGTTTACTTATTATAAAAAAAATCTACAAAAAGACTGGTATGCAGATTTTTGTGAAGATGATAAGGGTCATTTTTATATCGGGTTTTGGGGAGCCGACGGATTGGTTTACTTCGACAGGGAAAAACGGGAATTTGGGGAGAGTCTGCAATCCCGGTTTCTACGAACTGAATGTTCACGCCTTATTACCAGACTTTATCACGATCGCCAAAATACCATTTGGGTTGGAACTACCGAATGTGGGCTGCACCGCTATTTTCCGGAGAGGGATTCTGCAACGGCTTTTTTTTGTGATGGGAAGGACAGCTCAGGCCTTGTTTCTGACGACATTAAAGACATCACCCAGGATGAGGATGGTACCATTTGGGTGCTCACTTCAACCTTGCAGAAATTTGATGATCAAACCCGGCGATTTAATGAATATGGTGCTGCTGATGGCTTTTATTCTGTCGATCCCATTTCCATCCTTTCTGATAAGGACAGTTGTTTGTGGATAACCACCAAAGGGGACGGGCTTTTTAAATTTGACAAGAGAAATAATCACTTTACCCAGTATTTGAAAACAGATGGCATTCAGGGAAATACTTTTACCTCAGCCAGATTAGCCTTGAGTGATGGCAGGTTGTTCTTTGGAGGTGTAAATGGATTCAATTTATTTAACCCAAGGGATATTATGGTAGACACTGTCGTGCCAAAACCTTTTTTTGGACGGTTTTTTGTAAACGATCATATTGTTAGTCACGATCTGAACCAACAATCAAGTATCACAATGATGCCCAATGACAAAGTATTCTCCATCGAATTGAACAGTACTGACCTCATTAATCCGGAGCGGTATTTATATCAGTGCATGTTGATAGGTTTCGACAACACCTGGGTTGATGTGGACAACACACAACGAAAGTTGCGCTATGCTGCTGTGCCGCCGGGAACGTATCAGTTAAAGTATCGGTTAGGCAACAGAAATGGAAAATGGTCGGGTGAATTAGCAAGTGTATCTATCCTGATCAAACAACCTGTTTATCAAACACCATGGTTCATTTTTCTTGGTTTCTTAGCATTCGCCATTTTGCTGTTTCTGTACATAAAAAGACGGGAATACGAATTTAAGATCAAGGGAAAGGCCATTGAATTACAGCAACGCGTTTTTCGACTACAAATGAATCCTCATTTCATGGGCAATTCATTGTTGGCCATTCAAAATTTCATCTACGCCCGCGATCCCAAAGCAGCGGGCAATTACCTGTCCGATTTTTCACGCCTGTTCAGGTTGATCTTAAACAATAGCAAATCGGAATTTATTCTGATTTCCAAAGAGATCGAAACGCTGGAATTATACTTAAAACTACAGAGTCTTCGATTTCCGGGAAAATTTGAAGTTACATTTGAAATGGATGAAACGATCGATCCCGATGGATATATGATTCCACCCATGCTTGCCCAGCCTATAATCGAAAATGCGCTTGAGCATGGGTTGTTTACAAAAGAAGGCAAAGGAAAGCTAATGATCAGGTTTTTACGTGAAAATGACCACCTTATCTTTGAAGTGGATGACGATGGAATTGGGCTTACAGCTGCTTTGAAACTTAATTTAGGAAAATCAATGCATGATAGCACGGCCTTAAAAATCACCCAGGAAAGAATTGAGATATTAGGAAAAAAGTATGGGTTTATGGTAAAATTTGATGTGAATGAAAAATGGAACGAAGAGGGGCAATCCCTTGGAACAACGGTACGGTTTACCTTACCATATTGCTATTCAACTGGTTTTAACTAATATTTAAGAGATGCTACGGACAATTATTGTAGATGACGAACCAAATGCCCGCCAGGTAATAAGAAACATTCTGGAATTGTATTGTAATCAGGTTGAAATAGTTGGCGAAGCCGCAAATGTTAAACAAGGATTGGCCCTCATAAAGGATCAAAAACCGGATCTGGTGCTTTTGGATATCCGCATGCCCGATGGTACCGGCTTCGATTTACTAAACAAGGCAAGGGGATTAAATTTTAGGTTTATCATTATTACAGCTTTCGAGCAATTTGCAATTCAGGCAATCAAGCGAAGTGCTCTTGATTACATTATGAAGCCCATCAATGCAAATGAATTGATCGAAGCCATCGAAAAAGCGGTAATCACTGAATATCGACCAGAGGCTGAATCTGTTAAACTGGACAATTATTTTTACAACCTGCAAAGAGAGGCTCATGAGCACCGGATCGTGTTAAATACCTTAAATTCCATTCATGCAGTTAAAATCAAAGACATCATCAGGTGCATGGCTGATAAAAATTACACAGATGTTTTTTTGTTGAATGGCAAATATTTAACGCTTTCAAAAACGTTGAAGGAGTTCGAGGAAATACTTACTGAACACGGCTTTTTCAGAACACATCAGTCTCATCTGATCAATATCCGGTTCATTGAATCATACGAAAAAGGATTGGGAGGTACGGTAGTGATGAGTGATGGTTCTAAAGTACCTGTTTCTTCACGCCGGAAAGAATTGTTTTTAAAACTGATTCAAAAATTGTGAAAATTTCTTTTGACAATCTATTGGAAATCTCTTAGCAGATACTCAACACTTGATTACGAATATTCATCTTGACATAGCGTCCGCTCAATCATGTTCGTAAATAGACAAGCTTGTGACTACTTTTAGCTCATATTTTTTTAACCCGTTTGTTAAAAGGCAAACACAAAACTAAAAATTATGAAATTAAAAAGTTTACTAAAAGTCTTAGGTATCATGCTCCTCAGCATGACCTTTATTTATGGGTCCTGTAATAAAAAGGACGATCCAACGCCACCTCCGGCAGCTTATGTACCCACCTTCTCAGCCACCTATTTTTCAGTTGATATGGGTGGGGTTGATTACCTCGATTTCTATATTACCTGTGTATCTGATGACTGGGAAATGATCAAGGTGATAGTAACTTATCCGGGAGGTGCCGGTAAAGACACCTTTACTGGTGGAGGCGCTATTCAACTTCAAGGCGAACCGTTTACCTTTCCCAATTATTTCCTGAAACTGGGTGGAAACTGGACCTTCTCGATTACGGGCAATATTAAATCTGGTGCTCACGTAGGGGAAAGTTTCGCTGTAAATACAAGCATAAGCGTTTCAGGAAAATAACAATTAACCTGATTATGAAGAAAAGCCTTCAATTGGGTTTTTCTTCATAATTTTTTGTTAGCCTGGTTTAATATCGGGTAGAAGGCTGCGCTAAGGCGCGGCCTTTTTTTAATCGTTGGCTTTGTCGCCAAGCAAGGGCACAAACCTAAATGCACCAAACGATTCGGCGGTGAGTTCTCCCGTAAGTTGTTTAGTGTAGCGCATCATGGTTTGCACCGCTCCATGCCCTAAAGGCACAACAATAGTACCTCCCGGTTTGAGCTGATCAATCAGGTTCTCGTGGAGGTTTGGTGCTGCTGCCGTAATTAATATCTTGTCAAATGGTCCATAAGTTGGCAATCCCTTGTTGCCGTCTCCATAAAAAACCTTTATATGATAGCCAAGTTCTCTAAGAAATTCTTTTGTCCTGTCATACAATCGTTTTTGTCGTTCGACGGAAAAAACCTTTGCCCCCAGTGCTTCAAGCACACATGACTGATATCCGGATCCAGTACCTATCTCAAGTATTTTATCGCCTTTTTTTACTTGTAACAATTCGGTTTGAAAAGCAACAGTATAAGGTTGTGATATGGTTTGACCTGATCCAATTGGAAAGGGTTTGTCTTCGTAAGCAAATTCAAGAAATGACGAATCCAGGAAAAAATGCCTTGGAATGGAACCCATTACTTCCAAAACACGTTCATCACAAATTCCCTTTTTCCGGATCGTGTCCACCAGTTTTTTTCGCATTCCCTGATGTCGGTACGAATCTTCCATTTTTCTTCTCTACACTCCTTATTAGTTCTCAATAATGTGCGAAAATAGAAATAATGACAGCAAGAAAAAACTACCTTTGTCAAAAATTTTAATTTATGATAAAAATTGGTGTGTTGGGCGTTGGTCATTTGGGCAAAATCCACTTAAATTGTATTCAGAAAATTGAAGAATTTCAACTGGTTGGCTTTTATGATACAGATCCTGAAAGGGTACAGCTGATTGAGCAGGAATTTGGGATTAAAGGTTACAGTAGTATCAACGATTTACTGGATGTAGTTGACGTTGTTGATATTGTTACCCCAACTGTTTCGCATTTTAGTTGTGCTTCTGAGGCCATCCGCAAATCGAAACACGTTTTTATCGAAAAACCAATTGTTACAACCCCGGATGAAGCGCTGGAGTTGATAAAACTGGCTACAGCTGCCAATGTTAAAGTACAGGTTGGACATGTTGAACGCTTCAATCCCGCTTTTTTAGCTGCCCAGCCATTTATTACCAACCCCATGTTTGTTGAAACCCACCGTTTGGCGTTGTTTAACCCTCGTGGAACCGATGTACCCGTGGTGCTTGATTTAATGATTCACGATATTGATATTGTGTTGAGTGTTGTCAAATCCAAAGTACGCGATGTTTACGCCAGTGGAGTGAATGTGGTAAGCGATACCCCTGATATTGCCAACGCACGCATTGAATTTGAAAATGGAGCCGTTGCCAACCTCACTGCAAGCAGGCTTTCTTTGAAAAATATGCGTAAAACAAGGATTTTTCAGCGTGATGCCTATATCACAGTAGATTTCCTGGATAAGGTTAGCGAGATTATCCGCATGGAAGAAATTGATGCATTGCCTGCCGACCCGATGGCCATGGTCATCGATTTGGGAAATGGCAAGAAAATGAAACGCATTTCATTTGAAAAACCAGTAGTTGGCAATATTAACGCCATTGTGGAAGAACTTAAAAGTTTCAAAGATTCTATCATATACAACAGGGTGCCACCCGTCAGTATTCAGGATGGCTATCAGGCCTTGCAGGTGGCACACATGATCATGGAAAAAATCACCGCTTCATTGCCAAATGATCACGGGCCGCTACAATAAATAACAATCGTTTTCGTTTCTACACACAAAGGATTTAATGGTTTGAGGCTAAAGATATTGCTATATGGCATTTTAGGATTGCTGATGATGACATCAACGTTTGCATGGCAGGGATGCTATAAGTTCGATGGGGATCAAACGGTTCCTGCTTATCTGCAAATCGATTCTGTTTCTTTAACGACCAACTATTCAGAAGAAGGCGCCAGTTCAGCGAAAATCACCGATGTGTGGGTGTATGTAGATGATGGATTGATCGGTGTTTTTGAACTACCGGCCTTGTTCCCGATACTGGCGCAGGGTAAGCACAAACTTGAAATTCGCCCTGGTATAAAACTCAATGGCATTTCCAGTACAAGAGTTCCTTATCCTTTTTACAATCCAATCGTGTACACTAACTTCGAGTTTGTTCCTGAGCAGATATCTGATCTCAAAACCATTTCAACTACCTATTATTCTAATTTATCTTTTCAATGGATGGAGGATTTTGAACAGGCCGCTCTTTCGTTTGAGGAATTAAATATTAGTGATACGGTGATCAAACGCACATCACCTGCAAATAATCCTGTCGCATTTTTAAGCCCAAATTCACACTATTCCGGTGTAATTAGTTTAACAGAAGAAAAACCTGAGTATGGCGGAGCTTCTTTTAATAGCTTTATTATGCCCGAATCTCAGGGAACTGCCGTGCTTTTAGAGTTAGATTTTAAGACCAATAACGCGGTTACAATAGGCTTGCTCATGCGTATTAATAGTAGTTTTACTGAAATCCCCCTCGTTATATTAGGTCATAATGAAGAGTGGACAAAAATATATATCAACCTTGGACCAAATATTTCCTTAAATTCCACGGCCAGTGATTACAAAGTCATTTTCAGAGCAGGTTTGGAGGACGATATTGCCAATGCTGAGATTCTGATTGATAATATCAAAATTGTTTCAAGATAACAACCGTATGAATAGACATCTACAAGTTGCTAAATACGTTGTTCTCGACTGGCTGGCAGCAGCCCTGGCTTGGAGTTTGTTCTATATTTTCCGGAAATACTCTGAGGATCCCAGTATCTTATCACACATCGAAACCGTGCTTGACGACAGGAAATTCTGGATGGGAATTATTCTGGTACCTGTCTTTTGGTTGATACTTTACCTGATGGTTGGATCCTATCGGCGAATATACCGCAAGGCTCGCTTAAAGGAACTGGGCGAAACGCTCATTATCACTCTTATTGGAGTTACGGTCATCTTTTTTATTCTTATTCTGGACGATTTTATAGTTACTTACAAATCGTATTACCAGTCGTTCGCGATTCTTTTTTTTCTGCAGTTTTCAATCACATATATTTTCAGGTTGACGCTGACCACTATTACGGTAAAAAGCATCCATAGTGGAAAACTTGGCTTCAATACCATTATTATTGGTAGCAATGGCAATGCCATGAAAGTTTACAACGACATAACAAGTCAGGAAATATCTTCCGGAAATCATTTTGTTGGCTTTGTTAATGTTCACGATAGGGATGATTTTAAGATTGGCAAGTTTTTGCCGCATTTAGGAGCATACAAGGACCTGAATACGGTAATAAATGATTTTAAAGTGGAAGAGGTGGTCATCGCCATTGAGCGATCTGAGATAGGTACCATCGAACGCATCATAACAGAACTTGAGACTACCAGTGTGATTATCAAGGTTATCCCGCTGATGCAAGATATTATTTTCGGGTCAGTACGAACGCGGGGAATTTTTCATACCCCTTTAATTGAAATTTCGCCCGACCTGATGCCTGCATGGCAGCAGTCGCTAAAGCGGTTGATTGACATTATTGCTTCCTTAATGGCCATGATCGTCCTGATTCCTGTGTATATTTTCACCGCTATCGGAGTTAAATTATCTTCGCCCGGAGCTATTCTGTTTTCTCAGGAGAGGATTGGGAAACACGGCAAACCGTTTATGATGCATAAATTTAGGTCGATGTATTCTGATGCAGAAAAATTCGGACCTCAATTGTCCTCAGATGAAGATCCTCGCATCACCCGTTTCGGACTGTTTATTCGCAAGGTTCGATTAGACGAAATCCCTCAGTTTTATACTGTTCTTAAAGGAGATATGTCGCTCGTGGGTCCTCGTCCGGAGCGTCAGTTTTATATCGATTTAATCGCCAAACGGGCTCCGCATTACCGCCTGCTGATGAAAATAAAACCTGGGATCACTTCCTGGGGTCAGGTTAAATTTGGGTATGCCTCCACCGTTGACGAAATGATTGAGCGGCTGCAATACGACATCCTGTACATTGAAAACATGTCGCTTGCCATGGATTTCAAAATCATGATTTACACCATTTTGATTGTTTTACAAGGTCGGGGTAAATAAGGGATTAGACTGAACTGCCGACTTCGTAGTTTGGAATTTAATTATTTCATTTTTTATCAAGATGTTTCCGGTTTCGATTCAATAAACGAAAGGGTTACCTGAGCACCGACGGGTTTTAGGTTTTTTACTGATATTTCTCCTTTGTGCGCATCGACAATGAGCTTTAAAGTGGCAAGTGATAGCCCTGAACCTTCTTTATGCAGGATATCCCCTGCCGAAAAAAGCTGAAAAAGATATTCGATTGCTGCATCAGAAAAACCGGGTCCCTGATCCACAAAATGCAGGTGGATTTTTTTATTGCTTCTGGAGGCAGAAATGCTTAAAGTGGGATCAGAGCCGGCAAATTTTTCAACATTATCCATTAACATACGTGCCCCGATCATAACAAGTTCAGAATCTGCCATGATAAGTAATTGTTTGGCTGGTTTTTCGTAATGAATTGATAAGCCGGACAATGGATTTTGCTTTTTGAATGTCCCGATAGAAGTTTCAATTAAATGATCGATCGACACAGGTAATATGTCAGGATTATACTTATCTGTTTTGAGTCGGGTGATTAACATGGCAATGTCGCTAAAACTCACCATGCGGGCTGAAACCTCTGTGAGGTATTCCAGATACTCTTTTTGATCGGCGTCGATATTTGTTTGATTTAGAAGTTGTGTCAGTCCGATAATACCATTTAGCGGGGTTCGCATTTCATGGCTGATAAGGGATAGAAAATTTGATTTTGCCTGGTCAAGTTTTGCCAGTTTCTGATTCGCAATTTCGAGTTGGATAGTACGTTCTTTCACAAGTTCTTCCAGTCGAAGGTTGATGGATTTAAGTTCTTGTTTTTGCTTTTTAAGCAGTAAATGAGTTTGAACTCGGGCAAGTAGTTCTGCTGAATTAAAAGGTTTGGTTATGTATTCCTGTCCTCCGGTTTCAAATCCTTTTACAATGCTGTTCATATCGGCTTTAGCCGTAAGGAAAATAATGGGAATGTCCTTCGTCCTGGGATCGTGCTTTAAGCGATTGCATACTTCAAAGCCGTCTATGCCGGGCATCATAATGTCGAGCAAAATTAGGTCAAAGTCCTGCATTTCGCATATTTTCAATGCTTCATAACCATTTTGGGCATAAGCAACCTGGTAGTCTCTTTGTGCCAGAATGTTACCAAGAATTTGAATGTTATTAGAAACATCGTCTACTATCAGTATTTTTTCATGATGGTCATTCATGGGTGTACTATCATTTGGTTTGACTTTAAAATGTATGTGATCATTTTCATATTAATTCTTCCGCTTTATTTTTTTCGGCTTAATGAACTATTCTCAATCGCCACGTTGTTGTTTTTTGTTTAAATTATTGGTAACAAATTGATATTCATATATATTTAATAACATATCGATTGCATTTGTATCAAATTCCGTGGTTCGTGCCTCAAGTTGTGTACAATACTCTTTCATGCCGGCATCGTTAAATTCATCGGCCAGGTGATTGAGCTCACGACAAAATTCCTGAATATGGCTGATTAGTTTGGTGTTGATCGCCGGGAGGAACTTGTGCCTGATGATTTGTTGATTCTTTTTTATGAATTGCATATTGTGGTTGTACAGTTGTTCTTCAGTAAAGAAACGAGGAACGGAAATCCCTGTTTTAGGTTGATATTCGATTTCTGTGGTGAATTTTAATACTTCAGCCGAATGGTTAATCACTTCAATATTGTTAAAGTAAACCGAGAAAATGGTGCCGGTACCCGGAACACTTTCTACACTGATGATACCATCCATCATTTCCACCAGGCGCTTGGTTATGGTCAATCCCAAACCGATCCCCTGCTCATTTTTCATTATTCCACCTTGTCTGAATGGTTCAAAAATTGACATCAGGTTGTCTTTTTCGATTCCAATGCCGGTATCTTTCACAAAAAGAATCATGTTGAGCTTGCCGGTTTTTTCGTTAAAATGGCAATCCACCAAAAGCTCTATTTTTCCTTTGGGAGTGAATTTAATCGCATTCCCCACCAGATTAAACAATATCTGACGAAACCGGATATCGCTAAACAAGATTAAGGCAGGAAAGGAACTTGAAACGTGGCTGGTAAGTTCAAGTCCTTTTTCAATAATATTGTTAGAAAAAATCTGTTCAATTTCTCCAATGATGGCTTTGATATTTACCGGGGCATAATGAAGGTCGAGCTTCTCAGCTTCAATTTTCGATAAGTCGAGAATATCATTAATCAACATTAACAAGCTTTTTCCACTTGAACTGATTAACTTTAAATAATTTAGGTGTTTTGTATTGGTAATGTTTTGACTGAGGAGCTCAGAAAAACCAATCACAGAGTTTAAGGGCGTTCTGATTTCATGGCTCATGTTGGCTAGGAACTCACTTTTGGATCGGCTGATTTTTTCCGCTTCTTTTTTAGCCGCAAGCATTTGTTGGGCATAACGATCGAGCTCGATCCCCGCTTTTTCGATGATTTTGTTTTTTTCGATCAGCAGTTGGTTGGTTTTGTTTTTTGAATAGACATAAAATAATAAAAAAGCCACCATAATCAAGGCAAGAATAAAGGCGATGATAAAAAGGAGGTTAATTGTTTTTTGACGCTTTATTTTAAGCTGTGCGATGGCTGCCTGTTGTTCTAATGATTGTATTCGGTTTGCCTGGCGCTCGCTTTCAAAACTAATTTGAAGTAAAGCTATTTCTTTTCTGATATTGATATTAAGAATAGAATCATGGTATTGATGAGCAAGCTGTAGGTAATCGAGTGCTTTTTTATATCTGTTTTGGGTTACTTCCATTTTATAAAGTGATGTATAGGCCTCAACCATGTTATTTTTGGCATTGATTTCCTGCGAAAGCGTTAATCCTGGTATTAAATATTCCAATGCCAGTTTGTCTTGATGCATTTCTGTGTATAACCCCCCGAGTTTAATATAGGAATAAGCCAAAAAGTTTTTGTCCTTGAGCCCACTATTTATTGCAAAAGCAGATTTAAAATATTCCAATGCTTTATTAAAGTCGCCTTCTTCTTGATAAAGATTTCCCAAATCGTTGTAGCAGATGGCAACACCCTTTAGATTGTTAATTTGTTTATTTACCTCCAGTGAACGTAAATAGGATTCTTTGGCGAGTGCAAGGTTCCCTTGTTCCAGATAGATGTTGCCCAGGTTATTGAGGTTGATGGCAATCCCAAGCCTGTTATTCAGGTTTTTCTCGATAGTGTAGCTTTTTTTAAACAATTTGGTCGCTTCTTCCAGGTTTCCGATCGACTCCTGAATATTTCCCATGCTATTGATAGCAATGGCCATGGTGATCGAGTCGTGGTTCATTTCGGCCAGGTTAAGAGCCCTCATATGAAAATCCATGGCATTTTTATAATTGTCGAGTCTTCGATGAATCACGCCGATGTTATTCAGGATGATGGATTCTTTTATTCTGTCGTTTGCCTTTTTAGCCAGATCAAGTGCTGCCTCATGAAAACGAATCGCTAACAGGTATTTACCGTTATTGCGGTTGTTCACTCCCATACGGTCAAGTTTGGTAGCAATCCTATTGGCTTGAAGGGTGCTTTGTACCCATTCTGAAAGAGGGTCCAGGTTTCTAAACTGCATGTATTCGGGTAAGTCAATCTGGTTCGTACTATCCAAATACATGATGAGCCTGCAAAACGATTCCGCCTTGAGCGAGTCTCCGTTTGATCGGGAATAAACTTCGATAAGCGAATCAGCCTTCGGTAAGGTGGTTGCTTTACTACAATTGCTGATGCCTGCTACCTGCAAAATAACAAGTAGAAAGAGATTAAAAGGATAACAAGGACAATATCTCGATTTGGGTATAACCATTAACAACATTGTAAAATGGGATAGCAAAATATGCAGAGCAAGATACAAAAATAATTTACTTATTCAATTGTAAGGAACACTTACCTTTATATTTGATAAAATCTCCTGAGAAGCTACTACCGGCAATGTCTTGTGGGCTATGAAGCTGGTGGTTTTAAAGAAAGATGTTTTTGGTCGGCGATATCAATTCGTTTCAATTAATCCATCGCTATTATGTAAATACAAAATTTCCCTGATTATCATGTCTCCGTTTATATCCACTTAACCAACGGAAAGTCCATCCGGTATTTAAGCAGTTCGTTTTTTGGAAACAGGCGGAAAGTAAAATCGTAAATACCGGTAGTATGAATCATCATCTCGATGCCAAAAGTAACTTTGCCGGGCTCACTTGAAATCACCTTTAACTCCTGCTTTAACTTGATGGTTTTAACTTCCTCATCAGCCTTGTTTCCCATCAAAACTTCTGCACCCAGATCGTTGGCTTCAAGTCCGGGGATATTCAATTGGATTTCAGCAATGAACTTTTTCCCAAACTCCAATGGCGTCCGGCTGGTGTCAGGTATTTTTAAGCTTTCGATGACAATTTGATCCCAGGCTTGTTTTACTTTCTTCTTCCATTCGGCCAATTGTGTGGCCGGGGCAAAATCAACACCATATAGTTGATTGCGTCTGGCAAACAGACCATCGTAATATTTAGTATAATAATCTTCGAGCATGCGTTGCATGGTAAAGTGTGGGGCTACCTGTGCGATGGTATTTTTAATAAATGAAACCCATTTGCTTGAAAATCCTTGTTCGTTGAGGTCGTAATAATGTTTAACAATCTCGTTTTCAAGTGTTTGGTATATAATTTCTGCATCCAGTTCATCCTGATATTGTTGATTGGCAAACGTTTTGGCTTCTTCTATGGCCCATCCAGCGTCTGGTTTGTAACCTTCAGCCCACCAGCCATCCAGCACGCTGAAATTCACAACGCCGTTCATAACTGCTTTTTCTCCACTGGTGCCTGATGCCTCGAGTGGTCGGGTGGGTGTGTTTAGCCAAATATCTACACTGCTGGTGAGTAATTTGCCCAGGATCATGTCGTAGTTTTCCAGAAAAATGACTTTACCCATGAACTCTTTTTTCTT
>Ga0210046_1000069_pt1 | contig 103821 bp, 84 predicted proteins | sample CryGeyCG2114_250_FD_185461 | JGI IMG/M metagenome (GOLD analysis project Ga0210046, IMG submission 185461) | Groundwater microbial communities from aquifer - Crystal Geyser CG18_big_fil_WC_8/21/14_2.50 (SPAdes) (version 2) | ecosystem: Environmental > Aquatic > Deep subsurface > Groundwater ...
CGGGTCGAGCGTTAAAAAAATGTCCTGAGGACATTTTTAGCGAAGGAGCCAGCCTGGCGCGCGGAGAAAAAATGCGCCGTCATAGCCCCTACAACTACGCCTTTAACAACCCCATATATTTTATTGATCCTGATGGGATGGAGGGAATCCCCGCAACTATTCAAGCTCCTCCAGATATTTATATAAATGAGCAAGGAGCATTCTTAGGAACTGATGGGGCTGATAGCAAGGACTTAAGAGTAGTAAGTCAAAACACTTGGAATTCTGTTGGAGGACAAGAAGGAGCTAAAACTACTCAAGGAACAGCAACATTGCAAATTGCTGAAAACTCTTCTTTATTATCTGGAACAGATAAAAATACCCAGCCTGGTTATCAAAAAGGAATATCCATATCTGCTGAAACAAAAGGTAAAATTAAGGATGCAGGTGGAAAAGTTGGCGATCCAACTTTAGTCAATAATAGTGAAAGTAGTGCAGTTATTCAACCAGAAGCAAATGTTACTCAAGGCCCTGGAGCAACTAATTCAGATGGCGCATATACTCCACAAGAAGTAAAACCTGGCGAAAGTGTTTATGGAATGATAGATGGTGTAAAAACTTCAAAATTTAGTGACGCTGTTTTTAAATTGGTTGATGGGAATAAAGTAAGTATAGGTAGTGGCGGAAATGTAGGCATAACAAGCTACGGCGGTGTAAAAGGTTTTGGTGGAGCTATGACAATTGGAGGCTGGTCAACGTCTGAATTTCCTAAATTAAGAAATGTTTCTTTAGGCAATACCACGTTAAATAAATCGGAAACTTCTCTTAGTGGGTTTAAGCGCTTTGGCGAATTATAATAGTTTATTTCAGATGAAAAAAATAATATTCTACCTTTTTTTAGTCAGTTTCTATTTGCCACTTTACTGGTTGTTAATATTTGTATCGTATGTATTTAGGGTAACAAATGAAATAGGAAGATTGCCCGAATATGACAATCCTCAATCTGGTATGTTTCCTAAGCATTTTGATTTTGTAGGCAATTCTTTGAATATAATTGCCTTAATGTCTTTGCTGACACTTATAGTTTTACTCTTTAATCTTTACTTCAAATTTTTTCATTTTCGGAAATCTAATATTTATTTGTGGTTTATTGGGATAATAAGTATTGTTTTGTTATTTGTTCTTAACCCAATAGACCTAATGAGATGGTTTTTGGATTAACTATTTGATTTATGAATAAAAAGTAATGTATCAAACGTGTTGATGGTATTTGACACAAAAATTAAAGAAGGTTTATAGCATGTTACTGTACAAGTACAACGGCAAGGAATTACAAAACGAGTTTGGGGTAGAAATGTATGATTTTGGGGCAAGGAATTTCAAGGTAAATTTAGGAAAATAAACCATGGCCTTTCTGTTTTTAGAGAAGGCTAAACTTATTAAGGTTTTATTTTCACTAATTTGTCGCCTTGCATTACTACAAGAACACTTTTTTTTGTTTTCTTAAACTCAATAAGTCGTTCGTAAACTTTTTCAAGACCTTTGACTATTTTATCCTTTAATTCTACTTGTTTATCTTTTTGAGTCATAAATATTTTTTAATTGTTCAAATTTTTCTAAATCGATTACCTCTAAATAGTCTATTCCCATTTTGTGTGCGATTAATTCATGTTTTCCATAAGAATTGTCAAAAATCAATACTCCGTTTACAATAGAAAGATAAATATTGAATAGATTAAAAATTCCTTTTAAATATCTTCTTTCAATTATAGGTTCTGGAATATTATGCCCGCCTTCTTTTACTCTTATTTTTACACGTTCTTTAGCAAGTTCAATATTATTAAGCCAAAAAAATAATAGTATAACAGTATATCCTTGTTTTTTAGCTTTAATGATCTTATTCTTATAACTTTTTGTTGCAAGCGTAGTTTCAAAAGCAAAACTTTCATTGTTATCAAGAAGTTCATTAATTCGGTTTATCATAATTCGACCAGCTTCAAAAGAAACTGTTTCGGGTTGGAAAGGTGAAAGCCCCTTTGCAATTTCATCAGCATTTACAAATTCTTTACATTTAATAATTTCAGGCAAAATAGTATAAGACACTGTCGTTTTACCGGCTCCATTACATCCTGCTATTATGTAAAGGTTTTTCTCTTTCATTTAAACAAATTTAGTTTTTTATAACGGATTTTTTGAGTTGAAAATGGTTTTTTTTGCATTATGCACAACCAATATATTTCCTATCTTTATAACGCCACTGGCGAGAAAATCAGGGCGGTGCGTTAAAAAACAGCCCAGTGGGCTGTTTTAGCGAACGAGCCAGCCTGCCGCGCGGAAAAAAATAGTAATTCAAGTAAATACCATTTTTCATAATAAAATGCAAGTTATCATCTATTCCACCACCCATTATAGAAACGGCTTTCCCTATTTTGGTACTGTATTGCAGTTTTTCCTCACTCCCAAGTGTTATATAAAAAACCCTTCCCATAAATTTTCAACTCCCCATAAAATAAATATCTTTACAAAAACATCATACCCATGAACAGTACAATAGGAATCGTACTCCTCATTATCCTTTTTCTCGCTATCGGAATAGCTTTGGGTTATTTCATAAACAATCTAAAGCAAAAAGCGGGATTATCTTCTCTGGAAGAACGCATTCGTTCCACTGCTGAAAATGAGGTAAAACTACAAGAACGAATTACTGGTTTAGAACAAGACCGCGAGTCTATTCGTTCAGAAAAAGACATGCTATCATTAGAACTCACTCGCAAAAATGCCGATTTTGAAAACCTCAAACAACGCAACGACGAACAAAAAGCTGAAGTTGAAAAACTACAAGAACGCTTTCAAAAAGAATTTGAAAACCTCGCCAATAAAATTCTAGAAGAAAAATCCAGTAAATTCACCACACAAAACAAAGAAAATATCGATGCTATTTTAAAACCCTTACAGGAAAAAATTCAGCATTTTGAAAAACGTGTGGAAGAAACCAATAAAGAAGACATTAACCGCAGTGCAGACTTGCGACAACAAATCATTGGTTTAAAAGAGCTTAACGTACAGATGAGTAAAGAAACTACCAATCTTACCAAAGCATTAAAAGGCGACACCAAAATGCAAGGCAATTGGGGCGAACTGGTTTTAGAACGAGTTTTAGAACGAAGTGGTTTAACAAAAGACCAAGAGTACTTTGTACAACAAAGTTTTACCACCGAAGAAGGACGACGCGTGATGCCCGATATCATCATCCACCTGCCGGGCGATAAAAAATTAATAGTGGACTCTAAAGTTTCCTTAGTGGCGTATGAGCGTTATATCAATGAAAATGAAGAAAATGAAAGACCATCGCATTTAAAAAATCATCTCATCGCCATTAAAAAAAGGGTGAGTGAGTTGGGTGAAAAAAATTACCACCAACTCTATGAAATGGAAAGCCCCGATTTTGTGTTGCTTTTCATTCCTATTGAATCTGCTTTTGCCATTGCATCGATGGAATATCCTGCATTGTATTCTGATGCTTTTGAAAAAAATATCATTATTGTAACCCCCACTACCCTGCTTGCAGTTTTAAAAACCATTGACAGTATGTGGCAAAATGAGAAACAAAAAGAAAACGCCATTGAAATTGCCACGCAAGCAGGACGTTTGTATGATGCCTTTGTCAACCTAACCGACGAATTGATAAAATTGGGAAATCAAATTGGCACCGTACAAAAGTCCTATGAAAGTGCTATGGTAAAACTCACCGGTAAAGGAAACCTCATCAAACGTGTGGAAAACCTAAAAACTTTAGGTGCTAAAGCCAGCAAACAGCAAAATGAAAAATTACTTAAACGGGCTTCAGAAGAGGAGGATACATTTTTAGAAATAGAATAATTTATAAACCTTATAAATTGAAAATGAATGTATTGTAAAACTGATTAAAATCATTCAGATTTTGGCGGGGGTTTTGTACCTTTCTGCTTTATGCTAAAATGAAAAACAGTATTCCAAAACGCCTCGCCGATTTTTTAAAAAATTACCCTCCTTTTGAATGGGTAAATCCTAAAGATTTATTGGTGTTAGCCCAAGAATGTGAAATTATTCACCTCGAAAAAAATCAAACTTTATTTTCTATCCATCAAAATACAGAACCCTTTTTTTATGTGGTAAGGGAAGGTGCTATTGGGCTCTTTAAAATGATAGACAATACCAAAATTCCTATAGATGAATGCGATGAGGGCGATATATTTGGGTTGCGTCCATTTTTTGCTGAAAATCAATATGCCATGACGGCTACTGCAAATGAAGAATCGCTAATTTATGCAATTCCTATTGCTGTTTTTAAACCCTTAATTGCTGAAAACGACAACATACTTAATTATTTGCTTTCCAGTTTTGCTTCTAATACAAGAAATCCTTATGACAAGGAACATCCAGGAAAACTATTATCTGTAAACGAAACAATGGGAGAAATTTCTATAAAAACTCCATTTTATCAACCCATAAACTACACCGAAAACCCTGTTTCAGTTTCTGCTGAAACTAGTGTGCTAAAAGTTGCAAAATTAATGACAAAACACAAAATAGGTAGTGTACTTATAGCCGAAAATCAATTTCCGATAGGTATTATTACTGACAAGGACCTTCGAACAAAAATAGCTACAGGAATTATTCCACTTACAGCAAATACATCGGCTATTATGAGTGCTCCTGTACTTACTATTTCTAAAGAAACATCAGTTGCTGAGGCACAACTTATATTTTTAAAAAACAACATTAGCCATTTGTGTGTCACAGAAAATGGAACTACCACATCAAAAATTGTTGGGATTATCACCTTACACGATATATTTATTACGCAGGCAAATAACCCTGCCGTATTTTTAAAATGGATAAAAAGAGCTACTTCTGCTAAGGAATTAAAAGAAGTGCGAGATAAACTTACGCAACTAATTGCCGATGGATTAAAAAATAATACCCCCATTAACCATATTTCAAAATTAACATCTGAAATAAATACAGCAATTATTGGAAAAGCTATCCAACTAGCTATAGAAGAAGTTTCTATAAATCCACCAGTAACTTTTGCTTGGCTCAACCTTGGCAGCCAAGGAAGAAAAGAACAACTTTTAATAACAGACCAAGACAATGCCCTTGTTTTTGAGGATGTTGCAGAGGCTACAAACAGTGAAGTTAAAAGTTATTTTTTAACCCTTTCAAAAATAACCACAAGAATACTAAATTTTGTTGGCTATGCTTATTGTCCCGCAGAAATGATGGCAAGTAACCCCAAATGGTGTTTATCGGTATCTGATTGGAAAAAACAATTCCACTATTGGATTTCTGAACCTGATGAACACAGCATTATGCTTTGTTCTATCTTTTTTGATTTTGAATGTGTGTATGGCAATGAAGAATTAGCAACTGCAATTTCTAAAAGTATATTTGAGGATTTATATAAGAAAAACTTGTTTTTCGCCTATTTGGGAAGTGATGCACTTAAGAATCCGCCGCCTTTAGGATTTTTTAGGCAACTTTTAGTTGAGCAAGATGGAAAACACAAAGACACTTTTGATATTAAAAGTAGAGCTATTATGCCTTTAGTAGATGCTGCTAGAGTGTTATTGTTAGATAAAACAATTTCAGGAATCAACAATACTGCAGCTCGTTTTGAAGCCTTGGCAAAAGAGGAGCCCGAAAATAAAGAATTGTTTATTTCTTGTGCCAATGCTTTTCTTGACCTAATGACCTTTAGAACGCAAGAAGGATTAAAACATAACAATTCCGGTAGATTTATTCATTTAGAAACACTTAGCAAATCAGACAAACTAAAATTGAAAAATGCTTTTAAACCCATTCAGGATGTGCAATCGGTTTTAAAAAACCGATTTAATTTAACCTATTTTACCTAATGTGGCATTGGTTTAGAAAAAATAAAAAAGACTATCCTAAATTTTGGGAAGAATATTGTGCTTCTTTTTCTGCAAAAACAAATTCTTCGGAAAGACTAGTTGTTTTCGACACTGAAACCACAGGACTTGATTTAAAAAATGATGTTATATTGTCGATAGGTGCCATAGCTATTGTTAACTCTAGAATAATACTAAAAGATAGTTTTGAATGTTTTGTGGAACAAGAAAACTACAAACCCAATCAAATAGCCATTCACGGCATTTTAAAAGAAGGTAAAACAGAAAAAAATACTGAAATAGAAGCTATCGTTTCTTTTATTTCTTACATCAAAAATGCTACGCTTATAGGGCACCATATTGCTTTTGACATAGCAATGATTAATGGGGCATTAAAGAGAATGGGGCTGCCAAAACTAAAAAATAAAAGTATCGATACCGATGCGATATATCAAAAGTATAAAAACTTATCGCCAGAGCAGCATACTACCCTTGATGCGCTTTGTGGTAATTTTAAAATTCCTAAAAGCGATAGGCATACCGCAAGCGGAGATGCCTACTTAACCGCATTGGTGTATTTAAAATTAAAAGCAAAAATGTAAAAAATCAACCCTTGAAGGGTTGATTCCTAAATTCTATTTTCTTTTATTTCATCCACAATTTCCGGATTTAATAAAGTAGAAATATCGCCAAAGTTAGAAAAATCACCTTCAGCAATTTTTCGTAAAATACGACGCATAATTTTTCCGGAGCGTGTTTTTGGCAAGCCGGAAACAAATTGTATTTTTTCTAATTTTGCAATCGGTCCTATTTGATCAGAAATCATTTCATTAATTTCTTTCCGAAGATTATCATGAACTCTACCCTCTCCTGTTTCTTTTAAAATTACAAATCCATAAAGGGCGCTTCCTTTAATATCGTGTGGAAAACCAACAATGGCACTTTCAGCAACAGCAGGATGCTCGTTAATAGCATCTTCAATAGGAGCAGTACCTAAATTATGCCCTGAAACAATAACAACATCATCCATACGACCGGTAATTCTATAATAACCCACTTCATCTCTTAGAGCGCCATCGCCAGAAAAATATTTTCCGGGATATGCGGTGAAATAGGTTTCTTTAAAACGTTGGTGGTCTCCCCAAATGGTTCTTGCCATACCAGGCCAAGGATATTTAATACATAAACTACCGGCAACTTGATTATCTTCCACCTCGTTGCGCAATTCGTTCATCAAAACGGGTTGAATTCCCGGTAAAGGTAACGATGCATAGGTAGGTTTAGTAGGAGTTACAAAGGGTAAGGCAGAAATCATTATTCCACCGGTTTCTGTTTGCCACCAAGTATCTACTAATGGGCATCTTTTTTTGCCTACGTGATCATTGTACCAGTGCCAAGCCTCTTCATTTATAGGTTCGCCTACAGAGCCTATTACTTTTAGGGAAGATAAGTCGTGTTCCTCCACAAATTCTAATTTTTCTTTTGCCAAAGCTCTTATGGCTGTAGGTGCAGTATAAAATTGGGTTATTTTATGTTTTTCTACTATTTGCCAAAAACGACTGTAATCCGGATAAGTAGGGACTCCCTCAAAGAGAACCGTTGTAGCACCATTTAATAAAGGACCGTAAACAATATAAGAGTGCCCAGTAATCCATCCGATATCTGCTGTACACCAAAACACATCATTTTCTTCATAGCTAAACACATTTTTAAAAGTATAAGCAGTATAAACCATATAACCTGCTATGGAATGCAGCATTCCTTTTGGTTTTCCGGTGGAGCCTGAGGTGTATAAAATAAATAAAGGATCTTCTGCTTTCATTATTTCAGCTACATGATTTTTAGATGCTTTTTCTAAAAGTGGTGCCAACCAAAAATCGCGACCTTCTTTCATGGTTATTTGAGAATGTGTACGCGCAACAACCCATACTTTTTCAACACCTTTGCAGTGGTGCAGTGCTTCGTCCACAATACCTTTTAAATCGATACTTTTGTTTCCACGGAAGCCTCCATCCGAGGTTATCACCCATTTACAATCGCAATCATTGATTCTAGTTTCTAGGGCTTTTGAAGAAAAACCAGCAAAAACAACAGAATGTATTGCACCTATTCTAGCGCAAGCCAAAACAGATACTGCGAGTTCAGGAATCATTGGCAAATAGATACATACCCTATCCCCTTTTTTTACTCCTTGTTCTTGCAGCACATTGGATAATTTGGCAACCCTTTCATAAAGTTCGTTATACGTAATGTGTTGCGCTTCTTCTTTAGGATCATTTGGTTCAAATAAAATAGCGGTTTTATTTCCTCTTTTTGCTAAATGACGATCGATACAGTTTTTTGTAATATTTAGTTTAGCGCCATCAAACCATTTAAATTCGGCTTCTTGCATACTATATTCTAAAACTTTGTCCCATTTACGGTACCAGGTGAAATGTTCGTCGGCAATTTTTTCCCAGAATTTTTTGGGTTCTTTGATAGATTTTTTGTAAGCTTTAAAATAATGTTCAAGATTTTTTATTTTGTAATTACTCATGACTTTATTAATTTATTTAAAATTACTGTTTTTAATTGTTTTATGAAACGCTCTACGCAATACTTTTTGATGCAAAGTATGCTTGACATTTTTCTTTAATTTCTTCTACAATCGTTTCATCATCAATGGTGGAAGGAATAGTAATTATATTTTTGTCTAGGATACTTCTAATTAATTTTCGTAAGGTCTTTCCTGATCGAGTTTTTGGAAGGCGGTCAACCTTAATGACATTTTTTAGAGAAGCTAGTGCACCAATTTTATTACGTATTAGCTGAATAATTTCATATTCTATTTGAAATTCTTCCATAATGGTGTCAGTTCTAGTTACAATTAAGGCTATTGGAATTTGACCTTTAATAGTATCATGTACTCCCACAACAGCACATTCTGCAATTTGCGGATGACTTGAAACAACTTCTTCCATTTCTGCAGTAGATAATCGATGTCCTGCAACATTAATAACATCATCGATTCTTCCGGTAATAAAAACATATCCATCCTCATCTATATACCCACCGTCACCGGAGAGATAGTATCCCGGAAACTTTTTCAAATAACCAGATTCAAACCGTTCATAATCTTTCCATAAATCGAGCATTGTTCCTGGAGGCAGTGGTAATTTAACAACCACATAACCCTCCTCATTCGGTGCTAATTCCTTACCATTTTCATCAAAAATATGAATACTATAACCGCAAACCGCTTTACCTGCAGAGCCAAATTTTACAAGAAGCGGCTCCACACCCATCATAATTGCAATCATTGGCCAACCCGATTCGGTTTGCCACCAATGGTCAATTACTGGAATGTCTAATTGTTTTTTATACCATTCAATTGTAGCAATATCGCATCTTTCGCCGGCTAAAAATTGCGTGCGTAAACAACTCAAATCATATTTTTTTATATAGTCGCCATCGGGATCTTCTTTTTTTATAGCTCTAATGGCTGTAGGTGCAGTAAACATAACTGAAACTTTATGTTCTGAAATTACTCTCCAAAAGGTAGAAGCATCTGGGGTTTTTATAGGTTTTCCTTCAAAAATAACTGTAGTGTTTCTATGAATAAGTGGTGCATAAACGATGTAACTATGTCCTACAACCCAACCAACATCAGATGCTGCCCAAAATACCTCACCCGGTGCAACGCCATAAATATATTTCATTGAAAATTGTAATGCAGTAGCATATCCACCTGTATCTCTTACTATGCCTTTTGGCTTACCTGTAGTTCCGGAAGTATATAAAATATATAATGCATGGTTAGAGGATACAGGAACACAAGCAACCGGATCTGAACCATACACAAGTGCTGCATAATCTACATCCCATTTTTTAAAAGGTACTTTTGCGCCAAATTTTCGGTTAAGTACTACTACTTTTTTGGGTTGATGTGCCGCGAGGGCAATGGCTTCATCTACAAGAGGTTTGTAGGCAATTAATCGATCAATTTCAATACCGGATGATGCTGTAATTATAATTTTTGGTTTACAATCGTCTATGCGGATTGCCAACTCTGCAGGAGCAAAACCGCCAAAGACAACGGAATGTGTTACTCCTAGTCTGGCGCAGGCCAACATTGCAAATGCGGCTTGTGGAATCATGGGCATGTAAATTACTGCAGTATTTCCTTTTTTAAGTCCAAGAGATTGTAACCCTCCGGCTAATTTTGCCACCTCTTCTTGCAATTTAAAATACGTATATTTTTCGATGGTTTGTGTAACTGGAGAGTCAAAAACAATTGCAGTTTGATTACCAAAACCATCTTCAATATGTTTATCTATAGCTAGATAACACATATTTAGCTCTCCATCTTCAAACCATAAAGGGTAGTTGTTTTCATCTTTGGTAAGTATATTATTTGGTTTTTTATACCAGGCAATTTCTTCGCTTTGTTCTTTCCAAAAAGTTTCCGGTTGCTTAATGCTTTGCTGATAAAAGGGTGAATACTTCATAATATTAAAATTTTACTAAATTAATCAACCAATAAATTTTCTACTTTTTCAAGTAATTTTTTTATGGAGAAAGGTTTGGTTACATAGGCATCTGCACCGAGAAGTAATCCTTTCTCGATATCGCTTTCTTGGTTTTTTGCAGAAAGGAAAATGACTTTACAGTTACGCAACAAAGGGTTTTCTTTCATGGCATGCAGGGCAGCATATCCATCAACTTCCGGCATCATTATATCTAAAATTACTAAGTTAGGAATTTCAATATGCATTAAGTCTAGCGCCTCTTGACCATCACGTGCTATAAATACCAGATAGTTTTTTTTCTTAAATGCATATTCTAAAGTCATTAGAATATTTGGCTCATCATCAACAATTAGAATTTTTTTCATATATCAAATTAATATCTTTTAGGCAATGTAAACTTTAAAGTTACCGTTGCATTTGAATTTTCAGCCCAAATTTTTCCGTGGTGAGCTTCTATAATTTTTTTGCAAATAGCAAGACCTAAACCACTTCCAATTGGTTTTTTAATGTTTTGATTATTTGATTGATAAAATTTATCGAAAATGGTCAAAAGGTCATCCTCAGGAATTGGTTTTCCAAAATTACTTACTGCTATTTCTATGTATTCTACTTTATCATAAAAGTAAATATCAATTTTGGCATGGTTTCCAGAGCAAAATTTAATGGCATTAGAAAGTAGATTTGTAAAAACTTGTATGATACGTTCTTCATCATAGAGAAGTTTAAAATCCTCAATTTCAAAATGTGTATTTACTTGGATGGATTTGTTATTTAACAATTGTTTTAAGGGGTTAATTACCTTTTCAAAAGTTTTTGTAATTTGATTTTCAGAGAGGTATATTTTTTGTTTTCCTGTTTCAAATTTTTCAAGATCTAAAATTTGATCGATCAATCGGTTTAATCGGTCAGATTCTGTGATAATATTTTGAAGAAATTGCTTTTTTATATCTTCGGGTATTTCGTCATCATCATACAATAACTCAGTTGAAGCTCTTATTGCGGTTATTGGTGTGCGTAATTCGTGGGTTACCGTGTCTAGAAAATCATCTTTTTGTTTGTCTTTTTTAAGAAGCGTTTCATTTGCTTCTTTTAATTGAATAGACAGTTTTTGAAGTTCGTTTGAAGTTTCTGTAAGTTTTTTATTTAGCAAAATATTTTCTTTAGATTCTTCAAGTATGCGCAATACTTCGGGTAAACTAATTTGATCTTCTTTAGCAACACTTCCTATAAGTATTTTTGCTGAAGCTGTGCCAATGTGGCCTGTTAATAAGTTTTCAGAAAACTTTATAAGCCGTGCATCTGCCATGGTGGTATCATTATCAATATTGTATTTTACATTAAATATTCTTAAGGCTCTTGTTGTTCTTTCTTCGCCTAAAAATCGATTTAATATTTTTTCGATATCGGCTTTGTAGGCTGTTCCTTTCCAAATAAACGCATTTTCGTGGTTAGAAATATACTTATCGATGTCTACATACATTTCAGCATAATTACGTTCTCTGTAGTTTCCCTTAAAACTAATGGAAACGCCATAATAGATAAAAAAATTAGCTAACAAGCTCCAAAACAAAGCATGTGGCACCGGTTCCAAATAGTCAAGTCCTACTAGTTGAAATGGTTTCAGAATTTCTATTCCAAAAAGTCCATCAGAAATAAAATGATTTTCTAAAGTTGAAATACCAATTGCGTAAGGCACTAAAAGGGTATAAAAACAAATCAAAAATCCAACAATAATACCTGCTATTGCCCCTTTTGCAGAACCTCTTTTCCAAAACAATGCCCCAAAAAAAGAAGGAGCCAATTGTGCTATGATAACAAAAGAAATCAACCCTATGGAAACTAAGGAATAATCCAAAGCAAAATATCTGAAAATAAAATAAGCGACAATTATAAGAGAAAAAATTCCGATTTTTCTACTTCTAACTATCCGATTGCTGTTTTTTTCTTGTTTATCACTTTGTAATTTTCCTATAAATCCATAAGGAATAAGTAGGTTGTTACTCAACATGGTAGAAAGAGCAATAGTTGAAACAACTATCATTGATATTGCTGCAGAAAATCCCCCTAAAAAAACTAATAAAACCAACCATTGTTGTTCAAAAAGTTGTGCAATATACAAGGAATACATATCTGCATTTACCGGGTTACCTTCAAACAGAATATTTCCTCCCCAGGCAATCGGGTAAACAAATAAATTAAAAAGCAAAAGATACAATGGAAACAACCAAATAGCTGTTTTAATGTGTTTCTCTCTGTTATTTTCAATAATACTTACATGAAATTGGCGTGGTAATATGAATATGGCAAATAAGGATAAAATGCATAACAAAAACCAGTTTATGGCTTGCGAAAAATCGCCAATTGAATTTTTTTCAGAAAAGTTTTCTAACAAAGAGGCTTGGTTAAAAATATCTTGAAAACCATCAAAAGCAAAAAAGGTTACAAAAATTCCTATGGTTAGAAAAAATACTAATTTTAAAAAAGATTCTACAGCAATAGCCATTACAATACCTTTTCTTTTTTCAGAAGCATCAACATATCGAGTGCCGTAATAAGATGTAAATAGAGCTAAAGCAATAGCCACATAGGTGGTAGTATCCTTTAAAATAATGGTGTCAGCGGTTTGGGTAACAATATGAAAAGTTTCAGAAATGGCTTTTAATTGTAATGCGATATATGGTAAAATACCCACGACACATATTACTGTTACCAAAGCTCCCAGAAATCTATCGTTACCGTAACGCAAAGAAATAAAATCTGCAATACCGGAGATTTTATTTACTCTAGAAATTCGGATTATTTTTTTAAGAATAAGAATCCAAGTAGGAATTACCATTACAGGACCTAGGTAAATTGCTAAATAATTCACGCCAGAATTTGCTGCAACACCTATACTTCCATAATACGTCCAGGTTGTACAATAAACGGCTAAGGATAAAGTATAAATGTAAGCATTATTTGTCCATTTATTATTTGATTTTTTTTCTGCCCATTGAGCTATGGCAAACAAAAAACCAAGATAAAGCACTAATATGATTAATAACGTAATACTATTCATTATACCTTTTTGTTATAATGTAAGAAAGTGCAATAGAAAATATCCAAACCGAAAAAATAAAAATATAAATTTTAGGAATTCCTAAAAAGGGGTCACTACTATCAAACAAAAGTAATATAGGAGCATTCCAAACCACAAAGAGAAAAAGGGAAAGGAGAAGTAACTTTTGTTCGTGTCTTTTTTTCATCGTAAAATATTATTCAAGTAAAATACAAACTCTGCTCCAGTAAAACAAGAGCAGAGAATGTATTAATTATAGTTTTAATGATCTGTTGCTTCACCAGCTCCAGAAGGAATTCTGATGTGTTCTACAATATCTTGTACATATTGAGGTGGTTCTTTTGTAAATTTATTGACTATCAAAGCTACGGCAAAGTTTACTAACATGGCAATGGTACCGAATCCTTCCGGTGAAATACCAAACCACCAATCTTCTTTTAATGTTGCAACGATTTCTTTACCACCATCAAAAATTCCAAATTTGAATTTAAGCATATAGAAAAGCATCAAAAGCATCCCCACAATCATACCGCTAATAGCGCCTTCTTTGTTCATTTTTTTGTAAAAAATACCCATAATAATTGCTGGGAAAAAGGATGCCGCAGCAAGGCCAAATGCTAAGGCAACCACGGCTGCAACAAAACCAGGAGGGTTGATTCCAAAATATCCTGCAATACAAACCGCAACCGTAGCTGAAATACGTGCAGCCCAAAGTTCTCCTTTTTCAGATATATTTGGGTTAATCATTTTTTTAATCAAATCGTGTGATACGGATGAAGAGATGACTAATAACAACCCGGCTGCAGTAGAGAGTGCTGCTGCAAGAGCACCCGCAGCTAATAATGCAATTACCCAATTAGGTAAATTTGCAATTTCAGGGTTTGCAAGTACCATAATATCATTGTCAATTATTAATTCGTTTTTAGAAGCATCTGCTACATACTGAATTACGCCATCTTCATTTTTATCATCATATTTTAAAAGCCCTGTTTCTTCCCATTTAGAGAACCATTCCGGCATATTTACATATTCTTTATTGCTTACAGTTTGAATTAAATTTGTACGTGCAAATACTGCTATTGCAGGTGCTGTAGTATATAGTATAGCTATAAAAAGCAAAGCTAATCCGGCCGATTTTCTAGCATCCTTCACTTTCTTAACGGTAAAAAACCGAACAATAACGTGAGGAAGTCCTGCAGTACCAACCATTAAAGCAAGGGTAATAGCAAAAACATCTGCCATTGATTTTGTGCCACTAGTATATTCAGCAAAACCTAATTCAGTAGATAAACCATTTAATTTATCTAATAAATAGGTTCCTGAACCATCAGAAAGTGTTCCACCCATACCTAATTGAGGTATTACATTTCCTGTCATTTGGATAGAGATAAAAATTGCGGGAACCATAAATGCGAAAATCAACACACAATATTGAGCTACTTGCGTATAAGTAATTCCTTTCATTCCACCCAAAACTGCATAGAACAAAACGATAACCATACCAATGATTACCCCTGTATTAATATTTACCTCTAGAAAGCGTGAAAATACGACACCTACCCCACGCATTTGCCCTGCTACATAAGTAAAGGAAACAATTAATGCACAAATAACGGCAACGGTTCTTGCGGTTTTTGAATAGTATCTATCTCCTATAAAATCAGGTACTGTGAATTTTCCAAATTTCCGTAAGTAGGGAGCCAAAAGTAACGCTAATAAAACATAACCACCCGTCCATCCCATAAGATAAACGGCTCCATCATAGCCCATAAAGGAAATAAGACCAGCCATAGAAATAAATGAGGCGGCACTCATCCAGTCTGCAGCAGTTGCCATTCCATTTGCTAAAGGCGAAACGCCACCCCCAGCGATATAAAATTCTTTAGTAGTTCCGGCACGCGACCAGATTGCAATTCCGATATATAAGGCAAACGTAATGCCCACTATAATATATGTCCAAGTTTGTACAGTCATTTTTTTATTGTGTTTAGAAGTGAAACATTATTCGTTAAATCCATATTTTTTATCTAGTTTGTTCATCAAACGTACATATACAAATATGAGAATGACAAATACATAGATAGACCCTTGTTGTGCAAACCAAAATCCAAGTGGAAATCCTCCAATTTTAAATGCATCTAGGGCATCTTTAAACAATATTCCGGCGCCATAAGAAACGGCAAACCATATCACTAAAAGAATAACTAAATATCTTAGGTTTTCTTTCCAGTATGCTGTGGCATGTTTTTGTTTTTCACTCATAATTATTAGTGTTTTAGATTGGTTTATAAATATATCATGGCTTGCAATGTAACAGTGGATGTTTCATTACTACCAAATTTTTCATTTTTGTATTCTAGGGTAAGTTTGGAATGGTGACCTGCCATGTAGTAATTAGTACCTGCTCCAAACACATTTCTATTATCGGGCAATGCATCATAGCTATTGGATGCAAAAGAGACATAGGGTTGCCATTTATATATGTTTTTTGACGGTATTAAATAGCCCAAATGACCGTATAACATACTACCGGTGCCATAAGCACTAAAAAGATAGTCTTTCCCATAATCATTATTTTGATAAACTGCATACGCCGTTATGGCTCCTTTATTTTCGCCAAGTGGTGCATCATAAAATGCATCTAAAGCAAAAATAGAAACGTCTTCACCAATTAATTTATTACCATCATTTATAACAGCCCCTTTTGGATGAAGAAAAAAACCGGCTCCTATATTAAAAACTTTTTTGGTGCCTACATAAGAACCTACTTTAAAAGGAAGAAAATTACTTTCAGTATCCAGAAAATTATATTCAAAATATCCGGCATAGGTTGTTCCTGCATCGGCAGAGCCCAGCCATTTTCTTCCTGCATAAATAGAAGTGTTTAAAGATTCTTCAGGTAAACGAGTATCTAAAGAATTTGTCAATGCCTCATTTATGGCTACTCTGTATTGAAATTTATCAAAAGAACCTTTTGCATATATTCCTTGATGCCTGGCAAATTGATCAGTAAGTCCTAAAGTTGCCCAAGATTGTCTGTTATTATCTAAGGTCATAATATTTAAAGTGCTTTGGTTGTTTAGTCTAGAAATTCCGTTCCAGTAATGTAAACCTGCCCCAACAGAATGATTTTTAGCCACACTATACTGCACCCAAAAATCATGGAAAAAAAGTTGAGAGCTTTCTCCCTTACCTGTTGGTGACATATTATCGGCATTTAGGGAATTGAGGCCAAAATGGGCAAGAATTAAAAACTTGGAATTAAGTTGAGCATAGGTTAGAATTCTAGCTCTTCTGATAGAAAAATTTACATCTTTTTGATTATCAGGCAAATTGTCATTGTATTGTGCCCACATTTGACCCCAAGATAGGATGCGCATATACTTTGAGCCGTCTTCATTAAAACTAATTTTCATACCAGAACCATAATCTGGCGAACCCTGCGAAAATAGTTGGTAACAACTAAAAAACAAGAGGTTAATTAAGAGTATTTTTTTCATAAGGAATAGAATTTTGTTAGTTATTAGGAGCAACTAAATTCTATTTAAATGCCTTATAAAAAAAATTTACTATATTTTAATGTAAACAACTATAGTTATTAGTCCTTAAATCGCTCCCATTTAATGAGCATAAACTTATCTCCAAGCTCAGTAATTACCATTCCTGCACCTATAATATTTGATTTGTTTTTAAGATAGGATATTAACTCCTCGTGGCTATAAATTTTGTAACTAGGGTGATAATCAGATTGTAAAGCTCGTTTAATTTTATATTCCTTAACCCAATTACTAACCGTTACATGAGATACCCCTATAATTCGTTCGATTTCTCGATAACTTAATCCTTCTAAAAACAACTGTAGGGATTTTGTAACATAATAGGAATCTATTTTCTTTCCAATTTTATTTACTGTAAAATTATAATTACAATTTTTGCATCGAAACCGTTGCCTATTATTAATAATTCCGCTTTTAATAATACTCATACTTTGGCATTTAGGACAGGAAGCTGTTTTCATATATACTTATTTAGCATAAATATAGTAAATTAGCAATAAATATTTTAACTTTTAATTCATGTATCCATTTTTTTTTCAACATTTAAGTACCTAAAAAATAATAACCCCTGTGTTTACAGGGGTTATTAAATAAATACAGGATTATATTATTATTTACTCAAATACATCTTCCTTCTGGAATACAATTCATAGAACGCATCGTCTTTTAAGCTATCAATAAATAAAATACTCTCGCCGGTACTTTTCATTTCAGGACCGAGTTGTTTGTTGACATTATGAAATTTATTAAAGGAAAATACAGGCTGTTTGATGGCGAAACCTTTCAGTTTTGGTTGAAAATTGAAGTCGGTTACTTTGTTTTCACCTAACATCACTTTTGTAGCATAATTCACATAAGGCTCTCCATAGGCTTTCGATATAAAAGGAACAGTCCTGGAAGCCCTTGGATTGGCTTCAATAATGTAAACAATATCGTTTTTTATAGCAAACTGCACATTGATTAAGCCTACTGTATGCAGTGCTAAAGCAATATTTTTTGTATGGTCTTTAATTTGTTGCATTACAAATTCACCCAAATTAAAAGGTGGAAGTGTTGCATTGGAGTCGCCTGAGTGAATTCCGCAAGGCTCAATATGTTCCATTATTCCAATGATATAAACATTTTCGCCATCACATATAGCATCCGCTTCAGCTTCTATGGCACCATCTAAATAACGGTCTAAAAGTAATTTGTTGTTTGGAATACTTCGCAGTAGGTCAACTACATGTTCTTCTAATTCTTTTTTGTTAATGACTATTTTCATTCCTTGTCCGCCTAAAACATAGGAAGGTCTTACTAGTATAGGAAAATCTAATTCGTCAGCTATTACTAAAGCTTCTTCGGCTGTTTCAGCTACGCCAAATTGTGGATAGGGAATATTATTATCTTTCAATATGTTTGAAAAACTACCTCTGTCTTCCGCTAAATCTAATGATTTATAGGTGGTGCCAATTATTCTAATGCCATAGCGATCTAATTTTTCTGCTAGTTTTAGGGCTGTTTGTCCGCCAAGTTGCACAATAACTCCTTCCGGATTTTCGTGCCGAATGATGTCGTAAATATGTTCCCAAAAAACGGGTTCAAAATAAAGTTTATCGGAAACATCAAAATCGGTTGAAACGGTTTCTGGATTACAGTTAATCATAATGGTTTCATACCCACATTCAGCAGCAGCTAAAACACCGTGGACACAGCAGTAATCAAACTCAATGCCTTGACCTATTCTATTAGGTCCTGAGCCTAAAACCACTACTTTTTTCTTTTTAGTTACGATGCTATCGTTTGCAGAATATTTTTCGCCGGAAGGTAATTCTACTTCATTTTCAAAAGTAGAATAATAATAGGGTGTTTGTGCTTTAAATTCAGCAGCGCAGGTATCTACTAATTTAAAAACGCGATTTACTTGTAGTTCTTCACGTTTGTTATATACTTGACTTTCAAGACAGTCTAGCATATGTGCTATTTGACGGTCAGCAAATCCTTTTTGTTTAGCTTCTAATAACAATTCACGAGGAAGGGTGTCGATTTTATAATTTGAAATTTCTCTTTCCAATAAATGCAGTTCTTCATATTGTTTTAAAAACCACATATCAATTTTAGTGATTTCATGAATACGACTTAATGGTATTCCCATTTGGATGGCGTCATAAATTACAAACACGCGATCCCAACTGGCGTAGGTAAGTTTTTCAATAATCTGCTCGTAATTTTTATACCCTTTTCCGTCAGCTCCAAGTCCGTTTCTCTTTATTTCTAGCGATTGTGTGGCTTTATGCAAAGCTTCTTGAAAGGAGCGACCGATTCCCATGACTTCGCCAACTGATTTCATTTGAAGTCCTAAAGTTCTGTCGCTTCCTTCAAATTTATCAAAATTCCAACGAGGTATTTTTACAATAACGTAATCTAGTGTAGGCTCAAAAAGGGCTGAAGTTGTTTTGGTTATTTGGTTTTGTAGTTCGTTTAGGTTGTACCCAATAGCCAATTTTGCTGCAATTTTAGCAATGGGATAACCAGTGGCTTTTGATGCCAAAGCAGAAGATCGAGAAACTCTTGGATTTATTTCAACAGCGATGATATCTTCTTTTTCATCGGGACTTACGGCAAACTGTACGTTGCAACCGCCTGCAAAATCGCCAATGCTCCGCATCATTTTAATGGCCATATCGCGCATTCTTTGAAAGGTCTTGTCTGATAGAGTCATTGCAGGAGCCACCGTTATAGAATCGCCGGTATGGATGCCCATAGGATCCATATTTTCGATACTACAAATAATAACAACATTGTTGTTTTTATCGCGGAGTAATTCCAACTCAAATTCTTTCCAGCCTATCAAGGCTTTATCAATCATTACTTCATGAATAGGCGAAGCTTCCAACCCTCTGGTTAAAAGTTCGTCAAAATCTTCTGTTTTATACACGATGGATGCGCCTGCTCCACCTAAAGTATAAGAGGCTCTAATTACTAGCGGAAAACCAAACTCCTGTGCTATTTCTTTTCCTCTAAGATAAGAAGTTACTGTTGCCTGAGGTGCCATAGGAATTCCTATTTGCTCCATTAGGTTTCTGAATTTTTCTCTATCCTCTGTAATGTTTATGGCGTTAATGTCAACGCCAATAATTTCAACCCCAAAATCTTTCCAAATTCCTTTTTCATCAGCTTCAATACATAAATTAAGTGCCGTCTGCCCACCCATTGTTGGGAGAACAGCATCAATTTGTGGATGGGCTTTTAAAATATCAACAAGTGATTTTGTGGTAAGTGGTTTTAAATACACGTGATCAGCCATCGTGGGGTCGGTCATAATCGTTGCAGGATTAGAATTGATAAGAACCGTTTCAATTCCATCTTCTCGAAGAGAACGAAGTGCTTGTGTTCCGGAATAATCAAATTCACACGCTTGACCAATAACGATAGGTCCGGAACCGATAATTAATACAGATTTTAAGGTTATATTTTTTGGCATTTATTGAGATACTTTTATTAAACTCAGCGTATAGGATATAAAAAAAGGTGTTACTTATAAAAAGTAACACCTTGTATTTTTAATAATGAAATCATTATTTTTTGTGTCTCGGTTCAGAAGATACAGATATTTTTTTTCTGCCTTTTGCTCTACGAGCTGCAAGCACTTTTCTACCGTTCACAGAAGCCATACGCTCTCTAAAACCGTGTTTGTTTCTTCTTTTTCTTTTTGATGGCTGAAATGTTCTTTTGCTCATGATTGTGTACCTTTATCTTCTAAAAAATTGTTCTTTATTTAATTTTGTAGAGAACTTATCTCTAAAGCCAAACTTTGTCGGGCTTTGCCCGCCGAAGTGCCGATACTTATCGGTGCGTAGGCGGGTGCAAATATACAAACCTTTTTTAGTTTGCCAAATGGAATTATTAAATAATTTTTATTTGTTTTTCTTACCTTTGTAAATTCAAATTAAACTCTAATTATGTTTCATAAAAATATCAAATTAGTACTGGCATTTTTAATCATTGCTTTTGGCATTTATCAATTTACCCAAGGTAATATTGGTAATGGTATTATGTATCTTTTACTTTCTCCTATATTTATATTTTTATACTACAAAAATGAAATTATACTTTTGGCATTTTTGCGTTTGCGAAAACAAGATTTTCCCGGTGCTCAAAAGTGGCTAAGTAGAATTAAAAATCCGGAAACTTCCTTGGTAAAAAAACAACAAGGCTATTATAATTATCTTCAGGGATTAATGATTTCACAAACTAATATGAACCAAGCGGAAAAGTTTTTTAAGAAAGCTGTTTCCTTGGGTCTTTCTATGGATGCTGATTTAGCGATGGCTAAATTAAATCTCGCTGGTATTGCTATGACAAAGCGCAGAAAACGCGAAGCACAAACCCTTCTCACCGAAGCTAAAAAATTAGATAAGCACAATATGTTGGGGGAGCAAATACAAATGATGAAACAACAGATGAAAAAGATTTAAAAAAGTATATATTTTCTTACACCTAACAAATAAAGTGTTTATTTATACTACAACTACCTGTTTTTTAGCAGATTATTTTGCCTTTCATCGAAAATAAAATTTTAAGAATTTTATCTTACTTACCTTTATTTGTATTTCTAACCAAAAGGTATGGTAAAATTTTTACTTTTCATTTTCATATCGGTAACCTTCTCTCTCAATAGTCAAGAACTACCTGAGCAGAATTTCTCTAAAATTATTTCAAAAAACATTAGAAAATATAATAAAAATGTAAAAAGTGCCTACCGGATAAAGGATTATAATCGGGCACAGTTTTTATTTGATTCTTTGGTAAAATATGCAATAAATGGCAGTTATTTTGATGATTTTACCGTAAAAAAATTTAAAGGAAGAAAAAGTATTGCATTTAATGAATTTAAAAAACCCATTTTTTTAATGACTTATGCATCTTGGTGTACTCCCGGTTCCGGAGAAATTCCAGCATTAAATGAAGTGGCAAAACGTTTCAAAAACGAAATAGATTTTGTGGTATTATTTTGGGACAAAAGAAGTTCTGTAAGACGGGTAGCTAAAGATTATGAAAGAAACATAAATGTACTTTATGTAGATGAATTAGATAATAAAAACAGCCATATCATCCGAACACTAAAACATAGTTTAGGCTTTCCAACCTCCTTCTTTTTAGATAAAGAAAAAAAGATTCTTGATGTTAGACGAGGTGTAATTTTGCCTTACAATGAAGTATATTCCGTATCTTTTTCATTAAATTATGAATCTTTCAGAAATGGCATTTCACTGCTATTGAATTATGATGACGCAAAAGAGCCTATAGTAGATTCGCATAACTAATTTATTTTCCAAAAATCATTTTCAACGCTACAACAATTAGTAAAACTCCAAATATTTTTTTAAGAATAACTTGATCAATCGTTATTGCCCATTTTGAGCCTAAATAACCGCCAATTATAAAAGTGAATGCGATAACGCCTGCGTATTTTAAATTGACATACCCTTCATTATAATAGGTATAAGCGGCTAAAAAAGTTACCGGAACTGCCAACACAGCCAGACTTGTACCTTGAGCCTGAAATTGATTAAATCCTAATGCAAATGCTAAAAGAGGAACCATCACTAAGCCGCCGCCAATTCCTAATATACCGCTAAAAACTCCTGCTATTAACCCAATAATAACTAATATTAAAATGGTAGTCATATTCATATTATTTAATGTTTAATACTATTTTCCAATACGATAATGCCCTTTTTCTGGAATTTCGATATTATATTTTTTTCTAGATTTATTGTTGAGTTTTGCCTCACGTAACCAAGGATTATGTATTTTTAAAATTTTATAGTTAATACCATTTTGTAAAGCAAAGGCAGATAAATCGGTAATTGCTGAATCTACCTCTATTTTATAACTAGGTACTAATGTGTATAAATCTTTCTCTCTAAAATTAAATCCATACAAAACCGGATTACTCATGATTTCTTTTAGAGCAAGAATTCTAAAAACATACCTGCCGGTTTCTTCTCCTAAAAGAAGGTCATAATAATTTTCAACGCGTTGCTCTCCAAGCCTTCTGGAAATTCCTGTATTACCGGCATTGTAAGCTGCTGCAGCTTCTGTCCACGTTCCAAATTGCTGTTTAGAGGCTAAAATATATTTACAAGCAGCCTCTGTTGCTTTTTCTAAATCATAGCGCTCATCTACATTTTCGTTTACTTCCAATCCAAATTCTTTCGCTGTTTTTGGCATAATTTGCCAAATACCTCTTGCCCCGGCTGGAGAAACAACATTTAACAAACCGCTTTCTATGACTGCTAAATACTTAAAATCGTCTGGTATTCCATATTTTTTAAGAATAGGCTCCATAACAGGAAATGCTTTATTTGCTCTTTTAAACATTAAAAGTCCGTTAGATTGCCAATAAGTGTTTACTAATAATTCCCTATCCATTCTCTCTCTTATATCCGGGTCATTTAAAGGTACTTCTTCTCCTGCAAAATCTAATTTTTCAGGCATTGGAATTGCATAAATATTATAATCATTGATGCGTTTTGCTGAAAAAATATCATCTGTTGGGGCTTCTTGCACTGCAAAAACTAATAACCCGCTTATGGCTATCAAAAGGATTCCGAAACTTATTTTATATGCTGTTTTCATGATTTTATATATTTTAAGTTTGTTTTTTGTATTTTTTTGCAAGAAATTACCTTTCCTTCTTAAAACACTTTCATTAAATTTACTAAAGGTACATAATTTACTAGGATGTCTTTTTTATCTCCCTCCATTTTCTCCTAAAATTAATGTGGGTAGATTTTTGTTAAACCAATTAAATTTGTTTAAAATCATGATATGGGTACCTCCTTTAACTACAATGCACTCTTTTATTTTTTCTATTGGAAAAACCATATCCTTATCACCATGAATATGAGTAATTCCTGCAACGGCAATTTCTCTATCCCAACAAACCATATTTTCAATTGCCCAATCTAAATAATGTGCATCTCTAACAGAAAGGTATTCTTGATAAATTTGCAATCTCTTTTTTGTTTTTGGACCTATTGCAAATTTAGTCAAATCGGTTGCACTTAAAACCAATCGGGTGGGTATAAGTTTATAAGCAAGCGTTTTTCTAGCCAATACCAAACGCAAGGGCAATTCGTGTTTTGTTTTAACGCTTGAAATGATAATTAATTTTTTAAGATTTAAAAAAAGGCTCATTTCCTGAGCTACAACACCTCCAAAAGAAACACCAATTAAAACGATATTTTCATGCTCTACGCAGTTTGCCATTCGTTTTGCATAGGATGTAAGAGATTCTTTTTCTTCTGGAAGGAGCCATTCTAAATAATGCATTTTAAAAATTTCATCAGAAAGCCGAATGTTTTTAAAAATTTCTTTATTGGCCGCTAATCCTGGAACAAAATAGATATGGGTGATATTATGAGACATTTCTTTTTTAACAAGACTATTTGAGGGATACTCAACTTTTATTCGTAAATTTGCATCGTAAAAATAAGGATTATTTCTTCAGCTCAAGAAATCCTTTACTATTTAATTAGTGCTTCTTTTGAAGTTATTTTTTTCTAAAAATTTTTAATTGCACTAAACAACCAATCTGCCTACACTTGATTATACTATTAATTTAATATACTTTTTATAAGAACAAACAAATTTTAATTATGACAGTTGATGTAGAGATTACCGACAATGCGTTTTTAAGACAATTTGAGTTTCATTTAGAAGCACAATTTGCAAGAATTGAATACTCCTTACAGGATCGAAAAATCTTTTTAACAAAATTTGAAATGCCCGATGAAATGCAAGAAAAAGGATTATTGGATCCTTTTATTGAAACCGTTTGTGAAGAAATAAGAAATAGACACATTAGTATGGTGCCTACTTGTTCTGAAATTTCTTCCTTTATTCGCAGAAACCGAAGAAAATATAAAGATTTGCTTCCCGTGGGTATAAATATTTAAGGTTTGAAGTACGACGTAAGAAGTTGGAAGGTAGAAGTATTGTGGTCAAAGTCTTGATGCTTTAAAAATCTTGGTATTAGATATACCTTTTTCAATATTCCTAGTTTGTTATTCAACACTCAAAAACAAAACTAGCACCTCTTAAACGCTTACATACTTTTTCACTTTAATAAATTCAAACCGCACCAATCCGTCCTTATCTATTTTAGTCAGTTGGATATCATGCAAGGTATTTACTAAATATGGATTCCAAGGGGTTTTTACTTTAACATAGTTTTCAGTGAATCCTTGAATGTACCCTTCTTTGTTTTCCCCTTCAAATAAAACTGTCCTTCTAGATCCTAGTTGCTTTTCATAAAATGCTCTTCTTTTTTTAACGGAAAGACCACGAAGCATTTTACTGCGTTTTGCACGTACTTTTGGTTCCACTACGCCTTCCATTATTGCTGCTTCTGTATGATCTCTTTCGGAATAGGTAAATACATGAAGATAAGATATGTCTAATTCATTTAAAAAGTGATAAGTTGCTAAAAATTGTTCTTCGGTTTCGCCCGGAAAACCTACTATAACATCCACTCCTATACAAGCATCGGGCATTAATTCTCTTATTTTTGTAACTCTATTTTCATACAATTCGCGCATATAACGACGTTTCATGTTTTTTAAAATAGCATTGCTGCCCGATTGTAATGGAATATGAAAATGTGGAACAAACCTTTTGGAAGTAGCCACAAATGCAATGATTTCATTTTTTAGAAGGTTAGGCTCTATGGAAGAAATGCGTAACCGCTCTACGCCTTCCACTTCATCTAAGGCTTTCACTAAATCTAAAAAAGTGTGCTCGTGGTGCTTGTTTCCAAACTCTCCTTTGCCATAATCGCCTATATTTACACCCGTTAAAACAATTTCTTTTATCCCTTGTGCGGAGATATCTTTAGCGTTTTGTAATACATTTTCTAGTGTATCGCTTCTTGATATTCCTCTTGCAAGTGGAATGGTGCAATACGTACATTTATAATCGCATCCATCCTGTACTTTTAAAAAGGCACGCGTCCTGTCGCCTATGGAATAAGCGCCTACATAAAAATCAGCTTCTTGAATTTCGCAAGAATGCACTTCGCCAAAATCATTTTTTGACAAATCGTGGATGTAATCGGTAATCTTAAATTTTTCGGTAGCTCCCAAAACCAAATCCACGCCATTTACATCGGCTAATTCTTCTGGTTTTAATTGGGCATAACATCCTACTGCAGCTACAAAAGCATGTGGATTTGCTTTTTGAGCTTGTTTCACTATATTTTTAAAACGCTTATCTGCATTTTCGGTAACTGAACAGGTGTTAATCACATAAATATCCGCTTCTTCTGAAAAATCTACACGGTCAAAACCCTCATTAGTGAAGCTTCTGGCAATGGTAGAGGTTTCCGAAAAATTCAGCTTACAACCTAAAGTGTAAAATGCAACTTTTTTTCTAGGATTCATTCTTGTACTTTTGAAGATGCGAATGTGCAAAAGTACGAATTATTTAGACATTAGAAATTAGTTGATAGATTTGAAAAAATAAACAATTAAATTAATTGAAAAAAGCAATTGCTCAACCTTTTTAAAAAAATAACCAATGAAGAAGTACCCTACAATCTTATATCCTTTAATTGTTATTCTGATTCTATGTATAAGTATTTCTTGTGATTCTTCAAAAAACAAAGACATTGACCTTCAAGTTTTTAGATATAATGAGCATTCTAACATTTCTTCCTTAGATCCTGCTTTTGCAAGAAATCCCGCAAACATTTGGCCAACCAACCAATTGTTTAATGGTTTGGTACAACTGGATGACGCGTTAGAAATTCAGGAAGATATTGCAAAAAAATGGGTTTATAATGACAGCACCCAAACCTATACCTTTTATTTAAGAGATGATGTTTTTTTTCACAAACACGTTCTTTTTGGAAAAGACAGCACCCGAAAAGTGGTTGCAAAAGATTTTGTTTATAGCTTAAATAGACTGAAAGACACACGCATTGCGTCCCCAGGAGGTTGGGTTTTGCAAAATGTTAAGGACTACTATGCGGTAAATGACACTATTTTTGAAATCCAATTAAAACAACCTTTTCCTGCATTTTTAGGCTTATTGGCAATGCGATATTGCTCGGTGGTACCTGAGGAAATTGTTTCTTATTATGGAAATAATTTTCGCTCTAATCCTATCGGTACTGGTCCTTTTAAATTCAAACTTTGGGAAGAAAATATCAAGCTTGTGCTGCGAAAAAATGAATTGTATTTTGAAAAAGATGCGCAAGGTAACTCACTCCCTTATCTGGAGGCTGTTGCAATTAGTTTTCTGCCCGATAAGCAAAGTGAATTTTTACAATTTGCACAGGGAAAAATAGATTTTATTTCCGGTTTAGATGCTTCTTACAAGGATGAATTGCTGGATAGTCAAGGCGTTTTGCGTGAAAGGTATCAACAAAATGTAACCATGATTACCGGGCCTTATTTGAATACAGAATATGTAGCATTTTATCTTGGAGGGGAAAAAGAAAAAGTGGTTTCACCTTTATTACGAAAAGCCATAAACTATGGATTTGACAGACAAAAAATGATTACCTATTTGCGAAATGGCATTGGCATTCCTGCTATTTATGGGTTTATCCCAATGGGATTACCTGGTTTTGATTTTATTGAAGGCTATGATTATCAACCGGTGAAAGCAAGAGACCTTATCGAACAATATAAACGAGAAACGGGAAAAACTACTATTGAAATTTCCATTGGAACCGATAGTAATTATTTAGATATGTATGAATATATTCAAAGAGAAATGGAAAAATTAGGTATAAAAATTACTATCGATGTCATGCCTGCTTCAACATTAAGACAAAAACGATCCTCAGGATCCATGGATGCTTTTCGAGCAAGCTGGATAGCCGATTATCCCGATGCTGAAAATTATTTATCACTTTTTTATAGTAAAAATTTTACACCAAACGGTCCGAATTATACCCATTTTAAAAATGAGCAATACGATGCGTGGTATGAAACTTCTCTTTCCTTATCCGATGCAAACGAAAGAAAGACTTTATACAGAAAAATGGATTCTTTAATCATTAGTGAAGCACCAATAGTTCCATTATATTATGATGAAGCTGTTAGATTTGTTAGAAAAAACGTGAAAAATTTAGGGATAAATCCACAGAATTTTTTGGTTTTGAAGCAAGTAAAAAAAGAGTAATTTTTTTATTAAAAAAGAAAATTAGAATGTTCCATTAGACTTTTCTCCATTTTGCGGTTTCCTCAAAAACGTGCGTTAAAATTTTTGCTTCCTCCTCATTAAACTCCATATTTCTTCTAGACATTACGGCTTTAGCAACTTCAAATGCTTTATCGGTCTTGTATGTGCTCAAACCGGCACTTCCACCCCAACTAAACGATGGAATAAAATTTCGTGGAAAACCACTACCAAAAATATTTGCACTCACACCCACTACCGTTCCTGTATTAAACATCGTATTGATACCACATTTACTATGATCACCCATCATCAAACCACAAAATTGAAGACCTGTAGGAGTAAAACCACCGGTTTGATAATTCCACAGTCGTACTTCTGCATAATTATTCTTTAAATTCGAATTGTTAGTGTCCGCACCTAAATTACACCACTCTCCGATAACAGAATTTCCTAAAAACCCATCATGACCTTTATTGGAATACCCAAAAATAACAGAATTGGTTACCTCCCCTCCCACTTTGGAATGTGGGCCAACAGTGGTTGGACCATAAATTTTTGTTCCCATTTTTAAAGTAGCATGTTCACAGAGGGCAAAAGGACCACGAATGGCGCAAGCTTCCATTATTTCGGCATCTTTACCAATATAAATTGGTCCTTCAGTAGCGTTTAAAGAAGCTAAAACTACAGAAGCACCTTCTTCTAAAAAAATATGTTCTTTGTTGATGCAATGTACCGTTTCGGGAATAGGCTGCGAAATCCTGCCTTTGGTGAGTAATTTAAAATCTAGAGCTATTGCTTCGCCATTGTATTTAAAAATATCCCAAAGATGTTCCATTTTTAGAATGTCGTTGTGGGTGTATTGTATAATATCAAAAGTATCCCAATGAAGCTCTTGCCCTTTGGTATAGAAATAAGCAATGGGATAGTCATTGTAAAAAACCGCTTGATTTTCTTTTAAATTTTTCACAATTCCAGCAAGGTTTTCCGTTGGAATAAATGACGCATCAATTTTTATATTCTTATCCACTTCCACCAAAGGAAACTTTTCAGACAAATAATTTTCAGTATCTGAGGAAGTTGAAGCGTTTAAATGCTTTTCCCACTTTTGGCGAAGAGTTAAAATTCCGATGCGAATATCAGCAACAGGACGTGTAAAAGTAAATGGTAAAAAATTATTTCGGACAGAACCGTCGGATAGGATAAAGTTCATAGGCATGGTGTTAAGTATTCGCTATTATTAAAAATAAAAATTATAATAAATTTTAAACCTTGAATCCATTTATGTATTTCAAAAGTAACTAAAAAACCCCTCCAAACAAAGTCGGGAGGGGTTAATAAAATATTTTTATTTCTAAATTATTTACTGAATTTAGCGTATCTATTTTTAAATTTGTCTATACGTCCCGCAGTATCAACTAATTTAGATTTACCGGTATAAAAAGGGTGAGAAGTTCTAGAAATTTCCATTTTTACTAAAGGATATTCTACACCATCTACTTCAATTGTTTCTCTAGTATTTGCAGTAGATTTAGTTAAAAATACGTCTTCGTTAGACATATCTTTAAATGCTACTAATCTATAATTTTCTGGGTGAATACCTTGTTTCATAACTTTATGTTTTAAAATCTTTCCTATTTTGAGGTTGCAAATTTAACTATTATTTTTAAATCTACAATAGAAAATATTTAAAATATGGCTTGCTATTCAAAATCAACCAAAGAAATAAAGTTCTCTACAATGAAATTTAAAAATTTATGTGGATGTGGCTTCTACTTTTGAGGACTAATCTGTAACGATTCACTATATTTGTGTACTAACTAACCAAACCAAAAACATTCTACTCATGGAAAACACAACTCCCTCTATCAAGCAAATTGCGACTAACCACGGCTTACTTCTAGCTCTTTTAACTATTTTAATGCTAGTAATCATGTATGTGGCTAACTTAGAAAAAAACTGGGCACTCAGTATTGTTAGCATTTTAGTTACCATATTAATCTTCATTTCTGCAATAAAAACATTTAAAGCAGCAAATAACGGATATTTAAACCTAGGTGAGGCTATAAAAGTGGGATTGGCAACTGCTGCCATTGGAGGCATTATTGGTGCTGTTTACACCTATTTACATTACTCTTTTGTATATCCTGAATTTATTGAAATTGTTTTAGACACTGCTAGAGAAGAAATTCTTAAGCAAAATCCGGATATGCCTCAAGAACAAATAGACATGGCAATGAGTATGAGCGAAAAATTCTCCTCTCCTTTTATGATGGCAACTTTTTCTCTTATCGGTAGTTTATTTATCGGCTTCATTATCTCTATCATTACTGGTTTAATTATGCAAAAAAAAGACGCTATAAGCTAATATAAATGAACCTTTCCATCGTCATTCCTTTACTCAACGAACAAGAATCGTTAAACGAATTATACCATTGGATTGCATCGGTGATGCAATCCAATAATTTTTCGTATGAAATACTTTTTATTGATGACGGAAGTACCGATGGCTCTTGGAATACCATAACAGAGCTTGCTCAAAAAGACAGCAACGTAAAAGGAATTAAATTTCAGAGAAATTATGGCAAATCGCAAGCACTTCACGCGGGATTTAAACTTGCACAAGGTGATGTAGTTATCACGATGGATGCCGACTTACAAGACAATCCTGAAGAAATTCCGGAATTATATTATTTGATAAAAAAAGAAAATTACGATCTCATTTCCGGCTGGAAGAAGAAACGATTTGACTCCCTTTTTGAAAAAAATTTACCTTCTAAATTATTTAATTTTGCTGCTCGAAAAACTTCCGGGGTAAAATTACACGACTTCAATTGCGGATTAAAGGCATACAAAAAAGAGGTGATAAAAAACATTGAAGTTACCGGTGAAATGCATCGGTATATTCCGGTACTTTCAAAAAATGCAGGATTTACTAAAATTGGTGAAAAAATAGTACAACACCAAGCCCGAAAATATGGAACCACAAAATTTGGCGTGGAACGATTTATCAATGGGTTTTTAGATCTAATTACTATTTGGTTTCTTTCAAAATTCGGCAAACGTCCTATGCATTTATTTGGCGCTTGGGGAGCTTTTATTCTTTTTGTTGGTTTTGTACTAACCCTCTATTTAGGAATTGACAAACTATTTCTCCATCCATACGGCAGACTGCTTACTGAAAGACCTCAGTTTTTTGTTGCTCTTGTGGCAATGGTAATAGGGTCGCAATTATTTTTAGCAGGCTTTCTTGGCGAAATTATTTTAAGAACAAACAAACAAAAAGACAACTACAAAATTAGTGATGAAATAAATTTGGGGGAAAATATAAAAGCTTCCATATTTTAATTGTAATTATTTTACAATTTATTTCATTACAAAATAGCTACTGTTTTAGATTGTTTACCTTTGTTACTGCAAAATTTTTCTGAACATGATTTATATTAAACCTGAAATTTTGGAAAAAGTCAATAAATGGCTTACTCCTCTTTTTGACGAAGAAACCCAAAATAAAATAAAAGAACTCATTGCCCACGACCCGGAAGAACTGGAAGAAAGTTTTTACAAAAATATTGAATTTGGCACTGGCGGCATGCGTGGTGTGATGGGCGTTGGTGATAACCGAATCAATAAATATACTCTAGGAAAAAACACCCAAGGTATAGCTAACTATATGAAACAGCAATTTCCTGATGAAAACCTTAGAGTTGCCATAGCATTCGATTGCAGACACAATAGCAAAGCATTTGCAAAAATTGTAGCCGATGTTTTTTCTGCAAATGATGTAGAAGTGTTTCTTTTCACCGATTTGCGACCCACACCAGAGCTTTCCTTTGCTGTAAGATATCTTCATTGTCATTGCGGCATAGTGCTTACAGCCTCTCACAACCCTCCGGAATACAATGGATATAAAGTGTATTGGCAAGACGGTGGGCAACTGGTTCCGCCGCAAGATGTTGAAATTATCACCGAAATAAATACCTTAAGCTTTTCTGATATAAATTTTACAGCGAAAGAAGATAAAATTTTCCCTATCGATACAAAAATCGATGCTGCATTTTTAGAAGCTTCTTTGCAAAATAGCGATTTTAAAACCTCTACAAAAGCAAAACAAAACCTAAAAATAGTTTTTACATCCCTACACGGTACTTCTATCGTATTAAATCCGGTAGCATTAGAAAAAGCTGGATATACCGATGTTTCTATTGTTAAGGAACAGGCAAAACCTGATGGTGACTTTCCTACTGTAAAATCACCAAATCCGGAAGAGCCGGAAGCGTTGAAAATGGCATTGCATTTAGCTGACAAAATAAATGCCGATATCGTTATAGGCACCGATCCTGACGGCGACAGATTAGGTATAGCCGTTAGAAACCATCAAGGAAAATTGATTCTCTTAAACGGAAATCAGGTGATGGTTTTAATGACCGATTTTTTATTAGAATACCATCAAAAAAATAATACACTACAAAAAAACGCCTTTGTGGCCTCTACCATAGTTTCCACACCTTTAATGGAGAAAATTGCAGCATATTATCAAGTAGAATGCAAAGTGGGTCTCACCGGATTTAAATGGATTGCAAAAATGATTAAAGACTATCCCAATCAACAATTTATAGGTGGTGGTGAAGAAAGTTTTGGTTATATGGTAAGCGATTTTGTAAGAGATAAAGATGCCGTAACTGCCACATTATTGGCCTGCGAAATTGCTGCACAAGCAAAAGAAAAAAACAGTTCTATCTATAATCGTTTGCTGGATTTATATGTAAAACACGGGTTTTACAAAGAGCATCTCGTTTCCTTAGTTAAAAAAGGAATGGAAGGTGCAGAAGAAATTAACCAAATTATGGCCAATTTAAGAGCAAATCCTCTACAAAAAATTGGAGGATCTAAAGTTATAAGAATAGAAGATTACAGCACTGGCAAAGCACAAAACATGAAAACCGGGACTTTTGAAACCATGGCCGTTCCTGCTTCCAATGTTTTAATTTACCATACCGAAGATGGTAGTAAAATTGCTGCAAGACCAAGTGGAACAGAACCAAAAATAAAGTTTTATATTAGCGTACAACTTCCAATGGCAAAGGCAGAAGATTTTGATTTAATTACTGAAAATTTAGATCAAAAAATTAAATTAATTGTAAAAGATATGAAAATTTAACTTGAAAAATCTACTGCTAAAAACTCTTATACTTTTGTATTGATGAACTACTTCAAAAAAATATTCCGGTTTGCGGGACCCTATAAAATATATGCGGTTTTAAATATTATCTCCAATATTTTTTATGCGCTTTTTGGCACATTGGCTATGGTTTCTTTATTTCCGATGCTATCTGTTTTGTTTGATAACACCAAGCAATTAAACATCAAACCAATTTGGACCGGTATTGGTGACGCAAAAAGTTATGCTGAAAATTCGCTAAATTATTTTGTCACTCAAAAAGCAAATGAAGGGGTTGACGATGTATTAATATTTATGGTAATTCTTGTTATCACCATGTTTTTATTCAAGAATTTCTTTAATTATTTAGCTATGTATTTCATTACTTTTTTGCGAAATGGCGTTTTAAAAGATTTGCGAAATGCCCTGTATAAAAAAACCATTGAGTTGCCCCTCTCCCACTATTCCGAAAAAAGAAAAGGAGATACTATTGCCAGAATAACCAGTGATGTTTTAGAAATACAACACTCCTTTCTTTCCATTTTGGAGTTGATTGTGCGCGAACCTCTTACTATATTATTTACCATTGTAGCCATGTTTCTTATTAGCGTGAAGCTAACCATATTTGTATTTATTTTTATTCCTATTTCGGGCTTCATTATCTCATTAATAGGAAAGTCATTAAAGCGAAAATCGGATAAAGTGCAAAAAGAACAAGGTAATTTTTTGTCTATTTTAGAAGAAACCCTAGGCGGATTAAAAATTATTAAAGGATTTAATGCCGAAACTATTTTCTCAAATAAGTTTGAAGAATCTACAAAAAATTTCTATACTTTTTCTAATAAATTGTTGAATAGGCAAAATCTTGCATCTCCAGCCAGTGAATTTTTAGGAATAAGCGTCATTGCTGTATTATTATGGTATGGAGGGCAAATGGTTCTAGTGGAACAAACCCTACAACCTGAATTATTTATCGTTTACATGGGTTTAGCGTATAATATTTTAACACCGGCAAAAGCTATTTCTAAAGCATCGTATGCCGTAAAAAAAGGAAATGCAGCTGCCGAAAGAATACTAGAAATTTTGGAAACAAAAAACACCATTGAAGACAAACCGAACGCTATTGTAAAACAAACTTTTGACAATTTAATTTCCATTGAAAATATTTTTTTTAAATACAATAATGAAATGGTGTTGAAAAACTTTTCTGTCACCATACCTAAAGGTACCACAGTAGCATTAGTAGGGCAAAGTGGAAGTGGAAAAAGTACAATTGCTAATTTAGTAACCAGATTTTATGACGTCAACCAAGGAGAAATTAAAATAGATGGCATCAATATTAAAGACTTGACAATCCATTCTTTACGAAGTTTGATGGGATTAGTAACCCAAGACTCCATACTCTTTAATGACACTATAAAAGGAAACTTACTTTTAGGTAAAGAAACTGCAAGTGATACGGAAATAATAGAAGCACTAAAAATAGCAAACGCCTGGGAGTTTGTAAAAGACCTGCCCAATGGCATAGAAACCAATATTGGAGACAGTGGTAACAAACTTAGTGGTGGTCAAAAACAAAGATTAAGTATAGCTCGGGCAGTACTAAAAAACCCACCAATAATGGTATTAGACGAAGCTACCTCGGCCCTTGATACCGAAAGTGAACGATTAGTACAAAACGCCCTTGAAAAAATGATGCAAAACAGAACTTCTATTGTCATTGCACACCGTTTATCCACCATACAATCGGCTAATTTAATTGTAGTTTTGTCCAAAGGTGAAATCGTTGAACTGGGAACACATCAAGAATTAATCAGCAGAAAAGGCGTGTATAATGGTCTTATTGAAATGCAATCCTTTGAATAAAAGTACGTTAACAGAATACAAATAATTAAAAAAAGCGAACCTGTTGGGCTCGCTTTTCTTACTTTTAGTCATCACATTTGGGGCTCGTGACAACAGGTTTTTCATAAATAGTGATGTAAATATATAAAAGAAAAACATATATACCAAAAATATTTTACATTTTGTCGAAATATTTTACACTTTATCGATTTTTTATAATTTATTTATAATTATTTCCTACAAATTTCTATTTATTTTCAATACCATTTTTAATTTTACTTAAACGCATCAAAAATTTATAAAAATAAAGGGCAAGCCTTACAGACTTGCCCTTCCCAAACTTTGTTGACTATTATAATTGGGGCTTATAATAGCAAACGTAACCGCATAAGATGGCTTAAAGATACTAATTTTTTCTTACAAAAAAATTATTTTTACTTTTTAACGTTTTAATTAACCTTTTATCGGCTTTATTTTATAAAAAACAATCCTTTCAAAATTCAATCTTTTTCTATTATCTTTAGTCTAATAAAAAATGAAATTAGAAACCGAAGAAATACTAATTGCCGATTTACAATCTGAAACCAATAGAGATATTGCTTTTAGAGAGTTGATTTCACTTTACAAAGAGCGGTTGTATTGGCATATTCGAAAAATTGTTCTAAACCATGACGATGCAGATGATGTTTTACAAAACACCTTTATAAAAATTTTTAGAAACATTGAAGGTTTTAAAGGTGAAAGCAAATTGTATTCCTGGATGTATCGTATTGCAACCAATGAAGCCATTACATTTATTCATAATAAAGCAAAACATAATCAGGTAAGCTCAGAGAAAGTGCAACAAATAGCCATTAATAATCTGGAGGCTGACGTCTATTTTGAAGGAGACGAAATTCAGTTAAAACTGCAAAAAGCAATAGCTACTTTGCCGCAAAAGCAACAATTGGTTTTTAATATGAAATATTTTGATGAGCACACCTATGAACAACTTTCGGAAATATTAGAAACCTCTGTAGGCGCTTTAAAAAGCTCCTATCATATAGCAGTAAAAAAAATTACAGCATATCTTACTGAAAATTAAACCTTTTACACTATTAGTAGTCTTAATGAACAAATGAACAATAAAAATAATCCTATTAAAAATGCAGGCTTTACTACACCATCCTCTTATTTTGATGGTGTAGAAGAACATGTTTTGCAACTAGTAAAGTTGGAAAAAAATGGTGCTAAAGCTTTACCTTTTAGCATTCCAAACGGGTATTTTGAAACCTTAGAGGGTCATATTTTAGCAAAACTACATCCTATAAAAAAAGAACATAAATTAATTTCACTTATTCACACCAAAGCATTTAAGTATGTAGCAAGTATTGCAGCAATTACTATTTTATTTGTATCTATTTTTGCCGATACTACTATGAGTATGTTTGATTTTGATGCCATTGAACAAAGCCAAATTTCTTATTATGTAGAACAAGGATATATTGATGTATCCGATACAGAATTAGAAATATTAATTTCGGAACAAGCTTTAAACAACAACCTATTAGGGTTGGATATTTCAAAAGAAGAATTGTTTGAATACTTATCTAATTCCTTAGAAGACAATACATTATCTATAGAAGGGTATCAGCCTTAATTTATATTGCTAATGCGTGTTTTTTTACATAAAATTCTGAAAAAATTAAAAATTATTACAATGAAAAAATTACAAACTCTTTCCATACTTTTATTCTTGTTTTCCATATCCATCCACGCTCAAGGAGACAAACACGAAAAAATAAGAGCCTTAAAAACAGCTTTTATTACCCAAGAATTAAATTTAACCAGTGCAGATGCCGAAAAATTCTGGCCTGTGTATAATAGTTTTGAACAACGCAAGCACGATTTAAAAGTAAAGGAGCGTGACGAAATTAAAAATAAAATGGATAACGATGTTCTTACCTTGAGTAATGAAGATGCTCAAATTCTATTAGAAAAAATGGAGTATTTCAGAAATGAAGAAACAAAACTTGAAATTGAACTCATAAAAAAACTGAAAGAACAATTGCAACCCATTCAAATTATAAAACTAAAAAAAGCGGAATTTGATTTTAGAATGCAGATGCTTAAAAAGTATCGCGGAGGAAAAAAATAATTTATTCTTTAAATGTTAATTTAGCAATTTTGTTATTCCCGGAGGCAAACGCTACGCTATCATTTACAAACTCGATAGCAAAAAATCCTTCCTTACTTAATTCGCGCCAGTTTTTTCCTTGATCATTGGAATACGAAATTCCTAAAGACCCAACTGCCACAATTTCCTGCCCATTTCTATTCGGAACAAATTTAACAGAAGACCGATAGCCGGGCTCTTTGCCATCACTTACTAATTGCCAAGTTTTGCCACCATCGGTAGTAAGGGCTTTGTTTGAAAAATTATTTTCTTTGTTATTCCAATCGCCCCCAAAAAGGATTCCGGTGTTATCATCATAAAAATCTACACTATATATCCCTGTCATTGCACCACCTTCCACAATTGGTGTATTAAAAACCTTCCAACTTTTCCCTTTATCTGGCGAAAAAAAAACACGGGCTCGCATTCCACCACTTACCATCCACACCTTATCTTCAAAAATCGCAATATTTGAATTACTAGCGGCAAATGCTGCTTCTCCTTTTTCTACTTTTGGCAATACATCACATGATACTTTTTCCCACGAATTACCGCCATCTTTGGTAATAATTACAGAAAGGCAATCGTTTGTTGGATCGCCCATAGCAATTCCTTCTAGGTTATTCCAAAACTTCATAGCGTCATAAAAAACCTTCTCTCCTTCTTCATAATATACCTCCTCCATGGAAGTTGCCTCTTTTTCGTTAAAGCCAATTTTATAAATTACCGCCGGATTGGAAATACTCAATATAAATACAGCCTTATCGGTTTTTGCAATTGCCCGAAAAGACAATAAGCTATCAGCAAATTGAATCGTTGCTAATTTAGGATTCTTGCCATCCACAAAACCAATTTTTCCATTTGATCCGGCAAACCAAACGCCATTTGCATCCACAGGCTGAATGGCACGGATGCTTACAGAGTCGCTATGTACAATCTCAATTTCTACATTTGAAATCGATCTGGATGTGTCTTTTTTATCATCAACACAAGAATATACTATAAAAGAAATAATAACAACGAAACATAAACGCATAGCAGTAATTTTTGATAAATATAAAAACAATTCTTTTAGATTGTGATACCTTTGCCCGGAAGATATTAGATATAGCATTTGAGAAATTAGTTTAAAGTCCTTTTACCTCAATGAAATATTTTAGAATAAAAAAGTATTTTATTTATTATAAAATTAATGAAATTACACCGAAATTTAGTTTTTGCTGCTGTAGATGCATTACAAGAAATCTTTAATGATGGAAAGTATGCCGACAAAGTATTGCAAGGTACCCTAAAAAGAGACAAACGTTGGGGAGCACGTGATAGAAGTTTTATAGCAGAAACCGTTTATGATATCGTGCGATGGAAGCGACTTTACGTGGAAATAGCAGAAGTAAAAGAACCCTTTGACAGGCAAAAAGCATTTCGATTATTTACCGTATGGGCTACCTTGCGTGGTATCACTGTCCCGGATTGGAAACAATTGGAAGAAACCCCTACACGCAGAATAAAAGGAAAGTTTGATGCTTTATCTAAAATAAGAAAATTTAGAGAATCCATACCAGATTGGCTAGATGCATTAGGTGAAAAAGAATTAGGCAAAAAATGGGATGATGAAATAGCAGCCCTCAACCAACAAGCAGATGTAATTTTAAGAGTAAATACCCTTAAAACCACTATAGATAAATTACAAGCCACCCTATTTGACCTCGATTTAGAAACTGAAAAAATAAAAGGCTATCCAGATGCTTTAAAGTTAAAAGAAAGAGCAAATGTTTTTCAAACAGAAGCTTTTAGTAATGGCTGGTTTGAAGTCCAAGATGCTTCCTCACAACTAGTAGCAGAATTTTTAGAAGTTCAACCCGGAATGCGAGTAGTAGATGCTTGTGCAGGAGCCGGTGGTAAAGCACTTCATCTTGCTTCTATTATGGAAAACAAAGGCCAACTTATTGCATTAGATATTTATGCCAACAAACTTAATGAATTAAAAAGACGTGCCAAACGAGCCGGTGCTTTCAACATTGAAACTCGTTTAATTGACACAACGAAAGTGATTAAAAAGCTTCACGAAAAAGCAGACAGAGTTTTAATTGATGCTCCTTGCTCCGGATTAGGCGTTTTAAGAAGAAACCCCGATGCTAAATGGAAATTGCAACCGGAATTTATAGAAAACATAAAAAAAACACAAGCTGAAATATTAGATAACTATTCTAAAATGGTAAAACCGGGCGGTAAGATGATTTATGCTACTTGTTCCATTTTACCTTCAGAAAATGAAAAACAAATTAAAGATTTCTTAAAGCGAGATACCGGAAAAGATTTTACTTTTGCAAAAGAAAAAAAAGTACTGCCAAGCACCTCTGGTTTTGATGGATTTTATATGGCACTTCTTGAAAAAAAATAAAAAAAACACCCCATGAAAAAAATTACATTCTTAGTATTACTTCTTACCAATCTATTATTTTCACAACAAGCCTATTATAACGGTATAGATTTTTCTCTAACGGGAGAGGATTTATATAATGCTTTGCAACAAAGAATATCTAACTACAACCAAAGTTTTAACTACGGTGATGCCAGAGATGTTTTGGTTTTTACGGATGAGGATCCATCAAACTCAAACAATGTGTTGTTAATTTATGGATATAATGACACGGATGGAAACTGTACAACCGATCGATCTAGAGACAAACTAGACTTTGGTGGTTTGGCATGTGAATATAACCGAGAACATGTTTTTGCTCGCACTTTACCGGTGCCTGATATGGGAAATGTGAATAATTCAACTACAGGTATTGGTGCAGATCCTAACAATTTAAGAGCCTCAGACCAACAAATGAATAATAACAGAGGAAGCAAACTCTTCCAAAATGGTTCCGGAACTGCCGGAAATGTTGGAAGTGGCAATTGGTATCCCGGTGATGAATGGAAAGGAGATGTTGCCAGAATAATCATGTATATGTACACCCGTTATGGCAACAGATGTTTACCTAGCTATGTTGGCGTTGGAAATTTACAAGGAACAACTCAAATGTTACAAACATTTTTAGAATGGAATGCTGCAGATCCTGTAAATAGTTATGAAGATCAAAGAAATAATTTTTTAGAAGGTGTTTATCTTAACAGAAATCCTTTTATAGACAATCCTGCATTAGCCACGGTTATTTGGGGTGGCCCACAAGCCGAAGATCGATGGGGAATTTTATCTACCATTGACATCACACCTCCTAGTTTTGTGTTGTATCCAAACCCAACCCTTAGTAATGAAATTTCAATAACCTCAACCGCTACTATTGACGCAGTGGTATTTTATGATATGATGGGTAGAATCGTTCTTGAACTTGTTCAACCCACTACATCTAATAACACCATTCATATTGGCGATATACCCAATGGTTTTTATTTAGTTAAAATCTTTTCTGAGACTAAAAGCATTACAAAAAAAGTACTGGTAAACTAATTTACACAAGTATTTCTATCAAACAAAAAAAAGTGGCTTTCGCCACTTTTTTTTAATTACTATCATTATAAAAAACTATTTTACTAAAATTCTTTTTACCGTACTATAAGAACCGTTAAATACCTTCACTAAATAAGTGCCGGTAGTTACCGTTTCAAAATTTAACAGGGTTTTATACCCATTTTCAAAGACGGACATTTTAGCACTTGTGATTTTTTGACCCAGTATATTATATACTTCCACACTCATTTCACCTAAATCTGTTTTAGGCTGAAATAAAACTTCATAAATTCTAGTACCAATAGGATACACTAAAAAGTCTGCATCATAAAAATCATTTTGTGCAACAGATAAGGTGCCGTCTAAAAGAGTAACGGTATAATCCTCTGTTTCTCCCCAAGTAAAATCAACACAAGGGTCGTTTATAGTTCCTTCAGACGTAACCCAACCTACACGAGCTCGCAACAAGTGAGTCCCTAATAAATTAATATCGTTAGGTATAACAAAAGAAGAAGTATAACTCACACCGGAATTAGGAAGTGGAAAATCAAAAATAACGCGTTCGCTTACTTCAAAAACCTGATTGTCATTATAATCCACCCAAACTGATAATAACTGATTAGCAAACCCAGATCGGGCTATTACATTAACCTGAGTATCAATATCTAATTCAGTATTCAAGGAAGTGAAATCGCCAAAACCGTTTGGCGAACAAGTAGTTGCATTATCTATAGTTCCTATGGAAAAACGAGTTAATCCATCACCTAAAGTACAATTACCCGTTGGTGAACATTGTTGATTTTGAATAGTTACCTCATAAGTATCATTAGCACTGTCACCATCACCAGCTAATAAGGTAGAAGAAGAAATAACATAAGTGCCTAAAGCTGAAAAATCTCCTGTTTGGGTAAAAGAAAAATCCAGTTGTTCTAAAGAATTTAATGTATTAGTTATGGTTTCTACCACCGGAGTACCTCCGTCAATACTGTAAGAAACATTAAAATTAGATTGCGGATTAGCACCAAAGTTTTTTACTCTCACAACGATGGTTTCTTGTCCAAGACCTTCTCCGGTAGTTGGGCTTAATATATCCACCACACCTACATCATTTGTAAGTAAATGTGTCACATTTTTAGTAAAACTGTCATTTCCTGGAAACTCATCTCCTGCTAGGTTAGTTCGTGCTGCAATAACATACGTTTGCCCTTGAGTAGATAAATCAACTGTTTGCGCAAAAGTATAGTTTGCCGTTTCGTTAGGATTAATTGTCCCTACAAAATTTTCGGTGGCCACTAAATTTCCATCCACTCTCAATTCTAATGGAAAATTGGTTTGTGCATTTAAACCAAAATTTCTAACAGAAACTTGAACACTTTCGTTAGCGGTTAGAATTCCGTCATTTGGATTTAAAATAGTATTTACGCCCAAATCGTTATTAAATCCTCCTGAAAGACTAAAAGAAGCAATTCTGGTACGCCAAAAATTATTCGAACTAAAATACTCGCCTGTAAACCAAAACGTAAAATTATCAGGATCCATCGTTAAATGGGTATAATCACCAAATCTGTTAGAATTAGTTTGAACTCCTATTCCGTCTATAATAGTGGTTTCAGCAACAGTCATTTGACCGAGAGGATCTCCATCAAATCTTCCTGTATATCTAATTCCAACGGGTAAAGTACCACTGGCTATCTGAAATCCCATTCCCATATTACCGGCAGCATCCATGGCTAAACTACCCATAAATCTGCTATTGTTATCAGCAGGCGCATAGGTGCCTTCCTGAAAAATAGTCCAAGGGTTTACACCGTCTGTTCGTAACTCTATCCATCGAATACCACTTCTATCATTGCCGTCAACATCTACATTAAAAGTTACAGTCATAGAATTGTGGGTTGTAAATTCCCGATAATTTACCATGTAGGAAATTACACCTGCTATCATATCTATTTTTTGACCTGTTCCGGGCTGATTGACATCTCCCGTTCCGAAAGGGGCAAAAGTTGATTCAAACGGTTGTGTTGGAATTTCTAATGGCGCTGAAATGGTAGAATTTGAAGACGTATTCCAGTCCATGGTAATTTCCCAAATTTTTAAATGATCAAAAGTTACTCCAGACCAACCATCATCTTGAAAATAAACGATTTGTCCTGGAGTATTAGGAGTAAAACTTGTTCCCAATAAATGAGCAGGATTCGGGCTTCTTACCGAGTTTGGATTATTGACAATTCCCGGTAAATTAAATCCCACAATTTGAGGATTTGCTCCCCCAGCTAAAATCACGTCTCTTTCTAAAACATAGGTGGTATTTCCGGTAAATTTATTGGCTGTCATATAGTAACCATCTGGCCATACCGAATATTTAGGATAATCAGGAAAAGCATTAAGTGGAAACTCATAAAGATTATATGCTCCTGTTGGATCTGCTGTTTCTGAAACAGCAATAAGTAGAGCATTGTTAGAAGTTCTAAACTGACTCACAAAAAAACGATCTGCTAGTTGGTCATAAAGTACAATTGGGTCTCCACTATTTACCCCATTTTGAAAAAAATCACCTAAGGAAATGGGTCCAAAAAGCAAAGTCCCTGTTTTATCAAAAATTTTAATCCCCAAGTTGAAGGCATGTACATAATGATTTGGTCCTACTGCGCCAGTTGGGTCGGGTGGTAAGGCACCACCTTCAGATACAGTTGCACCGTCAAAATTTTCTTCTAAAGCAAAGGATGTTATTCCTCCAAAGTCGGTTTGTGCGTTTGGCTCTCCAAACAACGGCAAAGCATTGGCATTCACTTTTCGAGGTGCACGTAATCTGTTTCTAATAATTCGTGCCTCGGTATTATCTCTCACTGGAGGAATTCCGGCAGTTGGCATTTCACTTAAAGGCATCGTTTTTCCTAAAAAGACACCTTGTGAAATAAATTCAGGTGCTTCTTGTGCTTGCATAAATGCAAAACAAATAAAGAAAAACAATATCATTTGTATTCTTTTTTTCATAATAAAGTTTTGGTTTTAAATTTAGCTTACTAAAGTACTATTATTAATCTAAAAAAAATAAGTTTCTTTAAATTTTTACTATACTATTTAAACAATAATAGACAACCATTAACCAATATGTATAGAAATAAATTACCTTTGCACTTGTTCAAAATCTGAAACATTTATTCTATAATGATCCTCTTTTTCTCCAAGCAAAACCTTACTATTTATGCGGTTCAATCGCTACATAATCTCAGTAAAACCGATATACAAAAATTAAACTGGCTTTTTGGTGACACTTCATTAAATGAAAAATCATTACTAACAGCAGGTATAGATAGGTGTTTTATTGGTCCTCGCTCCGCTATGATAACTCCTTGGAGTACTAATGCCGTAGAAATAACCCAAAATATGGCGATTGAAGGTATCGTTAGAATTGAAGAATTTCATATCGTTCTTAAAACCCAAGCCGATTTTGACCCTATGCTTTTACAAAAATACGATACCCTCGATCAGGATGTCTTTACCATAAATATTCAACCTGAGCCTATTTTAGAAATAACAGATATTGCTGCATACAACAAAGACGAAGGTCTCTCTTTAAATCAAGAAGAAGTCACTTATTTACAAGATCTTTCAAAAAAACTAGAAAGACCCCTGACAGATTCCGAAGTTTTTGGATTTTCACAAGTAAATTCAGAACATTGCCGTCATAAAATTTTCAATGGTACTTTTATTATTGATGGGAAAGAAAAACCCAGTTCTCTTTTTAAACTTATCAAAAAAACAGCTACTGAAAATCCAAATACCATTATTTCGGCATATAAAGACAATGTAGCCTTTATCGACGGTCCAACGATTGAACAATTTGCACCAAAAAGTGCAGACAAACCTGATTTTTACGAAAAGAAAAACTACCATAGTGTTATTTCACTTAAAGCAGAAACCCACAACTTTCCTACTACTGTAGAACCTTTTAATGGTGCTGCTACAGGAAGTGGTGGTGAAATAAGAGACCGTCTTGCAGGTGGAAAAGGCTCTTTGCCTCTTGCCGGAACAGCTGTTTACATGACTTCCTACTCTCGTCTGGAAAAGAACCGACCTTGGGAACAAAATTTCAAAGCCAGAAAATGGCTTTACCAAACACCTTTAGACCTATTAATTAAAGCTTCCAACGGTGCATCTGATTTTGGAAATAAATTTGGACAACCACTTATTGCGGGTTCTGTGCTAACTTTTGAACATAAAGAATCCCTCTCCAACTCCCCAAAAGAACCAGAAGCTGAACCAAGACTTTTGGGTTATGATAAAGTCATCATGATGGCAGGTGGCATTGGATATGGTAAAAAAGACCAAAGCATCAAAGACAAACCCAAAGCAGGCGATAACATTGTTATATTAGGTGGCGATAATTATCGCATAGGAATGGGCGGAGCTGCAGTATCCTCAGCAGATACCGGCGCATTTTCCAGCGGTATCGAACTCAATGCCATTCAACGGTCCAACCCAGAAATGCAAAAGCGCGCTGCAAATGCCATACGTGCTATGGTTGAAAGGGATGTAAATCTCATAGTTTCCATCCACGATCACGGTGCAGGAGGCCATTTAAACTGCCTTAGTGAGTTGATAGAAGAAACAGGAGGAAAAATAAATTTAGATGCCCTTCCAGTTGGCGACCCAACTCTTTCCGCAAAGGAAATCATTGGGAATGAATCGCAGGAACGCATGGGTCTTGTCATTGGCAAAGAAAACACCGCCACCTTGCGCCGCATAGCTGAACGGGAGCGCGCCCCAATGTATGAAGTAGGAACAGTAACCAGTGACAACCGTTTTGTTTTTGTTTCAAAAGCGGGGAAAAGCCCAATGGATTTGGCACTAGCAGACATGTTTGGCAGTTCGCCAAAAACCATTATGAAGGGTATAACGGTAAGAAGAAACTATCCGACATTACACTATGATGCAAAAAAAATAAAATATTATCTAACTCAAGTGCTTCAGTTGGAAGCCGTGGCGTGTAAAGACTGGCTTACTAATAAAGTAGATCGTTGTGTTACAGGTCGTGTTGCCAAACAACAATGTGTAGGTCCATTACAAATTCCACTTAACAATTGTGGGGTTATGGCATTAGATTATAACGGTAAAGAAGGCGTAGCAACCAGTATAGGGCACTCGCCTATTTCGGGATTAATTGATCCTATAGCCGGCTCGCGAAATTCTATAGCAGAAGCTCTTACAAATATTGTTTGGGCGCCTTTAAAAGATGGACTTCAATCAGTTTCTTTATCAGCAAACTGGATGTGGCCTTGCAATAATGAAGGTGAGGATGCTCGATTGTATGAAGCTGTTGAAGCTGTTTCGCAATTTGCCATTGCTTTAGGTATCAATGTTCCTACAGGAAAGGATTCCCTTTCTATGAAACAAAAATATCCCGATGGTGATGTGATTTCACCCGGAACAGTAATCATTTCAGCAGCAGGAAACTGCGATGCAATAACCCAAGTGGTAGAGCCTTTGCTCCAAAAAGGAAAAGGCAGTATTTACTACCTCAACCTTAGTAAAGACGGCTTCAAATTAGGCGGTTCTTCGTTTGCTCAAATCCTCAACGAAATTGGCAATGAAGCACCTTCGGTGAATGATGCATCTTATTTTAAAAACACCTTTAATACGATTCAAGACTTAATTCGAAACAATCATATCGCTGCCGGCCACGATATTTCTTCAGGCGGATTGTTAACGGCACTTTTGGAAATGTGTTTTGCAGACACAAATCTTGGTGCTGACATTATCCTACCCAACCACTCCAAAGGAGGGGCTTTTGAAACTGATGATTTGATTAAAATTCTCTTTGCTGAAAACAGTGGCTTACTAATTCAAGCAAATGAAGACGTTGCTATCGAAAATACTTTCGCAAAAGCCAATATTGAAGCATATAAAATAGGAACTGTAACCGAAAGCGATTCTATTAACATTACTCACGGAAGTACTTCGGAAATATTTTCTATTTCCGAAATGCGAGATATTTGGTATAAAACCTCCCATCTTTTAGACAGAAAACAAAGCAGTATTTCAAAAGCCGACGAACGCTATGAAAATTATAAAAATCAACCTTTAAATTATACTTTTCCAACTAAATTTAATGGAAATTTACCAGAAATAAATACAACAAAACCTAGAATAAAAGCTGCCATTCTTCGTGAAAAAGGCAGCAATAGCGAACGCGAAATGGCTAATGCCATGTACCTCGCCGGTTTTGATGTGAAGGACGTGCATATGACCGATTTGATTTCAGGTCGGGAAACGTTAGAAGGCATACAGTTTATCGCTGCTGTTGGTGGATTCTCAAACAGTGATGTTCTAGGAAGTGCCAAAGGTTGGGCCGGTGCTTTTCTCTACAACGAAAAAGCCAACAAAGCATTGAAAGACTTTTATGCTAGACCGGATACCCTATCCCTTGGAGTTTGCAACGGTTGCCAATTATTTATTGAATTAGGACTCATCAATCCTGACCATGATGAAAAACCTAAAATGCTACACAACGACAGTGGTAAGTTTGAGTGTAACTTCACTTCGGTGGAGATTGCTGAGAATAGATCGGTCATGCTTTCTACCCTTGCCGGAAGTAAACTAGGTATCTGGGCAGCTCACGGTGAAGGCAAATTTAGCTTTCCTTATGGTAAAGAAAAATACAACATTGTGGGAACGTATGGCTATGAAGGCTATCCCGCCAACCCCAACGGTTCTGATTTTAACACAGCAATGTTAACTAGCGATGATGGCAGACATCTGGTAATGATGCCTCATCTTGAACGCTCAACTTTCCCCTGGAATTGGGCACACTACCCCAAAGACAGAAACGATGAAGTGTCGCCTTGGGTTGAGGCGTTCTTAAATGCGCGGGAGTGGTTGGAGAAGAAATAAACTAAAAGCTTTTATAGATTAACCGTTTGCAGGAAACTGTAAGCGGTTTTTTTTTGAAACAAATTGTAAATTACCATCTATCCACTCAAAAAAACCATTCATCAATTTGTCGCTATATAGCAGGCTGATCCACAGTAGTTTTGTCTCATAAACCTTTAATACACACTATTATGAAAACATTATCTACTTTACTTTTAGTTTTAACTATGAATTTTACAATCGGATTGGCCAACATAATGGCGCAACCGCCAAATGATTTAATTGAAGATGCTATAAATCTTGGGTTTGGCCCCATTCCTTATGATGAAGCTGCAGTTGACTTTCCAAATGCAACAAACACAAATGACAATACTCCTGGGGGAACAGGATGTGCATTATCTCAAGCCGGCATTTGGTATAAGTTTACAGCCACAAAAGTGGGAACGGTTACTGCTGGAATTTTTAATCCGAATGGAGCTGTAGTAATTTTCTTTGAAGGACCTGAAACAGGTGTTACCTCAGGAATGCAACTTACCCATGTCAATCAGGGAAATAATCCATGTGCCTCAAATCCATTAGCCAGTATTCAAACTACCATTGGAACTACCTACTATCTTTATATGAGAAACACCGTAGTATCAGATGTAGGCATAGACACATCAACCATTTTTAAAATTCCTGATAACGATTTGATTGAAAATTCAATAAGTATGAATGACGTAACTATGCCTTATGTGGAAGAAAATATACATTTTTTAATGTCGACAAACACTAATGATGGAGGGCAAACGAACTGTACATCTGGAAATTTTCCCGGGATTTGGTATAAAGTAACACCAAATCAAGAGGGTCAAATCAGCGCACTCATGAGTAGTGCAGAACCAGATACTATACTTATCATATATGAATCAAACAATCCCAATGCAACTACAGGAACACAATTAACCTGGGTAGATCAACCATTAAATCCCTGTGGTGTTGGCAACTTTGCTATCGTTGATGCTGTAGTAGGAAAAACATATTATTTTTTCGCATTATCAGGAGACCCTTATGCAGATATTGTTATAGATACCAGCCTGGTATTAAATACACCCGACAACGATATCCTAAATTTTAATTTCTATCCCAATCCTGTGATTAACCAATTAAATTTTAATTCAAAATCAACAATTGACAACCTTAAAATCTATACCCTTTTGGGTCAGCAGGTTTTGAATCAAGACATCAATAATACCTCTGGTTCAATTGATATGAGTCAATTATTAAAAGGTATGTATCTGGCAGAAATATCTTCAGGTGACTCTAAGACCATTGCAAAAATCTTAAAAAAGTAACCGTTATGGAATATTTTATTTTAATCTTATTAGTTGCTTTTATAGCCATTGCCGCAAACAATCAGGATAAAGTAGGCAAACTTGAAAAAGAAGTCCAGGACCTTAAAAGCAAGCTTAATTCCATTGGACTCTAACATAGAAGAAAATTGTTTAGTTAGTATGTTTATCTAAATGCTGTTTTGTAGCTAATGCAAGACAGCATTTTTTAAACAATTAAAAATAATTAACTACATTTAAAATAACCATGTATTAAAAATAAATACTAAGATGTGAAAAAATCCTCTACATATACAACAAAATTAAACCTGGATCAATTTGAAGAAATATTAATTTACTTCACTACATCCATTCATAAAAAAAACACAGAGGAAGAAGTTCTATGGAATCTGGCTAAAAATTGCATAGCCAAACTTGGTTTTGTAGATTGTGTTATTTATCTACTGGATCAGCATACCAACATACTCATTCAAAAAGCGGCATACGGACCTAAAAATCCAAAAGATTATGAAATCTATGAACCCGTCCATATCTCCATCGGGCAGGGAATTACAGGAACTGTAGTTCAAACCGGAAAAGCTGAAATAATTTTTGACACTTCGCAAGACCCTCGCTATATCGAGGATGATGAAATGCGATTTTCAGAAATATGTGTCCCTATCATTGCCAATGAAGAAATTCTGGGGGTTATAGATTGCGAACATCCACAAAAAAACTTTTTTACAGAACAACACCTGCGCATTTTAAAAACAATTGCTTCCATTTGTGGTATTAAACTACATCAAATAAGAACCGAAAAAAAAGCACACCTTGAACAACAGCAGCGACTTAAGATTCAAAGTGAAATGGCTGACCTCAAGTTAAAAGCCTTTCAGTCGCAAATGAATCCGCATTTTGTATTTAACACCCTTAATGCCATTCAGTATTTTATAACATCAGATGAAAAAGTAAGAGCACTTAACTATTTATCGGTTTTCAGTAAACTCATAAGGTATTATCTTAAAAATTTTGAGAAAGAAACCATTTCCCTAAGCGATGAAATCGCCATGCTGACCTGGTATTTAACTTTACAAAAGCTTCGGTATGACCAGCGGTTTGAATTCACCCTTCACAAAGTATTAAATACCACAAAAGCAGACGCCCGCATACCATGTTTTGTGCTTCAAACCTTGCTGGAAAATATTATTGAATTCTCTATTTTCAATAATAAGGAACAGGCTGTTATCAATATATATTTTAAAATTAGCAAAGAAAAAGTAGAGTTTGATGTTGATTTTAACTTTAAAAACTCACGTTCCGGAAAAACAAATTACCTTCCGGAATACAGAAAAGAGATTTCAAAATGGCAAGACCAAATTAGAATGCTTAATTTAACGAAGAATTTTAACATCAAAAAAAGAGTTTTACTAAAAACAAAAGGGAATAAGGAATTTTCAGGCGGGCAAGTAGTTTTGTGCCTTCCGAATCTGTTATAATCATGAAATCAAACCTGACATATTTGATTTATGCACTTTGCTTATTATATGGAAGCATTTCATATGCACAACAAACTGAGGAATTTCAAATCCCTTTTAAATTATTAAAAATAAGCCAGGATACCCTGAAGGTTGACTATATTATCGATAATGCCCCTGCTTTGTTTTCATGTCCAAAAAAAGATTTAAAGAGTACTCCCGGCGACATCTTTTGGGTCCAACTAGATTTTTCTGAACATCTCAATGTCTTAAGCCAAAAGGAAAGATGGTATGTTTATATAGAATACTTCAACAAAGCAAAAGTATATTATCAAAATCAAAATGCTATTGGTTCAACCATTTTGGGTAGTTTTGAAACCGGAAATAAATTTACTGGCGAATTTTCTTTTACTCAAGAACAACTTATAGACTCTAAATATCTGTATTTAAAGGTTGAAAAACTAAATGTCAAATACAATATAAGCAACCATACTTTTGTATGTTATAGTGAAACGGTACAGTATTATAAACAGAATTATATATCCGGGTTTCATTTTAAAAGTAAGGCATTAACACATTTCTTTCTTGGCGTTTCGCTCATCATCATAATCATTGCATTGACTATATATTTTATCAACAGAAAAAAAGAATATCTGTTATATGTGCTCTATGTAACTTGTATGACTGTATATTTTGGAAGGTTTGTTTTTGAATCGTATACAAATACATTTGGCGGCTTTTCTTTTACCACTTTTTTTCTGAACAATTTTTTTGAAATACTTTCTAATATATTTTATATACTCTTTGTAAAATATTATCTAAACACGCGTGAATTCTATCCAAAACTCAACACAGGCATTCATTTTGCAATAGTGTTTTTAACGGCTTTATTGCTTCTTGACAGTATTGTGTTATTGATGCAGAATTTTAGTTTACACGCATTTTTGCTGGATATAAGAGCATTTATCATAACAGCTTTTGTTGTTTTGAGCATTGTTTATCTTTTGTTTCATTTAAAACATAAACTCACCTATTTTATTATTTTTGGCTCCTTTTTTTACTCGGCAGGATCTGTAATGGTGTTTTTAACAGGCTATGCATATTATATAAAAACAGGAGCACTTATTGAAATTATCATTTTCGGTCTTGGATTGGGCTATAAAATTAAACTCGAGCAGGATGAAAAATTCAGGCTGCAAGAAGAGTCCATCAACAATTACATCAAAGCCTTACGGGCACAAATGAATCCGCATTTTATTTTTAATTCGCTCAGCTCCATACAGCATTTGGTGTTGAAAAGCGACACCCCGGCAGCCCTGAAATATTTGTCTAAATTCAGCCAGTTGATGCGGTCTACCCTGGAAAATTCTATTGAAAAAAACGTCACTTTGGCTGAGGAAATCAAACTATTGCAAACCTACATCGATTTGGAATCGCTTCGTTTTGACGGCAATTTTTATTATGAAATCCAAGTAGAAAAACACCTTAATACCCATTTGCTTGAAGTGCCCCTACTCATCATTCAACCCTTTGTTGAAAATGCCATACTGCACGGCTTGATGTATAAAAAAGATGGTGAAAAAAAATTGACCATTTCTTTTTCTGAAAATGCCAGTCACATCATCGCCACGATAGAAGACAACGGTATTGGTCGAAAAACCAGTAAGGCATTGCAGGAAAAAAGTGCCAAACCTGGCAAGATTTCACGTGGTATGGAACTCACTCAAAAACGTATAGAAATAATAAAGACCCAACCTGAAAAAGCCGGCTCCTATGTTATAGAAGACCTGACAGACAATTCCGGAAAGCCATCAGGCACAAGGGTAATTGTAAAAATTCCAAAAAATTAAGCCTATGCAATTAAAAGCAATCATAGTAGAAGACGAAAAACATAGCCGTGAAACACTCAAGAACCTACTGGAAAAATTCTGTGAGGGTGTGGGGGTGATTGGTTTGGCTTCCTCAGTCAAAGAAGCACTCGACATCATTCCTAAGTCAAATGTGGACGTGGTTTTTATGGACATTGAGCTGCAATCGGGAACCGGATTTGACATACTTACTCAACTACCAGAAATCAATTTTGAAGTCATCTTCACCACTGCTTTTGACCAATATGCCATCAAAGCGGTGAAATTCAGTTCGCTGGATTATTTACTAAAACCCATCGATCTGGAAGAATTGCAACTCGCAGTTGAAAAAGCAAAAAAAGTGAAAAACAAAGAAGAATATAACCAACAATTAAAAACATTACTACAAAACATCAAACAGCCCAAACTCTCCAAAATCTGCCTTGCTACTTCAGATGGATTTGAATTTATCAACACACAGGACATTCTCTATTGTGAAGCCGGTGGCTCTTACACCACATTTGTACTTTCAGATGGAAAAAAAATACTGGTTAGCAAACATCTTAAAGAGTATGAAAACCTGTTAACTGACAATCACTTTATGCGTGTACACAACAGCTATCTCATCAATCTAAAAGAGGTCAAGAAATATGTCAAATCAGATGGTGGATATATTGTTATGAATAATAAGGATATTGTTAGTATTTCCAGAAGCAAAAAAGACGCATTTCTGGATGCTATGCAATAGAGGCTATAAATTTTAAATCCTTTTAAAATTATAAAACATAAACTCCTCATTTTTTCTTATTTTGCATAGCATAAATACGAAATTAATATGAACACTGTGACACGTCTGTTTGAATTCCACTATTACCAACTCCTAAAAAACAACCTACCCCATTCCCTTACGGAAAGGAAAAATATAATCTTGTAGCCACTTATGGTTATGATTGTTTTCCTGCAAATTCAAATGATTCTGATTTTAACACAGCAATGTTAACTAGCGATGATGGCAGACATCTGGTAATGATGCCCCATTTAGAACGTTCTACTTTTTCGTGGAATTGGGCACACTACCCCAAAGACAGAAACGATGAAGTGTCGCCTTGGGTTGAGGCTTTTGTAAACGCTAGAAAGTGGCTGGAAACTACTATTAATAAATAATATTTCACAAAATATCTCTGAAAAATGTAAGTTAATTGTATTTTTACGACCTTGAAATTCAGTACCTTTAACTCCTAATTTTTTTTATAATGAAAAAAACACTTTACACCCTTCTCCTCTTTATCTCTTTTGTTAGTTTTAGCCAAGAAAACTCAGAAAAATTTCACCGTGCAAAAATACACTACAATTCTGCTGAAAATTTAAAACAACTTCAAAGCATGGGTGTACCTATGGATCATGGGAACCACAAACCAGGTTATTTTCTAATCTCCGATTTTTCGGATACTGAAATTCAAACAGCAAGAAACCTCGGCCTTCAAGTGGATGTTGAAATTGAAGATGTTCAAAAATTTTATGTAGAACAGAATTTAAATACAAAAAGCTATAGCAACACAAAAAATAATTCCTGCGTTACTGGTGGAAACATCAACTATATAACACCAGTAAACTACAACAATGGCAGCATGGGCGGTTATTTAACCTATGCTGAAATGCTGCAAGAATTAGACGATATGCATGCTCTTTATCCTAATTTAATTTCCGGTAGAAGTAATGTAGGAACCTTTCAAACTGAAGAAGGTCGTGCACTGCAATGGACTAAAATAACAAATAATCCGCAGTCTTCTAATAATAGGCCGCAAGTACTTTACACTGCAATACACCACGCTAGAGAGCCGGCATCCTTATCGCAAACTATCTTTTTTATGTGGTATTTGCTTGAAAATTACAACACTAGCGATGAAATTAAAAATATTGTGGATAATACAGAATTGTATTTTATTCCTGTGGTAAATCCCGATGGCTACATTCGAAATGAAACTACCAATCCAAATGGCGGCGGTATGTGGAGAAAAAACAGACGGAACCATGGCAATGGCACTTTTGGTGTGGACAACAATAGAAATTATGACTATTGGATTAATGGCGACCCAAACCAAAGCGTTTGGAATACTACTGGGACATCCCAAAATACGAATGGGGAAACCTATGCCGGTAGTAATCCATTTTCTGAACCGGAAAACCAAGCCGTAAAATTCTTTGTGGACAATCACAACTTTACTGTTGCCTTAAACGCACATACTTCGGGTGAACTCCTTTTATATCCTTTTGGATATGCCAATAATGTTCCCACTCCCGATGATACTACCTATAGAGGAATTTCGGAAATTATGGTTTCACAAAGTGGGTATGCTAACATTATTTCTGCTGAATTATACCCAGCAGCAGGTGATTCTGATGATTTTATGTATGGTCAAACACAAGACCACAATAAAATATTTGCTTTCACACCCGAGATTGGCCCTCAATTTTGGCCGCCTGAATCTGCTATTATTGGCATTTGCAAAGAAATGATGTTTACTAATATTACTGCAGCAAAATTAACCTCTAATTATGCTGCCATTACCGATACTACACCTGAATTTATTGGAGGTGCAGCTAATTTTAATGCCACTTTTGCCCTAACTAAATATGGACTATCCAGTGTCGGCAATTTTACCGTTAGTATCAATCCAATTTCCACCAACATAGCATCTGTAGGGGCTGCGCAAAATTTTAATAATTTAGCTGTCTTACAAAATGTTTCCGGAAGTATTCCTATTGGACTTGAAGTTGGCACAACCAGTGGTGACGATATCGTTTATGAATTGGTGGTTTTTAATGGAAGTTATGAAGATCGAACTTTAATTACCAAAAAATTTGGAAATCTCTTAACTATCTTTGAAGACAACGGGAATAGTGTCACGACCAATTTCACAAATAATGGTTGGGGTATTACTACGCAAACATTTGTATCGCCTTCCTCTTCAATTACAGATTCGCCAAGTGGAAATTACGGTGCCAATCAAAACAAAACCATCACTCTAAACAGTCCCATTGATTTAGCTGCGGCAACAGGTGCAACTATTTCCTTTTATGCAAAATGGGATATTGAAAACAATTGGGATTATGCCCAATTTGAAATTTCCATCAACAACGGAAGTACATGGATTCCACAATGCGGAAAATTCACGAATCCGGGCAGTACAAACAACGGACAACCTACCGGCGAACCTTTATATGACGGCACACAAACCGAATGGGTATTAGAAGAAATAAATTTAAGTGATTATTTAGGAGAAAGTATTTTAGCTCGTTTCCAATTTGTAACCGATAATAATGTACAAGCAGACGGCTTTTATTTTGATGATTTAAAAGTGAACCTATTAGAAAATACCGTACTTTCAGTAGCAGACCTTTCTAAATTGCCATTTGCAATTTACCCCAATCCGGTGACCGATGTTTTAAATATTCAAACAAACATAAATAATTACGATTTACAACTATATACACTGCAAGGGCAACTTATTTTTGAACAAAAAAACAACAATGGTACCCAAAATATAAACTACAGTAATTTTTCCTCAGGAATGTATTTCTTGGTTTTACACACTGAAAATGGTTCAGAAACCCTAAAATTTATAAAAAAGTAAGAATAGAATTTTTATGAAGACAAAGAGTTACCCCTATAGAAAAGTTAGGAGTAACTCTTTTTTTAATTTAGAATGAATTTCTTTAGTTATTTTTCTTAATTTGCATACCAACTAAGTTTTTTTAATATGATAAAAATAACCCGCCTTTTTGATTTTCCATACTACCAACTCTATAAAAATAACCTCCCTGATTGTCTTGTAACAAAGTATGAGAACGAATGGGTAAAGACCTCCACTCAAGAATACATTAATAAAGCCAATTCTATTTCTAGAGGATTAATCCATTTAGGTATTCAAAAGAACAATAAAATAGCGGTTATTTCAGCTACTAACAGAAGTGAATGGAATATTTTAGATATTGGCATATTACAAGTTGGCGCACAAAATGTACCCATTTATCCTACTATTAGTGAACAAGATTATGAATACATATTAAACCATTCCGAATCTGTTTATTGCTTTGTCTCTAATCAAGAAATTTATGACAAAGTAATGAAAATAAGAAAAAATGTTCCCACCTTAAAAGAAGTATATTCCTTTGATACCATCCCCAAATGTAAAAACTGGAAGGAATTACTAAAATTAGAAAAAGACACCAGATTACAGGAAGAAGTTGAAATACGAAAAAGTGAAGTACTACCAAATGATTTAGCAACCATCATTTACACTTCAGGAACCACCGGAAAACCAAAGGGCGTTATGTTATCCCATCACAACATAGTATCTAATGTATTACACAGTGCTCCTAGAATTCCATTTCAAGAAGGCAGCTCTGTGGCGTTAAGCTTTTTGCCTGTTTGCCATATTTTTGAACGAATGATTTTGTACATCTATCAATATTTTTCCGTATCCATCTATTTTGCAGAATCCATCGAAAAAATAACCGACAACCTTAAGGAAGTACATCCACATGTGATGACTGTGGTACCTAGGTTGTCTGAAAAAGTGTATGATAAAATTTATAGCAAAGGAACTGAATTAACCGGACTAAAAAAGAAATTATTCTTTTGGGCTATTGAATTAGGCCTTAAATATGAACCCTATGGTGCAAATGGATTTTGGTATGAATTGCAATTAAAAATAGCCAGAAAACTAATCTTCAGTAAATGGAAAGAAGCTTTAGGAGGCAAATTAAGTCTTATGGTATCAGGAAGTGCAGCATTACAACCAAGACTCGCTAGAATTTTTGCTGCTGCAGGGATGCCTATCATGGAAGGATATGGGCTTACAGAAACCTCGCCGGTAATATCGGTAAATGATATGCGAAATGGCATGTTTCGAATAGGTACAGTAGGCAAACCTATAGGAGAAACAACAGTAAAAATTGCTGAAGATGGCGAAATTCTAATAAAAGGACCACAAGTGATGTTAGGTTATTATAAAGATGCCGAAAAAACAGCAGAAGCAGTAGAAAACGAATATTTTCATACAGGCGATATTGGTGAAATGGATAAAGACGGTTTCCTTAAAATTACCGATCGTAAAAAAGAAATGTTTAAAACATCTGGCGGTAAATATATAGCACCTCAACTACTTGAAAATGAAATGAAACAATCCATGTTTATTGAGCACATTATGGTGATAGGCGACGGTGAGAAAATGCCGGCAGCATTCATACAGCCCAACTTTGACTTTGTAAAAGAATGGGCTAAAAGAAAAAAAATAGACATAGGAACAACCTTAAAAGACCTCTGCGAAAACGAACAAGTCATAGCCCGCATTCAAGAAGAAGTGGATCTCCACAATGAAGGCTTTGGAAAATGGGAAAAAATTAAACGTTTTGAACTCACCCCCGATGTGTGGAGTATTGAACAAGGACACCTTACTCCTACTATGAAATTAAAAAGACGCATTGTGAAGGAAATGTATAAAGATTTGTATGTTAAGATTTATGGCATCCATTAGGCTTTGCAAATACCAAGTTTTCTGAACTAAAAACATACCTTAGATTAAAAATTAATACAATTTTAACATGTTTTGCATTTTTTTCATACTTTTATTAGTAACTAACTAATACATTAAAAAAATGAAAACAAAAAACTTTCTAGTTTCCGGTATTGCTGGGGGAATTGTTTATTTCCTCCTGGGATGGTTATTTTATGGTATCTTGTTTAAAGATTTCTTTCCCCCCCAAGAAGAAAGCATGCAAGCAATGCTCTTAATATTCCTTGGCTGTTTATCGTATAGTTTATTTATTGCCTATATTTATACTAAATGGGCACAAATAAGTACCATAACCACTGGTGCACAAGCAGGGGCAATTATAGGAATATTTACTACTTTAATATTTAATTTTTTTAATATGGCAATGAACCCAGAAGCAACATATGAACTATTTGCTATGGATGCCGGCATTTCGATTGTATCCTCTGCAATATTAGGAGCTGCTATAGCTGCTGTTAATGGCAAAATGGGGTAACACCCTTGTAATCGTTTTACTGCTAAACTCCGCTAATTCCTTTAGTGGAGTTTTTTTATGAAAAATTATTATTATTTTATTATGCACGCATAGTATTTTTTTTGTAACTTAGCATTTAATTATTTCTTTTTAAATGAAAGATAAAACCATAGATTACGTCTTAAGAACAACTTGGCAAGCAGTTACCAAAATGTATAATGAAGAGGCTGCAAAATTTGACAGTACTATGGCAACCGGATTTGCACTGTTAAGCATCGATCCCGAAGAAGGCACTCCTTCTACCTCTCTTGGTCCAAAAATGGGAATGGAGGCCACCAGTCTCTCAAGAACATTAAAAGCTATGGAAGACCGAGGATTAATCACCAGAAAACCAAATCCTGAAGATGGAAGAGGTGTTTTAATACACTTAACCGATTTTGGTAAAGAAAAGAGAGAATATTCTAGAGATCGCGTATTAAAATTTAACGATGCTGTGCAGCATAAAGTTTCCGTAGAAAAAATGAATATTTTTTTTGAAGTGATGGAAACCATCAATGAAATGATTGCCAATAAAAAAATATATACTAACGAATTAGTAAATAAACATTATGAGTAAGAGAAGAATAAACAAAGTAGCCGTAATAGGTTCCGGTATTATGGGAAGCGGTATTGCCCTCCACTTTGCCAACATTGGTGTAGAAGTTTTGCTTTTAGATATTGTTCCCCGTGAGCTTAATGAAACAGAAAAGAAAAAAGGGCTAAGCCTAAAAGATAAAGCCGTAAGAAACCGACTCGTAAATGACTCCTTATTGGGAGCCATTAAATCAAAACCATCACCAACCTACCATGCTAATTTTGCTAAAAGAATCACCACCGGAAATCTAGAAGATGATATTGCAAAAGTAAAAGATGTTGATTGGATTATCGAGGTGGTTATTGAACGCCTAGACATCAAACAGCAAGTATTTGCAACTTTAGACAAACACCGCACTCCCGGAACATTAATTTCTTCAAATACTTCCGGAATTCCTATACATTTTATGAGTGAAGGCCGAAGTGAAGATTTTCAAAAACATTTCTGCGGAACGCATTTCTTTAATCCTGCCCGCTATTTAAAACTCTTTGAAATTATTCCTGGTCCAAAAACATCTAAAGAAGTATTAGACTTCCTTAATGAATATGGCGAAAAATTCCTCGGAAAAACATCGGTTATCGCAAAGGACACTCCTGCTTTCATAGGAAACCGTGTGGGAATTTTTGGAATCCAAAGCCTTTTTCACCAAGTAAAAGAAATGGGACTTTCAGTAACTGAGGTTGATAAACTTACTGGTCCAGTAATTGGTCGTCCAAAATCAGCAACATTTCGTACTGTGGATGTAGTTGGTCTTGATACCTTAGTTCATGTTGCAAATGGAATTTACGAAAACTGCAAAGAAGACGAAGCACACGATCTATTTAAACTCCCATCATTTATTGAAAAAATGGTAGAAAACAAATGGTTGGGAAGCAAAACAGGACAAGGTTTTTATAAAAAAGTGGGTAAAGACATTTTAGAACTAGACCTCAATACCCTAGAATATAAAGCCTCCGAAAAAGTAAATTTTGCAACCTTAGAAAAAACAAAAACCATCGACAAACCTATTGATCGTTTTCCAATTTTAGTAGCGGGTGAAGATAAAGCAGGCGAATTTTACCGAAAAAACTTTGCCGGAATGTTTGCTTATGTTTCTAACAGAATTCCAGAAATATCTGACGAACTTTACAAAATAGATGATGCCATGAAAGCAGGTTTCGGTTGGGAAAATGGCCCTTTTGAAATCTGGGATTCTATAGGGGTTGAAAAAGGTCTCGAACTTATTAAGGCAGATGGCCTTTCAGCTGCACCTTGGGTAAACGAAATGCTGGCTTCCGGAAATAAAACTTTTTATACCGTAAAAAACGGAGCTACCTATTTTTATGACATTCCGTCCAAGAAACAAACCAAAGTGCCTGGTCAAGATGCGTTCATTATTTTAAACAACATTCGTGAAAGCAAAAAAGTGTGGAGTAATGATGAGGCAATTATACAAGACTTGGGCGATGGTATTCTTAATTTAGAATTTCAATCTAAAATGAACACTATTGGTGCAGGAGTTTTACAGGGCATGAATAAAGCTATTGATTTAGCCGAAAAAGAATACAATGGGTTAGTTATAGGAAATCAAGCAGCAAACTTTTCTGTAGGTGCAAACATTGGAATGATTTTTATGATGGCGGTAGAGCAAGAATATGACCAACTGAATATGGCAGTAAAAATGTTTCAAGATACCATAATGCGTGTGCGCTACTCCTCTATTCCAGTAGTAGTTGCACCACACGGCATGACCTTAGGCGGTGGATGCGAAATGACCATGCATGCCGATAAAGTAGTTGCCGCTGCTGAAACCTATATCGGTCTTGTAGAATTTGGTGTAGGGTTAATACCTGGAGGAGCAGGATCAAAAGAAATGACATTAAGAGCTTCTGATACCTTCCATAAAAACGATGTTGAATTAAACAGACTCCAAGAATATTTTTTAACAGTAGCAATGGCTAAAGTTTCTACTTCTGCTTATGAAGCATATGATTTAGGTATTCTTCAAAAAGGAAAAGATATTGTAGTGGTTAACAAAGACCGCCAACTTGCCGAAGCAAAAAAACAAGCGCTACTTCTTGCCGAAGCCGGTTACACAAAACCAATACAACGAACTGATATTAAAGTGTTGGGCAAACAAGCACTAGGCATGTTTCTTGTCGGTACCGATTCTATGCTTGCAAGTAACTACATAAGTGAACACGATAAAAAAATAGCAAACAAACTTGCCTACGTTATGGCAGGTGGCGATTTGTCAGAACCAACATTGGTAAGCGAACAGTATTTGTTAGATGTAGAAAGAGAAGCTTTCTTAAGTCTTACTACAGAAAGAAAAACCATGGAAAGAATTCAAAATATGTTAAAAACAGGGAAACCGCTTCGTAATTAGTATTAAGTATTAAGACGGAAGTATTAAGACGGAAGTATTAATACAAAAATATTATGACGGAAAATAAAGCAAATAAAAAAAATAAAGTTTGGGCATAAAAGTCTTAATACTTAATTCTCAAATCTTAATACTATAAAACATGCACAATTTCGAAAAACTTAAAATATGGCAAAAGACAATGGATATTGCTGTTGAAGTTTATGAAATTTCCCTAAAGTTACCTGAAGATGAAAAGTTCAATCTAATTCATCAGGTAAAAAAATGTGCCGTATCGATTCCTTCCAATATAGCTGAAGGTTCCGGTAGAAATTCTAATAAAGAATTTGTTCAATTTCTTGGGATTGCAAACGGCTCTACTTTTGAATTAATAACACAATTAATACTTGCTAAAAGATTAAAACTAGTTAACGATGAAGTTGTACAACCAATTATCAACCAATTAGTAGAAGTTTCAAATATGAATTTCTCCTTTCAAAAAACATTAAAAAACAATAACTAATAAAGTTTGAGTATAAAAGTCTTAATACTTAATACTCAAATCTTAATACTATTAAATATGAAAACAGCATACATAGTAAAAGGATACCGAACAGCAGTTGGAAAAGCACCAAAAGGCGTATTCCGTTTTAAAAGAACTGATGAATTAGCCGCAGAAACCATTCAGTTTATGATGGAAAAAATACCACAATTAGACAAACTTCGTATTGATGATGTCATGGTAGGAAACGCCATGCCAGAAGGTGCACAAGGTTTAAATATGGGACGTTTTATCTCACTAATGGGTTTAAAAACCATTGATGTTCCAGGAGTTACTGTGAATAGATTTTGTTCTTCCGGATTAGAAACTATTGCTATGGCAACTGCTAAAATTCAATCTGGTATGGCTAATTGCATTATTGCAGGTGGTGCAGAAAGCATGAGTGCAGTACCTATGTCAGGATACAAAACAGAGCTTAGCTACGATATAGCAAAATCAGGTCATGAAGATTATTACTGGGGAATGGGTAATACTGCCGAAGCCGTTGCCAATAAATATAAAGTATCAAGAGAAGACCAAGATGCCTTCGCTTTTAATTCGCACATGAAAGCTTTAAAAGCACAAGAAGAGGGAAAATTTGATGAGCAAATAGTACCTATAACCGTAAACCAAATTTATGTAGATGAACAAGGAAAAAAATCAACACGATCCTATACCGTAACGAAGGATGAAGGTCCTAGAGCAGGTACAAGTTTAGAGATACTTGCTAAATTGCCCGCCGTTTTTGCCGCCGGAGGTAGTGTAACTGCAGGAAACTCCTCACAAATGAGTGATGCAGCTGCCTTTGTCATAGTAATGAGTGAAGAAATGGTAAAAGAATTGAATCTGGAGCCAATAGCACGATTGGTTAGCTATGCTGCAGCGGGTGTTGAACCAAGCTTAATGGGAATTGGACCAGTAAAAGCAATACCTAAAGCACTAAAACAAGCTGGATTAAAGCAAGAGGATATATCACTTATTGAATTAAACGAGGCTTTTGCTTCGCAATCTATAGCAGTTATTCGCGAACTAGGTCTTAATTCAGATATAGTAAACGTAAACGGTGGTGCCATAGCATTAGGACATCCTCTAGGATGTACCGGAGGGAAACTTTCTGTTCAACTCTTTGATGAAATGCGCAAAAGAAACCTAAACAATAAATACGGCATCGTTACTATGTGTGTTGGAACAGGACAAGGAGCGGCGGGAGTTTATGAGTTTCTTAAATAGAATATAGAGAAGAGAAAAGAGAGAAGAGATGAAACGTTTGCGACATAATTACAAAAACTTGAAGATTTGGCAATTAGGGTTGAAAATTCCAAATGATATTTTAGACTTATTAATAGAATTTCCAAAACATGAAAAATATGATTTGAGTTCTCAAATTAGTTCCTGTTCTGTTTTTATTCCTAGCAATGTAGCTGAAGGCTCTTCTACAACAAACAAAGCATTTAGCCACTTTCTTGATATAGCTTTAGGCTCCTCATTTGAACTTGGCACACAACTTTTAATAGCAAATCATAGAAAATATATTAATCAAAATCAACTTGAAGTAGTAGAAAATAAAATTGAAGAATTTCAGAAGATGACTATGAGTTTTCAAAATAACTTGAACTAACAAAATCTATATTCTCAATTCTATTTTCTCTTTTCTAATATGGATAAATAATAACAAAAGTACCATGGAAAATAATTCAATTAATAAAGTTTCCCTTCTACGCGGAGGTCAATTTATCGTAAAACAAACCGCCTGTGAAGATGTATTCACTCCTGAAGATTTTAGTGAGGAACAAAAAATGATGCGCGACTCTGTAAAAGAGTTTGTTGACCGAGAAATTTGGCCAAATAAAGCCCGTTTTGAAAATAAAGATTATGCATTTACCATTGAGGTTATGCGTAAAGCAGGCGATTTAGGTCTTCTGGGAATAACCGTGCCGGAGGCTTATGGCGGTCTAGGTATGGATTTCGTAACTACCATGCTGGTTTGCGATTATATTTCGGGAGCCACTGGGTCTTTTAGTACTGCTTTTGGTGCGCATACCGGTATAGGTACATTGCCAATCACTCTTTATGGCACCGAAGCACAAAAACAAAAATATGTGCCTAAACTAGCAACCGGCGAATGGTTTGGCTCTTATTGCCTAACAGAACCCGGAGCAGGTAGCGATGCTAATAGTGGTAAAACAAAAGCTGTGCTTTCAGCTGATGGAAAATACTATAGCATTTCCGGACAAAAAATGTGGATTACCAATGCCGGTTTCTGTAACACCATGATTGTATTTGCAAGAATAGAAGACGACAAAAACATAACAGGTTTTATTGTAGAAAATGATCCGTCAAATGGAATTTCTACCGGTGAAGAAGAAAAAAAATTAGGAATTCACGGCTCATCCACCCGACAAGTGTTCTTTAATGAAACAAAAGTCCCAGTAGAAAACATGCTTGCCGGTCGTGGCGAAGGATTTAAAATAGCAATGAATGCCTTAAACGTAGGAAGAATTAAATTAGCTGCAGCTTGTTTAGATGCACAACGAAGAGTAATTAGCAACTCTGTAAAATATGCCAATGAACGCATACAATTTAAAACGCCAATTGCTCAATTTGGTGCTATCAAACAAAAACTTGCTGAAATGGCAACCGCTGCTTATGTAGGTGAAAGTGCCTCCTATCGTGCCGCTAAAAATATTGAAGATCGCATTGTAGCCAGAAAAGCCGAAGGCAATACCCATCAAGAAGCAGAACTAAAAGGTGTAGAAGAATACGCCATTGAATGTTCTATATTAAAAGTAGCCGTTTCCGAAGACATTCAAAATTGCTCGGATGAAGGCATCCAAATATTTGGCGGAATGGGATTTTCAAAAGATACCCCTATGGAGGCTGCGTGGCGAGATGCACGTATTGCAAGAATTTATGAAGGAACCAACGAAATCAACCGAATGCTTGCCGTGGGCATGCTCGTTAAAAAAGCGATGAAAGGGCATGTAGATTTACTAGGTCCTGCTACAGCTGTAGGAGAAGAATTAATGGGAATTCCATCTTTTGATGCACCCGATTATTCCGAGCTGTTTTCTGAAGAAAAAGCAATGGTTGTGAAATTAAAAAAAGTATTCTTAATGGTTGCCGGTGGTGCTGTTAAAAAATATGGTGAAGACATCGAAGAACAACAACAATTATTGCTCAATGCTGCTGACATTTTAATTGAAATTTATATGGCAGAATCTGCCATCTTACGTTCCGAAAAAAATGCAAAACGTTTTGGTGAAGACAAGCAGAAAGAACAAATTGCGATGGCCAAGTTAAATCTTTACAACGCAGTAGAGAAAGTAACCTCGGCAGCTAAAACTGGAATTTTATCTTTTGCAGTGGGCGACGAACAAAAAATGATGCTTATGGGTTTAAATCGGTTTACAAAATATACCAATTATCCAAACATTATCGGCCTAAGAAAAACGATAGCAGAAAAAGTGATTGCAGAAAATATGTATCCTTTTTAAAAACCATATCTAACCCTTCAAGGGTTTAAAACCCTTGAAGGGTTACTTTATTTTTTGGGGCATTTTTTTTAAAAAATTGGTAATTAGTATTTAAAAAAATCTAACCCACAAAATACATTTTCAGTTTGCCCCTATTTTTTACATCAATTTCACCGCGATATTCACACGTCCATGTATCTTTTATTAATTCATAGGTGCCTTGACTTACATTTATTTTTCCGGGTTCCGACATTGCTTCCATTCTGGAGGCAACATTTACGGTATCTCCCCAAATGTCGTACGCAAACTTTTTACTACCCACTACCCCTGCCACTACAGGACCGGAGTTTATGCCTATCCTAATATCAAAAGTTAGGTCATTGATAGCTATATTATTTTTTGTTTCCTCAACAAAGGCAGTAATTTCTTTTGCCGCCAATATCATTTTATGGGCATGATTGTCTTCTGATACATTCAATCCGCCGGCACACATGTAGGCATCGCCTATGGTTTTAATTTTTTCTAATCCGTGCTTTTCTATAATGGTATCAAACTTTGAGAAATAAAAATCAACGGTTTCTACCAAGGTTTCCGGTGACAGGTTTTCCGAATAGCTGGTAAACCCTTTAAAATCAGTAAATAAAACAGTAACTGCCTCATGTTTTTTCGCTTTTACTTTGCCATTTAATTTTAATTCATTGGCGGTTTCTTCCGGAAGAATATTTAGCAATAAACGATCGGAACGGTCTCGCTCTTCCTCGATGATTTTTTTAGTTTTTCTGATAAACAAATAACGCCTATACCAAAGTATGGCTAAAATTCCAATAAAAAATAAGGCTATGGCGGTAGCAAAGGTTACAATGCGCTGTGTTTTCCTTTTTTGCTCCAAAAGGTCAACCTCTATTTGCTTTTGTGAAACCTCAAAATCTGTTCGTAAATCTGCTATTTGCTGTACGTTTTCTAAATTAATAATACTGTCACGATACGCAATGTGTTGTTTGTAATGTTTTAAAGAAGCTACTTGATTTCCGTTTGATTCATAGAGTTTGGAAAGGGTTAAGTTTGCATCGCTAATTTGTTCTTTTAACTTATATTGCGTAGCTAAATCCAGACTTCTTTGGGCATAGTTCAAAGCCTTTAAAAAATCCTTTCGTCTCAAATAAATATCAGACATATAGGTCAGATATACCGAAATGGGATAATAATCTTCCAATTCCTCCAGCAAAACCAAAGCTTCATTTATGTGTTGTTCCGCCAGCGCATCTTTGCCCTGTTCCGCATACACCATTCCTACATTACCCAAATTATACGCTGTTCCTATAGGATAGTTTACTTGCTTAAAAAGCAAACCGGATTCTTCAAAGTAACCCAATGCCTTTTCAAAATGTTCGTTTTTGAACGCTTCATCACCAGCATTTAATAAGGCTGATGCCAGGGTGAGCGAATCCTCTGTTTTTCGTAATATGTCAATCGATTTTGAATAATAATTTTCGGCATTAACTGCATTTCCTATTTTAGAATACACATCGGCTATGGTAAGATAGGCACCACCCTCAAAGGATTTATCCTCTAACTTTGAAGCGGCTTCACTTCCTTTTATAAAGGACTCCAACGCCATAGTCAAATTGCCAGCTCGTTGATAAGCTTGTCCTCTTTGGCTAAAGCCCCTGTAGAGATAATTGAAATTTCCACTCTCAGTGGCTAAGGTGATTAATTCTTTAGAATAATTCAATGATTCTTCTATATCATTGGCGGTATTAAAAGACAAATTGCGCAGAAGTTCAAGTTTATCCACCCCAGTGATATTTCCTTCCTCATAAATTACTTTCAAGCTGTCCGCCAATTTCCTATCCTGAGCAAAACTAACTTGTAAGCAAAGCAAGAGGTAAGCTACTAAAACACACCTACTATTGCTTTTGAAGAACATAGTTACATTATTGATTGATCCTAATTTTTGGATCCTGATTGTATGTAACTGCATCTACCGTATAGCTAATGCCATACGATTCAATGGTATTTGCAGGAAAAGCACCAATGATTCCTTTCCAAGTGCCATCAGGTTGAAGCTGGGGGTCTGTACTGAATACATCACTGCCTCCGGTTTCGTAGATACCGGTAATTCCTCCTATATCTCCCCCTTTTTGAAAAACAACAATATAGCCGGATTTGACGTTTGTAGTTAAGTTATCATCCTCGGTTTGTGTACTTCCAACACTTACGCCATCTGAAATGGTGGGTGGAAACGGATTTGCTTTGGTTGCACTAATGGTAATGGTTACTGTGGTTGGATCTGTTTTGCACATTATGAATAGTTTTTGTTGGTTATTAGAAAGTTAAGATACTTAAATGATTGATATAATGTACATCTGTTTAAATGAATGATACCTTTTTCTGTCCGAAGGCCTTATATTATTTATCCGACGATTAATAGAGTTGCTATTTTTTTTTCTAAAATCATTAAATTTTTTAAGTACTTAAATTCCTACAAAACTGTATTTTACCTGGATGCAAGCTCAAAATAACGGGCGGCACCTTTATTCCTTTCCGGTACATAAGTAAAACCAAGAAATTTGAACCAAGTCATTTGTTTCGGGTGGTTTGATGTAGAATAAATGATACAAGTACACCCTAAATAATTTGCCATCTCATCCTTTAGAATTTTCCTAAGGTCAAAACTTATTTTCAATGCGTGATTATCCATAAGTTTACTGGCAAGAAAAAAAGTTTCATATTTTTTAATACCTATAACATAAAATCCTAAAATGGCGATTGGTTGACCGTCAGCGGTTTTCCAAATTTTTGACAATCCATCTATATCACATAATTTAAGCTTATTGACCGCAAAATCAAATGCATTCTTAATACCTTTATTATCTTGAAGTGCCCATTCACTTTCCGAAAGAAACCAAGGGTTATTTAAAACATATAAAATATCTTCAAAGCTTATATCATTAAAAATTTGATACATAAAAGGGATTTGTATTTGTTAAATTTAAATAAAAAATATACTAAACAACAAACAATCTTTTTAAAACTTGGAATACATTCCTATTAAAAACTCCAAAGTCATATCTTTGAAAAAATAACAATTTACCAAATAAACTAGTTTGTAACTTTAACGAATTCAAAAGGCGGCAATTAATTTTAAATTTATATATTTATTTCAAAACTAAACAAGTTCATGAAACTATTCATTCTCCCCTTTATTTTCGTTGCATTTTTCATTTCAACGGCACAGACAGACCAACAAATTTATACCATTATCTCCAATGTTTCCTCTGAAAGGATTGAAAAGGATGTGACCCAATTAGTCAATTTCGGTACGCGACACACCTTGAGCGATACCGTGTCAAACTCTCGTGGTATAGGAGCTGCTCGTCGCTGGATTAAAAGCGAATTGGAAAGTATCTCCAAAGATTGCAACAACTGCTTAAACGTTTTTTACCAAAAAGATTTGGTTAAAGCAAATACCAATGCTCGCATTCCTTTTGATGTTTGGGTAGTGAATGTTGTAGCCATTCAAAAAGGAACAAAATATCCTAACCGATATATTATAATGAGTGGTGATATTGACTCGCGCGTGAGTGACCCTAACGATTTTACCTCCGACTCTCCAGGTGCAAACGACAATGCCTCCGGAATGGCAGGCACGATAGAAGCTGCACGAGTACTCTCAAAATACCAATTTGAAAGCAGTATAATGTATGTAGGTCTTTCGGGCGAGGAACAAGGTCTTTTTGGCGGAACCGGTCTTGCTGCTTATGCCAAAGAAAAAGGTTGGGAAATCATAGGTGTATTCAACAACGATATGATAGGCAATATTAAAGGCATGAATGGCGTAGTTAGCAACCGAGATTTTCGTATTTTTTCAGAACCAGTACCTCCAACAGAAACCGAACAACAACGCAATGCCCGTCGTTTTTATGGTGGCGAAGTGGACGGAATTTCGCGCCAACTTGCTCGCTATGTATATAAAAACACCAAAACCTATATGCCCGAAATGAACCCAATGCTCATTTACCGTTTGGACCGTTTTGGCAGAGGTGGCCACCATCGCCCGTTTAACGATGCCGGTTTTCCGGGAATACGCATTATGGAATCGCACGAAAATTACAACCAGCAACACCAAAACATTCGTATGGAAAACGGTATTGCCTACGGCGATGTTTTAGAGCACGTTAATTTTGATTATGCTGCTAAACTTACCGCAATAAATGCTATAAACATGGCCTCCTTAGCTTGGGCACCACCTTCCCCAAAAAATGTAGTTATCGGTGGCATTGTGGAACCTTCAGCAAAACTAAAATGGGACAAAGTAGAAGGCGCCGTTGGCTATAAATTGTACTGGCGCGACACCACCTCACCCACATGGGACAATAGCAGAAATGTAGGCGACGTAAGTGAATTTACGTTAGACGGAATTGTTATTGACAACTCCTTTTTTGGAATAGCCGCTGTTGGTAAAAACGGTCATGAAAGTGTCGTTGTATTTCCAAGTGGTGTGTTTAGATAATCTGAAACCTTTTTAATTATTCTGAAGATTTTACAGTAGTATAAAAAATAGAATTAAAAATTATTACCTTATAAATTAAAAATAACCTTATGAAAAAAATACTTATTTGCCTGCTGATTGCTTTTCCAATTTTGGCGGGAGCACAATCCGACCTTGAAAAATTAGCAAATTCACCACGGCACCAAGAATGGGTAGAGATAACCTATAATGGCAGGACAGTACACACTTTTGTGGTTTACCCGGAAGTTACTGAAAAGACCAAAGTCGTTATGGTAATTCACGAAAATCGCGGACTTAACGATTGGGCACGCGTATTTGCCGATGAACTTGCCGAAAAAGGATTCATTGCCATAGCACCCGATTTGCTTTCAGAAACAAACGATTCTATTAAAAAAACATCCGATTTTAAAAACCCAGATGCCGCCAGAGAAGCTCTTTATGCTTTAAGTATGGAGCAAATTACAGCCGATTTAGACGCCACTTTTGCCTATGCTAAAACCATTGCAGCTGGTAACGGAAAAATATCTGTGGTTGGATTTTGTTGGGGTGGCTCGCAATGTTTTAATTACGCTACCATCAATCCAAATCTTGAAGAAGCTATTGTTTTTTATGGCACAGCTCCTGAAGAAAAAGAAGTGTTTAAAAAAATCGAAACACCCGTTTATGGTTTTTATGGAGGAAACGATGCGCGTGTAAATGCTACTATTGAACAAACAGAGCTACTAATGAACTCCTCCGGAAAAACCTATGATTATAAAATTTATGAAGGCGGCGGTCACGGCTATATGCGAAGCGGCTCGCAACCCAATGCAGAGGAAGTAAATAGCAATGCACGTAAAAATTCCTGGGAAAGATTACTTTCTATTCTAAAAAATTAATTCCTTTTTAGTTTAAATATTTCGAAATACTGATAATGAAAAAAATTGTTTTAGTAAGCATTGTTTTTTGTACGTTCCACACGCTTTCCTTTTCTCAAACCTTTACGAGGCAAGATACCCTTCGCGGAAGCATAACACCGGAAAGAGCTTGGTGGGATGTAACGTTTTATCATTTAGACATAGAAGTAAAACCCGAAGAGAAATGGTTAGGCGGAAAAAACACCATACGTTATACTGTTTTAGAACCCCAAAACATAATGCAAATTGACTTACAAGAGCCAATGAAAATAGAAAAGGTTACCCAAGACGGCAAAAAACTTCTTGTAAAAAACGAAGGCAATGCACACTTTATTACCCTAAAAAAAAAGCAAAAAAAAGGGAAATCTGAAGAAGTGGTTGTTTATTACAGCGGCAATCCAAGAGAAGCAAAAAACGCTCCCTGGGATGGCGGTATTTCTTGGAAACATGATGAAGCAGGAAATCCTTTTATAGGATCCTCATGTCAAGGTTTAGGAGCAAGTGTTTGGTGGCCTAACAAAGACCATATGTATGACGAAGTGGATAGCATGGCGATAAGTGTGCGTGTACCAAAAAATCTAATCAACGTTTCCAATGGAAGATTAAAAGACATTGAAAACCATACCGATAACACGAAAACCTACCATTGGGTGGTTCAAAACCCAATAAATAATTATGGCGTAAACATCAATATAGGCGATTATGTGCATTTTGGGGAAACGTATCAAGGCGAAAACGGCACTTTAGATATGGATTATTGGGTGCTTAGTTACCATCTGGAAAAAGCCAAAGAACAATTTAAGGATGCCCCGAGAACCATAGAAGCCTTTGAACATTGGTTTGGACCCTATCCCTTTTATGAAGACAGTTACAAACTGGTAGAAGCTCCGTATTTGGGAATGGAACACCAAAGCTCCGTAACCTATGGCAATGGCTTTAAAAATGGCTACTTAGGTAATGATTTATCCGGAAGCGGTTGGGGATTAAAATTTGATTTTATTATTGTACACGAATCCTGTCATGAGTGGTTTGGAAATAATATTACCTATAAAGACATTGCAGATATGTGGATTCACGAAAGCTTTACTGCCTATGCCGAAAGTTTGTTTGTGGAATATTTCTTTGGAAAAGATGCAGGTGCAGAATATGTAGTTGGCACAGGTCATGTCATAAAAAATGACAAACCAATCATTGGTGTCTATAATGTAAATCAAAGTGGTTCCGGCGATAAATATTATAAAGGAGCCAATATGTTACATACCCTTCGGCAACTTTTAGAAGATGACGAAAAATGGCGGAAAATTTTACGTGGTTTAAATCGAGATTTTTGGCATCAAACCGTGACAACGCAACAAATTGAAAACTACCTTAACGAAAAATCAGGAATAGATTTAACAGCGTTTTTTAATCAATATCTACGAGATACTCGCATTCCTACTGTAGAATTTAAAGCGAATGAAAATGTCCTTACGTTCCGATACACCAATGTTGTAGATGATTTTGATATGCCGGTAAAAGTCCTTGTTAATGATGAAGTGCATTGGATATTCCCAAAAAAAGATTGGAACGAATTACGATTATCCTATCCTATAGAAAGCTTTAGCTTAGACGCTAATTTCTTGGTAGACGGGTTTTTGGTTAAATAGTTTAAAAAAATGGATGCTACATAAATGAAAAAAATAAAACACCTCTATTTCATTCTCTTATTTATTAATTTTATTAGTTGGTCTCAGGATACCATTCTACCAGATAGTCTATCTATTATGAATAGATTTAATTCTCTCGATCAAGCATTTATAGGGAAAGACACGGCAATGCTAGACAAACTTTTACACAAAAATCTTACTTTAGGTCACTCTAATGGCTGGGTTGAAACAAAAATGAATGCATTAGAAACTCTTATGAAAAATGGCGTAATCTATCATTCAATCCAAATTATTGGCATCCCTAAAATAGAGTATTACTCTGAAAATATAATAACTACACGTAGAAACATAAATGTTATAGGCATATTAAAAGATAAAACATTTAATGTTTTTTTGAATGTTTTGGAAATCTGGACTTGTGAAACCGGAAATTGGCAGCTATTAGCAAGACAAAGCGTAAAAAGTAACTAGTCAATTTCAAAAAAAAAGACCCCGATTATCGAGGTCTTTTACATTAGATTTTTAAAGTTACTTATGCTTTTGGCATCACTACTTTGTCAATAGCATGAATCACTCCGTTAGAAGCATCCACATCTGCCATAACTACGGTTGCAACTCCACCTTTAGCATCTTTAATCATTACTTTATCATCTTTTAATGATAAGGTTAATTTTTCCCCTTGAAGCGTAACTACTTCGTAGCTGTTTTTGTTGTCTTGAATTGCTTTCATAACATCAGCAGCTTTAAATTCGCCGGAAACAACATGATAGGTTAGCAAAGCTGCTAATTTTTCTTTGTTTTCTGGTTTTAATAAGTTGTCTAATGCCCCTTTTGGCAATTTACTGAATGCTTCATTTGTTGGAGCAAACACAGTATAAGGTCCTTCGCTTTTCATTGTTGTAGCTAAATCAGCTGCTACAAGAGCACTTACTAGAGTAGAAAAGTTTTCATTACTCATTGCAATTGCAGCAATAGTAGTTGCTTCATATTGCGCTTGCACTTTGGCGGCTTCTTCCGCTTGTAGAGCAGCTTCTTCTTCCGCTTTAACTAATTCCGCTTGAGCAGCTGCTTGTGCTTCTGCTTCTTTCTTTTTAGAGTCATCACATGAGGCAAAAAGCAACGCGATAACTGCTAAGGACAATACAATTTTTTTAAGTTTCATAAATGATGGTTTTATTTTAAATATCTATACAAATGTAATACGTTTTTGTGTTAAAATATTTTCAATATAAATAAATTAAATGTTAAATATTTAAGTGTTTTTTTAACTATATTATCGTTCAAATACACCTATTATTTATATTCTTTAATTTTTGTGCTAATTCACTAAATGTAAAATCGCACGAGTAAAAAAGAAAGTAAAGAAGCAATATTTATGTATATTTATAAAAAAATACCGCAACTGGATTTTCTCCACAGGTACACTAAATACAACACAATGACTTCAAAAATTTTTTTAGCTATTGCCACCTTAATTCTTTCTATTACAAGCTATTCACAAGAAAAACCCAAATGGGATGTGGCAAACCCACAACACGATTTTAAATACAATACCCATACCTTCACCACCGATGAAGGAACATGGATGAATCTTGACGTTAGTCCGGATGGTAAAACCATTGTTTTTGATTTGCTGGGCGACATTTACGCCATGTCCATTTCGGGAGGAAAAGCTAAACCACTGCGCACCGGAATTCCTTTTGAAGTTCAACCGCGATTTAGTCCAGACGGTACAAAAATATCCTTTACCAGCGATGCCGGTGGAGGCGACAACATTTGGGTGATGGATACAGATGGCAAAAATGCCAAACAAATCACCAAAGAAGATTTTCGGCTTCTAAACAATGCTACTTGGATGCCTAACGGAAATTACCTGGTTGCCCGTAAACATTTCACTTCTGAACGTTCTTTGGGCGCTGGCGAAATGTGGCAATACCATATTTCCGGCGGAAGCGGCATACAACTCACCAAACGAAGCAACGACCAGAAAGATGTAAACGAACCCGTTATTTCGCCCGATGGAAAATATATGTATTACTGCGAAGACGTTACCTCAGGAAGTGTTTTTGAATACAACAAAGATGCAAACAAACAAATCTATGCCATAAAACGCTATGCTTTTGAAACCGGTGAAATAGAAACCATTACCGGAGGACCCGGAGGTGCGGCAAGACCTCAAATATCTCGTGACGGCAAACTGCTCGCTTTTATTAAACGAGTACGAACTAAAACAGTACTATACATTCACGATGTACAAACCGGCGAAGAATGGCCCGTTTATGACGATTTAAACAAAGACCAACAAACCGCTTGGGCACTTTTTGGTGTGTATCCCAATTTCAGTTGGATGCCTAACAAGGAAGAAATTATCATTTGGAGTAAAGGAAAAATTCAAAAAATAAACATAAAAAACAACGCCGTTTCCACCATTCCTTTTTCCGCTGACGTCACTATCGACATTGCGGAAAGAGTACATTTTGAAACCCCTGTTGACGATACCGATTTCACCGCAAAAATAATTCGGGATGCTGTTACTTCCCCTAACGGAAAAACAATTGTTTTTAGAGCTTTGGGTTATTTATGGACTAAAAACGTACCAAACGGTACTCCAAAAAGACTAACCTCAGCAACCGATTTTGAAGCAGAGCCTTCCTTTTCGCCTAACGGAAAAGAAATTGTTTTTGTAACCTGGAACGATAATGAACTTGGAAGCATCCAAAAAGTTTCGGCTTCCGGCGGAACTCCCACAAAAATAACTACAGATAAAGGGATATATAGAACCCCATCTTTTTCACCTGACGGAAAAACGATTGTGTATGTAAAAGAAGATGGAAATAATGATCAAGGCCGCTCTTTTACAAACAATCCAGGTATATACACGATGGATGTAACAGGAAATACCATAAAATTCCTTACCAAAGAAGGAGAATATCCAACCTTCACTAAGGACGGAACCCGCATTTTTTATCAAACCGGCGGCGTTGTTTTTGGCGATCTTACCAAAGAATTAAAAAGTATGAACCTTCAAGGTAAAGAGCAACGCATCCATATAAAATCAAAATATGCCAACCGATTAGTACCCAGCCCGGACAACCAATGGATTGCCTTCAGCCATTTGCACAAAGCCTATGTAGCTCCTTTAAATATAAATGGCCAAGAAATAGATTTAGATAATAAATCTACCTCCATGCCTGTATCACTACTAGCCAAAGATGCAGGAATCAACATACACTGGTCGGCTGACAGCAAAGAAGTCATGTGGATGTTAGGCGAACGCTATTTTAAAACTGCTATTAAAAATAGGTTTACCTTTTTACCCGATTCCCCGGAAAAAGTAGAAACATTTTCAGATTTAGGTATCTCCATCGGATTAAAAGGAAAAGTAGATAAACCCAAAGGCAGCATTGCTTTTACCAACGTAAGAATTATCACCATGGAAGGCGATGAAGTGATTGAAAATGGAAGTATTGTCATTAACCAAAACAGGATTGAAGCCATCGGAAAATCTGCTGAAGTAAACATTCCAAGCAACGCAAAAGTGTATGACCTAGCCGGAAAAACTATTATGCCCGGTATGGTAGATGCCCATGCACACGTGGGCGGTTTTCGATACGGATTAACCACACAACAAAATTGGCAGTTTTATGCCAATCTGGCGTATGGCGTTACCACCTCGCACGATCCTTCGGCAAATACCGAAACCATTTTTACCCTTTCCGAAATGCTGAAAACCGGCGCTTTGGTTGGTCCTCGCCTCTACTCTACCGGTTACATTCTTTATGGTGCCGATGGCGATTTTAAAGCAGAAATAAACAGTCTTGAGGACGCACGTTCCTCCATAAAACGCACCAAAGCCTTTGGAGCACTTTCGGTAAAAAGTTACAACCAACCACGACGTGACCAGCGGCAGCAAGTACTTCAGGCAGCTCGCGAAGAAGGAATTAATGTAGTGCCGGAAGGCGGATCTACTTTTTTTCATAACCTCACTATGGTCATTGACGGGCATACCGGTATCGAACACAATATTCCTGTTGCCCCGGTATATAAAGATGTTTTTGAACTTTGGGGAGCAAGTGAGGTGGGCTACACCCCCACGTTAATAGTAAATTACGGCGGACTCAATGCAGAAGTGTATTGGTATCAAAAAACCAATGTTTGGGAAAACAAAAAATTACTGCAATTTACCCCAAGAAGCATCATTGACGCCCGCTCACGCCACCGAATGATGGTGCCAGATGAGGAATATGAAAACAGCCACATACTCACTTCCAAAACCGTAAAAGCACTGGCAGACCACGGCGTTAAAGTAAATTTAGGCGCACACGGACAATTACAAGGTTTAGGCGCTCACTGGGAATTATGGAGCCTGCAACAAGGCGGCATGACCAATTTACAAGCCTTACAAGCAGCCACCATCAATGGTGCAAACTACATAGGTGCCGGTAAAGATATTGGTTCCTTAAAAGTGGGCAAACTAGCTGATATACTGGTTTTAGATAAAAACCCACTGGAAGACATTCAAAACTCCAACAGCTTAGTATATACGATGATTAATGGTAGGTTGTATGACAGCGCCACCATGAACGAAGTGGGCAATGAACCCAAACCACGATTGCCATTTTACTGGGAAAACAACAAATACAATGCATCCTTCCCTTGGCATGAAGAAAGCAATAGTTTTATGGTGCAAGAATGCTGTGGCGTTGGGCATAACACTAATTAATGCTGGGTTTGAGAGTGGCAATAAAAAGGAGAAAAATTAATTTTTTACCCCACTAAGGAAAACCGTAAGTTATATTGAAATGGTTTGTTTAGGTTTGTGGTTGGGTTATACTAAAAGCGTTTTGTTGAGAAGATATTATACATTATGAAGGAGTTTTATGCCGATATTTTTTACCTTCCCAACTTTATGAAAAAGGTTTTTGGATGGTGAATTCAAGATTAATACCTCTTGACAATACAAACAAAAATGGTTTGATTTGATTGAATAAAAGTACAGCAATTGGATTGAGTCACAATTAAAGGGTTAAATTTATACAATGACATAATGATTAAATGGTACAAATCAAGCCTGATAATTAGTATAGTAATTATAATTATTGGGGCAATTTTTAAAATATTACATTGGCAAGGTGGGAAACTTTTATTTTTCATCGGATCATTGATAAGTCTGATTTATATAATTATTGGTTTGAATGAGATATTTAAAAATGATACTAAATCAATTTTTGAAAAATTATTATGGTTTTTAGGTTTTATTCTGTTTTCCTGGATTATAGGGTTGATTTATTATTTTAGTGAATTGAAACCAAAATACAAGTTGAAATAATGCTGGTGTAGAACGCGCTCTTGGATAACAGGTTAATAAGTAAAGCCGTTTTTAACTCGATAAAAGGCAATAATTTGGTTACTTTGTAGCTTATAAAATGGATTTTCATAAGAAAAGATGATATTAGAAAATACTGAAATAACAAAATATACATTCTCTGGACACGACTCCTTTCAGTGCCGACAACTATGGCTTAAAAAGGGGTATGACTATGTACAAGAAGGGAAGAATTTTAATGACGAAGATGCAGTTGTACAGCTTGGCGTTGGGAAGAATATGGTTTCATCCATTCGTTTTTGGTTGAAAGCTTTCAATATTATAGATAACAAAGATATTCCAACTGAATTTGGCAAACGATTATTTGATGATGAAAATGGATACGACCCTTTTTTGGAAGATGAAGCAAGCCTTTGGCTTCTTCATTATCAATTAGTGAAAAATAGCTTTGCTTCTATTTACTCCATCATCTTTAATGAATTCAGAAAAGAGAAACTGTTCTTTAACAAAGAAACCTTTGTGAATTATGTGAAGAGAATTGGTAAGAGCAATCCCGATTTAAATTTCAATGAAAATACGGTTGCTAAAGACTTTATCGTTTTTGCTAATCTTTATAAAAATGACCCTGAGAGCAAAGATGTTGAGGACAGTTTTTCGGGAATTCTGTCTGAAATAGAGCTTTTAAAAACAACAGGGAAAGGCAAAGAAGAACAATTTTACATTGAAAATGCTGAAAGAGATAATCTCCCCGAGGCGGTTGTATTGTACGCAATACTTGACAATTCAAACTACGGAAACTCTATAAGTCTAAATTCCTTGGAGTTTGACATCAATAGCCCAGGTTCAATTTTCGCCTTAAATCGGTCAGGTTTGATGAATAAAATTTCTGAAATAGTAAGTGAGTATAAAGACATCACTTTTACTGACCAAGCAGGAATTAAAGAGTTGCAATTCAAGAATAAACTAGATGCTTTTACAATTTTAGATACATATTATGGCAAATAATTTCACAACATCGGTAAATATTATCAGGGACACTGATAGGGATTTCAACTACATCCCAACTCCCAATGCTAGACAAGTTGTTAGCCAAATAGTTAATGACTTTAAAAAAGGGATACGTTCTTTTAATGTAGTTGGTACTTATGGAACAGGAAAATCTTCCTTTCTTTTAGCATTTGAGCAGAGTATCAAAGGAACAAAACGCTACTTTGATCCTAATTTCCTTGCTAATCCAAAGTTTGATTTTGTAAAATTTATTGGTTCTTACGCTTCTATTGTGGAGCAATTTGCAGATGCTTTTGAAGTTCAAATTAACAAGAATCAACAAGAAAATATTCTTTCAGAGATATTTAACCGTTACTATTCCATTGGAAAAGATAACAAGGTTTTATTTATACTGATTGACGAGTTTGGTAAGTTTTTAGAGTATGCAAGTAAGCACAACCCTGAAAAGGAATTATACTTTGTTCAGCAATTGGCAGAATTTTGTAATAACCCCAAACACAATATTGTTTTAATTACCACAGTTCACCAAAGTTTGGAATCGTATGCTTATTCACTAAGCAAAACCCAACAACAAGAATGGACAAAAGTAAAAGGGCGTTTTCGTGAAATCACTTTTAACGAGCCTGTTGAACAACTTTTGTTTTTAGCTAATTTGAATTAGTATATGTTTGATAATATTATTTTCATTGGGGGTATTCACGGAGTAGGTAAAAGTACTATTTGCCAAAAAATTTGTCGTGAGCTGAATATGGAATACTTATCGGCAAGTGAACTAATAAATTGGAAAGATTTAAATGAAGATATCAAAAACAAAAAAGTCAAAGATATTCCTTTCACTCAAAATAGATTAATTAATGGTTTATTAAACACCATTCAAAAAGGGCGTTATTATTTGCTAGACGGACATTTTTGTTTGTTAAATGAAAAAGCTGAGGTTGAAAAGATTTCAATAGATGTTTTTATGCAGATAAATCCTAAAGCGCTAGGTCTCATTTTAGGTGATATTAGGGAGGTTAAAACAAGGCTTGACTTTAGAGATAATAGAATCTATGAATATGGACTTTTAGAACAACTACAAAACAGCGAATTAGATTATGCAAAGGAATTATCGGTAGCGTTAAATGTTCCTTTATATATTGAAGAATATAACGATGCTATGAATATATCTAATCACCTAAGTAAAATTTACAATTAAAATGGATAATTCATTCTTCATCTATACCGATAAGACAAAGTCTATTCTCATAGAGAGGTTCCATATGTGCACTTGGGAATTTAGCAATGATAGTTCTCTAGTTGAGTTTGGTTTTGAAATTAATAAGGATTCCATTTCTGATGAAGAATTAACGATTGATTTATTTGTTCCTTGGGTTACAAAAAATTGTCAAATCCAGGACTTGTATCAAGAGCTTAGTAATGAAGAGAATAGTAGATTCATATTTAATGATTCCATTTATAACAAAAATTCACTTGACGGGGGAAGTAACAAAACTGGTGTCATTCACACATTCAGCGGGAGAAATAAATTATGCATTTTGCCAGTAAATTTTAGCATTCAAGATAAAATCATTTCAGCTAAAGTTAAAATAAATGAATACAATGAAATTAAAAAAGAGGAAAGACCAAATGTGTATTTCAGATTTTTTATCAAACCAAAAACTCCTTACATCTCAATTCGAAAAAGTGGAATAAATAAATCGACCATAATTTACGATATAAAAATCAATGAACAACGAAACATACCTGAGGAATTAATTGAGGATTTCAGAGAGAAGTCTTTATGTAAAATTAGATATTGTTTTTCATTTAATATCTTGCCAAACAAATATGATATAGTATTTTTTGACAGTTCTTCCCTACAAAATGTCAGGTCACTTGAATATGATTCTTTTAATAAGTATCTAGGAAAATATATTGGAGGGAAGTCCTTTAAAAAAGATGAACTATTGGTGGTTTTTAACAAGAAGGAAGTTAAAGAGTATGAAAAAGATGTATCAAAATCATTTTCATTCTTTTCGATATATTCCAAAGAAACAATTGGAACAGGTCAATTTGCAGTTGCTGTACTAATAAACATTTTTTGTGGGATTTTGCTTTTTATTCCTTCATTTAAAAAATCCTTTGTTCCAGAATTAAAATACTCTCAACTGTTCTCGAATTTTTCATACGAAATATATTTTGCATTAAGCTTAGCTCTTCTGACTTTCTTATATTTTGTGTGGCCAAATTTCATATGGCCAAAAATGAAAATTTATTACGCAAAGTTGCCTTGGAGAATTAAAAATAACAAGACCAAATGAAAGCACTTTTAGACACAAATATTATCATTCACAGGGAAGCATCAAGGGTTATAAATCAAGATGTGGGTATTTTATATCGTTGGCTTGAAAGAGCCAAATACACAAAATGCGTTCACTCCTTAACTGTATCTGAAATAGAAAAGTATAAAAACAAGGAAGCGGTTGACACATTCCAAATCAAATTGGATAGTTATGAGCGAATAGATATTCCTTCTCCATTGCAGCCTGAACTGAAATCTGTATCAGAAAAAATTGATGTAAACGAAAATGATATAATTGACACTCACCTATTAAATGAAGTGTTTGTTGGTAGAGTAGATATACTTATAACAGAAGATAAAAAAATTCGCAAGAAAGCCAATGAATTAGGCATATCGGACAAGGTATTTACAATTGATTCTTTTCTTGAAAAAACCTTTGCCGAGCATCCAGATTTAGTGAATTACAAAGTTCTAAATGTTCAAAAATTGAAATTTGGCAGGATAAATCTTGAAGATGATTTTTTTACAAGTCTCAAGGAAGATTATATCGGTTTTGACAAATGGTTTATTAAAAAGTATGATGAGGAAGCCTATATTACTGTAAACTCTAATAATGGTTTGCTATTGTCATTTTTATATCTTAAGGTCGAAGACAAGGATGAAAAGTACTTAGACATTAATCCATTTTTTACACCAAAAAAAAGACTGAAAGTCGGCACCTTCAAAGTCATCAATAATGGATTTAGGTTAGGTGAGCGATTTATAAAAATCATTTTTGACAATGCTCTAAAAAACAATGTAGATGAAATATACGTAACGATATTCGATAAAAGAGATGAACAACGAAGATTGATTGATTTATTGGAATTATGGGGTTTTGTTTTGTGGGGAAAGAAAAATGATGAGCTTGTCTATGTTAGAGACTTCTCAAAGAATATTAATGGTGGTAAACTAAAACAATCCTACCCATTTATTTCTAGAAACAAAGACTGTTTCATCGTCCCAATTTATCCAGACTATCATACCGAATTATTACCAGATTCTATATTGAACAATGAGTCCCCTGAAGAATTTATTGAGGATTTTCCTCATAGAAATGGCATAAATAAAGTGTACGTTTCTCGTGCTTTAACACCTCACCCCAAAATTGGTGATATTTTAGTTTTTTATAGAACTGGTGGATATTATAAAAGCGTAGTCTCTACAATAGGTGTCGCACAAGAAGCTAAATATGATTTTAAAGATGAAGATGATTTTGTAGCGTATTGTCGAAAAAGCAGTGTTTTCCCAGAAGACCAACTTAGAGCAATGTGGCTTTATTCTCCGAACAGACCTTTTGTAGTAAGATTTTTATACGTTTATTCTTTTCCACATAGAATAAATATGAAAGAATTAATTGACCTACAAGTTTTAAGTGGTGTAAATGATGCCCCAAGAGGTTTTAAACAAATAACAAAAGAACAATTTAATAATATTCTAAAAGCAACAAAAAGTGATGAAAGTTTTATTATCGATTAAACCAGAGTTTGCTTTCAAAATATTTGATGGCGAAAAAAAATTTGAGTTTCGAAAAGTTATATTCAAAAATCCAGATATAAGAACTGTAGTCGTTTATGCATCTTCTCCAGTTCAACAAGTTATTGGTGAATTTGAGATAGATGACATACTTAGCTCGTCTCCGGATGAAATTTGGGAATTAACAAAGAAATACTCTGGAATTTCAGAAATGTATTTTCACGAGTATTTTGAAAATAGGTTAGTGGCACACGCCATAAAAATTAAAAACACAAAGAGATATAAGAAGCCTATGTCTTTAAAGGAAGATTTTAATGTGCTCCCCCCCCAGTCGTATTTGTACTTAAATGAAGAATTAGTTTTTTAAAAGTAAATGAACAACAAAGTCTTTTATAATATCAGCAAAATCATTGAAAGGGACAGTAAGACTACTACTTACAAATTTGCTCTTTTACGTGGCGTAATTGATATTATTCAAGACAATTCACCATATATTTCGTTTTTAGAAAATCGTGTTCATATACCGACAGGACTTCTTATTGAAAAATGGTTGATGTACTACTATCCGATTTTGCAATCTCAGACTTCAATTCCACAAATTAATGGTGAAACAAATTTAGCTTTCAGTAATCAGCTAAGTAAATTAATTTCTGATTATGATGCTCGTGGAGGTTTTTCTGCATTTTACAATGACTTAAAAAATAAAGGAATACCAGATGATTTGCAAAGTGATTTTTTTGAACTAGTGAAAAAACTGAGAGATACGATTACCAAAATGCCAATGAAATATATCGGGCGATCTATCTCTAATGATTTTTACTCTATATTCAATTTTGAAAATCAAACAATCAGCAGAAGTTCAAAGATAGATATTGAAACATTAATTAATTACTTCGGAACATTCTCAATCCCTTTTGAATACTATGAAGCCTTTAAAATATTAGGTAGTTTCATCAATGGGCAAGATTCTATTCTGTTTAAATGGGCAGAATTTTCAGTGAATGCTTCTGGAAATAATCTTTCCGTTCACAAAGTCCTTAATGAAGTGCTCAAGAGTCCTATTACGTTGAGAGACATTAAGGAATCGAAAAAACTGTATAAAGATATTCTTCAAAAAGAAGGAAATGTTTATTGCGTTTGGACAGGCAGAAAAATTTCAAACTATGATATTGACCATTTGATTCCGTTTTCAGTTTGGAAAAACAACGACCTATGGAATTTGCTTCCATCTGATTCGAAAATTAATAATCAAAAGAGAGATAAAATACCAACACCAGAAGTTATTGAAAGGCAAAAAAATCTAATTATTGATTATTGGGGGATCATTTATGAACACCAATCTAAACGATTCCAAAAGGAGATTCAAGTTGCACTTTTAGGCAATCAATCATTTGATTCTTGGAAAAGTAGTGGCATTTCACAATTACAAAATAGTTGCAATTATCTGATTGAAAACAGAGGATTTGAAGGATGGAAAATTTAAAATCAACCCCGAATAGCCATTTAACCGCAAAAGAAAGAGAATTCCTTTCTTTTCCAGCCAAAGTTCTACTTAACCATAATTTATTAGTTGGTGATGTTTTAGATTTTGGCTGTGGTTTTGGAAATGATGTTAAAATGCTAAAAGCCAAAGGAATAAATATTGAAGGTTACGACAAATATTATTTTCCTGATTATCCGCGCAAAAAGTTTGACACCATTATTTGCTTTTACGTTTTGAATGTTCTTTTACCTGAAGAACAAGCAACTGTTTTGATGGAATTATCGCAACTCGTCAAACCAACTGGAAAAGTTTTTATAGCAGTAAGAAGAGATTTGCAATATGAGGGATTTAGAACCCATAAAATTCATCAAAAAAAAACCTATCAATGCAATGTGATTCTAAATTCAAAATCATTTTTCAGAAATGACAATTGTGAGATTTACGAATACCAACACTACAACCAAATAATAAGAACTCAAAACTTAGATTGTCCATTTTGCAATCCTGATTCTAATAGGGAACTAATTGTTGAATCTGCAACTGCTTATGCTATTTACGATAAATTTCCAGTTAGTGATGGACACGCTTTAATTATTCCCAAAAAACATTGTCCCGATTATTTTGACTTAACTTTCAAAGAACAAGCTGCTTGTATTTTTATGTTGAATAAAGTGAAAGAAATTGTTTCAGAAAAATTCAATCCTGATGGGTTTAACATTGGCATCAATGTCGGTGAAAAAGCAGGCCAAACTGTTAATCACGTGCATATTCATTTGATTCCAAGATACGATGCTGATGTTGAAGACCCAAGAGGAGGTGTGAGAGGCGTGATTCCTAATAAGCAGAAATATTGATTATGAATACATTTTCTAGCATAAGAGAACTATTATTGGCTCTTTACCGAGAGGAAAAACTTCTTACAGAAATGTTTAAGAAGCGAAAGACAACTGACTACAAATACGAATACGCTCTTGACTTAGTTGAAAATAACGATAATAAACTTCAATATTTAATTGACCGTTCGGTGATAAGACAAAACGGTAATAATCTTGAAATAGATGACCTCTACTTGCAATTTTTCGAACAAGTTTTGGATGCAAATGAAGAAATCAACACCTCCTATATTAATGAGAATCTTGAGAAAGTTAAACAGAACATTGATTATTATTTCAACGAGCAAAACGAACAACGCAAATACGAATACCTACGAATAATTAAAAATACGCTAAGAAAAATCGGGATTATAACATTAAGAAACATAGTTGATTTAAAACGAAATATTGACAATACCTTCAAAAGTGAACCAACCTATAAAAACAAAAGAGCTAAACTCATAAATCTTGACAATAAACGTAAAGGTATAACCAAATTAATAGAACAAACAGAGTATTTAATTACGGAAGATGACATTACATTTTTTAGAACTGCAACAGATGAGGAATTAACTAGAATAATTGTTCAATTAAAAATGCAACTAAGTAAGTGTACACACAATTTGATTGAGATTGAAAGACAAGTCATTGACTTCTTAAACCAAATACAACAACAAAGTGGTGTAATAGAGAAGCTGCGTCAAATTAAATACTTAAAAGACCAGTTTATTCTCGAAACAACAACAGATATTAAGCAGGTTGTGGCGGCAAACAAGTCAGTAATATTTGAGCCCAAACCAAACTATCCGTTAAAGCTTTCACTTGAATATCTTCAAACAGATGAAGTAGCATTTGCTAGCATAAAGAAAATAGCTAACCGTCTGAAATTGGGAACTAAACTAAAACATCCTGTTGCTGATAAAATTTCTGACGAGTATTTAGAAACTCAATTTGAGGAAGAGATTCAAATCAATTTGGAAGAAGTTAAAAATAGTTTTGTGGCAAGTAGCCACAATCTATTTGACTTTGTAATGAATTATAACTTTATAAAAAATGTTTCATTTGATGAACGAGTAACGATTTATTGTCAGTTAGTTTCTCAATACGAAAATGCTTTTGAGATAACAGAACAGTTCGCAGAAAAAGACGACATAGAATTTGCAATGATTTATCCTAAATAAGCCTAATGGAAGTACCAGCACAAACAGCCGAAATATTCAAAATCCTAAGTAAAGGGCAATTTATCAGCTCAAACAGTTCTGACAAAATGATAAATACTTTATTCAATGTAATTGATGAGGAGAGGAATTTTGACAAACTTTATGAATATTTCCTAAACATCAATTTTGTTTTAGAGAAAGGGGAAGAATATTTTTATTTCAGCAGGTCTGAAACAAAAGTTGACCTTGAAAATAAAATTGAAACCGCTTTTCGTTGGATTGATATTATTGATTTTTTCAAAACATTTGATAATTCTTTTAGTACGGGATATAGATTTACCCCATCAGAAATATTGGTAAGAATTAAAACAGATGCAGAATTAGAAACAAAACTTGACGGCTTGAAAAAACATACTGATAAAGAAAAACACCAAGATATTTTAGATAAAATTTTGAAGAAGCTAATAGATGAAACGTTTATTGAATTAGAAAACGAAATTACAAATCAGTACAAAGTTTTAGCATCTTTCAAATATCTTGAACAACTGATTTTAACTATTAACATTCCAGACGAAGTGAAAAATGAGATTCCTGAATAAAATAGTATTTATAAATACGGCCGATAAATCATTAAGATATGCCGAAGTCAATTTAGATGGGAATGTACACTTTATTGGCACTCAAGGTGTGGGAAAAAGCACTTTGCTACGAGCAATTCTTTTCTTTTATAATGCAGACACTCAAAAATTGGGTATTCCTAGAGAAAAGAAAAATTACAACGAATACTATTTCCCTTACCAAAATTCTTATATCGTTTATGAAGTACAAACCGAAACAGGAAAGTTTTGTGTATTGACTTTCAAGTCGCAAGGAAGGGTTGCCTTTCGTTTTTTTGAATCGGGATATGACAAACGTTATTTCATAGATAATGAAGGTAAAGCCTTTGAACCTTGGAACAAAACTAGGGAAGCCTTAGGCAATGTTGATTCTACAAGAATTGTTAGTAGTTATGAAGAATATCGAAATATTTTGTACGGTAACAACAAAGGTTTATCTAGCGAATTTAGAAAATATGCTTTAATAGAAAGTAAGCAATATCAAAACATCCCAAGAACCATAGCTAATGTCTTTTTGAATGCCAAATTAGATGCTGAATTTGTGAAGGAAACAATTATCAAATCTCTTAATGAAGATGAAGTAAAAATTGACCTAACTACGTACTCCCAAACACATCTTAGAGATTTTGAAACCAACCTTAACGATATTAAAAAATGGACTGACGGAAATGTCGAGAAACAAGCAGAAAAAGTGACTACAACTTATTCCGCTTTGAAATATTTAGAGCACAGGAAAAAAGAATTGGCATTTCAATTAGGTTACTCTCTAAATAACCTTAAAGAAAAACAACCAATAGCACAAGAGCAACTCAATTCAGAAGAATTAAAACGAGATAGGGTGAAAATAAAGCTCAACGAACTTGATGAAGTTTTTGGGAAGAAGAAAGATGAAATAGTAAAGAAAATTGGTGTCGTTTCAGACAAACTAAAAGACATTTCAACCAAGAAAAAGGAATATGATGCGATAAAAATTGAAACGATTCTTGAACGTGTTTCCAAGAAATTGATATTAGAATTGAAGAAGAAAAATTTAACAGAGGAAAAAGAAATTCTTACGTCTAAATTCCTTGAAGTTCAGCAACGCTATGAAGCTCAATTGAGGCAGTTGGAAAATCAACTAAAAGAATTCGAAAACATCCAACAAACAGCAAAAAATTCAGCGAATAGCCAATTTCTGACTACAAAAGAAGAACTAACTAAACAATATGAATTGATTTATGATGATATTAGTCAGCAGCATAAAGAACAATTAGAAGCATCAAATTTAATATTAAAGGAGAAAGAAAAATCAATTACCGACCATAAAATAAAACTTTCTGAAGCAAAGCACAAGCGTTTTTTTGAGACAGAAATTGAAACGTGTAAGTCCGAAATCTCTACTATAAATACTGCTGTTTCAAAAGCTAAAACACAAATTGAACAAGCAACTGAAAAAATAAAAACGATACAACGTGAATGGGAGTTTGAAGAAAAAAACATCAAAGCAGACACGAGTAGAAAAATAGAACGCCAAACAGAAGAACAAGAAAAGTTCAATAAAGAAATTAGTGCCATTGATGCTAAAATTAAAAACAGTAAAAATTCGCTTTATGGTTGGCTTAACGAAAATATTACTGATTGGGACACAACAATTGGAAAGGTAATTGACGAAGAAAGTGTGCTGTTTCAGCAAGGCTTAAATCCTAAGAAAATTTCAGGTACCAATTTGAGTTTTTATGGAATTAGCATTGACACAAACGAAATAAATAAGAATGTAAAAACTGTTGCCGATTTGCAACAAGAACAAGAAACATTTAAAACCAAAATTCAAACACTACGACAAACTATTTCCAATCTTAATGCCCAAAGCATTGACGACTTGGAAAAATTGAAGAGAAAACTCAAACCAAAAATTAAAGAACAAAAGGAACTTATACAACACAGCGAGTATATTCAAACAAACAGTAAAACAAAATTAGATGAATTTAATGTTCGACTTTCTGAGTGGGAAAATAAAGCAAAGTCAGAGCGAAAAACTACGATAGAGAAAATTGAGAGTGTCATTTCTAAATTAAGTGAAGAAAAAGCAATAGCACAGGAGCAAGTTGACAAAATAGAAAACGGCATTGAAAAAGCGATTGAAACAAAAAAGAAAGAGAAAGAATCGAAGGTAAAAATTGAGCAAAATAAATTGTCAGTTATTTTAGAGCAATTGGATGAAAAGATTCAAGAAGAAAAGGAAAATGTAAATAAGAAAGTTGAAATAATAAAAACCAATCAAAAGAAAGAACTTGATACAAAGGGAGCAAACACTGAAAGAATTGTTCAAATTGATTTGCGACTTTCTGAAGTTGAATCCGAGTTAGTTTTTATAGAAAATAATAGAGACAAAGTTGCTGAATACCATAAAGACAAAAGAGAATTATTCGACAAAGAAAGTGAGTTTAAAAACAACAAATATTTGTTTGATAAGCAATTAGAAACGGAATCTGAAAAACACGAACAGCAAAAAGAAAAGTTTATACGACAAATAGGAGTTCACAAAGCCGAAATTGAAGCAATCAAGAAAACACTTACTTCATTTCAAAATGATTTCAATGCATTTGAAACCTTTACCAAAACAGAAACCTATGAATCTGTTGAACAATATGTTTCTTCATTTACTGATGAACACAAAACGGATAATTCTTGCTCATCAATTATCTTCGAATTAAACACAACAGAAAATACATTAACAAAAAGGTATGTTGAATTACAGGAAGCCATAAACAAATTCACAGGTAATTTTCAAGAAAACAACTTGTTTAGTTTTAAAGTCAAGTTGGCTGAAAGAGAGGAGTTTTTTGAATTTGCTGAAATGCTGAAAGAATTTGTAGGCGAAAATAAAATTTCAGAATACAAACAACGCGTAGAAGAACGCTTTGCACATATAATTCGCCAAATTGGTAAAGAAACTAATTCCTTAATTGAGAAAGAAGGCGAAATCAGTAAGGTAATAACTGAGATTAATAATGACTTTATAACCAGACAGTTTGTAACAGCCATAAAAAGTGTTGAATTAAAAACGACACAAAGTGGCAATCGTATTTTTCAATTATTGGTTGAAATCAAAAATTTTAATGACCAACACACATTTAATTTTGGGAAACCGGATTTGTTTAATTCTAAAGGCGAAGGAAACACAAACGAAAAAGCAATTTCTCTGCTAAAACAACTAATAAAAGAAATGGCAGCTTCAAGAGAAAAAGAAATTACACTTTCTGATTCTTTTGAATTGTTGTTTAAAATAGTTGAAAACGACAATGATACAGGTTGGGTTGAAAAGCTAACCAATGTGGGTTCCGAAGGTACAGATGTTTTAATAAAAGCGATGATAAATATTATGCTTCTGAATGTGTTTAAAGATAAGGCATCTAAAAGGAAAAACGATAATTTTCGTTTACATTGTATGATGGACGAAATTGGAAAATTACATCCAAACAATGTGAAAGGCATTTTGAAATTTGCTAACGATAGAAATATCCTACTCATCAATAGTTCGCCTACTTCGCTCAATGCTGCAGATTATCGTTACACATATCTCCTATCAAAAGACAGTAAGAATGTAACAAGTATTAAGCGTTTGGTTCGAAAAATTACCAACCCTGATTCACAATTAAACTCTTGATGAAAATTCCTATCCGCATAGCAGAAATATTGTTACGGCTTTCTCAAGGAGAAATAATTCCCTCAGGCAAGGCAAAACACCTTTTGATTGATGTATTAATCTCAGAAAATATAATTCAGCAAACAGGAAGAATCAAAAAAAAATTAACCCTAATTGATAGCAAAACATTATTCCTGTATTTACAAAACAAGTACGGGGTTAATGACTTAGAAAAGTATATTGAAGTCTATCAAAAAGAAGACCTTAAGAGAAATGAATTAGTGGCTATTTCATCTAATTCAAAATTGAAACAAGTTAGAACATTTAAAGGGTTTTTAGTCAGTAGTTATATCCCTATCCAAGCAACTTTAAATGGCCAACCAATTACATTAGACTTTATTGAGGGCACTTTTCAATTCATTTATGACTTTGAAAAATTTATTCCAGAACAAAAAGTAACGATTGTAGGGATTGAAAACCCTGAAAATTTTCGTTTCATAGAAAAGCAAAAACATTTATTCAAAGACATTCAGCCACTTTTTGTAAGCCGTTATCCGCAAAATCAGAACAAAGATTTAGTTAAATGGCTACAATCAATTCCAAACAACTACTTGCATTTTGGCGATTTTGATTTTGCAGGAATTGGAATTTATCTGAATGAGTTTAAAAAACATCTTGATGAAAAAGCATTGTTTTTTATGCCAAATAATATGGAAGAACTAATTAAGCTAAATGGCAATAGAAAACTATACAATGAACAGAAAGTCAATTTCAAAGTAAAACTTATAAAAGAAGAAAATCTTTTGAAGCTGATAAAAACTATCCATAAATATAGAAAAGGATTAGAACAGGAAATTTTGATAGTGAAATGAAAACGGGTTTCAAGCACGCAATTCAATTTTGGGGAAGCAAGTCCAATAGGCTAGATCGCAAAGACTTTACCAACTTACAAGAAAATATATTTATAGCATTACTAGCAAAAACTGACATCGACCTAGTCGCTCTTGAAAAAGGTGAATTGAACGAAGATGATGCTGTGAAAGCTCTCATTAAAACTATGGAATCTTACACCAACGGAGGACTGATTTTAATAAAGGAGAAATTGGAAGAAAACCCCAACTATTTCCTGCAACCGACATCATTTTTGAATATGATTTTAGAAACTGAAAAAGTGTAATGTTTAAAAAATGCTTGAAAAAACTGCAAAATATTTAACTAGTCAAGAAGCAAAAAAAGAACTCAAAGTTCAAGATTGTGACTTGGCTCATATCAGAAATTCAGGCAAATTACAATTTACGAAAAAGGCAAATTTCTTCTTGTATTTAAAGGAATCTATTGAGGTGTATAAAACAAAGAATAAGTAAATGGAAAAGCCAACGCACAAAGCAAGCACATTTGCAAGCCGCACCAGCCGACACGCCAACCAAAGCTTGGCAAAGAGCTTGCCTACCACAACGCACGGACAGAATGACAATACAGCAAAAATTAAAGAAAAATAACAAGAAAAATGAACAACGAAACGCTAACAAATGCTATATGTAATAAGGGTTTAAGCGGTTATTCAAACATTCTGCCACGCTCAAACTTCTGTGTAGCTTGACAGTGATGAAGCCCGCAATCCCTGCCTGCGTATAGCTGAGAACCGTTGGCGTTCATTGTGAAAAATGACACAAAATAATTGACAATATAAAATTTAATAGAAATTCAATAAATATTTATGAATACAAAATTACTAATGACAGCAAGTTCGGTTTTTATGGGACTAGCAGGAATAGGTTTAAGCTTTATTCCAAATGAAATTATAGAAATTACCGGACAAGAACCAAATAAAATGTTAACGCTTTTGCTTCAATTGACCGGGGCCTTATACTTCGGATTTGCTATGACAAATTGGATGGCAAAAGGTGTATTGATTGGAGGTGTTTATTCCAGACCATTAGCAATCGGGAATTTTTCCCATTTTTTGATTGCAGGTCTTGCACTTGTAAAGACTTCATTGAATAGCAATACAGCATCAACCTACATTTTTATCATGACAATTGTCTATGTATTATTTGCTATTTTATTTGGTTACGTACTTTTCATGCACCCTATAAAAAAACAGACTAATCTATAATAAATGGCAATAGACAAGAAACAACGAACCGCCAACAGCACCAACCCAAAAAGCGTGGTTAATTGCTGGCAGCCAACTTTGTGGTAGCCCAAAGTTCAATGCGCCGCATCAACATTTGTGTTAAAAAGTCTGTCATTTGCAAATCGGCAAACCGTAAAAACAAAAAACCTATATTTGCTTGAATTTATAGCTTATGAACTGGGAACAACTCCTTTCTTTAAAGCGCTTTGGCGATACCGAACCAAGATGGCGCAAAAATCAAGATGAAACGCGTTTGGGTTTTGAAGTCGATTATTGATGGAATATGGCGTTGTGCTTGCAATATATTGCCCGCTGACAATAGTTAAAAAAATAAATTGTTAACTGAAAAATTGCAGAATATGAGTAAAGATTTAACTAATTCTGACATAGACAGAAAAAACATCTTAAATAACAACATAGCTATACAAGAAGTGTATAAGCAATTGGGATTTTATGGGATAAAATTTGAAGGAAAATACCGCTTTACTAAACAGCAATTAGCTCATTATTTTGAAGTTGACATTAGAACCATCGAACGAATTATTGAAATCAATAAAGAGGAACTAGAACAAAATGGTTATGAAATATTTTCAGGCAAAAAACTTCGCCAATTTAAAGAAGAAATTACAGATTTTCTCAGCAATTCAACCAAGAGCGTAGATGTCTCCGACATTTCTGTCGGAGACATTATACAACTCTATAAAAATGAAGCCAATAACTGGTTAAAAGCACCACAACTTTCAGTTTTCACCTATAAAACTTTCTTAAACGTTGGTATGCTACTTACAGGTTCTGAAAAAGCCCAAAAATTACGCGCTGCTGTTTTAGACATTGTAATTGATGTATTAAATAAAAGAATAGGAGGCAAAACCAAGTATATAAACCAAAGAGAAGAGGAGTTTTTGCCAAGTGCAATTCGAGAATACAATTACCGAAAAGATTTCACCAACGCATTGTTTACTTATATTGAAGAAAACACGTTCAAATATTCACAAATCACAGATAAAATCTACAAAAGTATTTTTAAAGAAAACATTTATGAATATAAGTTGATTTTAAAACTAAAACCAAATGAAAGTGCAAGAGGTACTATGTATTCTGAAGTTTTAGATTTAATTGCAGGGTATGAAAACGGATTTGCCAAATTCTTAGAAAATGAATTTCGGAAAAAGGGTCGACAATTAAGTTTGACAGAGGCAAATAACTTATTTTTTGATTACGAAAGCATCACAGAGGCTACTCTTGTGCCACTTCGAGAAAAAGCCCGAAGTTTAATGGCTAGTCGTGATTTAGCATTTAGGGACGCACTACATGAAAAACTCAAAGAATATGTTAGTGAGGTTAGTGCTGACGATTACGAGAAATTTCTAGGAGAACGAAGTATGGACTTAGAATTGAGAATTGAGGATAACAAAGACGTTTTCAAACGATTAAAAAACCGATAAAATGGCATACAATTATTTTAAGGCTGACTATGCTATACGAATTCATGATAAAATTATCAACATATCAGGAGGTATTGAAGGTGTTAAAACTTACGGTAACTTAGACAGCCCACTAACCCATATTCAGAACGATGATTATTATCCGAGTTTTGAAGAAAAGCTAACTCATCTTGTATTTTCGTTTAATAAATCTCATCCTTTCAATGACGGAAATAAACGAACATCAATTGCAATGGGAGCTTTCTTTTTGGAAGTGAATGGACTAGATTCTTTTGTAAATAAATTCATAATTGAGATGGAAAATTTTGCTGTAACTGTTGCTGATAACTTAATTGACAAAAATTTATTGCAAGAAATCATAACATCAATTATTAATGAGCCTGATTATAATGAAGTACTAAAACTTAAAATAATTAATGCTATAAGTCAAGTAAGCCTTGAGAACGAACATTTAAATATTGGTGTTGACTTTTATAAAGACCTATTTTAAAAAAAGTAGAAATGAATCGAAAAGATAGAAAGGATGTCTCCAACACCCAAAGTTCCGTTAATTGCTGAAAACCGACTTTGTGGTAGCCCAAAGCTCCCTTCTCCGCGCTAACATTTGTGCTAAAAACCCCGCCCTTTACAAACCAGCGAACCGTAAAAACAAAAAACCTATATTTGCTTGAATTTATAGCTTATGAACTGGGAACAACTCCTTTCTTTAAAGCGCTTTGGCGATACCGAACCAAGATGGCGCAAAAATCAAGATGAAACGCGTTTGGGTTTTGAAGTCGATTATGACCGCATTGTTTTTTCAAACGCTTTTAGAAGTCTGCAAGACAAAACTCAAGTCGTGCCTTTGTCAAAAACCGATTTTGTCCACACCCGCTTAACGCACAGTTTAGAGGTGTCGGTAGTGGCGCGTTCATTGGGCCGAATTGTGGGTAAAGCCTTGCTTGAAAAGCATCCAACCTTAACGCAAAAAGGATTTAAAGTCAACGATTTTGGAGCCATTGTTGCCGCTGCTGCCCTGGCACACGATATTGGCAATCCGCCTTTTGGTCATGCCGGCGAAAAAGCCATTGGCGACTATTTTAATTCCGGAAACGGCAAGCATTTTAAGCCACTTTTATCTGATAAAGAATGGCAAGATTTAATAGATTTTGAAGGTAACGCTAACGGATTTAAGATTTTAACTCAAAATTCAATCGGCAGCGAAGGTGGCTTGCGGATGTCGTATGCCACTTTGGGAGCTTTTATAAAGTATCCTAAAGAATCGCTTCCCAAAAAACCAACAGCGCATGTGGCAGATAAAAAATATGGCATTTTTCAGTCGGAAGTTCCCTTCTTTACCGAATTAGCTAACCATTTAGGCCTAAATGACGCCAATGAAAAATCAAAAAAATACCACCGCCATCCCTTAGCTTTTTTAGTTGAAGCAGCCGATGACATTTGCTATACCATTATTGATTTTGAAGACGGCATCAACCTCGGTTTAATTGAAGAAGAATACGCCTTAGAATACCTCATCAATTTAGTGAGAGATAGCATCGATACCAAAAAATATTATGCCTTGCCAAATAAAAGCAGTCGTTTGAGCTATTTGCGCGCTTTGGCCATTGGCGCTTTAATTAACGAGGCAGCACTTCAGTTTTTAGCGCATGAATCGGCTATTTTAAAGGGTGATTTTAACCTTGCTTTGTTAGATAAATGCAAATATGAAGCGCAAATAAACGACATCCTAAAATTGAGTGTCGCCAAAATTTACAAGAGCAAGGAAGTGCTAGAAAAAGAAATTTCGGGCTATCGCGTTATCGCCGATTTGCTAGATTGTTTTAGCAATGCCGCCACCCATAAATTAGAAAAATCGGAAACAGACTATGATGCCTTGTTGTTGCAAGTGGTTCCCGATTATTTTACCGAAAAAATTATAAATCCCTATCAAACCTTGATTTCTATTTCCGGATTTATTGCGAGCCTATCCGATAGTCAAGCCCTTTTGTTGCATAAAAAAATTAAAGGTTATTTGATTTAATTGCTTTTAACTTGAATTTTTATAAATCATTTGATTAAATTTGGAGGGTGTTTATAAGCTATAAATCAATTATAATGAGGACAAATCTAACAATTCCAACCCTTTTTTTAGTCACTTTTTTTATTGGCCTTGTCAATTCAAGTTTCCATCAAAAAAGCGAATCCTTAAAACAACACCATACCTATTTTTTAAAACACCATCCCTTTAACAAAAGTTTAAATCTTGCTAAAAGCGTGCGTTTTAACCAAGATCTTCCACCAAATAAGTACTTTGAACGCGAATATCTTTTAGAGATGAACCCGGCATTAGGGCGTCCCACACCCGAAAAATTAGCGTTGTTACAAGACGAACAAAACAACAAATTAAAAGGGTTGAGAGCGCCAGGCGATGCCAGCAATAACACTTGGGTAGAACGCGGACCAAATAATATTGGCGGTAGAACACGCGCCTTATTATACGACCCAAATGACGCCACGCATAAACGTGTTTTTGCCGGTGGTGTGAGTGGCGGTTTATGGGTAAATAGTGATATTACCAATGCTAATAGCGCTTGGACGCGCATTAATGGCATCTCCGAAAATATTTCGGTAACCGCCTTTACGGTTGACCCAAATAATCCTAATAACATTTATGTCGCTACCGGCGAAAGTTATGTTGGTGGCGATGTTACGGGCAATGGCGTTTGGAAATCGGCAGATGGTGGCGCAAATTGGACACATGTTTTTGGTGGTTCAACAGGTGCAACCACAACAAATTCTAACGGACAATACCTCGTTGCAGGGCAATATAATGTCAATGATATCAAAGCTTGGAATAATGGTGGAACCACGGTTATTTTTGCCGCTGTTGGCGCTAATTCGTTCCGGTTTTCGGGTGTAAATGCCACCTTTATTGGTGGTTTTCAATATGGGTTTTATAGTTCAAATAATAATGGAGCCTCATGGACAAAAATTGGAATATTCGAAAATAGTACCAATACCCCCATTCCCTACGAAATTAATGATATTGAAATTGCTGCCGATAATAGCATTTGGCTGGCAACCAAAAGCAATGTTTTTGGCACAGGAGGTGGCACTATTTTAACCTCAACTAATGGCGCTACATTTACGGTAAAGAAAAGCATTACCGACGGCAAACGCACGCAAATTGCCACATCGGCAACCAATGCCGGTACGTTTTATGTGCTCGCCCAATTATCAACAGCAGGCACGCCCATCGCTTTTATAAAAACAACAAACGGTTTTGCTAGCACCTCTAACCTAACATTGCCCAATGATGCCGACAATGATATTCCAGCCAATGATTTTACCCGAACTCAGGCTTTTTACAATTTATTATTAGAAGTCGATCCCGCGAATGATGCCATTGTTTATGCGGGCGGTATTGATTTATTTCGTTCAACGTCAAGCGGAAGTGCTTGGACTCAAATTACAAAATGGTCAAACAATGCAAACCTAAACAGTTTGAATGTGCCAACCGTTCACGCCGATTTTCACGCGTTAACGTTTAATCCTGCTAACACCAATACAGCGCTAATTGGCAATGATGGCGGCGTTTATTACGCCAGTTCACTTTCGGGCGCTTTAGCATCAACAACCGCCATTTCGTCGAGAAATAAAAATTACAACATCACCCAATTTTATTCTGCTGCAATAGGTCAAAACACTTCAACCGATTTATTTTTAGGAGGGGCTCAAGATAATGGCTCTTTATTTGTAACAGCTGCTGTGCCTAGCCTTAACGGATTTACGGATATTTTTGGTGGCGATGGCGCTGCTGAATTTATCGATAAAGATGGCGCTTATCTCATTGTGTCTTATACCAATAATACTTACAGCAAATTTCCTTTGCCTTATACCGGAGCAGGTGAAGTGGTAATTCAAAATGACGACGCAACAGGCGACTTTATCAATGCAGCCGATTTAGATGATCAGCTAGATATTTTGTATGCCGATGGCACCATAAACGCCTCGTCAACTTATCAAATTTCGAGGTATTCGGCGCTTAACGCAAGTCCAGTTCGAACCAATTTAACCAATGCCTTATTAACAGGCGAACCTACGGCTTTTAAAGTGTCGCCTTTTACCACAACTTCAAGCTTGCTTTTGGTTGGAACCGATAACGGAAAGTTGTTAAAATTAACAAATGCCAATACCGCTACACCAACGTGGTCTAACCTTTCAGTTGCAGGTTTTGTAGGTAGCATTTCGGCGATTGAATTTGGGGCGAACGAAAATGAAATCATCGTTACCTTTCACAATTATGGGGTTGCCAATGTGTGGTATTCATCCAATGGCGGAATGTCTTGGTCAAATAAAGAAGGTGATTTGCCCGATTTACCCATAAAAGCAGTGTTGATGAATCCTTTAAATAACGATGAAGTTATTTTAGGAACCGATTTAGGTGTTTGGCGAACTGCCAGTTTTAAAACAGCGAGTCCAACGTGGGTGCAATCTCAAAACGGCATGCAAAATGCAAAGGTTACCAGCTTTGATTTGCGCACCGCCGACAACACCGTTTTAGCCGCAACTTATGGCAGAGGTCTGTTTACCGGGACCTTTACTACCGGCACTTTAGCAACGCCAAATTATGAACTTTCTAAAAGGGCTTTCACGGTTTATCCCACAGTTTCTAACGGGCAAATTTCTATCAAGGCCAAGCAAAATCTTGGCCAAACCCAAATAAGTATTTACGATATGAGTGGCCGAGAAGTTTACAAATCTCAGCTATTGTTAAATCAAGCGGCGATTACCGATTTAAATTTGAATCTAAAAAGAGGAATTTATATCTTTAAAGCCAAGGCAAACAATCAGGTATTTTCTCAAAAGATTATCATAAAATAGCATCTTTTAATTATTTAACATTGATAGTTAAATTAATTTTCTATTTTTGGACATCATTCTAAAAGCCCAACTTATGTCTAAAAAATTACGTACTGTTCTCATCATGGCAATTGTTTCAATTTCTGTGTTATTGTTGATGCTAAACCAACCAAGCAAAACGGAAAAATTGCGCATGCAATACGCTGAACTTATCGCAAAAAGTCCTTATTCTAAAACCAAAATTCTGAAAAAGGCCGAATTAAAAAAAATCCCTAAACAAGACCGACCCGACTTAGCTTTTCAACAAGATTTTTTGCAAACTTTAGACCCAAATACGGGACGTCCCGAGCCTTTGCGCTTGTTAAAAATATTAAATGCCGATAAAAATAAAGGTCAGGTATTTAAAACCAATAGCACCTTAAATTGGGAATCTAGAGGGCCTTTGCAAGTAGGTGGCCGCACCCGCGCGCTTATGTTTGACCCCAATGATGTAACTGCTAAAAAAGTTTGGGCAGGTGGTGCTTCGGGAGGTATTTGGGTTAACAATGACATTACCGATTCGTTGTCCGTTTGGCAACAATCTAACGAAAGTATGGCTAATTTTTCGATTAGCACTATTACCTCCGACCCGGTAAATACTCAAAATTTTTATGTTGGAACCGGAGAAGGCTATTTTAATATTGACGCCGTTTACGGAGCAGGTATTTGGAAATCGGCCGATGGCGGGGCAACCTGGAATAACTTAGCGTCAACAATAGACTTTGAATTTATTTATGATATGGTGGTGCGCAATGAAGCAGGCGTTGGCGTTGTTTATGCCATTGTGCGCGATTTACAAGACAATGTTAATGGCACTGAGGTTTTGCGCTCTATCAATGGTGGCGCTACCTTTACACTAGCCAGTCACGAACCTTTTAGAGATTTAGAATTAGGCCCCGATAATACCTTATGGGCAGGCGATGCTATTGGGGGTGTTTGGAAATCGACCGATGGCACTACTTGGACTAAAGTTTATCAGGCAGGCGCTGGTTCCGCTGCTGGTGGGCATACCATTGCAACGCCAAGACGTGTTGAATTAGCGGTCGCCCCTTCAAATGCTAATAATGTTTTTGTTTTAATTGCCGACGATAGCGCCTTAGGTGAAATTATAGTAACTTTAGATGGCGGTGCAACATGGATTGATGCCGGAGAGCCATCTGATGCGGGTGATTCAACAGTGCCAAATACCGATTTTACCAGAGGACAAGCTTGGTATGATTTAATCGCTGCGGTTCATCCCACAAGAGATTTAGAACTCTTTGTTGGAGGGGTTAACGCTTTTAAATTAAATGCGGGTTTAGAATTCAAAAAAATATCAACTTGGCACAATCAAGTAGATGCCACGGTGAGTTTTGCTCATGCCGACCACCATGCTTTTGCCTTTAGACCAGGTCATAATGATGAAGCCATTATGGGTACCGATGGTGGGGTGTTTTACATTCCTAATGTGGCAACTGTCGAAACGGTTACCAACGGTATTAAAATGAGAAACAGAGGCTATGTGGTAACGCAGTTTTATTCGGCCGCCATAGACCCTGTCAACACCAATGGCTTTTTAGCGGGCGCACAAGATAACGGAACGCTCTATTTTAGCGGTCCAGGTATTGACGACACCACCGAATTTAGAGGTGGTGATGGCGGATTTTGTTTTATAGATCAAACCTTTAAAGATGCTACCGATGGCTTGTATTATATTGTGGCTACAACCGGTAATGAATACCGTTTACACGATTTTAGCACCACACCAGGAACCTTTTTCATCCCTTTAATCGACACCGGAAATGGCGCTTTTATCAATCCTGCCGATTATGATGATGAAAATAATAGTTTATATTCTTATGAATCAAATACAACCTCCAATACCACAATAACAAAAATTATCTTAGCTGCCGATGGGGCTAATCAAGGCACGCAATCGGCTGGTACGGCTACCAGAGAAGATATTGTCATGGCTGAATTTGGAGCAGCTATTTCACATATTCGTGTTTCGCCCTACAATGTTGCTAACCGAACGGTTTTTTTAGGTACCGGCAACAGTCAAGTTGCCAAAATGGCCGCCGATAAAACCATAACTATGATTACGCCACCTACTTTGGTAGGATCTGTTTCGTGCATTGAAGTGGGTGCTAGCGATGATGAACTATTGGTAACTGCCTCAAATTATGGGGTGGTAAGTGTTTTTTATACCAATGATGGTGGCGCTACTTGGACCGAAAAAGAAGGCGATTTGCCCGATATGCCGGTGCGTTGGGCTTTATTTAATCCTTTAAACAGAAATGAAGTTTTGTTAGCTACCGAAGTCGGCGTTTGGAAAACCTTAAACATCAGTGCCAGTACCCCAGCCTGGGAAAAAGCCAATACCGGTATGGGAAATGTGCGTGTTGACATGCTTCAATACCGCGCTTTAGACAACACCATTGTTGCCGCAACGCACGGTCGTGGTTTATTTACCTCGACTAATTTTACACTCGATGTTAAAGAAAACGTTTTGGTGAAAAATACAAATATTAAAATATTCCCAACAGTTTCAAATGGTTTGATTACCGTTGCCTCACGAGTAAATGCGCAAAATGCTAAATTTACGGCTTATGACCTTAGTGGTAAACAGGTGTTTAGCAAATCGTTAAACTTAGTTAATGGCGGTGAACAACCTATTAATTTAAACGTAAAGCGTGGCATTTATCTAATTTCGATTAAAACGGATACATTTAGCTCGTCCTATAAAATCATTATCAAATAAATGGTTTAAAACATCATAAAAAAAGAGGTCAGTGACCTCTTTTTTTATGCCAATTTTTCTGTGATTTTTTGAGCAATAGACTGAAAATCAATGCCCACTTTACAATAGAGTTGTGCTAGTGTGCCGTGTGTAATAAATTCATCGGGAATACCCAAACAAGTAATGTTTAAGGTGTTAAAATTTGTGTGATGGGCTTGTTCTAAAATAGCACTTCCAAAACCACCTGCCAAAACGCCGTCTTCAATGGTGATGATTTGCTTAAACGATTTAAAAACAGTAGAGAGCAATGCAACATCGAGCGGTTTTAGAAAACGCATGTCGTAATGGGCGACTCTTAATTGGGTGTTTGTATCTAATTCCGACAAGGCTTTGATAACCTCTAAACCAATGGTTCCGATGCTTAAAATGGCTAAATCTGTTCCTTTTTTAAGACAAATTCCTTTGCCAATTGCCAGTTTTTTAAAAGGGACTTTCCAATCATAGTTAGGGCTTGTGCCACGGGGATAACGGATGGCTAAAGGGTGGTTCACGTCGCTTTGTGCCGTATAGAGCATGTGGCGCAAATCGATGGCGTTAAGTGGCGCAAAAATGATAAAATTAGGAATTAATCTCAGGTAAGCCAAATCAAATACGCCGTGATGTGTGGAACCATCTTCGCCAACCAAACCGGCGCGGTCAATACAAAAAACAACGGGCAAGTTTTGAAGGGCGACATCATGAATTATTTGATCGTAGGCGCGCTGTAAAAAAGTGGAATAAATGGCGCAAAATACCCTAAAACCCTGTGTAGCAAAACCCGCTGCTAAGGTTACGGCATGTTGCTCGGCAATGCCCACATCAAAAGCCCTTTCGGGGAGCTCTTTAATCATATATTTTAGCGAAGTGCCCGTTGGCATAGCCGCGGTAATGCCGATAATTTTTTCATTTTGTTTGGCGAGTTCTAGCAAGGTAAGTCCAAAAACATCTTGATATTTTGGCAGCTGGTTGAGTTCTTTATTTATTTCGCGCACACCCGTAGAGCTGTTAAATTTTCCGGGTGCGTGATAAGTTATTTGATCGGCTTCGGCGTTTTTTAAGCCCTTGCCTTTGGTGGTAATAACATGCAGCAATTTAGGACCATTAACCGATTTTAAATGCCTTAAAGTTTTTAAAAGTAAGGGAATATTATGTCCATCAATAGGACCAAAATAGGAAAAGTTCAGGGCTTCAAATAGGTTTTTACCTTGTGGGGGAATTCCATTTTTAATTTCGGTTAAGTAGTTTTTTAGTGCGCCCACATTCGGGTCGATGCCCATTTCATTATCATTTAAAATGACCAGTAAATTTGCCTTGCTGGCACCCGCTTGGTTTAAGCCTTCAAAAGCCATACCGGCGGCAATGCTGGCATCGCCAATGACGGCAATGTGTTGTTTTTTATAATCGCCCTGAAGTTGTGAGGCGATAGCCATTCCTAAAGTTGCCGAAATAGAAGTGCCCGCGTGACCAACACCAAAGGAGTCGTAAACACTTTCGTTGCGGTTTGGAAATCCGCTAAGGCCACCCAGCTGCCTATTGGTGTGAAAGCGTTCACGCCGACCGGTTAAAATTTTATGTCCGTAGGCTTGATGACCAACATCCCAAACCAGCAAATCGCTTGGTGTGTTAAACACATAGTGCAAGGCAATGGTCAGTTCAACCACACCTAAACTCGCCCCTAAATGACCTTCTTTTACGGCGACAATCGCTATGATAAATTGACGCAATTCCGCAGCGAGTTCGGGTAGTTTAGCCTCGGGCAACAGGCGCAAATCGCTAGGAAAATTGACGGTATTTAAAAGCGGTGTATTCATATTGTAAAAGTACAATAATTATTATTTTAAAGTGTAATTAGGGGCAAAGCCTTATCTTTACGCCATGCAAAATCCGTTTGACGATACCTATTTTATGAAGCAGGCGCTAAAAGAAGCGCAATTGGCTTTTGACAAAAACGAAATTCCTGTTGGCGCGGTGATTGTGTGCCAAAATCAAATTATTGCGCGTGCGCATAACCTCACACAAACCTTAACGGATGTTACGGCACATGCCGAAATGCAGGTTTTTACCTCGGCAGCTTCGTATTTGGGCAGTAAATATTTAAAAAATTGCGTGCTTTACGTTACTTTAGAACCTTGCTGCATGTGCGCCGGCGCTAGTTTTTGGACGCAAATTGGCAAAATAGTTTATGGTGCATCCGATGAAAATCGTGGATTTTTAAAACACAAAATTCCACTTCATCCAAAAACAGAAGTCGTTTCGGGCATTTTAAAAACCGACTGTAGCGCCTTGCTTTGGCAATTTTTTGAAAAGCAACGGAAGTTAAAATCTTAATTTTTTTGGTG